>WNFI01363929.1_pt1 | contig 17464 bp, 20 predicted proteins | sample 5400471 | NCBI WGS metagenome assembly WNFI01 (sample SAMN13153348, study PRJNA577476) | soil metagenome | isolation source: 100 cm saprolite on Douglas fir-dominated hillslope | place: USA:California | collected 2013-09-17 | reverse complement strand
CCTCCTCACCCACCTTCACCGTGAAGGTGAGGCGGACCTCCGCGATGCGGGTCGCCTCGGTTTCCGCGGCGCCCTTCTCCGCCGCGCGTTGCTTCGCGATGCGTTGCGCCTCGTAGGCGATCTTCTTCTTGTTGGCGTCGGTCGCCGGGTAGGCCAGGCCCTTCGGCAGCAGGTAGTTGCGTGCGTAGCCGTCCTTGACCTTGACCACGTCGCCGGCGGCGCCAAGGTGCTGCACGTCTTCTCGCAGGATGACTTCCATGGTCCGTCGTTCCTCTCAATGGTTGATACCGGCCGCCGCGAGCGGCGTGCGCGCGATGACGGCGTGGCTGCGCCAGGCCAGCGCGAGCCCTACCAGGCTCTCGACCAGGAGCCAGAGCGGCCACGCCGCGAGCAGGCGCACGGCGGGCTCGAACGCGGGATAGAGACCGGGCGCGACTTCGACCACGTACCGCACGGCCCGGCTCGCGTCGCGCGTCGCCTCCCACTGTACTTCCGTCCAGAGCGCGGGCCCCGGGTGGCTCCGACCCACCAGGACCGTGACGCCCGCGGCGGCGTAGAGGCACGCTCGCAGGGCCAGCGGCCAGAAGCCCTTGCGCGAGAGCCTCGCGCCCGCGGCGAACGCCGCCGTCACCAGCACGATCCAGGTGCGAGTCAGGGCGTCGAACACGCCGTTCTCCGGACCGGCCAGGAGCGCCACTGCAGCGCCCCCGGCGAGCGCCACCGCCACCCACTCACCCCGCGTCGCCGGCCGCGCGGCGACCAGGAGCGCGGCCAACGGCAGCGCCACGAGACTCAACGGCGCCAGGGCGGCGAACAGCAACACGCCGACCGCGAGGCGCCAGCGACTCAGCCGACGTACCCCTTGATGTAGGGCAGCAGGGCGAGCTGGCGCGCCCGCTTGATCGCCGTGGCGAGCTGGCGCTGGTGTCGCGCGCACATCCCCGACAACCGACTCGGAAGAATTTTGCCGCGCTCGGTCAGAAACCGCCCGAGCGTGCGATCATCCTTGTAGTCGAGCACCCGGACCCCGGACTCGCACACGGGGCACGTCTTCGCGGGCCGTCTCACGCTTCATCCTCCTCGATCTCGTCCACCACGACCTCGGCCGCGATCACCGCGGGCGCGGGCTCGGGCTTCGCGGGCAGGCCCTCGGACACGACGACCAGGAACCGCACCACCCCTTCCTCGAGCTTCACGGCGCGCTCGTACTCCGGCAGGAGCTCCGCGGCGGTCTCGAACTGCGCGACCACGTAGTAGCCCGTGTCCTTCTTCTTGATCGGGTAGGAGAGGGTGCGCTTACCCCAGTGGGCGACGTTCGTGATCGAGCCCTTGGCGTCCTTGGTCAGGAGCGCGTGAAACCGCTCCAGGCGTTCGTTGATCGCGGGCTCTTCCAGCGCAGGATCGAAGATGTAGACGGTCTCGTAGTGACGAGCCATGCCACCTCCCTTTGGTCATAGGCGACCCGACGCAGGTGCGGCGCCGAGTAGGGGAATTGTGAGGCGCGAAAGATAGACGAACCGCGAGGAAGGGGGAAGGCCGTGTGACCCTCCTCACATCATCACGCGTCGCGGAACGCCTGACGTTGATGCGCCCTTGACGGCGACGTGACGGGCATCACGCAACCTGAGGTGCCGGCCAATCATCCTTGGGAGAACATGGGGGCTGGCACTGGTGTTGCTCGTATATGGTGACGGATCGATGGGACCGGCGATCGAGAGCCGGGGAATGGGAAGGACGGTCGTATGCAGGCTCGGCGTACTTGGCTTTTCGCGACGCGCGGCGTGGTGGCGGCGGCGGGACTGATGTTCCTGCTGGCGCTCCAGCCGGAGCCTGCCGGTATCGCTTCTGATCACCCCGACTCGCACGCTCGGGCGCTCATCCTGTCCGATCAGGCGCGCCGCTACCTCACGCTCCAATACCGCTCCTACCCGACCGAGTTCATGGGCTGCATGATCGGGGAGATTCATGGTAACGCCGTGATCGTGCGGCGGATCGCGCCGGCGGACGTGGAGCCGGGGCACTCCACCGCAACACGCGTGGTGCCGGAGCAGACCTGTGAAGACGCGGGATGGGCGGGCACGGTGGGGATGATCCACAGTCACCCCGACGGCCAGCGGTGCTGGTACTTTTTCCCGGGGACCCGAGTGGCGAGCTCCGACGCGCACTCGTTCGCGCGCCAGGCGTATCCGGTGGACGCAATCATGTGCGGCGACCGCGTGGTGTGGCTCAGCCGGGATATGGTGCAGCAGCAGGTTCCGTTGTCCGACCCGGACCGGACACCCGCCCCGCCGCCGCCGCAGCGCGGCAACCGGGTGCACGCGGGAGCGGCGGCCCCGGAAGGCCAGGACTAAGCCGGCGTAGCATCGTACGGGTTCATTGATATCTTACAGCATCCTTCGTACGGAAGAACCGCGGGCCTATGCGGCGCGCACCATTCAGCTTGCTGTTCCTCGGCATCCTCGTCGCTCCGGCTCATGCCCAGCGTGACACGACCGCCCGGCTGGCGGGCACCGTCCGTTCCTCCATTAACGGTCTCCCCATCTCCGGTGTGATGGTCGCGGTCAAGGGCAGCCGGGTGTTCAGCGTGAGCGACTCGACCGGGTCGTTCGCGCTCGGCGGGCTACCGGAAGGGCGGCAAGTGGTCCGCATCCTCTACGGTGACAGCCTGTCGTACGAGCATGAGATGGAGTTGAAGAGCGGGAAGACGTTGACGCTCGCGGTGCTGCTCGATGTCGTCGCCGCTGAGTTGGCGCCCATCGTCGTGGAGGCGCAGACCATTCGGGCCGAGCGCAGCCTCGTGGGGTTTTACGATCGCAGGAAGTGGACCGTGGGGCGCTTCTACACGCGGGCGGACCTCGACCAGCGCGCCGCGCACTCGCTGGACGGGATGCTGGGCGAGTCCGGGGTACAAGTGGTGTGCCGTGTCGGGAGCTGCCTGCCGATCGGATCGGACGGTGCACGCCAGTGCGTCATGTCGCTGTATCTGGACGGGCTGAGGCTGCCGAGCGCCTCCCTGAACCAGATCCGGCTCGACGATTTGGCGGGCGTGGAGGTGTACAAGCAGGGATTGGATGTGCCCACGGAGTTCCGGTCCAGCTTCCGAAATACCTGCGGTGCCGTAGTGGCTTGGAGCCGGCGCTAGACGTTAGCAACACTCGCCATCGCGCGGTTCAGTTAGGTTACGGAGTCCTCTTGGCACGAAGACGCGGGTCTATGTGGCGCGCACCGCTCACGTGTTTGCTATTCTTCGGCATTCCAATCACTCCGGCTCATGCCCAGCGCGACACGACCGCCCGACTCGCGGGCACGGTCCGCTCCTCCATCAACGGTCTCCCCATCTCCGGCGTGATGATCGCCGTACCTAAGGTTCGGGCGTTCGAAGTGAGTGACTCGACAGGGGCGTTCGCGCTTGCCGGGCTGCCGGCTGGGCGGCAGACGGTCCGCATTCTCTACGGTGACAGTCTGTCGTACCAGCAGGAGCTCAACCTGAAGCGCGGGAAGACCGTCACATTGTCGGTGCTGCTCGACGTCGCGGCGGTGGAGCTGGCGCCCATCGTCGTGGAAGCGCAGAGTCTCCGCGCCGAGCGCAGCCTCGCGGGGTTCTACGATCGCAAGAAATGGGGCTTCGGGCACTTCTACACACTGGCGGATCTCGATCGCCGCCGCGGGCTCTCGCTGCGGACACTGTTGAGTGAGTCGGGAGTGCAAGTCCGGTGTGGCATCGGGTACTGTGTGCCGCTCGGCGGGGGAATCGTGCGCCGCTGTGTCATGTCGCTGCTCGTCGACGGGATGCGGCTGCCGGCCGATGAGGTCGAAATGATCCGGCTCGATGAACTCGCGGGTGTCGAAGTGTACAAGCACGGGCTCGAAGTGCCCGTAGAGTTCCAGACGGGCTTTGGGGGTGAGTGCGGTGCGATTCTGTTGTGGAGCCGCTACTAGACGTTGAAGCGGAACAGCAGGATGTCCCCGTCCTGGACGACGTAGTCCCGCCCTTCGCTTCGCACCAGCCCCTGCTCCCGCGCCGCCTTGTACGAGCCCACCCGCGCGAAGTCGGCGAACGAGACGGTCTCGGCGCGGATGAAGCCGCGCTGGAAGTCCGAATGGATCTCGCCCGCGGCATCGAACGCGGTGCCGCCGCGGTGCATGGTCCAGGCGCGCACTTCGTTCTCGCCCACCGTGAAGAACGTCTGCAGGCCGAGCAGGCGGTAGCCCGCGTGAATCAGGCGGTCGAGCCCCGGCTCGCTCACGCCGGCGCTCGCGAGATACTGAGCCACTTCCCGCCGCCGGCGGCGAGGTCGTCCTCGTTCACGTTCGCGGCGTACAGGATCGGCTTTGCGGTGAGCAGCCCGAGCTGCCGCAGGAACTTCACCGCGTCCTCGCTCTCGCCGGCTTCGCGCGCACCGCGTCCGGCGTCGAGCTCGGCGATCACGCGCTCGAGCACCCCCAGCTCGGCCTGGGCCTCCTTGTCGCCCGCGCGGGCGGTCTTCCGCGTCTTCTCGAGGCGTCGCTCCACCACCGCGAGGTCGGCGAGCGCCAGCTCGCTCGTGATGACGTCGTGGTCCCGCACCGGGTCCACCGGACCCATCACGTGCACCACGTCGGGGTCGTCAAAGCAGCGGATCACGTGCACGACCGCGTCCACCTCGCGGATGTGCGACAGGAACTGGTTGCCCAGCCCTTCACCCTGGGACGCGCCCTTGACGAGGCCCGCGATGTCCACGAACTCGACCACCGCAGGGACTTTTTTCTTCGGCTTGACGAGCTGATTCAGGCGCTCGAGCCGCGCATCGGGAACCTCCACCACGCCGACGTTGGGCTCGACCGTGCAGAAGGGGTAGTTCTCCGCGGCGGCCGCTTTGGACGACGTGAGCGCGTTGAACAGAGTGGATTTCCCGACGTTGGGGAGACCGACGATGCCGAGGCGGAGCACCTAGCTCGTGCCTTCCTTCACCCACTGGGTCACGGTGTCCACCAGCTGCGGGATGATCGCCTCCACCTGCTCGTGCTGTTCGGGCGTGAACGGCGCGAGGACGTATTCGGACCAGTCGGCCACGCCCTCGGGCAGCGGTCCCACACCGATGCGCAGGCGGGGGTAGAGTTGCGACTGCAACGCGGCTTCGATGCTCTTGAGGCCGTTGTGACCGCCCGCCGATCCTTCGGCGCGCAGCCGAAACGTGCCCGCGGGGATGCGGAACTCGTCCACCAGCACCAGGAGGTCGGTCGCCGGCTGGAAGGCGGGGTCGGCCCGGAGGGACGCGAGGGCCGCGCCGCTCGCATTCATGTAGGTGGTGGGCTTGAGCACGCGGACGGCGATGCCGTCCACCTCACCCGCGCTGACGCGAGCGCGCTCGCCGCGGCGGAACGGGGGGAAACCCCACCGCGCGACCAGCGCATCGGCCAACCAGAAGCCCGCATTGTGACGCGTCGCCGCGTACTCGGGCCCCGGGTTGCCGAGGCCGACCACGGCGCGCAACCGTCAGCTCTCTTTGCCGCCCTTGGGCTTCTCGGTCTTCTCCGCCTTGGCGGGCGCGGCGCCAGCCTTCGCCTCGGGCTTGGCCGGCGCGCCGCCTTCGGCGGCAGCCTCGCCCTCTTCCTCCTCGCCCTCACGCACCTTGCGGATGAGCTCAGGCTCGGCCACCTCGGTGGCCGCCTCGGGCGTCGGTGCCGCCACTTCTTCGGCGCGCGGCGGTACGACCGTCGCGATCGTCAGGTCGGCGTCGGTGAGGATCTTGGCGTTGGGGATGGTCAGGTCGCGAACGTGCAGCGAGTCACCGATCTTGAGCGCGTTCACGTCGGTGAATCTCGTAAAAATCCACGTGGATGATGTCGGGCCGGATGGGATGGCGCTGGATCTCGCGAATCAGCGTCTTCACGGTCTTGCCGTCCACCGCGAGTTCGATGATCGTGCTCGCGGGCTCGACCCCCTGCAGCGCCTTCTCGAGGGCCTTGGCCTCGAGCTCGAGCGGCTGGGTGTCGCGCCCGTGGCCATAGATCACGGCCGGGACTCTGCCGCGGAAGCGGGCTTGCCGCGCGGCGCCCTTGCCGGTCGCCTGCCGCGGGCTCGCTGAGAGGGAAACAGTTTGCGCCATAGGTTATCCGTCTTCCGTTATCCGTTCACTCGAACAGTGCACTCACCGATTGATTGCTGTGCTCGTAACCGATCGCCTTGGCCATCAGTCCCGCGATCGACAGCACTTTCAGCTTGTCGAAGATCCGCTCGTCGGGGATGCGGATCGTGTTGGTCACCGCGACTTCGTTGATGGCCGAGGCGCGGAGCCGCTCCACCGCCGGCCCCGACAAGAGCGCATGCGATGCGAACGCGTAAATGTTGCGCGCGCCGAGCCGCTTGAGCGCCGCCGCGGCTTCCGTGACCGTCCCCGCCGTGTCGATCATGTCGTCCGGAATGAGGCAGTCCTTGTCGGCCACCTCACCCACGACATTCACCACCTCGGCCACGTTGGCCGACGGGCGCCGCTTGTCGATGATCGCGAGCGACGCGTTCAGCCGCTTCGCGAACCCCCGCGCCATCTTCGCCGATCCCACGTCGGGCGCCACCACCACCGGATCGTACAGCTGCTTCTGCCGGAAGTGGCTCACGAATACCGGTGCCGCGTACAAATGGTCCACCGGGATGTCGAAGAACCCCTGCAGCTGGTGGGAATGGAAGTCCATCCCCAGCACGCGGTCCGCGCCCGCCGCCGTGATCAGGTTCGCCATGAGCTTGGCGCTGATCGCCACCCGCGGCTGATCCTTGCGATCCTGGCGCGCGTAGCCGAAGTACGGCAGCACCGCCGTGATCCGCGCCGCGCTCGCCCGGCGCGCGGCGTCGATCAGGAACAACAGCTCCAGGTGGTTCTCCGCCGGCGGGTTGGTGGGGGTTGGCCGTCCCGGCGAGGAGCAACAGCTGGCTCCGCGAGAGCGAGAGGTCCGCCATGTGAGCCCTGCAAAATAGACGGCAAACTGCGCGAAGCCAAGGGGTTGGGGTCGGGGGTCCCCTATTTCGCGAGCAGCAGTGAGCGACTCGCCGGCGTGAGCCCGTCCACATCCCAAAAATTCATGCGGAACAGCGTCGCCCCTTCGCCCCCCACGCCAGCGAGGTGACGCACCAGGAAGCCGGTAGTCGTCGAATCGAACGCCAGCGTGAGCAGGACCTCGCGGCCGCCGCGCACGCCGAGGCGCCGAACGCCGCGCGCCTTGGCCGAGTCCACGGCGGTGGGCGCGACGAACCCCACCGCGGTAATGGTCTTCAGGCGGTCGAGGTAGCGCGCTACCGCGGCGGAGTCGGTTGCCCGCCCGTTCAACGTCCAGCCCTTGCCGGCCCGCTTCAGGGAATAGCGGTCCTTGCCGCGCACCACGTCGAGGGCCGCGATGCTGTCGGGCTCGAGCACGGCAATGCGTTTGTCGCGCCAGCCGTCCACCGGGCGGTCTACCACGGAGACGAGGCGGCCGCGCCAGAGATAGACATGGGCGTCGCCCGGGCGGCGCACGTAGGTACTCTGGTATTCGGCGGCGCGGCCGATGATGAGCTCGAGCAGCGGCTTCCCCGCGTGAGCGAGCCGCAACCGCCGTCCAGCGACGCTGTCCACGCCGAGTCGCGCGAAGGACGACGGCGCCTGCGCCACGAGCTCACGGCGCGCCGTGTCTGCGAGGGCTTGAAACACCTCGCCCACGGCGTCGGGCGCCGCGCGGTGCCCGTTCACGCTCCACGCCGTAGCTGACTGCTTAGCGAGGACGATCGAGTCCGCTCCGCCGACGACGGAAATGGTGTCCACGTCCGCCTGTGTGAGCGCGGGGAGCGCCAGCGAACCGGCCACCGAGTCGGAGCCGCGCGACAGCAGCTCGCTGCCGCCCCACAAGAGCAGCAGGACGACCAGACCGCCGGCGATGAGCTTGAGGTGCTTGGCGCTCATGCGGCGCTGGTGGCGAGCGGACGATACGGCCGACGCTTCGTCTGGCGACGCTGCAACAGCCGGAGCACGCCGGCCACAATCAGCAGCACCGGCACCCCGATGAGGTTCCCGTACTTGACGACGCCGCGCGTGACGGCGCTCGTGAACACGAGCGGCGGCGGGGCGCGGTTCTTGGAGCGAATGCCGATCAGCGCCTCGTCCTGTGCCAGCCAGTCGATCGCGTTCTCGACGAATACGACGTTCTCGGGGGAGTTGCGCGCGTACCGGTCGCTCGCGAAATCGCTGGTGCCGACCACCACCAGACGGCCGCGGGGGGCTCCCTTCGCGGTATCGGATCCCGCCCTGCTCGCGAGCAGCCCCACGAGCCGCCGGCGCAGGCTGTCGCGGCTGAAGGGTCGGGACGGGTCGAGGAACACCATCGTCTCCTGCGCGCCGCCGGCGCGGCTGGTGACGAACAGCGGCGTCACCGTGGTGGACGGCGTGTGGGTGGTGTCGATCTGGCTCGTCCACGGCAGCACCACGGCGTCGAGGTCGGCGTTGGCGGGCGCCGCCTTGGTGCTGAGTGCCCGCAGCCAGAACGGATAGGGCACCAGCACCTGGCCGAACTGCGACGGCATGCCGACCTGCACGTTCGACGCCAGGTCGTACACCATGTTGGACGCGATCGAGACGCCGAACGGCTTGAGCAGCTCGTTCCACCCGACCCGCCGCGACCCGGCGAACGGCGGCCCCTGCTGGGAGAGCTGCAGCTGCATTCCCCCTGCCATCAGGAGCAGGCTTCCGCCGCGGTCGAGGAATCCCTTCAGCCGGGTGACCTGGTTGGGGCTGAGCGAATCGGGCGTGCCGGCGACAGCGATGACTCGCACGTCCGCCGCGATGGTCGTGTCGGCCACCCCGAAGGGGCGGACCTCATACCGGGCATCCAGCCGCTCGCGCAACGCCTGGAAGCCGCGCTGGCCGCGCGCGTCGGTGATCTCACCGAAGGCGATGACAGCCTTCTCGGGGTGCGTCAGCGCGCGGATGTCGGACGTGAGCCGATATTCAAGGTCGTTGGTCTGCTGCACGAACGGGATGGTCTTCACGCCGTCGCCGTAACGCACGGCGATTCCCAGGTACCCTTCCTTGACCTGCAGCTCGGACTGCCCCAGCACGTTGAACTGAACGGGCGGGATGCCCAGGCTGCGGGCCTCTCGCAACGCGGAGCTGTCGGCCGCCGGGTCCGCGATGACCAGCTTGAGCTTGCCGTGCCCGGCCGCGCGGTAGTCGCTCAGCAAATCGTCGACGTCGCGCTTCAGGAAGGACACTTCGGGCGGTAGCGCCGCCGACGTGAACAGCCTCACGGTCACGAGATCGGGAAGCGTGCCGAGCAGCTGCCGCGTTGCGGGCGACAGCGTGAACGAATTCCCGGGTGTCAGGTCGATCCGGCCGCCGATGCGGAGCAGGTTCACCACGATCACCGCCACCGCGAGTAACGCGGTGCCTAGCCGCAGCCGTTTGAGGGCCTCGCCCTGGGGCGTCATTTTGCGGGACAGCAACGCGAAGTAGGCGAGCACCAGGAACAGCACGGCGAGGCTGACGAAATACACCGCGTCGCGCAGGTCGATCACGCCTCGGGCGATGCTCGAAAAGTGCGACAGGACGCCGAGCGACGCGGCGATCGCGCCCAGCTGAGCGGGAAGCCCCACGATGAGCGGGTCGAGCCCGACCAGGATGAGGACGAACATCACCGTCACCGCCAGAATGAACGCGGTGACTTGATTGCGCGTCACACTCGACGCCCAGATGCCGATGCCGGCGAGCGCGAGGATCAACAGGGCCGCGCCGACATATTGCGCGATCGTGATGCCCAGCTGGGGCGCGGTCCCCAAGGCCAGCCCGAGCGGGATGGTGAGCGTGATGGCCAGCGCGAGCCACAGGAACAGCACCTGCCCTAGATACTTGCCGAGCAGCAGCTCCAGCTGGCTGATCGGCTGCGCCAGCACCACCTCGAGCGTACCCGAGCGCACATCTTCGGCGAGTGCGCGCATGGTCACCGCCGGGACGAGCAGCAGCAGGATCCAGGGCAGGAAATCGAGCATCGGGCGGAGCGACGCCACGCCGTACAGGTCCGCCTGGCGGAAAAAGAGGAAGGCGTTCACGGCTGTGAACACGATCAACAGGATGTAGCCCGCCGGCTGATCGAACAGCGCCTTCAGCTCGCGCCGCGCAATGGTCCAGACGGCCCGCATCGCTACTCTCCCGGCGCCTGCGTGAGCTGCTGGAACAAGTCCTCGAGGCTGCCGGCCTGGCGGTGTAGCTCATACAGGGTCCAGCCCCGGGACGCGGCCAGCGCGAAGATCTCCGGTCGCAGGTCGCGCGAGCCATCGGCGGTGAGCGTGACGGCGACGCGGCCGTCGCCCACACTGGGTGCCGGCGTGACGCGGCGAACGCCGGGCAGCTTGCCGAGCGCGTCCGCGACACCCGCGCCGGACGCCTCGACGGCGATCTCGACCGCCCCCGCGGCTTTGGCGATCAATTGGTCTACCGGTCCGTCGGCCACGATCTTCCCCCGGCTGATGATCAGCAGGCGTGAGCAGGTCTGCTGGACTTCGGAGAGCACGTGGGTCGACAGGATGACGGTGCGGTCCTTGCCGAGGGCGCCGATCAAGCGGCGGATCTCGACGCGCTGGTTGGGATCGAGCCCCTCCGTCGGCTCGTCGAGCACCAGGAGGTCGGGGCGGTGCAGGATCGCCTGCGCGAGACCGACCCGCTGGCGGAAACCCTTCGACAGCTCGGAAATCGGCCGGTAGTACACCGTTTCGATGCCCGTCCCAGTGACGGCTTCATCCAAAGCCTGACGGCGGGGCAGTCCCGCGAGCTCGCGCAGATCGGCGATGAAGGCGAGGTAATCGTGGACCAGCATGTCCTCGTACAGCGGGTTGTTCTCGGGGAGATACCCGATGTGGCGCTTGGCCGCCCGGGCCGCGTCGGCGAGCGGGACCCCGTCGAGCGCGATCGTGCCGGTGTCCGGCTCGTAGTACTGGGTAATCATGCGCATGGTCGTGGACTTGCCGGCCCCATTGGGACCGAGGAAGCCCACGACCTGACCGCGGTCGACCGCGAAGGAAACGTGGTCGACCGCGGTCACGCCGCCGAATCGCTTGGAAACGTCGCTGACAGACAGGAAGGGCATGGCGCAGGGATGCTAAAAACCCCTGCGGATTTCTTCAAGCCCCCGGTCGCGTTCCTTACAGAGACTTAAGGAAGGCGACCACCGCGGCCCGGTCGGTGGCCGACAGGCCCTTGAAGCGGTCGCGGGCGCCGGAGCCCTCGCCCCCATGCAGCTCGATCGCCTGCTCCAGCGTGGTCGCCCGCCCGTCGTGCAGGAAATGCTCGGCGCTCCGCAGGTCGAGGAGCGGCTCCGTGCGGAAGTCCGCCGGCCCCGCTTGGCCGAGGCAGATGTCGGCCAAATCGGGCCCCATGTCATGGAGCAACAGGTCGGTGTAGGCGGCGAACTCGCGATTGCGCAAAGCGGGCATTCCCCGGGGCCCAGTGCGCAGCGTGGGGCGGTGGCAGGCGGCGCACCCGATCTGTGAGAAGACCTGGCGGCCGCGCCGTCCTTCCTGACCCACCTTCAGGGGCGTCGGCGGCGCGAGGAAGCGGACAAAGTCGTCCGTCAGGTTGAACGCTTCCTGCGAGAGCTCCGGATCGGCGACGGCGTCCACCCCGGCGGGGATCGGTTTCCCCCCGATGTTCTCTTCGGTCGGCTGCGCGGGGTCGGTCACGCCCATTTCGGCGACGAACGCGCCCGCGTTGAACTCCCGCAGGGTGGGGACGAAGGCTTTGCGGCCGAATCGGCCCATGCGGCCGTCCACGAAGCGATTGGGACGCCCGCGCACCCCGTCGTGGTCTTTGTCATCGGGGTCGGCGTAGGCGAGGATGACGGAGTCGGGAACGAAGTCCAAGAGGCCGCGCCCGAACACCACCGGCGACGTGCGCAGCGCGCGCGCCGTGGCCGACGGCGGGAACGGCTCGCTGTCGATGCCCAGAGCTTGCTTGAGCGCGGGAATGGCGTGCCGCTGGATCACCGGCCCACCCTCCTGGACCAGCGCGTCGCACACCCCGCCGCGGAATGCCGTAGCGTGGACTTCGACCTCGTCGCCGCGGCCACCCGCCGGCTTCTCGTGGCACTCGCCGCAGGCGACCGAGTTGAACAGGGGGCCGAGCCCCGTCGCGGGCGTGAACACGCTGTCGAACACGATCTTGCCGCGCGCGAACCGGTCGAGCTGCTGCTCGAACAGACCCGACAGGGGATCCCCGGGCTGGACGGGCTTCTTGCAGCCGAGGGCGAACAGCAGGATGGCGACCGCGACCCCGGGGCGGGTCACGGTGCGCCGACCTTAAGCTTTTCGATCTGGTCCGCTACCAGGCCCGCGCTGGTGCGCCGGCACTCGGCGCGCACGACGTCGCCGGGCTTCAGCTCGGCGAGACGCGGCGTTGCGCTGGCGGTCAGGATGCGGGTCGTCCGTGCCGTGGTGATTTCCACGACCCGGAGCGACAACCCGACGCCGGTGATCAGCTCGAGCGTTCCGGTCCGGGCATTGATCGCCCGAATGGTGCCCCGATAGGTGGAGGACGGCGCGGCCTGCGCCGAGTTGAGCGTGCGCCAATCCGCCGGATCGGCGGTGGCGAGGGGCACCAGCAGAATGGCGGTCAGCGCAGCGGTGCGGATGCTACGTTGCATGCGGGCCTCCCGGTCGCTTTCCCCTCGCATTCTAGGTGGTGAGTGGCGGCGGCGTCAACGGTGGCCTTAGGGCGCGAGCTTCTCCAGCTGCTCGGCCGCCCGAGCGACCACGCCCGTGTGCGCGGCCAGCGCTTGCGCGGTGACCGCGATCTGCTGCTCGGCTTCCGACCAGTTTTTCTGCTCGATCGCCTCGCGCACGCCGGGCAGCGTCTTGACGCCGTAGCCGGTATAGAACCCGGGCGCGTAGATCTGGTGGCGGTACCAGGGTCGCCGCGGCAGACCGGTGGCGCTCATGAGCGCGCGCTCGCTCTGGCGCAGCGTGGCGTTCAGCGCCTGCACGTCGGGCTTGGCGAACGCGACTCCGCCGTTCGCCTGGGCCTTCGCGAACGCCCGCTCGTAGCGCTCCGCTGTCCGGTTGAGCGCGTCGACCGCGTTGTCGAGCGGCGCGAAGCTCAGATACGGCGGCAGCTCCTCCCGCGCCGGAGGTACGGAGGGCTGCCGGGGGTCGGCGGTCGCGGTGTAGACGCCCTCGTCGAGCTGGCGATTGCGCTCGCGCACGGTGTCTTGCTTCTCCTGCAGCAGCTTTTCCACCTCCTTCACGTAGCGGCCCACCGTCTCGCCGAAGGCGGTGAACTGGTACGGTACGACTTCGGCATCGGCGAGCCGCAGCACCGCGGTCCCCACCGTCTGCGCCAGGGCGCGCCCGTACACGAAGGAGGTGTCGTCGAACGTCGTGTACCACTTGAAGTCGTCGTAGATCGAATGGTAGATCCCGCCGCCGCCCTCGCCCCCGAAGCCGAGGTTCAAGGTCGCGACCCCGATGTGTTGCAGGAACGGGGTGAAGTCCGAGCCCGATCCGAGCGCCTCGATGCGCAAGTCGGCCCGCTGCCGGGCCTCCTGCCGGAGGTCGGCCGTCCTCGCGTCGGCGATGGCGCGCAGCTGGGCCCGCTTCCAGGCGGTGAGCCTGGTCTCGGGATCGTCGATCTCCCGTGCCACGTCATTGATGAAGGCTTCGAGCGTGTGCGAGCCACCGACCTCCAGGTAGCCCCGGTTGTTGGTGTCGCTGTTCAGGTAGGCCACGGCCTTGCCGGCCAGCTCATCGGCGTGGGCCTCGACCCATTCGGTCGAGCCGAGCAGCGCGGGCTCTTCACCGTCCCAGGCCGCGTAGATGATGGTGCGGCGCGGCTTCCAACCCTGCTTCAGCAGCTGGCCGTACGCGCGCGCCTCTTCGAGCAGCGGCACCAGGCCCGAGATCGGGTCCTCGGCGCCGTTCACCCAGGCGTCGTGATGGTTGCCGCGGATCACCCACTCGTCGGGCGCGGTCGCGCCGGGAATGCGCGCGATCACGTCGTACAGCGTCTTCAAGCTCCAGTCGGACTTCACGCGCAGGTGCACCTTGGCGGGTCCGGGGCCCACGTGATAGGTGATGCCGAGTCCGCCGCGCCACTCCACCGGCGCCGTGGGGCCGCGCAGGGCCGCGAGCAGCGGCTGCGCGTCGCCGTACGAAATGGGCAATACCGGGATCTTGGTGATGGTGGGCGCCTCGCTCACCGCGAGCCGCTTCGCGTCCTTGGTGGCTCCCACGCCGGGCGTGAGCGGGTCGCCGGGATAGAGCGGCATGTCCATGACGCTGCCGCGCTGCACGCCGTCCCTGGGACGCCAGGGACCTTGCGGATAGACGTCGCCTGGGTGTAGCCGTCCTCCCGGGGATCCGAGTAGATGATACAGCCGACGGCGCCGTGCTCCGCGGCCACCTTGGGCTTGATGCCGCGCCACGACCCGAAGTAGCGCGCGATGACGATCGCGCCTTTGACCGACACGCCCAGCCGCTCCAGCCGCTCATAGTCCGCCGGCACGCCGTAGTTCACGTACACGAGCGGCGCCGTGACGTCGCCGTCGATCGAGTAGGCGTTGTAGGTGGGGAGCTGCTCCGCCTGCTGGCTCGAGGTCGGGTCGCCCGGCACCGGCGGCTCCTGCAACTTGGCGCGGAACGTGGTGGGCGCCACGAGCTCCACGACGCGCTCCTGAGGCGTCGGGAACAGCACGTCGAACGTCTCCAGCGCCGCGTCCAGGCCGAAGCTCTTGAACTTGGCGAGCAGCCATTCGGCGTTGTCCTTGTCGTACGGCGAGCCGACGTGATGCGGGCGCGCCGACAGACGGCGCATGTACGCACGCAGCGAGTCGGGGGACGGGATCGCGCGGAACTTGGCTTCCCATTCGCGCTGGGCCTTCGCGGATGCGGCCGTGAAGCCGCGGAGGTCGTCGGTCGACGCCGGGGCCAGGCCGATGAGCAGGAGACCGAGACCGCAAGCGGCGATCGGACGAGCGGCGAAGCGCATACGCACGGAACCTCGTGGCAAGGTTGACGGGGAAAGGACCCTAGTATTCCAGCTCGTGCCGGGTATACACCTCACCCCGGCGTACCACCAGTGCGATTCGACGGACGTTGCGGATGTCGCTGAGTGGATCGGCGTCCAACACGACCAGGTCGGCTGTGGCGCCCGCGGTAACCGTCCCCGTACTGTCGAGCCCGAGGGCACGAGCCGCGTTCGCGGTGGCGGCAACGAGCACGTCGCGCGGCGCGAGGCCGGAGGCCTGCATCGCTTCGAGCTCCTGGAACACCGATGCGCCGTGCAAGGTCAGCGGGTTGCCGGCATCGGTGCCGAGGGCGACGGGTATCCCGGCGTCGAACACTCGCTTCAGATTCGCCGCGCCCTGCTCGCGGCGCCGATTGCGCGCGAGACCGGGAACCAGTGACCGGGCGATCCGGCCGGCCCGTTGTCGCAGCGACTCGGGTGGGCGTCGCGCGAGCGCCACTGTGTCGGTGGCGAACGCCTTGGCGCGCGTAGCGGGATCGACGCACGCCAGCGCCGGGCGGTCGGGCACGAACCGCCGCGCGGATACCTGGGCGTAACCGTCCGGCACTATGAGGGTAGGCACGTAGACGGCGCCGGCGCTGCGGGCCAGCGTGAGAAACTCGTCGTCCACTGGAGCCGACCAGACCGAGTGCACCAGGACGCGGGCCCCGGCGCGCAGCGCATCCTTTGCCTCCCACAGACCGGTGGCGTGGACGATCAGCGGCAACCCGACCTTGCGCGCTTCGTCGCCGGCGGCGTGCACCAGCGCCGACATGCGAGCGGTGTCGGGCGGCTGGGGCGGCATGATGTACCACACCTTGATAGCCGCGGCGCCCCAGGTCTTGTGCGCGCGTACCGCCTGCCGCACCGTGGCCTCGTCCGCCATATAAATGAACTGGCGCTGGTCGGGCAGGTTCAGCCAGAAATCGATGGTCGATAGCAGCGACCCGGCGGCCCGCACGCGGGGTGCCGAGGTGCTCCGAGCCGTCCGCGCCTGGAGCTCCAGCGTCCAGGGGTAGCCTCCCACGTCGAAGACCGAGGTGACGCCGCTGCACAGGTACGAGCGGAAAAACCGTTCAGGTCTCGCGTGCAGGTCCGCCTCGACGGTCTCGTAGGGGTAGTGGTCCCGCAGGTCCAGCGCGTCGGGTCGTCCGTCGACCCAGCCCGTCTGGGAGAAGTGCACGTGGGTGTCGATCAATCCCGGGATGAGCCATTTGCCCACGGCGCTCACCGTATCGGCGTCGGCGGGCACCTGGCAGGTGGCCCGCGGCCCCGCGCAGGCGATCCGGCCCTCGCGCATCACGACCACGGCATTCCGTACCGCTGCCGCGCCGGTGCCGTCCACCAGCGTGGCGCCGACGATTGCGATCGGCGGAGGCGCCGCGTCGGGCGTCGGGAAGGCGGTCGTTACCGCGATCTTCCACCCGGCGGGGGTCCGGACCAGCACGCGCTCGCTCACGCCGCGCACGCTGCCGCTCGAGTCCACCACGCGGTAGCGGTACACGCCGTAGGCCACGTCCGGCGTCACCGGCACGACGCGGACGTGCGTCGCGACCAGCGTGTCGGGCCAGGACGCGCCCACTCCGGCGGCAAAGGAGTCGTAACCCTGACGGAGCCCCTCGGGGCCGACGCGCGCCAGGGTCGGTGTGTGCAAGTAGTGCGACAGGTAGGCGGCGCGATTGCGCGCGTGAATGGCCGTGATGTTGCCGTGGAAGGCGTCGAGCGCCGTGCCTTGAGCCGCAAGCCGGGCGGCGTTGAGCAGCAGGCCGAGGGCGGCCGCGACGATCGGTCTCAAAGCTTCGCAGCGCGGCGCCACCGCTCCGCGATGACGCCGTGTCCCGCGGGCGTGGGATGGACGCCGTCAGCGGCCCAGTACTGCGGCGTGCTCTTGTGCGCCAAGTCGTCGAACATCTGCTGGAGCGGCACGAAGGTCGCTCCCGCATGGCGGGCGACGCGCTCGGCCGCGGCGCGACGCTGGTCGAATTCAGGGAACCAGCGATTGTCCACCGCGCCGCAGTGCAGCACGAACGGCTCGAGCACGACGATGCGGGTGCGCGGCAGGGCGCGCCGGGTATCATCGAGCAGGGCCGTGTATTGGTGCTCGTAGTCCTCGACGGTGCCGGTGTAGCTGCTGCTCAGCTTGTGCCAGAAGTCGTTCACCCCGATCAGGATGCTCAGCACGTCCGGCGCCAGCGCCACAGTGTCGGTGGCCCAGCGGGCTGTGAGGTCCGGGACCTTGTTGCCGCTAACCCCGCGATTGTAGAACCGCAGCGCGCGATCGGGATGAGCCGCGAGCGCGGCCGCGGCGACGAGCAGTGGGTACCCCGAGCCAAGGGCGCGCGCCGCGTTCGGATCCGCCGCGGCGCGGTCTCGACCGGCGTCGGTGATGGAGTCGCCCTGGAAGAGGACCACCGTGCCGTCGGCTGGGGGAGTGGGGCGCACGACTGCGGGGGTGGAGGGCAAGAGGGCCGAAC
>WNFI01029258.1_pt1 | contig 17466 bp, 19 predicted proteins | sample 5400471 | NCBI WGS metagenome assembly WNFI01 (sample SAMN13153348, study PRJNA577476) | soil metagenome | isolation source: 100 cm saprolite on Douglas fir-dominated hillslope | place: USA:California | collected 2013-09-17 | reverse complement strand
ATGGAGGTGGTGGATCCCACGGTTGCGCGTGTTTTCGCGGGCATTGAGTTTTGGCATAGGTGGGCTCCTTGGTCGATTTGAATCATGGTGGCTCTTGCTATCCTACCTTGTTGTGCTTGGCAGCGGTGAGAATTGCGATTGTGGTGTCGCGCCTACGGCGCTGGAATTTGTTTTAATCGCTTTACCACGGTTCCGCCGCCAGGAGCGGCTCCACCGTGGCCTAACCTCTGGTCGCGCCTCTGGCGCTTGGTGCCTCGTGTTCCTTAAGTGCGTCGTGTTTCTTAAGATTGAACTAGCACGGGTATGGGTCGAAGGTCGATAACAAACCCACTCCTTCGTTTCTGCGACGAAAGCGCTTTTCAGAGTCAAAGAAAAAAGCGGGGCGTATGAAACGCCCCGCTCATCTTGCCGGCGGATCAAACCTCAGTGATGCCCGCCACCGCCTCCGTGGGATCCACCACCTCCATGAGACCCTCCGCCTCCACCGTGGAAACCACCACCACCGTGCATGCTGCCACCTCCGTGGAAGCCACCGCCTCCGTGAACGCCTTCACCTCCATGGAAACCGCCTCCATGGAAGCCTTCATTGCCGTGGAAGCCGGAGCCGCCATGGAAGCCTTCACCTCGGAAGCCTTCACCGTGATGGAATCCCTCTCCTCGGAAGTCTCCACGGCGTCCTTCGAAACGATCACCGTGGAATCCTGGCCCAAAGTGGTGAGCAAAACGCGGTCTGTCGAAGAAGAACGGTGACCGGAACACCACGATGGGCGAGTAGAATCCCCAGCCAAACGGGTTGTAGAAGAATCCATCGCCGGGGATAAACGTATACGAGCTGTACCACGGGTCCCAATACCAGCCAGGGCCGATCCAGCCCGGACCGTAGTAGCCGTTGGCAAAGTAAGTGCTCGCCGCGTCCACGTTGGCTTCCGCCAGATACGAAGAGCGCAGGCTGCTCCAGCGATATAGATCGCTGTTTTTGTAGGAGTTTTTGTTGAAATTTTCCGACTTCAGCTTGCCTTGCATTTTGAAGTCGGCCTGGTGACCGCCATCGATCGTTACGTGGGCATCGCCCGGGCCTTCCAGAACTCGAGCCTGGCCCTTGTAGACGAGCACCTTGTCTTCCGTGGCGTCAAACTCGTAAAGGCCGTCCTTCACGATTTGCGTCGGCATTCCGCCTTCGATCACGCGCAGATTGTTCTGCGAGTGGATCTGGTCCGCCTCCACCATGGCACGCCCCCCGTTGACCACGACTTCGGTGTCGATCAAGCTCAACGAATTCATCTGCACTGAGCTGTTGTTGTCTACGCGAAGAAAAACACCCGGTGTGAGCAGGACTTCCGCCCTGCCATTGCCGGTAGTAAGGATTTGTCCGGATTGCAGTGTGACGTTGCCGACCGAGTCCGCGTTCACCGGCTGATCACCGATCGAAACCTGGCCTTCCACATAGTTCAAACTTCCTGGCTGGGCCGTCTTGGCCGCCCATGCAGGGACAGTCAAAATTCCTGCCAGGAAGAGGCTGCCTAAAACCTTCATCCTTGACAGTTTCATGATTGCTTATACCTCTATTGAATTGGAGTAAAACTGGGCGGGAAAGATGCGGTGCTAAATGGCTGCAAAGAATGGTCTTAACAAAATATAACTAAAGCAGTTGCGCGATTTTGCCTCAGATTCACTCACGCTGATCAGGGTGAGAGAGTACGGAGTGATTGCGCCGATACTAGATTGGAGTGACAGTTACCGTGACCAGACCACCAATTTCGTCGGCGTTGTCGCGGCCTCTTTGGAAGGTAATCGCGGGAGAATTCTCAAAGGTATCCGCCAGGCGCATCTCTGTGATCGTGAATTGCCGAAAACCACCTGCGTCGAACTGCTCGCTGTAGGTGATTCCAGTCAGATAATAGGGATGTCCACGCCACAGCAGTAGTGCCAGCTGCTGATTTTTGATTCCAGCGATGATCGCATCAATGTTGGTAGGCGCGCCCGAAACAACCTTGGCTTCGACACGGACACGCTGGCTGCTCGGTAGCACAACATCCTGGTTCACAGCATGGCCAATATCTTCCAGCGAAGGCAATTTCTGGCGGCAAGACTCCGCGCCACCTAGCCGCGCGGCCCAATATTTCTGGTCGAACGCCAGGTCCTGCCGCTGGGACAGAGTCTCCAGTCCGGCAGCCAGCGCCCAGTTCTCACATTTCTGTTTGGCTGTGATCAGTTTGTCCGGCTCCAGGTTGGCCGTCTGGCCGGACCTGAAGTAGGTTGGGCCCGGGTTTTGTTGGGAGCGAGCACTGAGCAGGTTCGCCAGCAGCAGAACCAAGGTCGTGATGTAGCGCAGTCGGAACATGGGTTGTTCCTCTCAGGATATTGATTGTACTGGCGGGTGTCGCGCCTACGGCGCTGAAATTTTTATTGTTGCCTTACCACGGTTCCGCCGCCAGGAGCGGCTCCACCGTGGCCTAACCTCTGGTCGCGCCTCTGGCGCTTGGTTCGTCTTGTCGCAGCTATCATGCCGATATTTGGCTCTGAGACAAGAGAGTTGAAAGAACATGTCCTGACGTGTATCAGCCGAAGGAAACTAGGTTTTGGTTTTTGGGTTCTCTGTAGTAACTTGCTCGCAGCGGCACGATCTTTCTGCGGCGAACGAGAAAGGAAAAACCATGCGCAATGCAACTATTGTGGGGACGATCACACTCTTGCTGGCGCTGTGCACGATACCATGCGTTGCACAGGACAGATATGAAGAACGCAATTTGCCTCGGGGTGATTACGCGCAGACCTGCCGGAGCATTCACATGGATGGCGACCGGCTGGTGGCCGAGTGCCAAAAACGCGATGGCGGCTGGCGCAGATCGTCGCTCGAGGACGCATATCGTTGTCGCGGAGAGATCGCTAACATCGACGGAACCCTGACCTGCGGTCAAGGAGACGGGCGGGACGGCCGGGGCGACTGGCGCAACGGACTGCCTCCCGGGGACTACGTGCAAACCTGCCGCAACATCCGCATGGACGGCGACCGGTTGGAGGCCGAGTGCCAGGAGCGTGACGGCGACTGGCGCAGGTCGTCAATCAATGATGTGGACGACTGCCGCGGTCCGATCGTCAATGACAACGGACACCTGACTTGTTCACAACGCGGGAATGGCTATGGCAACGGTAACGGTAACGATTATCACTTTGGCTGGCGAAACGGCGTGCCCTCCGGCAATTATGTTCAAAGTTGCCGGAACATCCGCGCTAAAGGTTATGCGCTGGCAGCCGAGTGCCAGAAGCGCGATGGCGGCTGGCGCAACACCTCACTCTACAATTTCGATCAATGCAGCGGCGCAATCGCCAACGACGATGGACACCTGGTGTGCTCGAAGGATGGATCCGGCGGTGGCTACGTCGGCGGCAACGGTTATCGTTTTGGCTGGCAAAATGGCCTGCCCTCCGGCGGTTATGTCCAAAGTTGCCGGAACATCCGCGCCAAAGGCTATGCGCTCGCAGCCGATTGTCAGACAGGTGGCGGCAGCTGGCGCAACACCTCACTCTACAATATCGATCAATGCACCAGCGCAATCGCCAACGATGACGGACACCTGGTGTGTCCGAAATAGCCGATTCATCGGCGGATCATAGATTCGCTTGGCTGCTCCGGCGGGATGATTTGGCTTGAAACGGTTCCCGTTTGTGTCGAGTGATGCCGGTATCCTCGCGAGTTATCGCCTTTCGAATGTCAAAGGGTTGACATATGAGTAAACCGACGTTATTCTGCGGTTACACGGGAAAGGAGGGCGATCCAAGAAAATGACAAATTCTGATTGTAGTAGTAAACGTGAGGTGGCTGAGGCTTAGGGCGTAAGCTCTGAAGTCCTGGCGATTGAGATTCGCAAAGGCCTCTTGCACCACAGAGAGCAACGCCTTCAGCTAATCCCAACAGCACTACCGGGCGGCCCCGCAAGCATTTTGCTGCGGGGCCGTCGCTATTTTGCGGGAAACTTTTTCACGGAGAAGCTGGTGAAGCTGGCGATGAGGATCTGGAAGAAGAGAGCGCCCATCATGTCGAGCAGCACGTCATGCGGGCTGGCGGTGCGGGAGGGCACAAAGCTCTGGTGAAATTCGTCCAAAGTGGCGGTGAGCAGCACGGTGAGCAGAGCCAGACCGCTCCACTGGAATGTCCAGCGGGCGCGTGAGCGCAGAGTGGCCCGCCAGGAGAAATACGCAAAGATACTGAGGAGCCCGTAGGCCGTGACGTGCGCTGCCTTGCGAACGAAGAAGTGAAGCGTCTCGAAGGCTGACTCGCTCATACCGGGGAAAAGTAAGCTCACGATCTTCCGCAGAATTCCGCCTGTATGTTCGGCGGAGAATGAGTCCGTGGAGAACGCACCAATAATGCAAAGCCAAACCAGGGTCGGCAGCCACGGTCGCAGCTTTTGCCAGAATGTCCGGGGAACAGCTTGCTGAATTACGGTTGACGACAAAAAAAAGTCCTTCCTACTCGATCCGGTAGTTGGGTGCTTCGCGGGTAATCATGACATCGTGCACGTGGCTTTCTCGCAGTCCCGCGCCGCTTATGCGAATGAAACGTGCCTTCTGTTGCAGGTCCAGGATACTTTTAGCGCCGCAATAGCCCATACCCGAACGCAATCCACCAACCAACTGATAGACCGTGGCCGCCAAGGTGCCGCGATACGGCACGCGACCTTCAATTCCTTCCGGCACAAATTTGTTCAGCCGGTTCTGGTTGCGATCGCCTTCCTCCACGGCCTCCGCGGCGCTGGCGAGGTCGTCCTCGCTCTGGGAATAACGCTCGCTACCGCCTGCCGCCATGGCCGAGAGCGATCCCATGCCGCGATACGACTTGAACGAGCGTCCTTGATAAAGGATGGTCTCGCCCGGACTCTCGTCGGTGCCCGCGAACAGCGACCCGATCATCACTACGCTTGCTCCCGCGGCGATTGCCTTAGTCACATCGCCAGAATATTTAATGCCGCCATCGGAGATGACAGGAATGCCAGCGTCGCGGCAAGCCCGCGCGGCTTCGGCGATGGCGGTGATCTGGGGAACGCCCGCTCCGGTGACGATCCGGGTCGTACAAATGGAGCCGGGGCCAATGCCGACTTTGATGGCATCAGCGCCGGCTTTCACCAGAGCGCACGCGCCTTCATGCGTGGCTACGTTGCCGGCCAGTAGTTCTGTGTCCGGCAGTTTGGACTTGATCAGCTTTACTGCGTCCAGCACCCGCTGCTGATGGCCGTGTGCGCTGTCAATCGTCAGAGCGTCAACTCTGGCTTTTACCAGTTCTTGTGCGCGCTCCAGGAAGTCTCCGGTTGCGCCGATGGCTGCGCCCACACGCAGGCGTCCATGCTCGTCTTTGGCCGCGTTGGGATACTTCAATTTTTTCTGGATATCTTTGACCGTGATCAGGCCCTTTAAGTTGTACTTATCGTCCACCACCAACAGCTTCTCCACGCGGTGCTCGTGGAGGATCTTCTCCGCGTCCTCAAGTGTCGTACCGACGGGAACGGTAATAAGATTTTCCTTCGTCATGATTTTGGCGATGGGAATGTCCGTCCGCGTTTCGAACCGGAGATCGCGGTTGGTGAGGATGCCAACCAGTTTCTTGTTCTTGGTGATAGGGACGCCGGAAATCTTGTAGCGGCGCATGATCTCCAGAGCGTCGGCGATCTTGTGGTCGGGAGAGAGCGTGATCGGGTCCATGATCATGCCGCTTTCGGAGCGCTTGACCTTGTCCGCTTCGTCCGCTTGCTGCTCGATCGTGAGATTGCGATGCAATATTCCCATGCCGCCCTGCTGCGCAATGGCGATGGCCAGACGCGACTCGGTCACGGTGTCCATGGCCGCGCTGATCACAGGGATATTCAGCCGGATATGGCGCGAGAGCTGCGTCTGTGTGCTGACCTCTGCCGGGACTACATCGGAATGGGCAGGTAAAAGAAGAACGTCATCGAAGGTCAAGGCCTCAGGCACTGGAAAATGAATCATGTCGTTTTTTCTCTGAGAGGAGGGTCTAACACTTAATTGTAAACGGTGAGCGGCCATACGTCAGCCGGGGACCGCGAATAAGGCCGAGTGGTCCGCTGGCAACTTGTCCGGTGGACCAGCGGCAGAGAACCAGAAACCAAAGTAACTTGACCCTTCCACAAGGTGCTCAAGATACTTATGCCATGCAGTCGAACCCCTATCCGCCGAACCCTGCGGCCAAAAGCGCGACCAACACCCCGCCAATCGAGTCAGCGATCGACAATCGCCGTGAAAAGCGTCTGCACGTTGCCGTTCCGGTAAAGGTGTTTCTCGATCCGCAAAGCACAGACTGCGAAGCCTGCTGCACTTTTGAGATTTCCATGACCGGCGCCCGGCTCATGCCGTTTCGCGGAGCAAAGGAAACCGGACAGGTTATCTGGCTTCAGCGCCACAACAGACGGGCCAAGTACAAGATCGTCTGGATTGGCCAGGTGAAAACCAGCCAGGAATGCCAGATCGGCGTCGAAGTACTGGAGCCCGCCAACGTGATCTGGGAAAACGAACTCAAACTGCGGATCCAGCAGAGCGCGGCGAAAACTCCAGCGTGTGGATGAACTCGGTCATTCGAGGCGACGTGTACGCGATTCGTATCGGCAAGAACTCGAATGTCCAGGATTGCACCGTGCTCCACGGCATGAGGTACAAATATGGCGTGGTGATGGGCGACTGGGTCACCGTGGGACACTCTGTCACGCTGCACGGTTGTACGATCGGTGATCGTTGCCTGATCGGCATGGGAGCGGTGATTCTGAATAATACAACGATCGGCGAAGGGTCCATCATTGCCGCCGGAACCGTGATTCCAGAAAACACAGTCGTCGAGCCGCACTCGCTCTGGATGGGTGTCCCGGGAAAATTCAGAAAGAAGATAGACGATGAAGAATCACAGAAGACGATCCTGATGTATGCCAAGAATTATTTCGATTACACACAGATCTATCGCAAAGAAGCGCTGCAAAAATAATGGCTAACCTGATCAAGTCCGTTCGCGGCACTCGCGATCTGCTGCCTCCCGAGACAGAGACGTGGAACTTCGTCGAGGCGAAGGTACGGGAACTGTTTCGCGTGTACAACTTCCAGGAAATCCGCACACCGGTGATTGAGGATTTGGGCGGGCGTGGTGCGCGCTTATATCGAGCACAAGCTCTGGGAGCGGCCGGGCTTACAGCGGTTTTACTATATTGGTCCGCAATTTCGTCGCGAGCGTCCGCAGAAAGGACGTTACCGGCAGTTTTACCAGATCGGCGCGGAAGTCATCGGCTCGTCAGCCGCGGGAAGTGAATCGCCTGCCGTAGACGCGGAAGTGTTGGAGATGCTTGCCAGCCTGCTGGACCGCCTGGGCATCAAGGGCTGGACGCTCGAACTGAACTCTGTCGGCTGCGCGAATGACCGGCCTGTTTATCTCGAAGCTTTGCGGGCCGCGTTGAAGGATGTGGTCGGCAAAATGTGTCCCGATTGCCGGCGTCGTTATCAGACGAATCCGCTGCGCGTGCTGGATTGCAAGGTGCCGGAAGACCAGCCGATCATAAATTCTCTTCCCAAGCAGAGCGATTATCTGGACGAAAGTTGCAGGGGGCACTTTGCCGAGGTGCAGAAAATCCTGACGGCGGTGGGCGTGCCGTTTACGCTCAATAACCGGCTGGTTCGCGGACTTGATTACTACACGCGCACGGCGTTCGAGTTTACGCACGGCGCTCTTGGCGCGCAAAACGCGATTCTCGGCGGCGGACGCTATGACGGTCTGTCTGAATCGCTGGGCGGGCCGCCGGCTCCGGGTATCGGGTTTGCCATTGGCGAGGACCGCTTAGTGATGACGCTGCAAGAGACAGCCGGCGCCGTCGCCAGCGTGACTGATGTTTACATTGCTCCGCTGGGCGCGGGAATGAACGTGCAGGCTGCGCTTCTGGCACGCGAACTTCGCCAGCAGGGAATAGTAGCTACGGTCGGCGATGAGAGCTTCCGTCTCAAGAAGTCGTTGGAAACCGCCAGCAAACTTGGGGCGCGTTTTGCTCTGATCGTCGGTGAGAACGAAGTCGGCTCAGGACAGTTCGCGCTGAAGAACCTGGCCACGGGCGAGCAGGTGAGCTTGGCGCGAGACCAGATTGCGGGCGCCCTCAAGCCCAGTTCCTAAAGACGAGAAGCCTCTCCTGAAACCGCGGTTTTTTCTGAAATCTCGAACGCTTTTGTCTTTATCTCGAAGCGAAGCGAGAGATCCATATAGTAACCAGGCACCTCGGGCGTGAACCCGATGGGTCTCGACAGGGTATGGACCTCTCGCTTCGCTTCGAGGTTTCAGAAAAAGGCGAGTCGAGATAAAGACAAGGCACTTCGAGATAAAGAAATAACCCCTTATAATCAAAGTTTTACTCGTCGAATCCAAAGGACTCTCTTGCAGCTCGATTTTCTAGGTGATCTTCGTCGCACTCATATGTGCGGAGAGCTTCGTGCCGAGCATGCCGGGCAGCGTGTGGTGCTGCTCGGATGGGTGAACCGCCGCCGCGACTTGGGCAATGTGATTTTTATCGACGTCCGCGACCGCAGCGGGATGACTCAGCTTGTCTTCGACAAAGGTGAGAACCCAGCGGTCCATGAAAAGGCCAGCGGCTTGAGGTCGGAATACGTGATTGCTGCCATTGGTAAGGTGTGCAAGCGTGACGCCGACACCGTCAACCCGGGTATTCCGACTGGCGAGATTGAGATCACGGTAGACGAGCTGAAGCTGCTGAATGAATCCAAGCACCCGCCGTTTTTGCCCGGTGACAATGACGTCGCCAATGAAGAGGTTCGCCTCAAATATCGCTACATTGATTTGCGGCGGGACAAGATGCAAGCCAATATCGAGCTGCGGCACAACGTAGCGCTGGCCATCCGGCAGAATCTTTCCAACCAGGGATTCTTCGAGATAGAAACTCCGTTCATGACGCGCTCCACACCTGAAGGCGCGCGCGACTATCTCGTGCCCAGCCGCGTTTATCCGGGATCGTTTTACGCGCTGCCGCAATCGCCGCAGCTTTTCAAACAAATACTCATGATCTCCGGCTTCGACAAGTATTTCCAGATCGTGCGCTGCTTCCGCGATGAAGATCTCCGCGCCGATCGCCAGCCGGAGTTCACGCAGATCGACCTGGAAATGAGTTTTCCCCAGCCGGACCGCGTCTTTGAAGTAGTGGAAGGTTTTCTGCAAGCGGCTTTCAAAGTTGCAGGACATGAGTTGAAGACGCCGTTCCGGCGCATGAGTTATGACGAGGCCGTCCGGCAATATGGCAGCGACAAGCCGGACATGCGCCTGCCCGCCATGACCGACATTCGTTCCGCGTTTACCGACGAAGACCTTGCTGAATTGAAGATCGATGGCTCCATGAACATGGTTGCCATTCGAATTCCCAAAGTAGGCAAACTATCCGACCGCGAGAAGAAAGAACTTCGGCCATTGGCCGAAGAGCTTGCAAAACGGAACCCGGACTTTACCGGCGTACTTTATGACTTCAGCCAACTGGAGAAGAAGCGCCCCAACGTTGCGGCCAAGGTCCGCGAATTGTGCGCGACGGAAGCAGATGACCTGATTGTTCCCGTGGTCACGATAGCTGCCGAGGGCAAAACCAGGACGGCCGCGAACCAGAAGGCGCAATATACGTCAGCCGGCGAGGCCCGCCTGGAACTGGCACGCAAGTATGCCAACCGTCACAAAGCTTTTGAGCGCACCGGCGACGTGGCCCACGATTTCCGCTTCCTCTGGGTCACGGATTTTCCCATGTTCGAGTATGACGAAAAAGAGCGGCGCTGGAACGCTGCGCACCATCCATTCACCTCGCCACACGACCGCGATATGGATAAGTTGGATTCCGATCCCGGCGCAGTGCGCGCGCTGGCGTATGACGTGGTGCTCAACGGCACGGAGCTGGGCTCAGGGTCGATCCGTATTCATCGTCAGGATATTCAGAAAAAAATCTTTCATGCCCTCGGCATGTCGGAAGAAGAAGCCCGCTCGCGCTTTGGTTTTTTCCTCGATGCCTTACAGTATGGCACGCCTCCGCATGGCGGGATTGCGCTGGGACTCGACCGTATCGTGATGATCCTGGCGAGCGCCGACAGTTTGCGTGAGGTCATCCCGTTCCCCAAGACGGCGAAGGCCGTGGACATGATGGTGGACGCGCCAACTCCGGTGAACGAAGCCCAGTTGCGGGATTTGGGGATTGTGGTGAAGCCGCAAACAAGGTCTTAAGTTGAGAGCCGGAAGGCTTTGTGCAATCGGCGTAATCGCGCTGATATGCGTATTTTTGCTCCTTTCGGTCTGGGTCTATGCTGCCATTGTGGTCGCGCTGACTCCCGTTGGATTGCTTGTTTCAGGCCAGATCTTGTTGCCGAAAAAGCGCAGAGTTGTCCGAGTGTGGATGAATCCAGACGTCGGCGACGATGAAGTTGATTTTCTGAAATTAAGCGGGAAATTTGTGTTGCCCACTTACTTCAAGCAGTGGCATGAATTCACGATTGTCCCGCATCACTTCTTACTGTTGATGGGCATTGGAGTAACTTCGTTGCTTGCCGCTGCCTCAATCTGGCAGGGCTGGGAAGTATTGCTTGCTCATCTGGTCGTAGTACGCTGGCTGTTTGCTGTCTGGTTGTTCTTTCTTTATTTGGCTTGGCGATGGTTTTGGGAGCGCTGGATACTAAGAAAAGAAGGCATTGGCATTGGGACTTTTTCGGTTTCAAGGAGCCGTCAGCCATTGATGTAAGATGACAGGGAATGAAGGCGTCTTATAACTTGAGATGTCCGATATGCTGGCGTAGCGGATCCGTTGCTGGGTACACCTTTAAGTACAACCACTCTAATACGCAATCAATCCCGCCCGAATCAGCAGCAAAGACGCGACACCCACCACAATCCACAGCAGCACACCTTGCAACAATGGTCGCCAGCCGACCGTCTTCAGGGTCGCGAGCGATATTCCGCTGCCGATTAGAAAGAGTGTCGCGGTGAGGCCGAGTTTCCCCATGCTTGCCAATGCCGGAGTCACGCCGGACATAGTTGGCACGTAGGTGTTGACCAGCGCTGCCAGGCAGAATAGCAGGATGAACCACGGCCACTGTATGCGTCCGCTGTGGTGTTTCACTGCGGCGGTTCCGAGCGAGAGCGGGACGATCCACAGTGCTCGCGCCAGCTTCACGGTGGTGGCGATCACCAGGGCGGCGGCGCCATAGCGCGTTGCCGCGCCTACTACCGAACTGGTGTCATGAATCGCGAGCGCGGACCATAGCCCGAATTGTTGTTGCGAGAGATGGAAGTGCCATCCGGCCAGCGGGAAGATCAGCAGCGCGATTGAATTAAGGATGAAGATTGTTCCCAGCGAGACGGTCATCTCCTCGTCGGTCGCGTTGGTGATGGGACCGACAGCGGCGATGGCGCTGCCGCCACAGATCGCTGTTCCTGCGGCAATGAGAAATGATGGCGTGTTTTGCACGCGCAGCAATTTGCCCAGCAGCATTCCCGCAGCGAGCGCGAACACAATGCTGAGTGCGGTGTAGACCAGGCCTGCGCGGCCGGCCTGCAGCACTTCGTGCAGATTCATGCCAAAGCCCAGTGCCACTACCGAGGCTTGCAAAAGAAATTTTGCCGTCCGCTGGCTCTCGGCGCGATAGGGATGCGTGATGCACAGCCCAAACGCGATCCCGGCCACCAGCGCCACAGGCGGCGAGACGATTCCGGTTGCGGCAAAGAGAAGCGCGGCGATGAATAGAATTTTGGCGGTGAGAGTCATCGTCTTCCGCTGAAACCTACGCCTTCCGTTTCCAGGCGGAACCTCTGCTCAAATCCCAACTCTCCCGGCAGCGCGATTCTTCCACCCGACGCGACCACCCGGTGCCACGGCGGTCCGTGCGATTGCCGCAAGGTCCAAACAACCTGGCGGGCGGCTCCGGGAAATCCCGCAGCACGCGCGACCGCGCCATAGCTTGAAACCTTGCCGCGAGGAATCTTCAGAATAACGGCGCGGATGCGCGGATACATGGCCGCGCGTTCAGTCACAGCCGCGCCTCACTCAGCGACCTTGTGGGCCGTGCCCTGGAGCATCGTAGTCCAGTGGCCGCCGCCATCGTCGGAAAATTCCGTCTTGAACTGCTCCACGCCGCTGGTGGAGAAGTCGTTGATGGTCCGCATCTCCACTTTGTTGCCTTTAGCTTCAAAGCTGCCGGGATACGTCCAGACGTTTCCGTTGATGATCACAGTCCCGTTCCATGGCTGCCTGCCAGGGTCGGCCATGCTGCTGATCGTGTAGTTTCCGTCCTTGCTGTTGTAGGAATAGATGGAGAGTTGAGTGTGCTGGCCTTCCTTGTCAGTGATCTGCTGTTCGCAAACCAGGAAATTTCCCTGCGGCGACCAGCGGCAATCGATGTCGGAGGTCACGTGTCCCACGTGGCTGTAGCCGGTTTCAAAAAAATTGCCCTCGGATTTCCATTTACCGACGAAAACACCCAGCTTCTTGGTGGCCGCGGCGACATCCGTAGCCGCAGGCGGTGTGGTCCGGGCCAGAGCAACGGCAATCGACAACATTGTTGTTGCGAGTATTCGTACTTGCTTCATTGCGTCCTCTTCCGTGGAGCCAGGCAAGCTATTCTCTCATGCATCATGGCAGGCTTAGCCGCTCTTACCGCGTAAATCCGCGGTAGGAAATTTCCTTAGCGTTACTTCGTTCCAAAACCCTGACCGGGCATAAGCCACAGTGTGAACGCCAGCAGCGTGAGAACGATGACGTAGTAGGCAGTCGTGACGGGGCTGGGATGGTCGGGTTCGTCTTTGGTGAAGAGCCGCCACGCCGCGCCCGCAGCCACGAGGTAGAAAATCTTTTCGTCGAGAGCGAAGGCCAGCCCGACAGCCACAACCAGCACCACCGCGCGCTCCACTTTGCTCAAGGCCAAAATCGCGCTTCCACCGTCGAGCACCCAGACCGGAATCAAGTTCAGCGCGTTGAGCCACGCGCCTGAGCGCGCAAGCGCCGCCCACAGTGGATTGCCGGTTTGCTGCCAGATCAACCCACAAATGGCGGAGCCGATCCATCCGGCCAGCGGGCCAGCGAGACTGACGGCCGAACGCGTTTCCAGCGAGACGCCCATCGCTTGCCAGCGCACGTAGGCACCCAGGCCGGGCAAAAAGACCGGCATGTCGACAGGAAGGCCACGGCGCTTGATGTCGATGAAATGGCCCATCTCGTGGACCAGAATCAACACCGCGAAGCCGATGCCGAACTTTGCGCCCCACAGACTCCAATAGACGGCGATGAAAGTAGCGAAGCTGAACAGAAATTTCAGCTTGAAGAGGGCGAACAAGACAGTTTTAAACTTCGCCAGCAGGAGTGCGAGCGGGCCTAGCGGCGCGAGTCTCTTTAGCCATTTGCGTCCGGTGTCGGGACCACCGGGAGCGTTGATGGCATGCTCCAGTTCGCTCAGGTGGTTGCGAATCCATTTCGTTTGTTCTGACTCAGGCGGGAGCAGTTGCAACGCGTGCTGCCACTGTTCGTGCGCGCTTTGCAGGTCGCCGTTGCCTTCGTACGCTCGCGCACGCGCGGCGATCCGGTCGAGCTCGTCAGAGTGGACCAGATTATGACAGTTGCTGCACGCCAGCGCTCCCGGCGCGATCTCGCTAGAGCAACGTTTGCAGAGAGGCATTACGGTACTTTCTGGGGAGCGTTCTGAAATGGACCGAAGATGTCGAGCTGCTTGCCCGCAGTCATTCTCCAGGCAATGTGGATTCCCACCAACAGGATTATCAGTGCGATTAATCCGTAAACCAGACTTTCGGTCAGTTCAAGGAATGGCGACGCTAGGCCAATTAACGCCAAAATGCCCAAGGCTTTGGCGAAGCTGAGTTTCTCTCGTGCGTCCTGGTCTTCCGCAGTCTGTTCTTGCGGGTTTTGTCGAGAAGATGAAGCCTGCCGTTGTTGCTGCAACAATGCGGCGGTGATCTGGTAACGACGTCCGCCAATTCCTTTGGAGCCCAGCATCATGGCCTTGGCAACAAGAAACCCAACTCCGAGCGACATGTAGCCAATTCTGCCTCCCAAAAACATCCAGATCGTTGCATAAAGGACCAGGCCCAGGATCGCCCCAGCTGTCCCGAAGATCAACGCGCGCACGAAAGTGGAGTGGCTGTCCTGCGTTGTTGAGCCCTGCAGTTTGCTTACGCACGCACTGCACACCATGGCGCTTTTGATGCGGTAATACTGCTCTCCGACAGGCTGCCGGCAAAACTTGCAGGCGTCGATTCCCGGCGGCATTTCGTATTCAGCGGTGGAGAATTGCGGACCGGGCTTTCCAAAGATGGAGTCTGGCATGGGCGAGCACGAATGTACCACAGTCTGAGAACGCCAATCAAAGCAGACACTCAGGTCCAGAAACCCCGTCTACGTGACTTAAGACAGTTATCTAGGAGTTGACTCTTATGTTTGCGGGGCAACGTTGGATTGATAGTTAGCCAGCACACCCCTGACAATTCAACGCTGTTTCGCGCAGCAAGGACCCTCGCATGAAAACGATGATCGTCACTCTGTTGTTACTGTTCACCTGCACGCTGGTCTTTGCTGAGGACGTGCCGTCAGCTCCCGTGCCGGTTCCGGCGCGGCCCGCGCGCACAGAGAATGATCACCCTTTTTTCGATTTCAAAAATTCCATGGCCATTGGCGCATTCAGCGTGTCACTGGCAGGTGATTCGTTGTCAACGCAGAGGCTGCTGGACTATCCCGGCTACCGGGAAAGAAACCCGATCGCGCGGCCCTTTGTAGGCAGCCGCGCAGGGATGGCAGTGTATTCCGGCGGAAGTCTGGGAATCATGATGGGCGGAATGTATCTCGCCCACAAGACCCACCACCACAAACTGGAACGCATCATCCCGTTTGCCATGGCCGGATGGGAAGGCTTCGCCACGGCCTGGAATTACCACTACTTGCCGCAAGCCAGGGCCAATGCTGCCGCAGCGAGTCTGGCAAAGACGCGTTGAGAGGTTACTTAGCCTAGCTTGGCTCCGTTAGGAACAGGGCGCTCCGGCTGTGCCAACACGACTTCACCGGATGCCAGATAAAACCCGGTTGTCAGCACCTCAGAGAAAAAATTGGCGACCTGCTTTGGCGGAAAGTTGATTACGCCTACGATCTGCTTGCCCAGCAGTGCATCTCTTGTATAGAGGTCTTTGATTTGGGCGCTCGATTTCTTGATGCCGAGTTCGCCGAAATCGATTTTTAGCTTATATGTCGGCTTGCGCGCCTGCGGGAAGTCCTCTACCTCAACAATGGTCCCTACCCGCAACTCGACGCGTTCGAAGTCTTTCCACGCGATCTGTTCCATTTTTTCCTATGAGTCCTTTCTCGTCATATCTCGTTTTCAGTTTCCGGCGAGCAATCGCGCGTGGCGGAGCCGGTCGGCGGCCACGGCCAGCACAATGATTCCGCCAATGATGATCTCCTGGATGTAGTTGGGCCATCCCATTTGCTGGCAGCCATTGCGCAGGAAGGCCATGATGAGTGCTCCGACCATGGAACCGCGAATGCTGCCTTCACCGCCGGAGAGACTGCCTCCGCCGATTACGACCGCGGCAATGATGTCGAGTTCCACGCCCACGGCTACCGTGGGATCGCCCTGCCGCAAGCGCGACATCTGCATCACTCCCGCAAGACCGAACAGAAGTCCGCCGATGGAATAGATCCAGAGTTTCAGGCGTTCGGTATGAATGCCGGCCGCACGCGCGGCAGTTTCGTTCGATCCCAGCGCAAATACATGGCGTCCAAATACAGTGCGCCGCAACACGATGGCGGCCAGCACCGCCAAAGCCAGTGCGATCCACACGCCCGGAGCGACCAGCAGCCACGAGGGACTCGGAAAAGCGACGGCAAGGTTGTTCAACCAGGTAGCAGGAGCATTGACCGTCTGCTCGCCGGAAATCCATTTCGCAACTCCTCGCGCAATGCCCAGCATACCCAGCGTCGCAATGAAGGGAACTACGCGGAACGTCGTAATGACCAGCCCATTCAGCAGACCGACAATCCCGCCCACCGCGACCGCCGCGGCGAGCGCGAACAGAGGCGGCCATCCAGCCTGCAACGCCAAAGCACAGACCACTCCAGTGAGCGCGATGGTAGAGCCCGGAGAGAGATCGATGCCGCCGCTAATAATAACGATGGTCATGCCAATGGCGCCGATGATCAATGCCGCCGCTAATAATAATGATGGTCATGCCGATAGCGCCGATGGCGACGATCACGGTCTGCGCCAGCACGATGCGCAAGTTGGAGAGTGAGAGGAAGCGGGCAGGATTGTCACTGATAGCGGCAAAGATGGCGATGACCAGGAGCAGCGCAAAGAAAGGACCGAAGGTTTGCAGCCATCGCTTCATTGTGTTGATCCGATCGCTGCCTGCAAAACGGTCTCCGGGGTCCACTCGCCAATCGGCCGTGCGGATGAGAGAATCCCCCGGCTCATCACCGCCAGCCGGTCGCAGATGCCGAAGAGTTCAGGAAGATAGGAACTCACCATCAGAATGGCCTTGCCGGACCGTGCCAGGGAAACAATCAGCTCGTAAATCTCCGCCTTGCTGCCTACGTCTACGCCGCGCGTAGGCTCGTCCAGCAGAAAAATTTCGCAGCCTTGGTGCAGCAAGCGCGCAATCGCCACTTTCTGCTGGTTTCCTCCGGAAAGCTTTTGCACTGCAACATCCATGCTCTCCGCTCGCACTTGCACCGAGTTGGCTCGACCTTGCGCCTGCTCATGCTGTCTGCGCAGATCGACCCAGCCCCAGCGCGAGCAGGAATCAAAGTTAGTGAGCGTGACATTGTCGGCCACCGACAAGGACAACGCCAGACCTTCACCTTTGCGATCTTCGCTCAGATATCCCATGCCCCGCGCCATGCGGGTCGCGGGCCGGCCCCGCAGCGGCAAAGTTTGTCCGAGCACCGTGATGTTTCCTGCGCGCGGCGGTTGCAATCCAAAGAGCGCGCGCAGCAGCTCTGTGCGTCCCGACCCGATCAGTCCGGCGATACCGAGTATCTCTCCTCGCTGCACTTGCAGGCTCGCACCGCGGACCTGGGGCGGCGCGCTCAGGTCTTTAACTTCGAGCGCGCAGTCTGACGTCACTGCCGGACTCCGAACAGGGAAGAGATCCTTCACTGGGCGGCCGACCATGGCGGCGATCAGTTTTTGATTGGGTAAGTCCTGCAGCGTTCCGGTGGTGACGCTCCTACCGTCGCGCAGCACGGTGCATGTGTCAGCGATCTCGCGTACTTCTTCAAGAAAGTGGCTGATATAGATGACTGCAATGCCGGAATCGCGCAATTGCCGGATGAAGTGAAACAGGCGCTCCACGTCTGCGCGCTGCAGGCTGCTGGTGGGCTCGTCCATGAGGATGAGCGAAGCGCGCTGCGCCAGAGCCCGGCAGATTTCCACGATCTGGCGCGCAGCGATCGAGAG
>WNFI01034931.1_pt2 | contig 17474 bp, 15 predicted proteins | sample 5400471 | NCBI WGS metagenome assembly WNFI01 (sample SAMN13153348, study PRJNA577476) | soil metagenome | isolation source: 100 cm saprolite on Douglas fir-dominated hillslope | place: USA:California | collected 2013-09-17 | reverse complement strand
GATCGCCGAGGCGCTGGCCGGCAGCGAGGGCTCCGAGCTGCACCTCGAGAACACGGCCGGGACGGGCGGCACGCTGGGGCGCTCTTTCGCCGAGCTCGCGGCGCTGATCGAGGCCGCCGGAGGCTCGCCCCGGCTCGGCGTGTGCCTCGACTCCTGTCATCTGCTCGCCAGCGGCTACGACATTCGCACCCCGCGAGGCGCCGACGCCGTGTTCGCGCAGGCGCGCCGTGAGCTCGGCACCGGCCAGATCCGCTCGCTGCACCTCAACGACTCGCAGACCCCTCTTGGCTCGAACCGCGACCGCCATGCCGACATCGGCGAGGGCGAGCTCGGCAAGAGCGGCTGCGCTGCCTTCCTCTCCGCGCCCGGCATCCAGCGCCTGCCGTGCGTGCTCGAGACCCCCGGCGAGAACCGCGAAGGACCGCCGCGCGCTGAAGTCGAACTCGCTGGGGCCCTGCGCGAGCGCGGCCTCGCCGCTCGACGCGCGCGCAAGGCGCGCCGCCGCGCCTAGCCCGCCAGCGCCGCGGGCGGAGCGGACCTGCGGGGCTGCAGGGCGTTCTCCAACTCGGCGAGCAGCGTCGGCGTGTGCGCGACGCGGTAAGCCTCGCCGAGCCGCAGCCGGCGCGGCGGGCCGCTGCCCATCTCGATCTCCACCAGTACCTCCGCAGCGCCCGGGAAGTCCTCGATCGCCTGCTTGAGGCCGTCGATCGCGCCGCCCGAAAGATCGCCGGCGCTGACCCGCAGGTACACCGGGCGGGCCTGGGCCTTCGCCGACGCGGCGGCCGCCCGGGCCTTCGCACCCGCCCGCTCGATTTCCTCGGCGCTGGGCGCGAACCGCTGCAGGCCCTGCACGACCAGGCAGGTGCTGCCGGCTTCCTTGTGGTCGACCCGGCCCTTCACGAGCACGATCTCGTCGGCCACGAGCGCCGCCTCGTGCTCGGCGAGGGCCTTGCCGAAGACGAGCAGCTCCACCGAGCCCGCGAGGTCGTCCAGCGTCGCGAACATCATGTGATCGCCGTTGCGCGTGCGGATCCGCTTCGTCTCGGTGATGATCCCCCCGACCGTCACGAGGTCCTTGTCCCGGCGGTCGGGCAGCGAGGCGAGCGGGCAGTCCACGCGAGCCCGCAGCACGTCTCTGAGGGGCTTCAGGGGGTGCTCCGAGATGAACAGGCCGATCGCTTCCTTCTCGGCCGCGAGCAGCTCCCCCTGGTCGTACTCCTCGCCCAGGATCGGCGGGGGAGCGGGGTGCCCCGGACCGGTCGCCGTGGCAGCCCCCGCCTCTTCTTGCAGGTCGAAGATGGATCCCTGGCCGATCAATGCGTCCTGCTGGATTTTCTGGCCTTTGGACTGGGCGGTCTCGAGGACGTCGATCATTCCCTTGCGGGTCGCGCCGGTCGAGCCGAACGCGCCGCTCTTGATCAGCGCCTCGATCGACTTCTTGTTGACCGTGCGGCAATCGACGCGCTCGCAGAAGTCCCACAGCGAGGAGAACTGGCCGTTCTCACGGGCGCGCTTGATCGCCTCCACGGCCTGGTGGCCGACGCCCTTGACGGCGTCGAGTCCGAAGCGGATCGTTCCCACGCCGCCCTCCACCGCCGGCGGTCCGACCGTGAACTCGTGGTCTGAGAGGTTCACGTCCGGCGGCAGGATCTCGATTCCCATCTCCTCGCAGCGGGCGACGAAGAACGGGACCTTGTCCTTCGTCGACATCACCGAGGAGATCAGCGCCGCCATGTACTCGGCGGTGTGGTTGGCCTTCAGCCACGCTGTGCGGTAGCCGATCAGCGCGTAACACGCAGCGTGAGAGCGGTTGAACGAGTAGTCGGCAGAGCGTTCGTTGGTCGTCCACAGGAACTCGATCACCTCCGCGCTCGTGCCCGATGCGCGGCAGCCCTCGACGAACTCGGGCTTCAAGGCCGCCATCGCAGCGCGGTTCTTCTTGCCGATCGCCTTGCGCAGGTCGTCCGCCTTGGCCCCCGAGAAGCCGGCCAGCTCCTTGGAGATCTGCATCGCCTGCTCCTGGTAGAGGATCACGCCCTTGGACGATTCGAGGATCGGGCGCAGCCGCTCGTCGGGGTAGGAGATCGCCTGCGGGTTGTGCTTGCCCCTGGCGTACACCGGGATCTGGTCCATCGCGCCGGGCCGGTACAGCGCGTTGAGCGCGATCAGGTCCTCGAACTCGGTCGGGCGTACCTTCTTCAGCGCCTCGCGCATGCCCTCCGACTCGAACTGGAAGACGCCGGTGGAGTCTCCCGCGGCGAGCATCTCGTAGGTCTTCTCGTCATCGAGCGGCAGCGTCGTCATGTCCGGCCGTTGAGTGGCTTCGCCTTCGGCGCCCGCCGAGGAGCGCTCGATGATGTCGAGCGCGTCCTCGATCACATCGAGGTTGCGCAGCCCGAGGAAGTCCATCTTGAGCAGGCCGATCTCCTCGATCGGCTTCATCGAGAACTGCGTCACCGTCCGGTAGACCTTCTCGCCGTTCTCGTCCGTGCCGGCGTCCGCCAGCTGCAGCGGCACGATGTCCGTCAAGGGCCGGTCGGCGATCACAACGGCGGCGGCGTGGATCGAGGAGTTGCGGACGATCCCCTCGAGGCCCTTCGCGACGTCGACGATCTGGCGCGCCTGCGGCTCCTCGTCATAGGCCTTGCGCAGCGGCTGGCCCTGCTTGAGGCAGTCCTCGAACGAAGGCGACCGTCCCATGATCGGGTCGGGGATCAGCTTCGCGAGGCGGTCGCCCGTGCCGTAGTCGAGCCCCAGCACCCGCGCCGCGTCGCGGGTGGCGGCACGCGGGAACATCTTGCCGAAGGTGACGATCTGCGCGACCGACTCGCGCCCGTACTTCGCGGTCACGTATCGCATCACCCGCTCACGGCCCCGCACCGAGAAATCGATGTCGATGTCCGGCATCGACACGCGCTCGGGGTTCAGGAAGCGCTCGAAGAGCAGGTCGTACTCGAGCGGATCGACGTCGGTGATCGCCAGGCAGTAGGCGACGATCGAGCCGGCCGCCGAGCCGCGGCCCGGGCCGACCGCGATGCCGTTCTCCTTGGCAAAGCGCACGAAGTCCCAGACGATCAGGAAGTACGCGTTGAAGCCCATCTTGTCGATCACCGCGAGCTCCATCTCGGCGCGCTCCCGAGCGGCGGCTGGCACCGGGTCGCCGTACCGGAGCGTCAGGCCAAGCTCGACCTGCTCACGCAGGTAGGCGCCCTCGTCTGCGCCGCCCGGCACGGGATAGCTCGGGATCAGCTGCTTGCCCAGCTCGAGCTCCACCGAGCAGCGCTCCGCGATCTCGAGCGTGCTCGCGATCGCCTCGGGCCACTCCGCGAACGCGCTGTGCATCTCGCTGCTGTCGCGAAGGTAGAACTCGTTGGTTTCGAACTTCATCTTCGGTTCGGCGAGCGTGCTCTTCGTCTGCACGCAGAGCAGCGCCGAGTGGTGGACGTAGTCCTCGCTGCTCAGGTAGTGGACGTCGCCGGTGCCGACCAGCGAGCCGCCGACTTCGCGGGCGATCCTGACGATGCCCTCGTTGCACTTGTCCTGCGGGGCGAGGCCGTTCTTCTGGACCTCGAAGTAGACGTTCTCGGGCCCGAAGATCCGCAGCAGGTCGTCGGCGTGAGCCCTGGCGTCGCCGGGCCGGTCCTCCAACAGCCGCTGGCAGAAGCGCGATGCCAGGCAGCCGGTCAGCGCGATCACGCCGCCCGCGTGGCGCTGGACCTGCTCGAGGTCAACGGTCGGCTTGCCGCGCTGCAGTCCTTCCAGGAAGCCCGCCGAGGAAAGCTTGACGAGGTTGCGGTAGCCCTCGTCGTCCGCCGCCAGCAGCGTCAGGTGGTTTCGCTCGCTGCGGGCGGGTTGCGACTGCTTCGGCCTGTGATCGTCGACGAGGTAGATCTCGCAGCCGACGATCGGCTTGACGCCGTGCTTGCGGGCGGCCTTGTAGAGCTCCACCGCGCCGTTCATGACGCCGTGGTCGGTCAGGCCTAGAGCCGGCTGGCCGAACTCCGCGGCGCGCTGCGCGAGGGAGTCGATCTTGCATGCGCCGTCGAGCAGCGAGTACTCGGAGTGGACGTGAAGATGGGCGCAGGACGGGGTGCTCACCGGTACCGCAATGCTAGGTGCCCGGGCGGCGGAGGCTCAGACGGCGCGCCGCTGTTTGCGCCGATTACGAAGCCGCCCGATCAGCGACTGGCTGTGCTTGTTGCGGGGTTTCACCGGGATCGGCGCGGGGGCCGGGTTGGCGACCCTCACGGGGGCCTCGGGAGCCGGCAGCGGTGGCTCGGTGACGGGCGCGGGCGCACCGGCAGCAGCGGGTGCCTCGGGCGCGGGCGCGCTCGCGGCTGCGGCGCCGCCGGCTGGCTGCGCGCTCGCCGATGCAGGGGGCTGGGGCGCCCGTGGCGTCGTAATCCACGGGGACTCCGCGGCGGCCTCGCCGGGATCCTCCGGCAGGAGCGGAGCACTCTGCGCGCGCGCCCGCAGCCTCTCGACGGCTGCGGCGAGCGCGTCGGCCATCTCGACTCCGCGCTGCTCCGACTCGCCCGCGGGCTCCGAGGGCGAACGCGGGCGGAAAGCCCGCGGCATCTCCGGTGCGGCCGGGGCCTCGGGCCGGTGACGGGCGTTGCTCAGCAGTATCCCGAGCCGGCCGAGAATTGCGCGGATCTCGCCGAGCAGCCCCTCCATGCGGCGGTGCCCTTCGCGAATCCCCGCGAGCTCACGTTCGGCGCGCTCACGGGCGGCGCGCTCGGCGAGGAGACTCCGCTGGATCTCCTCGGCGCGGCGCTCGAGCTCGGCGACCCGGGACTGCAGGTCGGCTTCGGCCTGCCTCAGCGAGGCACGCTCGGCGACCGCCGCCTGCTCGGCTTCCGAGAGCTGGCGTTGGATCGCGTCGATCCGGGCCGAGAGCTCCACCAGCTCGCGCTGGCCGGCGGCTGCAGGCCGTGCCTGGGGGGCGGGACGCGCGCCGCGCTCGCGCTCGAGCCCCGAGAGGCGCTCCTGCGCCTCGACCCGCAGCTGCTGCTCGGCGTACTCACGCTGCTTGACCCGTCGCAGCTCGCTCTCCCGCTCGGTGCCGTGCACGCGCTCCGCCTCGAGCACCGCGGCCATGCGGCGCCGCTCCTGCTCGGCCTCCTGGAGCCGCGCCTGCAGGCTGGCGACGTGGCTTTCCAGCGTCTTGACGGTCGCTTCGGCGGCCTCCGCCCGGCGCAGCAGCGCTGCCTCGCCGGTCTCGGTCGCCCGCCGCGCGCGGCGCTCAGCCAGGAAGTCCGACTCGCCCATCCTCGGACCGTTCCCCGGTGTCTCGCTCTCCTCGACCATCGTGGTGAAAACTAGAAGCCTGTTCGGACGTCCATGGCCCGCGCGGAGACGTCCTTCGTTCTCTATGGTGGCGACCGATGAGCGCCCGCGCCACCCCGGATGACGACGATCTCGACTGGCGCCTGAGCGGCGAGCTGCAGCAGGACGGCCACGGTCTGCTGCACGCGTTCGTCGAGCGGATGCGGGACCCGGCCGTGCTGACGGAGCTGCGAGCCGCGGTCCCGGAGGCCGTCGTGATCACCCACGACGGCAGCCGCCTGTTCGCCTACGCCGCCGGTCGCGGCACGATCGACGGCGCGCGTGCCGCGATCGAATCGGTGCTCGAGAAGGACGGCCTGCCGGCGACGCTCTCGCTCAGCCACTTCTCCGAGCAGCTCGACGAATGGGTCGACCCGGACGATCACACGCCCGCCGAGCGCGAGCGGGAGGCGGCGGCCCTCGCGCCGGAGTCGCGCACGCTCGTGGCCCTCGTCGGCAAGGAGATCCGCGAGGAAGTCGAGCAGTCGATGCGCTCGTGGGCCGACCGGCTCGGACTGCGCCTCGAGATCGTCGAGCATCCGCACCTGCTCGACTCGCAGGTCGCCTTCACGGTCAACGGTCCGGCCCGCAAGGTGGACGAGTTCGCGGCGGGGCTCGCGGCCGAGCAGCGCCAGACGATCCGCACCGAGCGCGAGGTGATGCTGAGCCCGCTGTAGACGGTCAGCCGGCGAGCCGCTTGGCGAGCAGCGCGGCGCCGAGCACGCCACCGGCGGCAGCAGCTCCCTTCAGCGCGACCCGGCGCGCCGCGACCCGTCGGCGCAGGTACCACTTGCCGCCGTTCCAAACGGCGAATCCGAGCAGCTTGTAGGCGCTCGCGCTCATGTCTTGACTCTACCCCGCGTCGTCCTCATTATGCAGCCGCCAGGCGATCCGCGACTGCAGCGAGAAGAGCTCGATGAAGCCCGGTGAAGCACTCTGGGAGAACAGGCCCCCGGACTCCGCGAAGGACGCCAGCGAAGCGTCGTAGACGGCGTTCGGCGAGGAGCGGGTGACGACCCGCACGTGGCCCTTGTAGAGCTTCAGGCCGATCGTGCCCGTGACATGGGCGTTGACGTGGTCCATGTAGGCGTCCAGGTCCTCCCGCAGCGGCTCCCACCACAGCCCTGCGTAGACGAGATAGCCCCATTGGCGGTCGAGCTCGCGCTTGAACTGGGTCTGGTGGATCGTGCAGACGAGCCGCTCGAGCTCCTTGTGGGCCATCAGGATCACCGTCGCGGCCGGCGCCTCGTAGATGTCGCGGACCTTCAGCCCGACGATCCGGTCCTCGATGTGGTCGAGGATGCCGACGCCGTGGCGCGCTGCGACCTCCGCGGTGGTTTCGATCAGCTCGACGAGGCCGAGTCGCCGTCCGTCGAGCGAGACCGGCACGCCCCGCTCGAAGCCCAGCTCGATCGTCTGCGCCTCGTCGGGTGCCTGCTCGGGACGGGTGACGAGCTGGAAGACATCGTCGTCGGGCGCGTGCCCCAGGTCCTCGATCCAGCGGCCCTCCGAGGAGCGGCCCCAGAGGTTGTCGTCGATCGAATACGGCGCGACCTCGGTCCCGCCCTTGACCGGGATGCCGTTCTCGCGCGCATAGGCGATCTCCTCCTCGCGGCCCATCTGCCAGGAGCGCACGGGGGCGATCACCTTCAGCTCCGGGGCCAGCGTCGCGATCGTGGCCTCGATGCGAACCTGATCGTTGCCCTTGCCTGTGCAGCCGTGGGCGATCGTGTCACAGCCGCCGGCGCGGGCCTGCGCGACGGCGAGCTTGGCGATCAGCGGCCTGCCGAGGGACGTGAACAGCGGATAGCCGTCGCCGTACACGCCGTTCGCCTTGATCGCCGGGACGAGATAGTCGCGGGCGAACTCCTCGCGGGCGTCGACGACGTGCGTCTCGAGCGCCCCCAGCATCTTCGCCTTGCCCTCGATCACCTCGTAGTCCTCGCCCGGCTGCCCGAGGTTCACGGTCAGGCAGATCACCTCGGCTCCATAGGAGTCCTGGATCCACTTCAGCATCACGCTCGTATCGAGGCCGCCGGAGTAGAGCAGCAGCACCCGGTGGACCTGCTCGGGGGAGGCCTCGTAGGAGGCCGTGGGGGCGCGCTCGAGGCGCTCGGGGCTGCTCACGGCGGCCAATCTATCCGGCGGCGGCCGGCGGCGCCTCGGAGGACGCCCCTCCCGCCCTCGAGCGTTCCATCAGCGGGTAGCGCGTCGGGCCGAGCGCGAAGCCGAGGCGCTCGTAGAGGCGCTGGGCGTCGGCGGTGTGGAGCAGCCAATGGACCTCCGGCGCCCGATCCCCGTCGACCATCTCCCGTACCAGCGCCAACCCCAGCCCCTTGCCTCGGTGGAGCTCCAGCACGTACACGTCAGCGAGGTAGGCGACCGTCACCCCGTCGGAGATCGCCCGCGCGAAGCCGACCTGTAGGCCTCCGTGGTAGAGCCCCACGACGCGCCGGGAGCCCGCGATCGTCGCTACCACCCGCTCGCGGGTGCGGCCGCGTCCCCAGTAGGAGAGCTCACTGATGAAGTGGTGGATCGCGTCGACGTCGAGCCGCGCGGGGTCGTCGTCGAGCTCATAGCCTTCCTGCAGCGGCGTGATCATCAGCCCGCCAGCGCCGCCGCCAGCCGCTGCACCCCGTCGCGCAGTTGCTCGGAGCCGATCGTCAGCGGCGGCAGCAGCCGCAGCGTGTCGGGACCCGTCGCGTTCAGCACGAGTCGTTGCTCGAGCAGCGCCCGGCGCGCGAGGGCGGGAGCGGGAACGTCGAGGCGGCAGGCGAGCATCAGGCCCCGGCCGCGGACCTCGAGGACGTGGGGAAGCGACGCCAGCGACTCGCTCAGCTCCGCCCCGAGCTCCTGCACCCGCGCGAGCAGCGCCGGGTCGTCGGTCAGCTCGAGGGCTCTCAGCGCCGCCGTGGCGACGAGCGGGCCGCCGGCGAACGTCGAGCCGTGGTCGCCCGGCGCGAATACGTCGGCGAGGCGCGCGCCGGTGATCAGCGCGCCGATCGGCACGCCGCCGCCGAGTGCCTTCGCGACCGTCATGGCGTCGGGGACGACACCGCTGCGCTGGTAGGCCCAGAGCGTCCCGGTGCGCCCCATGCCGGTCTGGATCTCGTCGAAGATCAGCGCCGCGCCGTGCTCGTCGCACGCTGCTCGCGCGGCGCCGAGCAGCTGATCGGAGAGCACGTGCACCCCGGACTCGCCCTGGATCGGCTCGAGCAGGACCGCGGCGGTATCGCCGTCGACGGCCCCATGCAGCGCCGCCGGCTCCGCGGCGACCGCGTGGAAGCCCGGCACCAGCGGCGCGAACGGCGCCTGCTTGGCCTCCTGGGGCGTCGCCGAGAGCGACCCGTAGGTGCGGCCGTGGAAGGCGCCTTCGAGGACCACGACCTTGCCGCCGCGGCGCGCCTTGCGGGCCAGCTTCAGCGCCGCCTCGTTGGCCTCGGTGCCGGAGTTGCAGAAGAACACCTTGCCGCCGAGGCTGCTGGAGGAGAGGCGCTCGGCGAGCCGCATCGCGGGCTCCGTGTAGAAGAGGTTGCTCGTGTGCATCAGCCGCCCGGCCTGCTCGCGCACCGCGGCGACGATCTCGGGGTGGCAGTGCCCGAGGCTGGTCACGGAGATGCCGCAGAGGAAGTCGAGGTACTCGTTGCCCTCGTCGTCCCACAGCAGCGCCCCCTCGCCGCGCACGAACTCCACCGGCATCCGCGCGTAGGAGCCGATCACCCGCTCGGACTCGATCCTCTGAAGCTCGGCGAGGCTCACCTGAGACCGCCGGCGTCCGGCGATTCTTGGATCTTCGTCCCGATCCCAGCGTCGGTGAAGAGCTCGAGCAGCAGCGAGTGCGGGGTGCGGCCGTCGAGGATGTGGGCGGCGGAGACGCCCGCATCGATCGCGTCCAGGCAGGCTTCGAGCTTCGGGCGCATGCCGCCGTCGAGCGAGGCGAGCGCGGCGCGCACCTGGCCCGCGCCGGCCTGGGAGATCAGGCTGGCTGGGTCCGACGGATCGGCCAGCCAGCCGGGAACGTCGGTCAGGAACACGACCTTGTAGGCGCCGAGCGCGCCGGCCACGGCGCCCGCGGCCTCGTCGGCGTTGACGTTGTAGGAGTGGCCCTCGCGGTCCGCGCCGACCGAGGCGATGACGGGGATGTAGTCGCTTGCGATGTGCTCGATGACGCCGGTGTTGACCCGCTCGATGCGACCCACGAAGCCGATGTCCTCGCCACCGGGGGCCGAGCGCCGCGCGACGCGGAACAGCGCGCCGTCGTCGCCGCACAGCCCCACCGCGGGCTGGCCGTGGCGCTGCAGGCGCAGGACGATCTCCTTGTTGACCTTCCCGACCAGGACCATCTTCGCGACCTCGACCGTGTCCTCGCTGGAGACCCGCAGGCCGCCCACGAACTCCACGGGCAGGCCGAGCCGCTCCATGTAGCCGGTGATCTCCGGCCCGCCGCCGTGGACGACGATCGGGTTCAGCCCGACGTACTTGAGCAGCACCACATCACGCGCGAACTCCTCGCGCAGCCCAGCGTCCTCCATCGCCGCTCCGCCGTACTTGATCACGACGGTCTTGCCGTGGAACTCGCGGATGTAAGGCAGCGCCTCGAGCAGTGTCCCTACGTCGCGCATGGTCGTGGCCTCGCTAGGTGGTGTAGTCCGCATTGACCGTCACGTACTCCTTCGAGAGGTCCGAGAAGAACACCTCGGTCTCGGCGCCCTCGCCGGGCAGTCCGACCTCGTACTCGACCTCCTCGCTCTGCACGAGGCGGTCGAGCTCGAGCTCGTCGTAGGGGATCGCAGCGCCGGCCGAGCAGACCTGCATGCCCTCGATCGTCACGTCGACGGGCAGCGGCGCGGTGCCGGCGAGCGCGCCGCCGACGGCTTGCACGATGCGTCCCCAGTTCGGATCCCCGCCGTGCAGCGCGGCCTTGACGAGGGGCGAGTTGGCGACCGCGCGGGCGGCTGCCTCGACGTTGTCCTGGTGTCCGCCGCGCACGATCACCCGCGCCGCGCGCCCGGCGCCCTCGCCGTCGACCACCATCATCACGGCCAGCTGGCGAAGCAGGGCGTCCAGCGCCTCGCCGAAGCGCAGCTCGTCCTCGCTCTCGGGGGCGATCGCGACCGTGGAGGCGCCGGAGGCCATCAGGATCGCCGTGTCGTTGGTCGAGAGCTGGCCGTCCACCGAAGCGCGGTCGAAGGAGCGCTTCACGCATACACCGAGCAGCAGGTCGGCGGTCTCGGCCGACAGCGCCGCGTCTGTCTCTACGAAGCACAGCATCGTGGCGAACTTCGGCGAGATCATGCCGGCGCCCTTGCACTGCGCGCAGAGCCCGACAGTGCCGGAGTCGAGCTCGACGCGCAGGTTGGCACGCTTCTCGAACGCGTCCGTGGTCTGGATCGCGGCCTGGAAGTCGGCGTCACCGCCCCGATCGAGGCGCTCGCGCGCGGCGAGGATGCCTTTCAGGACCTTCTCGACGGGCAGATACTGGCTGATGCCGCCGGTCGAGGCCAGGGCGACCGCTGCGGGTTCGACACCGGCGGCGAGCGCCGCCGCACCCTGGGTCTTGGCGGCATCTTCCAGGCCGCGGCCGCCGGTCGCCGCGTTGGCGCAGCCCGAGTTGACGAGCACCGCCCGCAGCGCACCGAGCGTGCAGCGCTCCTGGCTGAGCAGCACGGGAGCGGCGGCGGCGCCGGACGAGGTGAAGCGGGCGGCGCTGACCGGCTCCGCGGCGTCACTGAGGAGCAGCCCGAGATCGGGCCGCCCGCTCGGCTTGAGGCCCGCCGCGACGCCTGCGGCGCGAAACCCCGCCGGCAGCCCGGAATCGGGCGCGAGCTCGGTGACGTGCCCGGGCCTCGGCACCCAGCGCGAGCGGAAGAAGGCCAGCTCGCTCATGTCAGGCCCTGCCCCTCCGGCAGGCCGAACATCACGTTGAGGTTCTGCACGGCCTGCGAGGAGGTTCCCTTCCAGAGGTTGTCGATCGAGGAGAAGACCAGCACCTTGCCCGTGTGCCCGTCGGCCGCTGCGAACAGGCGGCAGTAGTTGGTGGCGAGCACCTCGCGGGTGCCGGGCACCGTCTCGGCGACCTCGACGAAGGGCTCGTCCGCATAGGCATCCGCGTAGAGGTCACGCAGCTCCCGCTCGGAGACGGCTCGGGTGGGCGTCACGTAGCAGCTCGCCATCTCGCCCTGATCGAGCGGCACGAGCGAGGCCTGGAACTGGACGCGCACGTCGCAGCCGAGCTGGGCGAGCTGCTCCTCGATCTCGGGCGTGTGGCGGTGGCTGGCGACCTTGTAGGGAAGGATGTTCTCGCCGGCCATCGAGAGGTGCGTCTGCTCGTCGAAGGCCCGCCCCGCGCCGGAGATGCCCTGCTTGGCGTCGACCACCACATCGGCGATCAGGCCCGCGCGGGCGAGCGGCGCGAGCGCCAGCACGGTGGCCGTCGGGTAGCAGCCCGGATTGGCCACGATCGCGGCGTCCGCGATCGCCGCCCGATGCAGCTCGGTGAGGCCGTAGGCAGCCTGCGCGATCAGCTCGGGCCGGGGGTGCGGCCCGTACCACCGCTCATAGGTCTCGACCGAGCGCAGGCGAAAGTCGGCGCTGAGGTCGACGATGCGGGCACCGGCCTCCAACAGCGCGGCGACGGTCGGAGCGGCGGCGGCGTGCGGGTAGGCCACGACGGCGGCGTCGATCGCGCGGCCGGGCATCGCGGACATGACCCCATCGAGCTGCTCGATCGCAAGCGGGACGCGGTAGCGGGGATAGAGCTCATGGAGCGGGCGCCCCACCTCCGAGCGGCCGGTCACGGCCGCCAGCTCGAAGCCGGGATGGCGCCACAGGAGCTGCGCGGCGAGCGCCCCGGCGAAGCCGGTGGCGCCGGCGACGATCACGCGCGGGCCGCCCGAGCCTGGCTGCTGCTCAGCCACGCAGCTCGCCTCCGATCTGGGCGAGCGCGGCGACGATCCGCTCGCGGGCCGGCGCCACGTCCTCATCGGTGAGCGTGCCCTCCAGCGAGCGGAAGGTGAGCGCAAGTGCCAGCGAGCGCCGCCCCTCCCCCACCTGCTCGCCCGTGTACACGTCGAAGATCTCAGCACCGCCGAGCGTCTCGCCGCCGGCCTCGCGCGCAGCCGCGACGGCCTCGGCACCGGACACATCCGCGGGAAGCGTCACCGCGATGTCCTGGCGCAGCACGGGGAAGGCCCCAAAAGCGACGAAGGACGTGATCTCGGGGGCGGCGAGGGCAAGCTTGCCGGGGTCGATCGCGAAGGCGGCCGTGCGGGGCAGGTCCCAGCTCGCTGCGACGAGCGGGTGGACCTCGCCCAGGAAGCCGAGCGCGGTCGGCTCGCCGTCCTGCGGGCCCACCTCGACCTCGGCACTCCGCCCGGGGTGCAGGAAGGGCCAGCGCTCCGGCTCGGCTGCGCGCACGGTCCAGTCGAGGTGAAAGCGGTCGAGCATCGCGCCGAGCAGGGCCTTGGCGGCGAAGAAGTCGGCTTCCGCGGGCTCGCCGCGCCACGAGCGGGGTGCGAGCGGGCCGCTCAGCAGCGCGCCGAGTGCTTGGTGCTCATCGGCAGGCGTTACTGCTCGGCCGTCCGCGTCGGCGGAGCGCGCCCGGTATACGCCTCCGGACTCGAAGATCGCGATCTGCTCGGCGCCGTGCGAGAGGTTGTAGCGGGCGGCGTCGAGCAGCGAGCCGAGCACCGTGGGACGCAGGATCGCCTGGTCCTCAGACAGCGGGTTCTCGATCAGGACCACCTCGCGCAGCGGGTGTCCCGCGGGCAGCAGCAGGCGGTCGAGCAACCCCGGGTTGGCGAAGCTCCAGCCAACGATCTCGCGCAGGCCGCGGCCGCCGAGGGCGTCCTCGGCGGCGCGCCGCACACGCTGGTCGTGCGTAAGCCGCCCGGCGGCGCCGCGCCGCGCGGGCAGCGTGGCAGGCAGGCGGTCGAGCCCGTCGACGCGGGCGACCTCCTCGATCAGGTCGATCTCCCGGGTGACGTCGTCGCGCCTGAGCGCGGGGACGGTCACCTCGAGCCCCTGCTCGAGCGTCGTGGCGCCGAAGTCCAGCGCACGCAGGATCTCCGCCTGCCGCGCGAGGGCGACCGGCACGCCGAGGATCGCCTCGACACGGGCCTCGCGCAGGACGATCTCCTGCGGCGGCGGCCCCGGGCCGCCGACGTCGATCGTGCCGGGCAGCAGGCGGGCGCCGCAGAGCTCGATCATCAGCGCGCTCGCGATCGCCTGAGCCTGCATCGTCTGCTCTGGCTGCAGCCCCTTCTCGAAACGACCCGAGGCCTCGCTGCGCAGGCCCAGCGCCCAGGAGGTGCTGTGGATGTTCGGGCCGTTCCAGGTGGCGACCTCGAGCAGCACGCGGGTGGTGCTCTCCTGCACCTCCGAGCGGGCTGCGCCCATCACGCCGGCGATCGAGGTGGGGCCCTCGGCGTCGTCGATCACGACCATCTCGCCGTCGAGCGTGCGGGTCTGCCCGTCGAGCGTCTGCACCTGCTCGCCGTCGCGGGCGCGCCGCACGACCAGCTCGGCGCCGGCCACGCGATCGAGGTCGAAGGCGTGCAGCGGCTGGGCGGTGAGCAGCATCGCGTAGTTGGTGATGTCGACGACGTTGTTGATCGGCCGCTGTCCGGCCGCCGTCAGCCGCGCCTTCAGCCACAACGGTGAGGGGCCGATCGTCACGTTCTCGAAGACGCGGGCGGTGAAGCGCGGGCAGAGGTCGGGGCAGTCGACGCGGACGTGCGCGGCGCTGAGCTCGCCGGGCTGCCCGGGGTCCTCCTCCCACGGCGGCGGGGCGAGCGGCGCACCGGTGGCGGCGTGAAGCTCGCGCGCGACGCCGTAGACGCCGAGGCAGTCGGGCCGGTTCGGCGTGATCTCGAGCTCCAGCACCTCGGTCGAGACGGGCAGAGCTTCGGCCAGCGGCGCCCCGGCGGCGAACTCGGCGTCGGGGGTCATGTCGTCGAGCACGATGATGCCGTCACTGCGCTCGCCCGAGGGCTCGAGCTCGAGCTCCGAGGCCGACAGGATCATCCCTTCGGAGACGATCCCCCGCAGCTTCGCCTTGCCGAGCTTCGTGCCGTCGGGCATCACCGCGCCGGGGCGCGCGACGGCGACGGTCTGGCCGGCTTCGACGTTCGGCGCACCGCACACGATCGTCGCAGGCTCCTCATCGCCGAGGTCGACCGAGCAGACCTTCAGGCGGTCGGCATCGGGGTGCTGCGCCGCCGTGAGGACGTGCCCGACGACGAAGTTCTCGGAAGAGGGCGGGCCGACGTGATGGATCGCCTCGACCTTCGTCCCGCTCATCGTCAGCCGCTGCTCGAGGAGCCGAGTGTCGAGCGGCGGATCGCAGTATTCGCGCAGCCAGGGAAGCGGGACTCTCATCCGAACTGCTCCAGGAACCTCAGGTCGTTCTCGTACATCAGCCGTAGATCCGGGATGCCGTGCTTGAGCATCGCGATCCGCTCGACGCCGAGACCCCAGGCGAACCCCTGAACCTTCTCGGGGTCATAGCCGGGCGCGTTGGCCTCGGTCGTCGCGACGTAGGAGTAGACGTTCGGGTCGACCTCGCCGGCGCCGAGGATCTCCAGCCAGCCCTCGCCCTTGCAGAGATAGCAGCGCGAGCCGTCGGGCATGAAGCCCTTCCCCGAGCAGTTGAAGCAGGAGACGTCGACCTCCACGGAGGGCTCGGTGAAGGGGAAGAAGTGCGGCCGCAGGCGCACGTCGCGCTCGTCCCCAAACGTCGCCCGGGCGAAATGCAGCAGCGTGCCCTTGAGATCCGCGAGCGTGATGTCCTCGTCCACCGCCAGCCCCTCGATCTGGTGAAACTGAGGCGTGTGGGTGGCGTCGAGGCCGCGCCTGTAGACGCGGCCCGGGATCACGATGTAGAGCGGCGGCGGATGCGCCTCCATCGCCCGCACCTGCATCGGCGAGGTGTGCGTCCTCAGCACCACCGACCCGTCGCTTGCACCGTCGGGCCCGGCCGTGTAGTAGGTGTCGGTCTTCGCACGCGACGGATGCGTCGGGCTGTGGTTGAGCGCGTCGAAGTTGTATTGGACCGTCTCGACCTCAGGGCCTTCCATCACCGTGAAGCCGAGCCCGAGGAAGATGTCTTCGAGTTCGCGCCGCGTGGCCGAGAGCACGTGAAGGGCGCCGATCGGCTGCGGCGGCGCGCCCGGCAGGGTCACATCCAGACGGTCCTCGCCCAGCTGCGCCGTCAGCTCCTCGCCCGCCAGCGCCGTGCCCCGCGCCTCGATCAGCGACTCGAGCGCCTGGCGCGCTTCGTTGGCGGCCTTGCCCAAGGATGCGCGCTGCTCAGGGGGGAGCGAGGCGACCTCCCGCAGCATCTGCGGCAGCTCGGCCTTGCGGCCCAGGTAGCGGACCCGCAGCTGCTCGAGGGTGGAGGTGTCGCCGGCGGCCCCGATCGCCGCCTCGGCCTCGTCCCGCAGCTGATCGATCCGTTCGGTCATGACGCGGGCACCCTAGATGATCGATTCCCCACCGGCGTGCCCTCGTCACGGGTCATCTCGTACAGCGCCACGGTCGCGGCCATCGCGGCGTTCAGCGAGTCTCCGGCGATCGGGATGCGAGCGTGGCTCTCGCAGGCCGCCACGACGTCCGCGGGCAGGCCCTCGCGCTCGGCCCCGACGAGCAGCGTGACCTCGCCGCCGGCGGCGGCCAGCGGCCCCCGCAGTGCCTCCCTGGCGTCCGCCGAGAGCGCGATCAGGCGGCCGGGCAGATCGCCGGGCTCGCCGGCTCGGGCGAGCTCGACGGCGAAGATCGCGCCCATGCTGGCGCGTACCGCCTTCGGGGAGTGGGGATCGGCGCAGCCCGGGCCGAGCGCCACGCAGGAAGCCCCGAACGCACTCGCGGAGCGGATCACCGCGCCGACGTTGCCGGGGTCGCCGACGCCGTGAAGGTAAACGCAAAGGGGCCCCGCCGGCCGCCCCCAGCGCTGCTCGTAGACGCCGATCACACGAGTTCCCGAGCCGAGGCTCGAGACGTCTGCCAGCGTCGCAGCCTCGACGTCCAGGAAGCCGCGCCCGCCGATCTCCGTGCCACTCGCGCGATAGCCCTCCACCGCCCTCCGGCCCGCCGCCTTCGCCGTGGCCACGAGGTCCTCGCCCTCGGCCAGGAAATGGCCACTCTGGGCTCTGCCCCGCTTGGTGTGGAGCTTCCTGAGGGCCTTCAGCCTGGGGTTCTGGAGGGATCTGATCTCGGTCATGTCTGTCGGTGGAGTCTGTCGTTCGGGGTCGGGGCAACAAAAAGGGCGCCGTCCTTGTCAGGAGCGACGCCCGGGAGGCTTCCTCTGTCGGTTGCCTTTTCGTTCAGGCAGCCGACGCCTCGCGGGCGACCTCGGCGACACGTCGGAAGGCCTCGGCGTCGCGGACGGCGATGTCGGCGAGGACCTTGCGGTCCAGCTCCACCCCGGCCAGCTTGAGCCCGTGCATCAGCTGCGAGTAGCTCATCTCGTTCTGGCGGGCGGCGGCGTTGATGCGGGTGATCCACAGGCGGCGGAAGTCGCGCTTGCGGTTGCGCCTGTCGCGGTAGGCGTAGGCGTCGGCCTTGAGCAGCGCCTCCTTGGCGCGCTTGTAGTTCGAATGAGCCTCGCCGCGAAAGCCCTTGGTCTGCTCGAGCACCGAGCGCCGCTTCTTACGGGCTGCGACCGAACGCTTGACACGCGTCATCTAGCGCTCCCCGAGCATCCGCTTGATGCGCGGCGCGTCGTGATCGTCGAGGATCGCCGGGCGCCCGAGGGCGCGCTTCTTTTTCGGCGACTTCTTCTCGAGGATGTGGCTCGTGAAGGGGTGCCGGCCGCGGACCTTGCCGTTGGCGGTCACTTTGAAGCGCTTCTTGGCGCCGGAGTGTGTCTTCATCTTGGGCATCGCGAGCGGATGATTATGGCACGGACGTCGCGGGGAGCCGGGGGCGGCCGGCCGATGCCCGAAGCATGACGCGGTAGCAAAGGTATCTACGCGCGGTCGATACATATGCGCACGCGCCCTCGAAAGGGCCGATGACACCCTCTCCGGCCGCCGCTTCGATCAGGCCGCAGATGCGGCTTCGCCGCTCGGCTGCCCGTTGGACGGTGCCGCCGGTGTGGCGGCCTCGCCCGAGCCGCTCTCGGCGGCCTCGGCCTCGGCGTCGCTCTC
>WNFI01208935.1_pt1 | contig 17475 bp, 9 predicted proteins | sample 5400471 | NCBI WGS metagenome assembly WNFI01 (sample SAMN13153348, study PRJNA577476) | soil metagenome | isolation source: 100 cm saprolite on Douglas fir-dominated hillslope | place: USA:California | collected 2013-09-17 | reverse complement strand
ACGGCCTTATGTATTCACCAAATGCGGACTGCGTTGGGATAAATTTGGTCAAACTCGCCGCGCCTTAACCGCCATGTCCATCCGTCGGGAATGCGAGGACAGTTTGCGTCGGCTCAAGGTGGAGGCGATCGATCTCTACCAAATCCATTGGCCGGTCGAGGATCCGACAGAACTTGAAGAAGGTTGGAGCACGATGGCGAAACTGCAACGTGAAGGCAAAGTGCGCTGGATCGGGGTTTCGAATTTCGACGTGCAACAGATGAAGCGAGCACAAGAAATCGCACGGATCACCTCGTTGCAGCCACGGTACTCGCTCGTGCATACCGAAGTGGAACCGGAGATCCTGCCATTCTGCGAGCGGGAAGGAATCGGTGCCATTGTCTATTCAGCCATGGCCTCCGGATTACTAACCGGAGCCATGACACCGGAACGCATTTTCAACCTACCCGAGAACGATTGGCGTAAACGCGATCCCGATTTCAATGAGCCAAAGCTGTCAGCCCATCTCGCGTTGGTGGAACGATTGCGCACGATCGGCAAGCGCCACGTCTGTTCGCCGGGTGCGATTGCCATCGCCTGGACTTTGCGCAACCCCGCCGTGACCGGTGCGATCGTTGGCGCGCGCAGAGCGGGACAGGTGGACGACGCGGTCGCCGCTGCATCGATCAACCTCACTGAATGGGAACTAAAGGAGATTGAATTGGCCGCCGAAGTCTCGGCCTAAACACGCAACAGAGGTCAAAATGAAAATTGGATTCATTGCTCCTAGCATCGTGGGAAGCCGCACGAGGGTAAGTCTGAGCAAAGGCGACCGTCTCCGAATCGTTTATAATTGGATGCATAAACAGCCGGCGCAGCCGCCGGTACCAACGTACCGGAAAAAATGGACGACGGGAGAACGTCTCGAAGCTAGAGCGAGGCGTCCTCGGGCTCCAAAGCCCTGGCGTAGGAGGCCCCGCCGGGCTCTTCGCATGGGTGCGGTCGGACGAACGGCCCACGGAGTGGGCGCTCCCTACCCAAGTCCAATGGGTAAGGTTCGTTGGTCTGCCACTCTCCTCTGCGGTCGCTGGAATGGGAAAACCAACTTGGAGGAGTAAACCGGACCGCGGGGCCGCTTTGACACTCAAACAATTCACATTAAAATAGCTCAAGTAGAAGGAGAACGATATGTCGATTAATATAAAGGTCGATGGCACGGACATGGTAGCAGCGCCCGAGGAGCGCCTGGTGGATCTCCTCAATCGGATCGGAACCAACATACCCCAAGTGTGTTATCATCCCCAACTTGGCCCGATTCAGACCTGCGACACCTGCATGGTCGAGGCTGATGGAAAACTTGTGCGTGCCTGCGCGACCCTCGTGGCAGCCGGCATGGAGGTCTCAACGAAATCGCCTCGCGCGATGGCTGGGCAGCGAGAAGCTTTCGACCGGATTCTGGGCAACCACCTGCTCTATTGCACCGTATGCGACAACAACAACGGCAACTGCACGGTCCACAATACGACCAAGCTCCTCGCCGTCGAACATCAGAAAATTCCTTTCAAGCCAAAGCCTCACCAGGTTGATTCGACGAATCCATTTTATCGTTACGATCCGGATCAATGCATCTTGTGCGGCCGCTGCGTCGAGGCCTGCCAGAATGTTCAGGTGAATGAGACCCTGTCGATTCGCTGGGAGGATCCCAACCCCCGCGTGTTGTGGGACGGAGGAGCGTCCATTGGCGAGTCGAGCTGCGTGTCCTGCGGACATTGCATCACCGTCTGTCCGTGCAATGCGTTGATGGAAAAATCCATGCTGGGTCATGCGGGCTTTCTTTCCGGCATGCCGAAGACTGCCCTGAACGGCATGATCGATCTGGTCAAGGGTATCGAGCCCGACACCGGTTATGGAGCGATTCTGAAACTCTCGGACGCCGAAGCGGCCATGCGCGAATCGCGTATCCGCAAAACCAAAACTGTTTGTACCTACTGTGGGGTGGGTTGCAGCTTCGACGTCTGGACCAAGGACAGGCATATTTTGAAGGTCGTGCCGGCCGAGGGCGCAGCCAACGGCATCTCCACCTGTATTAAAGGAAAGTTCGCGTGGGATTTTGTGAACAGCGGCGACCGCCTGACGCATCCGCTCATTCGCGAGGGAGGCAAGTTTCGTGAAGCAAGCTGGGACGAGGCGTTGGACCTGATTGCTCGCAGGTTTTCAGAAATCAAGGCCCAGAACGGACCCGACTCGCTCGCGTTCATTTCCTCGTCCAAATGCACGAATGAAGAGAGCTATCTCATGCAGAAGCTGGCGCGCGGTGTGATCGGCACGAACAACATGGATAACTGCTCCCGTTACTGCCAGGCACCCGCGACCGTCGGTCTTTGGCGTACGGTCGGTTACGGCGGCGATTCGGGGTCCATCAAGGACATCGAGAACGCGAGCCTGGTTCTCATCGTCGGGGCCAATCCGGCGGAAAGCCACCCAGTCCTCGCGACCCGCGTAAAACGGGCTCATAAATTGCGCGGCCAAAAACTCGTTGTCGCCGATTTGCGCGAGAACGAAATGGCAAAACGGGCCGACCTTTTCATTCGCCCCAATCCTGGAACCGACATCGTGTGGCTTTCGGCCGTCACCCGTTACATTCTGGACAATGGCTTGGCCAATACATCGTTTCTGGATCAATGGGTGAATGGTCTGGAGGACTACAAGAAGAGTCTTGAGCCCTTCACGATGGAGTTTGCCTCGGAGAAGTGTGGCCTGCCCCTCGAGACATTGAAGAAGCTGGCGCATATGATCGCCGAGGCCGAGGGTGTCTGCGTTCTCTGGGCGATGGGCATTACCCAACACGTCATGGGCTCGGACAGCTCAACCGCCATCTCGAACATGCTGCTCGTCACCGGAAACTACATGCGAACCGGAACGGGTGCGTATCCGCTGCGCGGACACAACAACGTGCAAGGAGCCAGTGATCACGGGGCGATGCCCAACTTCCTGACCGGCTACCAATCGGTGGATGACCCCGAGGTGCGAACACGTTTTGAAGCAGCCTGGAACGTAAAACTTCCCACCGCGAAAGGCCTTGATAACCACGAAATGATCGAGGCGATTCACAAGGGGAAACTCAAGGCCATGTACTTGTTCGGCGAGGAGATCAGTCTCGTGGATTCAAATGCCAACTTTGTTAACGACGGATTGGGCAAGCTTGAGTTCTTTGTCGCGCATGACATCTTCTTCAGCGCCACCTGCCAGTTTGCTGACGTGGTGTTGCCCGCCAGTCCCAGCCTCGAAAAAGACGGGACATTTACAAGCACCGAACGGCGCGTCCAAAGGCTCTATCAGGCCTTTGAGCCTTTGGCCGGAAGCCGACCCGACTGGAAGATCATCCAGGACGTTGCCGAGCGTCTCGGCGCCAAGTGGCACTACCAGCATCCCTCTGAGATCTACCGGGAGGTTGCTTCCCTGACCCCGCTGTTTGCGGGGGTGACCTACGAACGGCTCGAAGGGTACAAAACGCTGCAGTGGCCCGTCGCTGCAGACGGAACCGATCAGCCGCTGCTTTATACGAAACGCTTCAACTTCCCGGACGGCAAGGCGAGGTTGTATCCACTCCCCTACTCTCAGCCAACGGATCAAACGGACGCTGAATTCGACCTGCACCTCAACAACGGTCGAATGCTCGAACATTTCCACGAAGGCAATATGACCTATCGCAGCGATGGTATTCGTGAAAAAACGCCTGATACCTTCGTTGAAGTCTCACCCGCGCTCGCCTCGGAGCGCGGCATTCAAAGCGGTACCTGGGTGCAGCTCATCTCGCGTTACGGCCAGGTGCGGGTGCGTGCCGTAGTGACTGACCGAGTACATGACAAACAGCTGTATATGCCCATGAACTCCTCCGAAAGTCCGGTGAATCGTCTCACCAGCAGCCACACCGACAAGGTAACCCACACCCCGGCGTACAAGGAAACCTCCGTCCGTCTTCGCGTGCTGTCCGAAGTGGGTGAGAATCCCCTGCCCCGGATCAACCACCGCTTCGGTCATCCAACGCCACAACGGGGAGTGGAGGTGGAGCGGAAGTGGGAACGCCCGGATTATCGAATCCCCGGAGCCCGCCCTACGCTAAATCACGCACCCAAAATAGGCTCAAACGGACACTGAAGAAGGCTTTTCGCTCAGAAACTCTCAACCATCCACCGAACATGGCTCAACCCATTCCATTGGAATTGCCCGCGCGTGATCCCCGCGCGGAATTACAAGCCCGGCTACAAAACGCTCCGCTGGAGCACGCCGAGGCTTTGCTGGCCGGCTATGAAGTGTTGCAGGGGCTCTACGATCGCGGGGCACTCGAACTCCTGCGTCGTGGAATTCGCAACGGCATAATCCTCGCCAAGATTCTAGGGAGCATCGAACCTGAGTTGGTCGAAGGCTTCGCCCAGGCGCTACCCGAAGCGTACGCCCTCACGAAGGCGCAGGAATCAAAACCGCCGGGCCTCTGGGGTTTACTGAAGAAGTTCTGGAATAAAGATTTCCTTCGGGGCCTGCTCCTGGCGACCTCCACGCTCGAAGCCGTCGGAAGAAACCTGCCGCCTGAAAAGTAAAGATCTTCGCGATCGTAAATCGCGAAATCTAAAAGGTAGGGGCAAAAGAGATTCAATATTCAAAAAGGAAGATTCAAGAGCGGACGGATCAATCGCGGAAACTTGGAAGCGCTGATAGACTTCCAATCCGGATGACCGTGAACGGTAAACCGCGAACCGAAAACAAATGAAGTTAACCACAGAAACGTGGTTGAATCCAACGCTGAGGTGGGCCGGCGCGTCCCCGCGACGGCAATTTCGCGATTGAGACGCTCGTACTGCTTGCCACGCCGTCGCGGGGACGCGCCGGCCCACCTTCTGATCATTTCTCTGCTTTCCACAGAAGCAATAGCATCGGATTTTTAGCTACGAAGGGGCACAAACAATCTCTTTGCGAATGAAGCTAACAACGCGCCTATAGGCGTGCGGACAATTCTCGTCTGCAAGAGAAGACCATTATTTTGCGCCTCTTTGCGGCCAAAAATCCGGTCTTCGCAACCAAAACTACAGCATCGGATTTTTGGCCACGAAAGATCACATAGGACACAAATAATTTTTCTTTGAGATCTTTGTGATCTTTTGTGGCAACACTCCGATTCCGGTGGTTCTTCAGAAACTCGCAGAGTGCCGCCTTTGCTCATCACTCAGCATACATCACGCGCCACTTTCGCTGTATCCTTCATGGTTAGATTCTAGATCGGTCGTCATCAGCAACCGTTCGCCCGAAGAATGCCGTCGCTCAAAATCTCGGCCCGCAACCCACCCCGCCCGCTCAAGAAAAGGGTGGCACCGGGTGCGAACGCTTGCTCCATCCAATAACACGGCCGACATTCTTCGGTGCCACGGAAATGCACGCCTTGAATCCAAAATTCCTGGCCGATTAACTCATTTAAATCCACTCCGGACGTCCCCGTCCAGTTCGTGACAAATCGCCTCGTAGGTTTCCCAGGCAAAAAAAGTGATCTGCCCCCGGTAGTTTTCCTTGTAGTCAAAAAAACGATCACCGCGCAGGCCGCGGCCGGCGACACAATCTATCTCCGCCACTTCCACGATCGGATTGTCGGCAGCGGGTTGGCCATGACGGCCGAAGAAGTTGTGCCCCGGCGCAATATAGAGCTGACGAACTTTCACGCATCCAGCCCGGTTGATTCGTTCGAGTGTTTTCACGGCTATGCTTGCTGCGGTTTCGGCCTGTTCACGGCTGCGCCAGGGGATTCTCCACGCCGAGCCTTGGGCGGGCGAATGATAAATGGGAGAATGGCGCTCACCAGCATGATTCCAGCAATCATCACGAGAGCCCCGGTGTAATAGCCCGTGCTCTGGCGCACGTAAGCGATCAGCGTCGGCCCAAGCAGGCCGGCGGTGCCCCATGCCGTCAGCATCAGCCCGTAGATCGAGCCCACATTTCGAGCACCGAAGTAATCCGCGGCAAAGGCCGGCATCGTCCCGAAACCGCCGCCGTAACAAAGCAAGACGATGAAGGCGAGGACCGCTAAACCCCCGAAGCTATGAACCCGAGAAAGCAGGAAAAAGATAATGGCCTGCGCCAGGAACATGATCTGAAATACACGGGGTCGTCCGATGTAATCGGAAAACCAGGACCACAGAAATCGGCCCGCGCCGTTTGCAATCGAAATGATTCCGACCAGACCTGCAGCCGCCACTGCGGAAACATGAGTCACTTCCTGTGCCAGCGGTGCTATCTGGGAAATGATGGAAATGCCCGCCACCGTGTTAAGAAACAGGATGGCCCACAAGGCGTACCACTGCCACGTGCTGAGAGCCTCGCCGAGCGTGTAGTCCGCAGCCGAGCGCAGTTGCTCGCTGGGCGGCGGCGCCCACCCGGCCGGACGATAGTCACTGGGGGGATTTACCATGAAAAAAGCCGAACCCGAAACCAAGATGAAGTAAACGACACCCAGAATGGTGAAGGTTTGTGAAACCCCGACCGACGAAATCAAGCGCTGTGCAACCGGTGCAGTGATGAGAGCGCCAGCGCCAAACCCTGCAACGGCGAGCCCGGTGATCAAGCCGCGCTTGTCGGGGAACCACTTGATGAGCGTTGCCACGGGAACGATATAACCCAAACCGAGGCCGATGCCGCCCAGTACGCCGTAACTGAGGGTGAGCAGCAGCAGATTGTTACCGGCCTGTCCCGCGAGCACCATACCCAAGCCGTAGCACACGCCCGCAGCGGTGGCGACGATGCGGGGGCCGCTGCGCTTCATCCACAAACCGCCCAGAAAAGCGGCGATGCCGAGCATGAATATCGCGAATTCGAAAATCAGGGTGACCTGAGACACGGTCCATCCGTAGTTTTTTGTGAGAGGAATTCGAAAGACACTCCAGGCGTAGACCGCCCCGAGTGCGATTTGCAGCACGACGCCTGCAATCGCGATTAACCATCGATTTGTACTGTTGGTATTCATATGGCCTTCCTTCTTGAGGTTAGTTTTTTTCCAGACATTTTCGGAGAGTTTGAGCGAGCCTGTGGGTTTCAAACGGCTTGGTGATAAAATTGGCGCCTTCTTCCAATAGAAAATCTCTACTGGTGGTTTCCGCACTGTAACCGGTGACATAAATCACTCTTAAATTGGGATCGCGCTGTAAAAGCTGACCGGCCAATTCTTTTCCGGTCATTCCGCCAGGCATTACCAGGTCAGTTAGCAATAATTGAATTTTATCGCGGTGTTGTTTCCAGACCTGCAGAGCTTCGTCACCAGTGGACGCTTCCAACACGCGATAGCCAAGACGCAACAGGGCGCTCTGCATTGCGGCACGCAGAGTAAAATCATCCTCAACCAGCAGAATCGTTTCGTCGCCGCCATGGATGGATGTCAGCGGCGGTCGGACAACTCCTTTGTCGGAAGCACTGGCCACACGTGGGAGATAAACCCGGAAGGTCGTTCCCTGGCCAACTTCGCTATCAACGTCGATCCAGCCTTGATGCTGCTGAACGATGCCGAAGACAGTGGCCAATCCAAGGCCAGTGCCTTTGCCAACATCCTTGGTGGTGAAGAACGGCTCGAAAATTCGCGGCAGGATTTCCGAAGAGATGCCGCAACCGGTGTCGCTTACACTCAAACAAACGAATGAACCGGGCCGGGCTTGGGAAGTATGTGCCGCGGTGGCTTGATCAAACTCGACGGCGTATGTTTCAATAATCAGCTGTCCGCCCTTAGGCATGGCATCGCGGGCATTAACAGTCAGATTCAAGAGGATTTGATCGATCATGCCCGCGTCTGCATGAATCAACAAGGTGTGTGGAGAAAATCTAAACTGCACCTGCACATCCTCCCCGAGGACGCGTTGAAGCATCTTGGCAATGTGGGTGACAACATCATTCAAGTTGAGATCGAGCAGCTGCATCGCCTGCTTGCGGCTAAACAGGAGCAATTGGCGGGTGAGATTTGCCGCGCGTTGGGCTGCCTTCTCAATCTCGCAGGCAAAATTCAGCTGCTCGGCAGAAACGTTTTTCGCCATCTTCAGCAAGCTCGCCTGCAGTTGGATCACCGCCAGAATATTATTAAAATCGTGCGCCACACCGCCGGCCAGCTGGCCGATGGCATCCATTTTTTGGGACTGTCGAAGTTGCTCCTCCAATTTCCGGCTTTCCGTGACGTCGCGGGAATTGATGACAATGAAACCGTCCGGTGCTTCGCCGGGAATGCTCCGCCCGATGGATTGCAAAACGTGCCACGTGCCATCTTGATGACGGAAGCGATATTCCACCGACACAGGTGCGGTCGAATCGGCCAGGGCGCGTTTGAGGGCGCCCGCAGTGTGACGTGCATCCGCAGGATGAATAAATTCAAAAGCGTTCCTACACACGACCTCCTCCGGTTCGTAGCCCAACAAGCGCTTAGCGGATGGACTCTGAAAACGAATAATGCCATCGCCGTTCAGGATGGTGATTAGGTCGGAGGCGTTTTCAATGAGCAGACGGAAACGTTCCTCGCTCCGTCGCAATTCGTCTTCCGCCTGCTTGTGTTCGGTGATGTCGGTGCCGATCACGAGAATGGATTTGGGTCGGTTCTGGGCATCCCGCAACAAGGTCCAGCGACTCTGCAGTGTGAGTTTGGCGCCGGCTTTGGTGACCTTCTGCATTTCTCCGCTCCAGCTGCCATCCCTGAGCACGGCCTTGACGGCTTCCTGAAATACTTCGAGATCGGGCTGAATCAGCTCGTTGATCTGGCGGCCCGTCACCTCCTCGGTCGTCCAACCATAGAGCCGCTCTGCGCCTTTGTTCCAAAAGAGGATGCGGTGGTCGAGATCGCGCACGGCGATGACATCATGGATTTGATCAATCAGCGAGGCCTGCTCCGCGATTCGTTCCTCGGCGCGTTTGCGTTCGGTGATGTCACGGAACGTCCAGATTCTTCCGTAATATTTCCCAGCCTTGTCCCGGACGGGCGACGAGTAGCGGTCCAGAATCGTTCCATCAATCAATTCGATCTCGTCGCGGCTTACTTCATCCGACTGGGAATATAGGTAGTCGACTTTCTTGAGGAACTCATCGGGGTTCTTCGTCTGCTTTGTGAAGAATTGAAGCAGCTCGGTATAATCCTCGCCGATATGCAGTGGAATTTTCCACAGTGCGCGATGTCGTTCGTTTTGGAGAATTTTTTTACCCTGACTGTCCACCACCAAAATGCCGTCAAGGGCGGAGTCCACTTGCGCTTCAAGGAACGCTGTTTTCCAGCGCAACTCGGCCTCCGCCCGTTTGTGCTCGGTGATATCTTGAATCTGGGAGATAAAGTAACGCGGCTGACCCTCGCTATCGCGGACGAGCGAAACACTTAACAAAACCGTGACGAGGTGTCCGAGACCGTGGATATAGCGTTTCTCAATTCGGTAGGAGCGGATTTCTCCTGCGATCATCTGGCGCACATATTCCAGATCAACTTCGATATCCTCGGGGTGAGTGATGTCCTGAAAGGTGCGGGTGAGCAATTCGGCTTCGGAGTAACCGACTAGATCGCAGAGCGCCGGGTTGACTTTGAGCCATCGTCCATCGCCCGCCATCAAGGGTCGAGCGGTCGGCTTGAACCTTTTATATTCATGCTGATTTGATCCAATAATCCAAATCACCGGTGGGCTCCGCCACCGTGTCCGCCCCCTCCACCGCCATGGCCGCCACTCCCGCCTGCAACATGCCCACCGCTGCTGGCGTGAGAAAACCCGCCGCCAAACGAACGGAAGTTGCTCACCCGTTGCTGCCCCATGTTGCGACCGACGGCGTGTTGTTGCAGGTCGGCTCGCGGGGCTTGCGGTGCAGGCTGCCAGCTCCGGCCCGTGTTTCGCTCCCAGGCGCCGGATTGATTGGAGCGATAGATGCCTCCGTCTCTCCCGCTGTAAACATTATGCTGGTCGAGTGCGTGTGGCGCTATCGGCGCTTGCGGAACATGCGAGTGAAAATTGCCATTGTAGGCACCTAACCGTGAGACACCGTTGTGATCGAAGGCACGGCTCGAGTACGGGTTGAAGTGAGCACTCCAATTATGCGACCACTCCCGCCCATTCCACGCGTTGAATCCATAGTTATGCTCGCTATGCACGACGCCTGGTTTCCAGTGATGATAGATGTCGATATGATTGAGACTGACGTGGTCGTAATCGAAGTGGCGCCTCCAACCCGAGTCGTACGGCCCCCACCACGGGTGACCCCACGTTCCCAACCATTCGCCGGCTCCAAACCCGAAGCCGAAGCCAATTCCCCAATTATCCGCGAATCCCACCCCGAATCCATAGGTGCAAGGCCAGCCTACCCAGGTCCTTCCGATGTACGGCGGATAATACCAACCCGTACCGTAGACCACGACGTTGTCCGGGCAGACCTCGGTGCCCAGGTAACCGGGCGTATAACCCACGTACACCTGATCGGCCGTTGAGCCGTAAATCTGCGCGTAGGTCACATAATGCAGCGGGGAACTCGCTGGGATGCTATAAATAACTGCGGGCACATTTGTCGCAACAACCCAGGGTCCGGTCGGCGATACCCCGACAAACCATACACCGTCTTGCACGCTGTAGTAGGAATGCGCGTCCACTTCAATGACAGGAACCGCCGTATTGACTGCATAGAGCAACGGAGTTCCTTCGATGGGCTTGAACTGCGGTGCGCCGTCGTACGTCAAGTCCAGTTTCGCTTCTTTGCGTTGCACCGTGGCCGTCTGCGGTATCGAGTTTGCAATGACAGCTTCATTTGCCTGGGGCGTGCCGGGAACGGAAACGAGCACATTGGCTTTCGGATGATCCGGGGGGATTTTGGCAAAATCCTTCGATAACTGGCCATAGGGCACAAATGACCAAGGCCCTTCGAGTGAAGCTGAGTCGAACCAGCGGCCTGAGAATAAAACGTAATAACGCTGACTTAGCTCGTCGAAGAACAACGCATTGTCGCTGTTCTGGACCTGCATCAACTCGGTGCCTTCGATCGGCACAAGGTTGGGCGGTCCCTCGGTCTGGATGAGTTCAGCCGGAACGGTGCTGACAAAAACGGCGGGCGTTGTGGTGAGCGCGTTCGCGCCGGGCGGCATCAAATCCACACTTTGACTGGCCACCGCAGCCTGCTTCGCTGCTTCGAGCGCGGAAGGAGGGTTCGGACTCAAAAGCCATTGGCCTCCCACCTCGGACGCCTGATACCAATGATCGGAGGCGTTAAGATAAAAGACACCGCTCACCCGCAGGATCAGGGCTCGCGTGTTGATCACGCGCTCGACGTCCAATCCCGACATCGGCCTGAGCGTAGGCGGGCCATCGACCAGCACCAGCAACGAGGGAACGGCGCTGGCGATAATGTGCGGCGGGTCGTTTCGTACGGGGACGACGCGTGTTTTCTTCACGGCCTCGGAAACGGCATAGCTGGCCTCGAGTTGATCCAGCGCCACTGTTTTGCTGACAGTGGGCACGTATTTACGAATGAGCGCCAGGTAAGTATTTTGAAGTTTCGGGACAGAGGGAAACGACGCCTTGGTCACTTGAATATCCATGAGCGTTACGATTCGCGCCGCCTTATCGATATCCGCGCGCGCTTTCATCCAAAACACGCCATACTCCGCCGCGTTCGCGCCTGCCGGCGTGATCGCCACGGCCGACCTGGTTTCAAAATCGGTGCCTTCCCACGTCTCGATCTGCGGCTGGTAGATGCTCACCGTCGTGCCATTGTCGTCGAACACGCGCGGCCAGGTGAGTTCATCGCCTTCCGCTGTGACCTCCTGGGCGTTTTTCGCCTGTGGCGCGGCTGAGCATGACAGGGTGGCTGTGAGCGCCAACAGACCCGAGGCCCGGGTAAAAAACCGAAGACCACGGCCGAGCAACTCCGCGTTCACCTGAAATAGATTCTTAACTGTAGTTGTTTTTTTCATACGTTGACCGAATTGGTCGTTCCTCTTTTATCTTGGTCGGCGATGGCGGTAGGACATGGCTGAAAATTCACACGGAAAGAGATTCATCGCTGCTCACCGTCGCCGGGACTGAAGTCTAAGATCAATGTGCTTGGCGCGGTGGGGACACGGGGGCGGAGGTACGGCTTTTCGCAGGCTTGGTGGCAGACATAGCACCCGCCCAAACTTTGCCGATACGCTGCCTTGAATCCTGCGGCGTCTTTTTTCTCGATGGACTTATTGAGTTCCGCAAGAAAACCGTCGTCCACCGCGCGTAATATGCCGTTCAAATCCACGTCTGCACCTGCCGCGGTTTTTCGCACAGGATGGATCAGCACAGCCCATCGTAATTTCGCGCGCGTTACGCTCAAGTAGTAGCGCGCCAGTGGCCAGTTCTGCTTGTCGCCAGCGAACCACAGATTCGTAAAGTGGTAGCCGACATCCACCATGGCGTCGGCCTGATCGGGCAGGCGTTCGGCGACTTTCTGTATATCGGACTGCGCACTTGATTGCTCGTTTGTTTTCGGAGCCGTACTATCTTGAGCATCGGCCGGCGATGCCGGTGGTGTCGACGAGAGTGCGGCGGCACCGCTCAAAAACAACCCGACGCCCAGGGCCGACGCGATCAAGACGCCGGATCGAAAATTGATGAACTGTTTCAGTGATTTCATTTTCTCCTTTGAATCTCTGTGGATGCGTTCCCTGAAGCGTGCTTCGGCTTGTTGGAGGAGAAGGTCAGGCGCGGGAAAATGAGCACCGACTGCTACACACAGGTCACATTGGTTTTGAATTGGTTTAACAAGAGCCTCGCAGCTCACTACGAAACTCTTGTTCTACGTTAATGTTCGACGCTTGGAATTTTGAGCACTTCGCCCGGTTGTATCGTCCGCTTGGATTCAGCGAAGTGCGTGTGTTCGGCCGAATTCTCGCTAAGCCGGCGTTACTACGATCTTGTCCGTCGGAATCGCGTCGAATGTTGCCTTATCGATATGCAGGTGCGCCCGAACAAGGTCCGGTGGAGTGTGGGCCAGCCACTGCGAGAGCGAAATATCCTGATAGTAGCTGCTCTTGAACATCTCCAGGAAGACCAGATCTGTATCTCCTGTATTCTCGATGTAATGCAGCAGGGTTTTTTGCACGTACCCGACATCTCCCGCCTGAAAGTCCATCGTGCGAGCGCGGTTACCTGTCGACACCACAGTCATTCTTCCCTTTCCGCTGATAAAATATTGCCACTCGTCGGCGTTCGGGTGCCAGTGCAATTCCCGCAGCCCTCCCGGGCGAACCGTGACCATGGCCATCGCAACTGTCGTTGCGACCTTGAACGTGCTCGAATCAACGATGCGTACCTCTCCACCTTTCGTGCGCTTCGTCGGCGGTAGGTCCATCGTACGAAAAGCGAAATCGGTCGGCGAACTCCCCTGTGCTCCTGCGGCCGCTTTCTGCTCGGCCCCCAGCGGTCCGGGAACTGCCGTCTGGAAAATAAATAACTCCTGCTTGGGGAGATTTTTCAAAGCCTGTTCTGAAACACCTAAGTTCTTCGCCATAACTTCGGGCGGCAGGTGCGACGTCGAGTCGCTCAGCAGAACCGTCTCTGCCTCCGAGAAATCTCCATCGTCGAACACCAGCATGAATTCCGCGCCGTCCGGCTCGAGGCCCTGAATCGAATGCGGAACGCCGCTGGGGAAATACCACAGATCGTCTTTTTTCACATCGGCGACAAAACTCTTGCCGTCCAAATCGACGGCCGTGATTCGAGCGGTCCCGTAGAGCATGATCGCCCACTCGCCTGCCGTGTGCCAATGCAGTTCACGAACACCTCCGGCCGTGAGTCTCATGTTCACGCCCGCCATGGTCTTCGAGACGGGCAGTTCCCGAACAGTCACCTCTCGTGACCATCCGCCTTCGTAAGTCCGCTTGTTCGCAAGCGAGAACGGATATTTGAACGTCGGAACTAAACTCTTGGAATCTGTGCTGGGCGGCCACGCGGAATCCAAGTTCTGTGCATCGAGTGCGGAATTTCCCGGGCCGGGATCACTCTTGCTTCTCCCAGCTTGATCGGCGGCGTGGATGATCGGCGCCATACCGGCGGCCGCCAGCGCTGCGGAGCCTATTCCCAGGAACGAACGCCTGGTTAATTTGTCACTGTTTGGAGTGTTCATATTAGAATCGAAGGGCAGACTTTGGTGGGGATCTTTCATCGGAACAAATGTAGCACCGTGAGTGTTTGAATTCTATTGGACCTTAGTCCTATTCCGCGGCCGTTGCTGATTTACGAAACCGGAGCGCTCGAATGGGATCGCCGTTTCTAGTCTTCGATGGACGCAATCTGCTTACGCAGAATCCACCTTTTCTACCGTGATAACTCCAACGGCGGGCCCAGGGGGCCCGCCCCACCTTAAGACGTCTGGCTTTGCGTCTTGGCGCCTTTGCGCGAGTTATTTCAAAAATACCCCCCCAATGCACATCTCTCTGCGCCTCCGTGTCTCCGTGGTTCAAATTCTCCGTCCGGCTGAGGAGTAGGACCAAGGTCCAATAGATCTTGCTGCAAAAAAGTCCTAAGATAGCTCGGTACGGTGAATTGTCTCGAAGAAGGATCTAAACGCTTTGGCGAGCGATTCACCATCGTTCCTCGGAGTCCCACTCTCCCTCTGAATTTATCAACGAAACATCTTCGATCCCAGTCCGTATGCGCATCCAGTCTCCACCTTTATCACGAGCATCGCCGTTCGTGCGGTACATCGTTTCGCTCGTGACGGCGATCGCTGCGATTTTTATTACCGTCGCGCTGCGATCGATCAATCCGATCATCCCCGAATCGCTCATTTTCTGCGCCGCGATTTTTAGCGGATGGTTCGGCGGACTCGGTCCTGGGCTGTTGGCCGCCTTGGTTTCCTCAGCGGCCAGCGCCTTTCATATTATTCCTTCTCCTTACCCGGTCAGTTCCACGACCTCGGAATTGCCCCGGCTGGCTATTTTTTCCACGGGAGTATTTTTTGTCAGTTGGATCAGCGGACGACAAAAGCAAGCAGAAGAACTTTTGGAGCAAGCACGGGACGAACTGGAGGGAAAGGTGCAGGAACGCACCGCTGAATTGCGTTGCGCCAACGAGGAGCTGCAGGCCGAAATCGCCGAGCGAAAAATCGCCGAGGAAGCTCTGCACACGATGCAGGCGGAACTCGCCCATGTCAGCCGAGTGACGATGATGGGCGAATTGACCGCATCGATCGCGCATGAGGTGAACCAGCCCCTGGGGGCAATTATGAATTACGGAAACGCCTGTCGTCGGCTCCTGTCGGCAGCCAAGGAAAACAAGGATAGCATCGATCAGGCGCTCGCGAAAATTGTCGAAGACGCGCACCGGGCCAGCGACGTCATCGCGCGCCTCCGTACCCTTTCCAAAAAAAAGCCGACGGAAAAAACATGGCTGACCATCAAGGACCTCATCGATGACGTCTTGGCCATCGCCAAATACGAAATGATCGCACGGGGTGTAACGGTCCGTATCGATATGGATACGGACCTGCCTCGGCTGCAGTTGGATCGCGTTCAGATCCAGCAGGTGCTCCTCAATCTCGTCATCAACGGCATGGAGGCCATGGAGGCGATGCCGCCGAAGAACCGAATCATCGAAATCAGCGCCCATTACCACCGTTCCGAGCGCGAGCCCGCCATTATCCTTCGTCTTCACGACCATGGTGACGGCGTCAACCCGACGGACGAGGACCGTTTGTTCGAACCGTTTTATTCAACAAAGTCGGAAGGCATGGGCATGGGGCTGACCATCAGCCGATCCATCATTGAGGCGCACGGCGGGCGTTTGTTTCTGGTTCCGGGCAAAGGAGTGGGAGCGACGTTTCAAATGATTCTGCCGGTGGTGCCAGCGTAGATGATAAGTTTAAAGTTTCAGGTTGAAGGTAATTACGAACACACCGGTTCAAAACTAATCTGATTTTCGAACGATCATCCTAAAATCCGCGGAAACAATGGCCCACGGACAACACGGAAACTCCGGAAGATTGAACCACAGAGGCACCGAGACACAGAGGTCGCAGAAGCGATAGCGTCGGATTTTTCGCCACAAAGAGACACAAAAAAACTCTTTGCGAATGAAGCTCACAACGCGCCTGTAGGCGCGCGGCCAAATTCTCGTCTTCAAGACAGATCATTTTGCGCCTTTTTGCGGCTAAAAATCCGCCCTCTGAGCCCTCTGCGTTATTTACACAGAGGCACGGAGATCGAAATTATAAGCTATCCGTGATGATCCCGCGGTAAGGTGGGCCGGCCCGGTTTTTATCTTCTTCGTGCACTTCGTGCTTTCGGCGTGGGATCGATCCGAAAGTTTCCACGCAAACGGCAGTATCTAATTTTTCGCTACAAAAGACCATATAAAATACAAATAATTTTTATTTGAGATCTTTGTGCTCTTTTGTGGCGATATTCTGATTCTGAGGGTTCTTCAGAAACTCGCGGAGCGGCGCCCTCGCTCGTCACTTATTGCTGGATTCCGCTCCGTGTCTCCACGCCTCTGTGGTTTCATCTTCCATCGTTTCCGTGTGGTTCACGTGTTCCGTGGGCCATTCCTAGGGAGTAGGACCAAGGTCCAATAGAATTGGAGAACGCATAATGGTACCTTGCTGTCGCTTTCAAAAATACACGCCGTGATCACCCAGCTTCACATCCATCCATTGCATCCCATGTGGATCGTTCAACTTACCCTTCGCCGTTTTGAGACATTTACCGTCGCGGCGCTTCTCATCATTATCTCTGGATTATTCGCGGCGACGAGAACGGCGAAGGAGAATTTCACCTATACCAACACCGCTTTGCCTTCAGTTCTCACGCCGAAAGTAAAGATCCGCGGAGCAAGCTCCGCGGCATTAAAGAAGGTGGAGGCGGTTATCCTTAACCGCCCTGATTGGAGCTGCATATGCGCAATGAGGGCGGTTAAGGACAGACCGCCCCTACCCCAATCCCGACTCTCTGTTGGCCAAGAGCTGATCTGAAAAAGATGCATTCGGATAAAAATATTCCCATGTCCAGGCGACCCGACTCCTGCGCGTTCTCGGATTCCGTCAGGTGTTCCCAACGCGAGACTCGCCTGCGAATTCTGCATCTCGAAGACGATCTGAGCGATCGCGAATTGGTGCGGCGTGCTTGGGAGGAAAGCGGTATCCCTGGCGATTTTGTTTATGCCGGCACTGAAGCTGAATTTCGCTCCGCGCTCCAAAGAGAACGGTACGACATTATTTTCGCGGACGTGACCTTGCCAGCGTTCGATGGGTTTGCCGCGCTTTCGTTGGCACAAGCGTTGTCTCCGGATGTTCCTTTTCTCTTCGTCTCTGGCACCATTGGAGAGGAACGCGCCATCGAGGGTCTCAAGAGTGGCGCGACGGACTACATCTTCAAAAATCATCTGCAGCGGGTGAAGCCTGTCGTCCAACGCGCGCTGCGCGAGAGCGAGGAGCGCGCGAAACGAAAAGCGGCGGAAGCTGCACTCCGGGCAAGCAGAGACGCTGCGGAAGCGGCGGCGG
>WNFI01015981.1_pt1 | contig 17475 bp, 17 predicted proteins | sample 5400471 | NCBI WGS metagenome assembly WNFI01 (sample SAMN13153348, study PRJNA577476) | soil metagenome | isolation source: 100 cm saprolite on Douglas fir-dominated hillslope | place: USA:California | collected 2013-09-17 | reverse complement strand
TTCGACTTTCTTGTCAGCTTGTGCGCCGATCCGGCAGAACTGACCATCCTGCAACAGTTGCAGCAACTTCGACTGCAGCGGCATGTCCAACTCGGAAATCTCGTCCAGGAAAAGCGTGCCGCGGTGCGCCATTTCTACCCGCCCGGGCTTGGATCCGTAAGCGCCAGTGAATGCGCCTCGCTCATATCCGAAAAGCTCGCTTTCCAGCAAAGTGCCAGGAATTGCCGGGCAGTTCACCTTGACGAACGGGCCTGACTTCCACGGCGACAACGCATGCACCAGCTTGGCGATGATGTCTTTGCCAGTTCCGCTTTCCCCGTGGATCAGCACCGGAACATTGGCCGACGCCACCCGGTCAAGCCGCGACCGCAGCTGCTGCATAAGCTCGAGCCAAACCTGGAAGTCTGCTGCGAAACGGAGCTTTTATAGAGGTAACTCTTGTCGGAACAATGGCTTAAGGGCGCTACCAGCGGGGATAAGAAAGCAGCTGCAACGCTTTAGCGCAACCAGCAAACCCGGAAGCCGAGTAGGAAAAACTTTTCACAGTGAAGAAGTAACTTTCCTTCGCGATTCGGTCTGCGGCGTCGCAGGGTTCACCATCGGGCGCAGGAACTTCAGTCCCAGCAGGTGGTAGCCCTCGGCATGAGTCACCCTAACGATTTTCCCCCGCAAAATTCGAGAATTCTTCTGCACTGGCGCGGACGCAGCCAGAGGAGCACTGGGAATTTCGAGCGAAACCTGCGCCGCTGGCTTGAGAGACCGGTGCACCGCCACAAGTGCGCCCCCGGCGGAAACATTCAGCGCAGTGGCAAATTCTAGGAAATCTTTGCCCATTTGGTCCCGGCTGCGAACGAAAACAGGGATCGCCAGCGGCAGGCGAGGCCATTCCCGCCTCTCCGATCCTAGTTGTCCTCGAGCCAAGGTTATCCCTCTTTCCTGCGAATCGTTCGCTACCTGTCGCACCTTTGTGGCCAAACATCCCTGTCTGAACAGCCATAGGGACGGTTTCGGGGGGAGTTTCATCCCTTTTCACCTGGCGAACGCCTGGCGGTTTTCGAGGGGCCCTGTTTTAGCTGATTTTTGCGCCGAATGGTCCGTCTTCTCCACTTGCCTGAACTGGAAACCATTTACCGAAAGTGACTAATCTTTTGCATTTTTCATTGACACTCACAGGCTTTTTGCCCTAGCATTCGACTAGCGGTAATCAGTCTCAACCAGCCTGGCTGCCGTTCCCTCCCCCTTAAAGCTCGCAGAACAACCATGCCGGAAGTGTTTTCTATGTCCAAGGAAGCTCCCGCCCCAGCGCCCTCCCGAGTCTCTTCGGCGCCGCTGGTTGGATCTGCGCCCACACAAGAGTTTCACGATTACTCGCAGCTTCGCGAACGCTATCTTCGGACCACCAACGCTCTTGCCTCCGCCGCCCACGATTTGAAAACTCCACTGGCGATTTTGAATGGCTACGTGGAGCTGTTGCAGAGCGAGAAGATGGGCGGATTAAACGAGCGCCAGCGTGAAGTGCTCCGCGACATGCACTCCAACGGCGAGCGTCTGGCGCGGTACATCCAGGACTTTCTCAGCTTCAGCGTTCTCGAGACCGGGCAACTCAAAATGCGGTTTGAGCCCGGCAACATCAACAGCTGCCTTTCTGAAGTCTGCCGCCTATGGTCGCCGCGATTTCAGGAGAGAGGCCTGGCGATGTATTTTCTGGCCAACGAGAAAGTCAAAGAGTTTGCTTTCGACGCACCCAAGGTGGAACGCATCATATCGAATCTGCTGGAAAATGCGTCCAAGTTTACTCCGGCGGGTGGAACAGTCTGGCTCCACGCTGAACCCTACGTTTGGGAGCGTCGTGCTGGCAATAAACCGGCAGTCTCTCAGGATCGCCGGCGTCGCCCGCTGTCGCAACCGAACTCGGTGAAGATCAGCGTTTCCGATACCGGGCCGGGAATTCCGCCCGAATATCACCTGGAGATTTTTGACGACTTCTTCCGCTTATCGGGAAATGAGAAATCCGAAGGTATGGGATTGGGACTCGCAATTGCCCGCCGCCTGGCACACGCCATGGGCGGCAAGATCTGGGTGGAAAGCGAGCCCGGAACCGGCTGCCGATTTTCCTTCATCGTTCCCGTGAAGCCTCCAATCAGCGAAGTCGAAGGAAAACAGTAATGAAGAAAAAAGCCAACATCTTGCTGGTGGATGATGAACCGGGGATGCTGCGCTATATCCGCACCCTGCTCGAAGTGGACGATCACCATGTCGAAACCGCCAGCACCGGCGAAGCTGCCTTGGAGCTGGTGCAAAAAGGCCTGCGTCCCGACCTCGTGTTGATGGACTTGCTCATGCCGGGAATTGACGGCCTGGAAACTCTCGAGCAACTGCGCAAGCTGCAGCCCGGAGTCAAAGTGGTGATGCTCTCTTGCGTCAACGACACCAAGAAAGTGGTGCAGGCAATTCACCTGGGCGCCACCGACTACATCACCAAGCCCTTCCAAAAAGCCGAACTGGATTAAGTTATTGACCAATGCCTGGGCACCAATCAGGAGAACTACGCCGGTGAAGTCGAGGAACTCGGCGATGAGATTTTCTTCGTTGCCGCCAGTCCCAACATGCGCAAGCTGCGTTCTCAGGCTGCGCTGGTGGCGAACGTCGATATCCCGGTGCTGATGCTGGGAGAGAGCGGCACTGGCAAAGAAGTAATGGCGCGATTGATCCACAAGCTTTCCCCGCGCGCCCACCGCACATTCTTAAAAGTAAACTGCGCTGCGGTTCCGGCAGACTTGCTGGAAAGCGAATTGTTCGGATACGAAGCTGGAGCCTTCACCGGCGCTAATCATGCCAAGCCCGGCAAATTCGAGATTTGCAACAAGGGCACCATCCTGCTCGACGAAATCGGCGAAATGCCGCCGTCTCTGCAGGCAAAACTGCTGCACGTTTTGCAGGACCAGCAATTCTCGCGCCTGGGCAGCCGCTCCGTGATCAAAGTGGACGTGCGTATCTTGGCGGCAACCAACATCAATATTCCCGAAGCTCTCGCCAATAAGAGCCTGCGCGAAGATTTGTACTACCGCTTGAATGCTTTCACGCTGACGATTCCGCCGCTACGCGAGCGCCGCGAAGAAATCCCGATTCTGCTGAAGCATTTTATGTCGCGGCTCTCGGAGCAATACGCGCGGCCGCCGCTGCCGTTTTCGCCGGAATTACTGCAGGCCACCGCGACGTATCCCTGGCCCGGCAACTTGCGCGAGCTTGGCAATTTCATCAAGCGCTATCTGGTGCTGGGCGACGAAAAACTTGCCATCAACGAACTGCAACCGCGCAGCGACGGTTCCGGGGCGCAGTTTGAGGCTTCGCCTCCGCGCGGCAACAATAACAATGGCCACGAATCTTCTGGCGGGTTGAAGTCTTTAGCGCGCAGCGCAAAGGACGAAGCCGAAGCCGAAGCCATCGCCAAGGCTCTCGACCAAACCAATTGGAATCGCAAGCAGGCGGCCGCGCTGCTACAGATTAGCTATAAAGCTTTGTTGTATAAGATTCGCCAGTACGGAATCGCGCAGCAGCACAAGAGCACCCACAGATTGTCAGCTGGCGCGCACTAACCACTGCCTTACGACTTCAACTGCGCGAGTTGTTTCCGTACATCGTCCGCGTCGCTGTATTTCGGATCCAGCTTCAGCACGCGTTCCAGATGTTGCCGGGCCAGCGCCGGCTTGTCGGACTTCACATAAGCCAGCCCCAGGTGATAGTGGTAAAGAGGGCTATCCGGTTCTTTGTTCTTGGCGGCAAGTTTGATTGCTTCCTGGAACATGTCAATCGCCGACGTGTAAACGCCCTTCTGATAAAAAGCCCAGCCCAGAGTATCGGCAACGGTGGAAGATTCGGGCAGCCCTCGCCTCGCGGTCTGTGCCAGTTGCAATGCCAGGTCGCTGTTGCCGCCGGTTTCGAGTAGCACATATGCCAGATTATTTGAGGCCACAGGATCATCGCGCTTGATCTGCAGCGCCCGATCATATGCCGATTTCGCTCGGTCCAGATCATGCTTGGCTTCGTACAGGCTGCCCAGCAGTAGGTACAAGGCGGGTTCTTTTGGGTTGTCGATTATGGCGGCGTTGCAAGTGGCAATGGCCTGATCTAAAGCCCCGCTGGCGAATTGTGCCCGGCAAAGTTTGGAGTAGGCGTCAGCGTTGTTCTTGTTGAGTTCGACCGCTTTCGTCAACGCTGTCTGCGCCCCGCTGTAATCCTTGCGAGTGACCATCACCGTCCCCAGCAGGTCATAGAAGGCGGTATTCTTTGGCGAAAGCGCAATCTGGGCGTTGGTAGCGGCAATGGCTTTGTCCGGCTGCTTCATTGCAAGATAGACATTGACCAGTCCGTTCAGAGCTTCGGCAGAGTTGGCGTCGCGGCTAAGCGATTGTTTATACCAACTCTCGGCCTCAGAGAGTTTTCCTTCGGCGGTGGACAGGTTCCCCATCCCCAAGTACCCGCTGGGAGACTGCGGACCAACCTCGATCGCCTTGCGCGCATCCTGCTCGGCGGCGGGAAACTGTCCGCGCTTGGTAAACGAAAACGAGCGCACCGCATATCCGTCGGGAGATCCCGGTTGCAGACGAACAATTTGCGAGGCAGCCTGCTCCAGTCCCGGCATGTCGTTCCGTTGCAGGGCGAGTCCGGCCAGCGCTCGCTGTGCCTCCGCCATCGTTGGTTTCAAGCGCGCCGCTTCCTGCCATTCCTTGCCCGCAGCCTCGAACTCCGAGCGCTGGCTGAATGCGTTGCCCAGTTGATAGTGTGCAACCGCATTCTCGGGATTGTTGCTCACTACCAATTGCAGTGTCTGTACCGCTTGGTTCACCTCGCCACGGGCCAACTGAATTTCACCGCGCAGAGTCAGCGCCTCATCTTCTTGAGGCTTACTCTTTAGTGTTTGGTCGTTCACCGTGGCGGCTTCGTCGATCCGATTCTTCAAGATCAGAAGCTGCACGTAATTCTTGGCTACTTGCAGGTCCTTGGGATGGTCGCTATGAAGTGATGCATATTCGGCTACAGCTTGGCGTCGGCATTGTTTGGCAGGTCGTGCTTCACCTGCTTGGGCAGGGCTTCGGCCTCGGCCTTCTTACCCTGGGCCATATAGAGCTCGATCAACGAAGCGCGGGGATTGGCGTCGGTCGGGTTGGACGCGATCACCTGCTGCACTTGTTGTTCTGCTTCCGGGTAGCGACCACGCGACTGGTAGAACGCGGCTAGCGCGAGGTGGGGATTTGCCCCCGTCGCTTTCATTTCGATTGCCTTTTTGAAGTTGGCTTCGGCGGCCTCGAACTGGCTGACCTGGGTCTCGAGCAGCGCCAGATTCAAGTAGGAATCACCCCTGTCCGGGCCCAGTGCGATTGCCTTCTGGGTTTCTGCAATGGCGAGGTCGTATTTCCCCTCTTTGCCATCAAGATTGGCTACCGCGATGTGAGTGTCGGGATCATTCGGCAGCTTACTCAGGAGTAAGTCGGTGTGATCTTGGGCGGCTTTCAGCTGCCCATTCGCGATCAGAAGATTCGCGATGTCCCCATGGGCTTTGTAATTGTCCGGCTGCAGCTCCAGGGTCCGGCTGAGCTCGCCGTAGGCGTGCGTCCAGTCTTGCAGCTTCAAATAAGCCTGGGCGAGCTGATAGTGGGCGGCGGCGAAATTGCACGTTGGGATCGCGCGAACAGGCAGTCAGAAAAGCGGCGAGACACCCAACCACCAACAGCAGACGGAAAGAAGAAGAACGCTTCATTAGCAAAGCTCCAATCAGCGCGGCTGGCGCCGGTTTCTAACTTATGAATCAACTTACCGCATCAAAACTTTACCTGAAAGTTACGCGCGTCACGGTTTTGCCGGCCTTTTATCGCGGAACATAGCTGCTAACCAGCGGTACCACATCGCCGGCAAGAAGCAGCAAGCGTTGTTGTGCCGACTCTAAACTCTCGTTGTTTGCCAAACCGGTGGTGACCCGAATCAAGGACCCATCGGAACGGCGCTCGCGGATGGAGTCCGCCACCAGGTAGAATTTTGCCGCGTATTCGCTGGCCACCGCTCGATCGTGCGCCAAATACCAGTACAGCACCAACTGCCGATTTTCTCCCTTAGCGATCAAATACCGGTTTGCCATAAACGGCGCGTGTCCCGGAACCGCGACGCTGATGCGGTCCGATCGGACCGGCACCCAACCTGCCCCAGGGAGGCAGTTTTTGGGGGAATGAATGGCGTCACCCGAGCGCTGGCTGGGGAAGTAGGCAATAAAAAGAGCTACGTCGGCCCCGCCGGCCGGGTCTTGATAGTCACGCAGCAGAAAATCCCCGGGCCCCAGGATGTCCCGAACCTCTTGGCTTATGGGCACATCGCTGGACGTCCAGTCCCCCAATGTGCTCGGGAAAGAAGCCAGAGGCTGGCGCGCCGGAATAATCTCCGCTCTATTCCGGGCGTTCAGCAGCAGCGTCGCGCATGCCAGTAACGTTGCCGCAATCCAAAAGCGCCAAGGCGATGTCATGCCAAGCCCCCTCTGGATCTGCGAAATAAGCTAAGCGTCTGGTGCAAAGCAAACAGCATCAACAGCGAAACCACAAACATGAGCAGTCCCGAGAAGGCGTGGAAGAACCCCTCGGCCTTGTCCGGATCCCAGTATTGAACCAGCAGACCAGTCCCCACAATGCGCAGTGCATTGGCCCCAACCGCGATGGGTACCGCCGCCAGCGCCAGCACTACTCGAACCGCGACTCGCTTCTCCACGAGGTATCCGTACATGATTGCGAGCGTCAGCAGCGACAGCAATGAACGAATGCCGCTGCAGGCCTCAGCAACTTCCAGAGGCATAGCCGGAAGATTAATTACGTTGCCTTCGCGAAATACCGGAACTCCGAAAAATGGCAGCACCGTCGCAGACAACTTCGATGCCAGAATCTGCAAGGGGAAAGTGATCTGGCTGAAAATAATGGCCGGAATCGGGACCATCAGGATCAGAAAAAGCAAAGGGAACAATACGCCACGCAAAAACTCCCATCCCACAAAGAACAGAATCATGCCAGCCAGCAGCATCAGCAATGAAATACGCGAGAGGAACAACTCGGCCCCGAAGACCCCCAGAATCAAGGTACACAGGGAGAACAGAATAATTGGCAGTCCCCAAGCCGAAGGAGAGGAACGGATCGCCGCCAGCCGCGAGCGTTCCTGCCACACCACGAATCCAGCAAAAGCCGGAACAAAAAAGCCATGGGAGAAATTAGGATCGGTTCCCCATTGCCGCACCAGGCGCAGCAGAATTGGGGTATATAGAATCCCCACCAACCCCAGCAGGGTCAGCAGTTGCCAGCCCGGAAGCTTCCCCAACCGGTCGAAACCAGGCTTTTTCATCGAAACGGCTTGTGCCATCTGTGCCATTTCCTGGGCGGGGGAGTCTCCCAAAAGGATAGGTTAAACGATATTTATAAGCAATTGAGCGGCCGGAGCTATGGCCCAACAGAGCCACACGAATGCCCCGAATATGGTGCAAACATTGGATTTCCAGCGGTTGCTAACGCCAAGTACAGCCGTTTGCGTTCTCATGACTCCGAAAAAGGACAATAAAGTTCCACTCCAGAATCTCAACTTGGCTACGGATTCCGAAACCCGTTCCTAGTCGAAATATCAACACGTTGGAGGTGGGGCCGAAAGCTATGGGCAAAAGTAACCCATTCAAGGTTACGCACGAACGAGAAAAAGTTTTCTCTTTTATCCGAATTGGTGTAGGGTTATGTAGTCGTTCCCCAGGAACTAGAGACTTCTCAAGTAACTGAAAACAGGGCTGCGGTTGCTGCTTACCCCGAGCTGGAGTCGGCCGCTCTGTGTGGCACCAGCCGTGCACTTGTGAGAAGCTCACTGCTATGCGTATGGTCTCCCCCGGCCCGGCGCAGGTTCATTTCATGGAACAAAATTTCTACGGACTGGATCCAAGTTTGCCCACCGCTGCGGAAGTTGGCTGCTCAGAAATGCCATTTCTCGAGGCCGTGAGTCCGAGCATGCGGGCGGTGGAAGCTGTGATTCGGGAACTAGGGCATAGTTCCGTGCCGGTCCTGCTCATTGGAGAACGCGGCACTGGGAAGCAAACAATTGCGCAGAGGATTCATCAGAATTCCGGGCGCCCGCTGGAGCAATTTCGCGTCCTGAGCTGCCGGAGGCTTGATGTTGAGGCCCTGCGGCTGGAGGCGTCCCGCAGCGGAGTTACTCTGTATCTGGACGAAATTTGCGACCTGAGTCCGGAATGTCAAAAAGAGCTATTAGAACTGCTTTCCAATCTGGGCGCGAACGGATCCGGTCCGCTGGAATCGCGCGCGGGCATGAGTATGAGGATGATGAGCGGAAGCTCGCGCGACCTCGAACCCGATGTGCGTTCCGGCAGTTTTCAGGAAGACTTGTATTACCGGCTGAGTGGGGTGTGCCTGCGTATTCCTCCGCTGCGACAGCGCAAGGAAGACATTCCGCAATTGATGGGGTTCTTTCTGGGACGGTATGCGGAGGCGTTTCGCCGCCCGGCTCCAGTTTTGAGCGCTCCAACGGAGCAGTTGTTCCGCGAGCATTCCTGGCCGGGAAATCTTCGCGAGCTGGAGGCGACCGCTCACGCCATCGTCGCCGTGGGCGACGAATCGGTGGCCATGGGCGGATTACGATCGCTGCTGTTGCGTGCCGATAACCGGCAGAGCGGGGAGAAAGTTTCGTTGAAAGAGGCTTCACGGGCCGCATCGCGGGAAGCCGAAAAGGAATTGATCTTGAAGGCGCTGACCCGGACCCGCTGGAACCGCCGCCGAGCCGCCCAGGATCTGCAGATCAGCTATAAGGCTTTGCTTTACAAACTCAAGCAAATTGGCTACGGCGAGTACCGAGCGACGTAATCCTTGCCAAGGACCTCGCCCTTGCTGACGACAATGAGGAAGGAAGACGGAGAAGATTATGAAGCGCAACGCAAGAATGCTGGTTGGGATCGGGGTTTTGTTAAGCGGGTTGCTGGCCTGGACCCAGGAGTCGACACCGGCCAAAGCCCCCGCAGCGGCAGCGCCAATGCCGCAAGTCAGCGCCTCGTACAAAATCGGCCCTGATGACACGCTCTTTGTTTCGGTCTGGAAAGAGCCCGACCTTACGAACTCGTTGCCGGTGCGCGCTGACGGAATGATTTCCATGCCGCTGCTCAATGACGTGCAGGCGGCTGGACTCACGCCGATGCAACTCGGCGACTCCATCACCGAAAAGCTGAAGAAGTTTATCTCCGACCCCCACGTGACTGTGGTGGTGACGCAGATGAACAGTCAGCGGATTTATGTGACCGGAGAGGTCATGCACAGCGGTGCGGTGCCTCTGTTGCCTGAAATGACGGTGCTACAGGCGCTGGCTGGCGCCGGATTTAGCCAATTTGCCAATACCAAGGGGATCTACGTTCTTCGTACAGAAAACGGGGCCCAGAAACGCTATCCAGTGAACTATAAGAAGTTGGTCAAGGGTGAGGTGCCAGAACAAAATATTTTTCTGAAACCGGGAGACACGATCGTTGTCCCGTAGGACGCAAACGCATATGACCCCCAGAATGCGCATGAACCAAATGCAGATGAACAGATTCAAAACCAGAATGTTGCAGTTTCTGACCGTATCGGCCTGCCTGATTTGCATGATGGCCCCCGCTTGGGCGCAGCAGCAGGGCACCTCTTCTTCGGGGCAGTCAGGTTCCGGACAGTCGGGCTCCGCGCAGCCCAGTGCCCAGCAGTCGGGCACCGCGCCGTCCAGCGCGGATCAGTCGGGTGCAGATCAGACGAACGGTGCGCCGCCAGCGGCCACCGCTCCCGGCTCCGGGCCGGACATTGAAAATCCTCCTCTTTCCGGGCTGGACCAGCCTACTTCCGAACCGGCTTATGGTGGGCGCAGCTATCTGGTTCCAGGACTTCAGTTGTCCGAATCGGTGAACTCGACCACCAGCGGACTGAACAGCAGCAGTTCGGGTGTTGACGAATCGGCGCGCGGACTGGGTTCTCTCGACTTGCAGAAGATTTGGAAGAAATACCAGCTTGGCCTGGACTACGTAGCCGGGGGAACGGTTTATCAGGGTCACATCCACCAAGCCCACTTCAGCAGGGAATATCAGACCCACACTCTTGCAATCGATGAGCGGATCCTGTGGCGCACGGGGCAGCTCGCATTCCGGGATTCCTTTGACTATCTCCCGGAGGGATCCTTCGGTTTTGGTTCTTTTGGCGGCTCCGGCGGATTTAGTTCAGCGCTCGGCGGCGGAGGTACCATGGGAGGCGCGGGGACCGGACTCGGAGGCGGCGCCACGGGCGGAACTCCAGGCGGTGGAGCGCTTGGCGGCGGAACGATTGGTTCAATTGGGATTCAGCCCCGCATTGACAATCTCTCCATTGTCGAAGAACGCGCAATCGTCCTTGTTTCTCATCAACAGCCAGATGTCCTCGGCACAGATCGGATACGACTACCTGCTGACCCGGCATGACCGGCTTTCACTTACTTACGGCTATCAGAGCTTTCACTTTCCCCGTTCCGGCAGCGGTAACATCGAATCCCACAATTTGCATTTGCTCTACGGCCATCGCATTTCGGGGCGGCTAAACCTCGTGTTCGGCGGTGGACCGCAATTAATCATTTTCCATAACCCCTCCATTTCTGTGCCTAACAAACTCACCGCCAGCGGCCGTGTCCAGCTTTCCTACCAGATGAGTTCCCGCACCAGCACTCAGATCACTTATATGCACTACACCAGCGCCGGCTCGGGATTTTTTGCCGGTGCCCGCACCGACCGGGTGAACGCGTCGCTGAACCGGCTGTTCGGTCGCAATTGGACCTTTGCCGCTAACGTTGGCTATTCCGACAACCACCAATTGCAGACGAGCTTGTTGGGCGCTTCCTCTGCCACCACTTACAAATATTTGTATGCGGGGAGCTCGGTCCGCCGGCAACTGGGTCGCTATTTCGGGGCCTTTGTCAGCTATCAGTACAGCGATATTCGGTTTAACAGCAGCGTCTGCACCGTTCTCGGCACTTGCGGGAACAGTTCCGGGCAGCAGGTAGGGCTGGTAGGCATTGACTGGCATCCGCATCCGTTCCGCTTGGATTAGATTTCGCCAGCTCAGCTGGCAGAACTGGAACAACTTATGACTGAGAACCGCGAACTGACGATGGACGATTATCTGGCGATGCTGCGGCGGCGCCTTAAGCTGATCTTGGTCCCAACTTTGCTGGCGCCGTTGGTGGGCTTTGCCATCTCCTACGGGTTTGCGCCGAAATATACCTCCACCGCCATGGTGCTGGTGCAAGAGCAGAAGGTCCCGGAAGGCTACGTGAAGCCGGCCATCACCGAAGACTTGAGTCAGCGAGTGGCAACGCTCGAGCAACGCGCGCTCGGTGCTGACCAGTTGCGCCCCTTGATCGATCGCCTGCAGCTGGGCAAGGGCAACCGCGGCATTGAGGATGTGATTGATGAGATCCGAGCCGGTATCTCCATTACGCCGGTTGATGCCACCACCATCCCGACGCCGGGCAAGAAGAACCTGCTACAGGGCGGTGTGCCAGGGTTCAACGTGAGCTATACCTCCAACAACCCTCGCCTGGCGCAGGAAATTTGCGCCGGGCTGACGGACATCATGCTGAATGTGAACTTCAAGGACCGCGCCCAGGCGGCGCAAGGCACCACGGAATTCCTCGGTCGCCAGGTGCAAGAGGCCAAAGCTACGCTGGACGCGCAGGACAGCCAATTGGCCGCTTTCAAGGCTCGATACGTTGGCCAACTCCCTGGCGATGAAGACAACAATTTGAAGATTCTGATGGGCATGAACTCGCAGCTGGATGCCAACACCCAGACCTTGGGCCGGGCCCAGCAGGACAAGGCTTACGCTGAGTCGATGCTAGCGCAGCAAATCGCCGCGTGGAAGTCCTCGCAGACCACGACCAATCCGACCAATCTGGAGCAACAACTCACCGCCCTGCAATCCCAACTTATCACCCTGCAGGGACGCTATACGGATGATTATCCAGACGTGGTCAAAACCAAGAACGACATCGCTGCACTGCAGAAAAAATTGAAAGAGGTCAACACCGCTGCGGCCAATGCGCCCGCCTCCACCGCATCCGATGCGGAAAATCTCTCGGAGCCGCCAGAGATCAAGCAGTTGCGGCTGCAGATTCACCAGTACCAGCAAGTCATCAGCCAGGCCACCCGCGACCAGCAGCGCCTGCAGGACCAGATCAAGCTCTACCAGGGCCGGGTTGCCCTGAGTCCCGCGGTCGAAGAGCAATACCGCAAACTGACCCGGGACTACGACAACGCACAGAAGTTTTACGACGACATCAGCAAACAGGAGAAACAGTCGGAAACCCAGACCGCGATGGAACGGGAACAGCAAGGCGAGCAAATGCAGTTGCAGATTCCCGCCGATCTGCCCGACGCGCCCACTTTTCCCAACCGGCTGGTTTTTGCCGGCGGCGGCATGGCCGCTGGACTTGCCCTGGGCTTCGGACTGGCCATGTGGTTGGAACTGCGCGATCAGTCAGTACGCACCGAAGGCGATGTAGTGTCCGGACTCGAGTTGCCGGTGCTCACGCAGGTTCCATGGGTCGGAGTTGATGCCACCGACAAGAATGGACATGGGAAACGAAGATTTGGCTTCGGACCCAAGTCTGAGGGCGAGAAAAAGAAAGAAACGGTCGAGGTTTAGACGCGAATGTACAAGGAATTCTTTGGGCTGCGCGCGAACCCGTTCAACGTCAATCCCGATCCGCGTTATTTGTTTCTGACGCGGCACACGGAGGAGGCGCTGGCTTGCCTTACTTACGGCATCCAGAGCCGCAAGGGTTTTGTGCTGCTCACGGGAGAGGTGGGCACCGGCAAGACCACGCTTATCAATAAGCTGCTGGAGTGGCTGCGGGCGCAACAGGTTCCCACCGCGTTCATTTTCAATTCGCGCATGAACGTTCCCCAGTTCCTCGACTACATGATGGCGGACTTCGGAATTCCGTGCGACACGCGATCGAAGAGCCAGATCCTGTTGCGGCTTTACAACTGGCTGCTGGAGCGTTACCGCGCTGGCGAAACCGCAGTGCTGATCGTTGACGAAGCCCAGAACTTAGGCGACGAGGTGCTGGAAGAGATTCGCATGATGACCAATCTGGAGACCTTTACAGAAAAACTTCTTCAGATTGTCTTGGTGGGCCAGACTGAGCTGGAAACCAAACTCAAGCAGTCGAATCTGCGGCAGTTGCGGCAGCGCCTGACGCTGCGTGCGAAGACCCACCCACTGACCGTAGAAGAAACCAAGGCATATATCCAGCAACGTTTGCGCATAGCCGGTTCCGCCAGCCAGCAGATTTTTGACGAGGAGGCGCTCATTGCCATCCATCGGTATTCCACGGGAATTCCGCGCGTAGTCAACTTAATCTGTGAGCATTGCCTGGTCAGCGCTTTTGTGGATCAGCAGAAAGTGGTCACCGTCGGCATGGTGGACGCAGTTGCCCGCGATTTTGACCTGGGGGACAACCGCAGTCTGCCTTCTGTTTCTTCTTCCCCGCAAAACTCGGACAAGTTTGATTTGATGGATGCATTGAAAACCCTCTCCAAGCTGGCAGAGCAGTTGAAGGACTCGGAAAGCGAAGTACCCAAGGAAGGAAAGCTATGAGCCGAATTCATGAAGCACTGAAAAAAGCAGAGCAGGAAAGGGCGATGTCGCAGTCCACGCGGGAGGGTGCACCGGCCGTGCTGAATTTGCCCCTCGATCCGGGTGGAGTCTTCACCGGCGCTGGTGCCAGCGCCTCCCCAACCTTCTCTTCTGCGTCCGAGTCTATGCTCGCCCGCTGCCGCCAGACCCAATGGACTCCGGATCCCAAGACCATGCTTTTCTTCGGCGGAGAAGAACACGCCGTCGGCATGGAAGAATTCCGGACGCTGCGCAGCCGGCTCTATCAAGCGCGGGAAAAACAGACGCTTTCCAAGTTGCTCATCACCAGTGCGCTGCCCAAGGAAGGCAAATCTTTCACCGCTTCCAACCTGGCCCAGGTGATTGTGCGCCAGCATGGACGACGGGCGCTCTTGCTGGACGCGGACTTACGCAATCCGCAGCTGCACAAAGTGCTGGGCGCAGAGGCTGGGCCCGGATTGTCGGAGTACTTGCGCTCCGAGAGCGACGAGTTTTCTATCATTCAGCGCGGCCCCATGGAAAACCTGTTCCTGATTCCCGCGGGCGTGAATACCGGTAATCCGGCAGAGCTATTGGCCAACGGCCGTTTGAAGTTCCTGCTGAGCCGCCTCGAATCCATGTTTGACTGGATCATTATCGACTCCGCCCCAGCGGTGCCGGTTGCCGATGCCGCCCTACTGGCGAACTTTTGTGATGGCGTTTTGCTGGTTGTTCGGTCGAACAGCACCCCCATGGACGCAGCACGCCAGGCCCGGAAGGAATTCGCTGAGCGCAATGTTGTCGGCGTAGTGCTCAACGGAATTACTCCCGAGCTTTCTCCATACTCACAGTATTACTACGCCGCCTACGGGTCCGAACCCAAAGCCGAGGCCAAGAATTAGGGGAGAAGTTCGTGATCCGGCTTTTCAATGTGTACTATCCCATCCGCACCCTGGTGCTTCTCGGAGGAGAAGCCTTGCTGGTGTGGACCTCATTTCTGGTGGCCACGGTGTGGCAGCACCCGGACGACTCCTACATCGTCCTGAACTACGAGGGCGGGTACCTGAAGATCCTGGCTGGGACTGCTGCAGTTCTGGTGTTCTCCCATTTGTTTGATCTTTACGAGCCTGCCAAGTGGGACGTTAAGGGGGAGCTTTATTTCCGGCTGCTGCTGGTTCCTGGGCTGCTAGCCTTGGCCCTGGCGGCCATCGCCTACATTTTCCCTCGTGTGTTGCTGGGAAACCATGCGGTGGTGCTGGGCCTGCTTCTGGTAACGTTTGCGTTATTCGGCTGGCGCATGATGTACGCGTGGCTGTCGCAAACTCCCTATCTGAGAGAGCGGGTCTACGTTTTGGGTGCTGGCGAGCGCGCGCAGAGGTCGATCTCGGGTCTCCAAACGCGCTCTGAGTTAGGTATCGAGGTCGCCGGATGGAGCGGGAACGTGGAAGGCGCGTTTACCCGCGAGGCGATTGCTTCCCACCTGATGGGACTGATTCGAGGAAACCAAGTGCATCGCGTGATCGTCGCCATGGATGACCGCCGCGGCACTCTGCCGGTCATGGAAATGCTCCAACTGCGGCTGAGGGGCCTCAAAATCGAGGAGGCGACCTCGTGGCTGGAAAGAATTTCTGGCCGCATCGAGGTGGATAACCTCTATCCCAGTTGGCTCATCTTCGCGGAAGGCTTTCGCTTCAGTTCCGGATTCATGCTGCTCCGCAGAATCATGGCCATCGCGGCATCTGGCATTCTTCTGCTCGTGGCTCTGCCGATTCTTCCTTTCGTCATTCTGGCTATCAAGTTGGACTCCGCAGGGGAGGTACTCTATCGGCAGAAGCGTGTGGGGCTCGGCGGCAAGGTTTTCTATTGCTTCAAGTTCCGCACCATGCGCCGGGACGCGGAAGTGGACACCGGAGCCACCTGGGCCACCGACGACGATCCCCGAATTACGCGGGTTGGAAAGTTCCTTCGTACCTGTCGGATTGACGAAATCCCGCAGCTTTGGTGCGTGCTTAAAGGCGACATGGGCTTCGTCGGCCCGCGTCCCGAGCGGCCCGAGTTTGTGGAGTGGCTGACCAAAGAGATCCCGTTCTATGGGGTTCGCAATGCGGTCCGGCCCGGCATCACGGGTTGGGCACAGGTACGCTATAAGTACGGCAGCACCGTGGAGGACTCGAAGCAGAAACTGCAGTACGACCTCTACTACATCAAAAACATGTCGCTGGGGCTGGACATCATGATTATGTTCCAGACCGTAAAGATTGTGCTGCTGGGCCGGGGGGCGCAATGAAATGGTTGTTCTGGGGCTCAGTCGCGATGCTCGCATACACCTACTTCGGGTATGCGGGATGGCTGTGGCTGCGCCGCCGCTACCGCTCGCGTCCGGTACAACGTGGCGAATACACGCCGTCCATTTCTATTGTGATGATCGTGCGCAACGAGGCGGTAGTGCTGGACCGCAAACTGCGCAATCTGCTGGCGGTGAATTATCCGCCCGAACTCTGCGAAATCATCGTCTTCTCTGACGGTTCCACCGACGCCACCAACGACATGCTTCGTGAAGCCAGCATCGATCCGCGGGTGCGCGTCATACTCGCCACCGAGGCGCGCGGCAAAGCCGTCGGCTTGAATCAGGCAATTGCAATCGCGCACGGTGAACTTGTAGTTTTCACAGATGCGCGTCAGGTGATCGAAACTGACGCATTGCATTTGCTGGCGGAGAACTTCGCCGACCCCAAAGTCGGTTGTGCCAGCGGTGAGTTGATGCTGGGCGATCCTTCGTCCGGCGAGACGATGCGCGGCATGGGCCTTTACTGGCGAATCGAGAAGAGCATCCGCGAAATGGAGTCCGCATCCGGCTCAGTCGTCGGCGCGACCGGCGCTCTGTACGCAGTCCGACGCAGCCTGCTCGTCCCCGTGCCGGCCGGAACCATACTCGACGACGTTTACATTCCCATGCAGGTTGTCCGCCAGGGAGCGAGAGTCATTTTCGTTCCCAGCGCGCGCGCCTGGGACGTGGCCCCGCAGAATACCGGGCACGAGTTTTCGCGCAAAGTCCGCACCCTGAGCGGAAACTATCAACTGATGCAGCTGGCACCCTGGTTGTTGGGCGGCGGAAATCCGCTGCGTTTTGAATTCATCAGTCACAAACTGCTACGGCTATTTGCGCCATTCGCGCTGGTTACGGCATTCTTTGCGTCACTGAACCTGCCGCAGCCGTTTTACCGTGTTTCGCTCGCGCTACAGCTGGCTTTCTACGCATTGAGTCTGATGGCAATGTTGAAGCTGGCCAAAGGCCCGCTGGGCCGGATCGCTGATGCGGCGGGCACCTTTGTAGTCCTGAACAGCGCAGCCGTAGTGGCATTCGTAAAGTTCGTGACCGGGCGCCGCGTGGCGTGGGTGCGCTGAGAAACCCCCGCGATGAATCACTCAGCCAAAAACCCGTTCGGAATCATGAGCAAGCTGAAATATGCCTCGCGGTGCCTTCCCACTTACGCCTGGCAAAGACTCTCCCGCCCGGCCCCTAAGGGCAAGGTGCACCTCGTCATCGCGCTTGCCGACCACTTCGAGCCCAGCAACATCCCCGGCTTGAACATGGGCTTCGCCCCTCGAGAGGTTCAACACCAGCGCCTCGACACTTGGTGCGAAGAATATCCCAGGAACTTCGCCGATTTTCGCGATCACGAAGGACGGCCTTTCACGCACACGTATTTCTATCCCGCCGAGCAGTACGATCGCGAACTGGTGGAACAGGTGGCGGAGCTTTGTCATGCCGGATGGGGCGAAATTGAAATCCATCTGCATCACGGGATGAACG
>WNFI01061142.1_pt1 | contig 17476 bp, 15 predicted proteins | sample 5400471 | NCBI WGS metagenome assembly WNFI01 (sample SAMN13153348, study PRJNA577476) | soil metagenome | isolation source: 100 cm saprolite on Douglas fir-dominated hillslope | place: USA:California | collected 2013-09-17 | reverse complement strand
GGGCCGCTCAGGTTCTTCAGCGACACGCGCCCGAGCACCATGCGCCAGAACAGGCGTGCCTGCAGCACGGTCATGGTCCACGCTTCCTCGCCCGCGCGCGCGAGCGCCGGACCCGCCCCGAGCTCGGTGTGGTGCAGCATGCCCTCAGGATAGCCGGCACTCTTCGGCTGCGTGACCCGGATGCGGCCGACGCGCTTGGCTCCGACCTGCTCGCTCCCGACCTCGAGGCGCACGTTGTGGAGCGTGCCGCCGCGGCGATAGTCGATGCTGACCTGCGCACCCGGCCGCGCGCTGATCAGAGTGACGATCTGGCGGAAATCCTGCACCGCCACGCCGTCGATGGTGACGATCTGATCGCCGGGCAGGAGTCCGGCGCGCGCCGCCGGACCGTCGGGGACCACTTGCCCGAGCACCGGTGGCACGGGCGGAGTCCAGAACTGAAAGCCGAGCCCGTGAAACAGCTCCGCCGGCTCGGTCAGGCGCCGGCGCTGCTCGGGATCCGCGACGCTCAGTCTCGCAGTGCGCGACGCGCCGTCGGTGCCCCGTAAGCCGAGGGCCGCCTCGCCGCGCGAGCTCATCGCATCGAGGAGCCCGAACAGTACATCGCGCTGTCCGCTCACCGCCGCGCCGTTGAGCGAGCGGATCTCGTCCCCGCTCTCGAGCCCCGCGGCGGCGGCCACCGAGCCCGCCTCGACCTCGCCCACCACGGGGCGCAGTTCGGTCACACCGACCACCCACAGCATGCCCCACAGCAGCAGCACCGCGAACAGGATGTTGCTCGCAGGTCCCGCGAGCAGCACCACGATGCGCTGCCAGGGCGGCCGCCGGGTGAAGGAGCGCGCCAGCTCGTGCTCCGGGACCGGCGCCTCGCGCTCATCGAGCAGCTTCACGTAACCGCCGAGCGGGATGGCCGCCACGACGTACTCGATCCGGTCCGGGCCCGCGACACGCTTGAGGAGCGGTCGGCCGAAGCCGACCGAGAAGCGCAGTACCTTGAAGCCCAAGCGGCGTGCGACCCAGAAGTGGCCGAACTCGTGCACCGTGACCAGCAGACCCACGGCGATCACGAACCACAGCACGTACCAGACGAGACTCATGCGCGGCTTCAATGACCGTGGCGATGCCCGGAAAGTTCAATCGGCGCTCGAGGAATGCCTGCACCGCGACCTCGTTGGCGGCATTCAGCACCACCGGATGGAGCCCGCCGGCGCGGGCCGCGGCCTGGGCGAGCGCGAGGCAGCGGAACTTGCCGGTATCAGGAGCGCGGAACTCGAGCCGCCCGGTCTTGAGCAGGTCGAGAAATTCCACTCCGGAACTGATGCGCTCGGGCCAGGCGAGCGCGTGCGCGATCGGCGTGCGCATGTCGGGAGCCGACAGCTGCGCGAGCACCGAGCCGTCGGCGTACTCGACCAGCGAATGGACGATGCTCTGCGGGTGCACCAGGATCTGCACCTGCGCGGGCGTGAGCCCAAAGAGCAGACACGCCTCGATGAGCTCGAGCCCCTTGTTCATGAGCGTGGCGGAGTCGACCGAGATCTTGCGCCCCATGACCCAGTTCGGATGCGCGAGGGCGGCTTCCGGAGTCACCGCGGCGAGCGCCTCGTCGGGGGTGTCGCGGAAGGGGCCGCCGGAGGCGGTGAGGAGCACCCGCTTCAGGCCCCGCGGCGCCGTGCCCGGGATCATCCCCGGCGGCAGACACTGGAAGATGGCGTTGTGCTCGCTGTCGATCGGCAGAAGCGTGGCGCCCGAGTGGCGCACTGCGGAGATCAGCAAGGGGCCCGCCATCACGAGGGCCTCCTTGTTCGCGAGCAGCAAGCGCTTGCCGGCACGCGCCGCGGCGAGCGTCGAGCGCAGCCCCGCGGCTCCCACGATGGCCGCCATGACGCACTCGACCTCGGCAAGCTGCGCAATCTCCTCGAGCGCAACGGGACCGGTGAGCACGCGCGTGCCCGGGGCGGCGCCACCGAGCAGCTCGCGCAGCTCGCGCGCCGCGCGCTCATCGGCCAGCGCTGCGTAGGCGGGACGCCAGGCGAGCACCTGCTGCGCGAGCCTGCGCGCGTTGCTGTTGGCCGCGATTGCGACGAGGCGGAAGCGATCCGGGTGGCGCGCGAGCACATCGAGGGTGCTCTCGCCGACCGAGCCCGTGGAGCCGAGCACCGCGACGCCGATCACGCCACGACTCCGAGCCGCGTCAGCCCGAGCAGCAGCACGGGAGCGGCTCCCGTGAGGCTGTCGATGCGGTCGAGCACCCCGCCGTGCCCCGGGAACACGCTGCCGCTGTCCTTCAGGCCGACAAACCTCTTCAGCAGGCTCTCGGTGAGGTCACCGACGATCGAGAAGCCCACCACCGTGAGGCACAGCGGCAGGAAGGCCCCGAGCGGCACGTCAAACCAGCGGCTGCCGGCAATGGCGACCAGCGCACTCACGGCGATCGCTCCCAACACTCCCTCCCAGGTCTTGGCGGGCGACACACGGGGTGCGAGCCGGACGCGCCCGAAGCGCCGGCCGAAGAAGAATGCACCAATATCGGCCACCCAGACGAGCACGAACGCAAAGAGCAGCCACTCCGCGCCGTGCGGCAGCGCGAGCCGCAGACGCACCAACGCGAGCCAGCAAGGCACGAGCGCGAGCACGCCGGCCGCGGCCGCCGACCAGGCGGAGACGCGCCGCGGCGCGAACGCCACCCACACGAGTGCCGCGAGCCACCAGAGCAGCGCCACGGTGAGGAGCAGGTCGCGCCCCGCCGGTGTCGCCGAGATGCGCCAGGCGAGCGCGAGCAGCGCCGCCACCAGCAGCACGTACGCTGCGCGCGGCAGCGGCGCCGCGAGGCGCACGAAGGCCGACCACTCCCAGGCTCCGGCGAGCGCGAGCAGCGTCACGATGGTGATCGCCACCCAGTCCGGTAGCCACAGCACCACCGTGAGCAGCAGCGCCGCCAGCGCGGCCGCCGTCAGTACGCGCGTGCGCAGTGACTCCGCCACGGCGCTCAATTCCCCGCCGCCGGCGAGCGCGTGGCGCTCTGGCCGAAGCGCCGCTCACGGTGCGCGAAGAATTCCAGTGCGTCCTCGAGGTCGCCAACCGCGAAATCCGGCCACAGTCGCGCACTGAAGTACAGCTCCGCGTAGGCGAGGTCCCACAGCAGGAAGTTGCTGATCCGGTACTCCCCGCCCGTGCGGATGAGCAGGTCCGCCTCCGGGAGCGAGGCGAGCGAGAGCGCGGCGGCAAAGCGCGCCTCGTCGAGCTCCTCCGGCCGCAACGCGCCGCTCGAACATTCTCGGCTAAGCTTTTGAGCTGCCTGGATAATATCCCAGCGTCCCCCATAACTCACGGCGACCTGCAGGTGCAGGCCGCGGTTTGCCGCCGTGCGCTGCTCGGCGGCCGCAATGCGCGCCTGCAGACGCACCGCGAGGCTGCGCCGCTCGCCGATGAAGCGCACCCGCACCCCCTTCGCGTCGAGCTCCTGGATCTCGCGGTCGAGGGCTTCCAGGAACAGCCCCATCAGGCTCCCGACCTCCTCCGCCGGGCGCCCCCAGTTCTCGCTCGAGAAGGCGAACAGCGTCAGGGCCTCGACGCCGCGCCGCGCGCACTCCTCGATGCACATGCGCACCGGCGTGAGCCCGGCGCGATGGCCTGCCGAGCGCGTGAGCCCGCGCGCCGCGGCCCAGCGGCCGTTGCCGTCCATGGTGATCGCGACGTGCCGGGGTGTGGGCTTGGAGACGGCGTCCGGCATCAGACCTGCATGACCTCCTTCTCCTTGGCGCTAAGCAGTGCCTCGATGTCGGCGACGTGCCTGTCGGTGAGCTTCTGCACCTCGGTCTCGGCGCGCCGCTCATCGTCCTGCGAGACCTGCTTGGCCTTGAGGCGCTCCTTGATGTGGTTCATCACGTCACGGCGCACGTTGCGGACCGCGACGCGGGCATTCTCCGCGTCGTGCCGCAGCACCTTGGTGATCTCGCGCCTGCGCTCCTCGGTGAGCGGGGGCATGGGAATGCGGATCACCGTGCCCGCGGTCATGGGGGTGAGCCCGAGATCCGACTTGAAGATCGCTTTCTCGATCGCCTGCACCACGGTCTTCTCCCAGGGCGAGATGACGAGCGTACGGCCATCCTCGACCGCGATGCTCGCCACCTGATGCAGCGGCACCTCCGAACCGTAGTAGTCGACCTTCAGGTGCTCGATCAGGCTCGGGTGCGCGCGGCCGGTGCGCAGCTTCTTGAGGTCCGACTGGAAGGTGTGAACACACTTCGCCATGCGTGCCACGGCGTCTTTCTTGAGGTCTTCGAGCATGATGCCTCCTCCCTCACTCGACGGTCACGGCCGTGCCTACGTCCTCGCCGCGCACGATGCGGATGAGATCCCCCGGATTGTTGAGATTGAACACCCGCAAAGGCAAGCGGTTATCGCGGCACATGACGATGGCGGTCGCGTCCATGACATTGAGCCGGTCGCTGAGTACCTTGTCGAAGGTAAGGCGCGTGTAGCGCGCCGCCGCGGGGTTGCGCTGCGGATCCTCGGCGTAGACGCCGTTCACCTTGGTGGCCTTCAGCAACACGTCGGCGTTGATCTCGATGGCGCGCAGCGCCGCGGCCGTGTCGGTGGTGAAGAAGGGGTTGCCGGTGCCCGCGGCGAAGATCACCACGCGGCCCTTCTCCAGGTGCCGCACCGCGCGGCGCCGGATGTAGTCCTCGCACACCTCGTTGATGCGGATCGCGGACATGACGCGCGCATGGAGCCCGAGGCCCTCGAGCGCATCCTGCATGGCGAGCGCGTTCATCACGGTGGCGAGCATGCCCATGTGATCGGCCGCCACGCGGTCCATGCCGGCACGCGCGAGTCCCGCGCCGCGGAAGATGTTGCCGCCGCCGATGACGACCGCGACCGCGACGCTCATCTGCTGGATGTCCTGCAGCTCACCGGCGATGCGGCGGATGACGGCCGGGTCGATGCCGTAGTCGCCCTGGCCCATCAGGGCTTCGCCCGAGAGTTTCACCAGGATTCTCGAGTAGCGCGCTGGTGTGTCGTGCTTCATCGCCGCTCTCCTCGCCCGGTCGCCCGGCTTGCCCCTTCGGGCCTCACGAGACGCCCGGCGTCCGCGGGTACTCCAAAAAACCCCGCGCGCGGCGGGGTTCAAGCCCTCCGTCCATCACGTGCGCCCTCAGTGCCGGACCGGTGCGTCCGCGCGCTTGACCTGGGCCATGACGTCGGCGACGAAATCATCGGCCTTCTTCTCGATCCCCGCGCCGACCTCGAAGCGCTCGAACGCCACGACCTCGGCCTTCGCGCTCTGCAGCAGCTTCTCGATGGTCACGTCCGGATCCTTGACGAAGGGCTGCCCCGTGAGAGCGATCTCGGCGAGCCCCTTGCGCAGCCGCCCCTCGACCATCCGGGCGACGATCTCCGGCGGCTTGCCCTCACCGCGCGCCTGCTCGGCGAGGATGTCACGCTCCTTCGCGACCACCTCTGCCGGCACCTGCGCGGCCGTGAGGTAGCGCGGATTGCTCGCGGCCACGTGCATCGCCAGATCGTGCGCGAGGGTTGCGGTGCCCCCCTTGAGAGCGACCAGGGCGCCGATGCGTGTGCCGTGCACGTAGGCGCCCAGATGATCCGGGGACTTCAGGCGCGCGAAGCGCCGCACGCTCATGTTCTCGCCGATCCTCGCAATGAGCGCGCGCCGGCGCTCCTCGATGCTCTCACCCGAGGCGAGGCGCAGCTCGAGGAGCGCGGCGAGGCTCGCGGGCTGCGCGCTGAGCGCGCACTCGGCCACCGCCTTCGCGAAGGCGAGGAACTCGTGCTCGCGGGCCACGAAGTCGGTCTCGCAGTTGACCTCGACCATCGCGGCGGCGCGGCCATCGGCCGAGCGACACGCGACGATCACCCCCTCGGCGGCGACCCGGGCCGCCTTCTTGTCCGCCTTGGCGAGCCCCTGGCGGCGCATGAGCTCAGCGGCGGCATCGAGGTCACCCTTGGTCTCCACGAGCGCTTTCTTGCATTCCATCATGCCCGCCCCGGTGCGCTCGCGGAGCTGTTTGACGGCGTCTGCGGTGATGTTCATGGCGCTTCCGTAGCGCCCGGACCGCGGCCCTTGCGGCGGGCGGGGGGGCCCGCGCCAGGGCGGCGGGCGAGGGGTGGGGGCTGCGCCCCCGGAACCACCGCGGCCGCGGCAACTGCTTCGGCGGCCTCCTCGGCCTCGAGCTCCTCCTCCTCGCCGCTCAGCTCCACCTCCGGCACCACCGGAGCCTTGACCGGCGGAAGCTTGCGCCGTACGGGGGGCTTCCTGCGCACCGCAGGCTGCGGGCGCTGCCGGCCGCGGGCGGCCTTGCGGCGCGGATTGCCCGCCTCATCGAGCTCGACGAATTCATCCTCGCCGACGGCGACCTGCGGCACCGACTCCTTGCCCTCGAGCACCGCATCGGCGATGCCGGCGGCATAGAGCTGGATGGCGCGCATCGCATCGTCGTTCCCCGGGATCACGTAGTCGATGCCGTCGGGCGAGCAGTTGGTATCGACGATGGCCACCACCGGGATGCCGAGCTTCTTAGCCTCATGGATCGCGATGTTCTCGTGCCCGACGTCGACCACGAACAGCGCATCGGGGAGGGACTCCATGCTCTTGATGCCGCCGAGGCTCCTCTCGAGCTTGTCCATCTCACGGCGCAGCTGCGTCGCCTCCTTCTTGCCGCGCTTCTCGAGCGCCCCGGAAGTGGCGAGCTCGGTGATCTCCCCGAGACGCTTGATCGACTGGCGGATGGTCTTGAAGTTCGTCAGCATGCCGCCGAGCCAGCGCTGGTTCACGAACGGCTGCGTCGCGCGCTCAGCCTCCTTCTGGATCGACTCGCGCGCCGAGCGCTTGGTGCCGACGAACAGCACCGTGCCCCCGTCGGCGATGACGCCCTTGATGAACTGGGCGGCCTCCGCGTACATCGGCTGCGTCTTCTCGAGGTTGATGATGTGGATCCTGTTCCGCTCACCGAAGATGAAGGGAGCCATCTTCGGGTTCCAGAAGCGGGTCTGATGTCCGAAATGGACCCCCGCCTCCAGCATCTGTCGCATGGACACGCCGGGCATGAAACACTCCTCTCGGGTTAAGCCTCCGCGCATCCCCGCGGCGATCCTCCTAAAGGACACCCGGCCGCTAAGGTTCGTGCGATGCGCGTGTGGGTTGCGTTGCCAAAAAAGGCCGCGCTTTATACCATGAAGACCTCGTCTGAACAATGTCTGTTGGAACAATGCCTTACGATTCGCCCCGGCGCGCTTGAGCCTTGGAGCACCACCCCAAACTGTCGATCCCATGCACGTCACGATCAAGACCCCTGAGGAGCAGCAGAAGATGCGCATCGCCGGCCGGCTCGCGGCGGATGTGCTCGACATGATCGGCGAGCACGTGGTTCCCGGGGTGACCACCGATGAGCTCGACCGGCTCTGTCACGACTTCATCGTGAACGTGCAGCGCTCGGTGCCGGCGAACCTCAACTACCGCGGCTTTCCGAAGAGCATCTGTACTTCCGTGAACCACGTGGTCTGTCACGGCATCCCGAACGACCGGCGGCTGAAGGCCGGTGACATCGTCAATATCGACGTGACCGTGATCCGGGACGGGTTCCACGGCGACACGAGCCGCATGTACCTCGTGGGCAAGGCCCCGCCGCACGCCGAGCGGCTCACCGAGACCTGCTTCGCCGCCATGTGGCGCGGCATCGAGATAGTGCGCCCGGGGACGCACCTCGGCGACATCGGGCACGCGATCCAGACTTTCGTCGAGGGGAACGACTATTCCGTGGTGCGCGAGTACTGCGGCCACGGCATCGGGCGGGTGTACCACGAGGACCCCCAGGTGCTGCACTACGGCGAGCCCGGCACCGGGCTCGAGCTCAAGGCGGGCATGACTTTCACCATCGAGCCGATGGTCAATGCAGGCAAGCGCCACGTGCGGCTGCTCCCGGACGGCTGGACCGTCGTCACGCGCGATCACTCGCTCTCCGCGCAGTGGGAGCACACGGTGCTCGTGACCGACTCGGGCTTCGACGTGCTCACGCTTCCGGCCAACGGGGCGCAGCACTGATGCACGTGGCATGAATGCCCTCGCCCCCTGGCCGCTGCTCACCGACCTGACCGTACGGCTCACCGCCCAGAGCGAGCCCGCTGCCTGGCGCGAGCGGTTGCGTGCGGCACACGAGGAGCTCAGGGCGCGCTTCCTCGCCGGCGAGCCCGTCGAGGAGCTGGTGCACGCGCGGGCGGCGCTCGTCGATACGGTGCTGCGCGCCGCCTGGGCGGTGCACTGTCCCTCACGGTCCGCCTGGGCGCTGGTCGCCGTCGGAGGCTACGGGCGCGGGGAGCTCCACCCCGCATCCGACATCGACATCCTGCTGCTCGTGCCGCAGCCGCCGGACCGGGTGGGGAGCTCGGCCATCGAGACGCTGGTGGCGTTCCTCTGGGACATCGGGCTCGAGGTCGGTCACAGCGTGCGCACGGTGGCCGAGTGCCTCGAGGCGAGCGGCGCCGATGTGGGCGTCATGACGACGCTGCTCGAGGCGCGGCTCCTCGCCGGCGATGCACAGCTCCTCAGCGCGATGCGCACCGCGCTCGCACCCGAGCGGCTCTGGCCGGTGCAGCAGTTCTTCGAGGCGAAGCTGCGCGAGCAGGCCGAGCGGCACCAGAAGGCCAACGACACCGCCTACAACCTCGAGCCCAACGTCAAGACCGGCCCCGGAGGGCTGCGCGACATCCAGACCATCGCCTGGGTGGCGAAGCGGCACTTCAACGCCGACACGCTCGAGGCGCTCGCGACGCACGGCTTCCTCGCCGTCGCGGAACTGCGGCGCCTGCGCCAGGCGCAGGCCTTTCTGTGGAAGGTGCGCTTCGGGCTGCACACGCTCACGGGACGGCGCGAGGACCGGCTGCTCTTCGACCACCAGATCCGCCTCGCGCACAGCTTCGGCTACGAGGATGCCTCCTACACGCTCGCGGTCGAGCAGTTCATGCAGCGCTACTACCGCACGGTGATGGACGTGAGCCTGCTGAACGAGCTGCTGCTGCAGCTGTTCCGCGAGGCGATCCTGTCTGCGAGCAGCCCGCCGCGCCCGCTCAATGCGCGCTTCCAGGTGCGCAACGGCTCACTCGAGGCGGTGAGCGAGGAGGTCTTCGTGCGCGCGCCCGCCGCGCTCCTCGAGCTCTTTGCGCTGCTGCAGCAGAACCCGGACATCCGCGGCGTGCGTGCTTCCACCATGCGCGCGGTGACGAAGAGCCTGTGGCTCATCGACGAGGAGTTCCGGCAGAACCCGCGCCACCACCGCCTGTTCCTCGAGATTCTGCGCTCGCCGGTCGGCGTCACTCACGAGCTGCGCCGCATGAACACCTACGGGGTTCTCGGGCTCTACATCCCGGCCTTCGGGCGCATCGTCGGGCGCATGCAGTACGACCTGTTCCACGCCTACACGGTCGACGAGCACACGCTGTTCGTGGTGAGCAACCTGCGCCGCTTCGCCATTGCGCGCTACGACCATGAGCTGCCGCAGGCCTCGCGCGTCATGCAGCAGCTGCCGAGGTGCGAGGTGGCCTACCTCGCGGCGCTGTTCCACGACATCGCCAAGGGACGCGGGGGTGATCACTCCGAGCTCGGCGCCGTGGACGCGGAGGCGTTCTGCCTCGAGCAGGGGCTCTCGCCTTACGATGCGCGCCTGGTCGCCTGGCTGGTGCGCAATCACCTGCAGCTGTCGATCACCGCGCACAAGCAGGACATCACCGATCCGCAGGTCATCAACGCCTTCGCGCGCCTCGTGGGCGATGAGACCCACCTCGATTATCTCTACGTGCTCACCTGCGCGGACGTGCGCGCCACGAATCCCAAGCTGTGGAACTCCTGGAAGGCATCGCTCTTCCACGAGTTCTACCAGCGCGTCAAGCGCGCGCTGCGCCGCGGGCTCGAGAGCCCGATCGACCCCGAGCACCTGGTGCGCGAGAACCAGGATGCCGCCCGGCGTCTGCTGATCGAGCGCGGCGTCGCCGAGGGCGAAATCGCCGGCGCCTGGACGCGCTTCTCCCCCGCCTACTTCCTGCAACACTCCCCGGAGGAGATCGCCTGGCACGCACGGCTCCTCGCCGAGCGCGATGCGGCGTCCGATGAGCCGCTCGTGGCGCTCGATCCGCGCAGCGTCCGCGGCACGACCGCGGCGCTGATCTTCGCGCGCCCGCGCCGCCATGGCTTCGCCCGCACCACGGCCGCGCTCGATCAGCTCGGTCTCAACATCGTCGATGCGCGCATCACCCCGACCGGGGACGGCTTCAGCCTGGATCTCTATCATCTGCTCGAGGACGACGGCGCGCCGATCACGGATCAGGACCGCCAGGCCGAGATCGAGCATGCGCTGTGGCGCTCGCTCGAGGGTCCTGCGGACGCGCCCTTAGCGGTGCTGCGGCGCGCGCCGCGCCAGGCGCGCATGTTCAACACCCCCACCCAGATCGCGCTCAGCATCGATGAGCGCAACCGCCGCTCGGTGCTCGAGCTCACCGCGGGGGACCGGCCGGGGCTCCTGTGCGAGGTGGGCAAGGTGCTGATGGAGGAGCACGTCGAGCTGCACGCCGCCAAGATCATGACCGTCGGGGAGCGCGCGGAGGATGTGTTCTATCTCACCGACTTCGACAACCGCCCCTTGAGCCAGGATGCCGCGGAGCGGCTGCGCGAGCGGCTGATAATCGCCCTCGATGAGCGGCAGGCGGCACTGCGCGGGCCCGAGGCGCTCCCGGTCCGCGCATGAATCCGCATCTCGACGCCCTGCATGCCTATCCCTTCGAGCGCCTCGCCAGGCTCAAGGCGCACGTGAGCCCGCCCGCGGACCGCGCGCACATCGCCATGTCGATCGGCGAGCCGCAGCATGCGCCGCCAGCGTTCCTCATCGAGTCCCTGCGCGCCGAGCTCGGGCGGCTCACGAGCTACCCGACCACGGCCGGTATGCTCGAGCTGCGCGCGGCGTGCGCGCGCTGGCTGACGCGGCGCTTCGCCCTGCGCGCGGGCAGTGTCGATCCGGAGACCATGGTGCTGCCGGTGAACGGCACGCGCGAGGGCCTGTTCGCGTTCGTTCAGGCCGCGGTCGATGGCAGCCAGGCACCGCTCGTGGCAATGCCCAATCCCTTCTACCAGATCTACGAGGGAGCGGCGCTCATGGCCGGTGCGCAGCCCCTGCTCCTCGACACGAGGGCTGCCCACGGCTACCTGCCCGAGCTCGGCGCCGTGCCGGCACAGGCGTGGCGGCGCTGCCAGGTGCTGATGCTCTGTAACCCCGGAAACCCGACGGGCGCCGTGCTGCCGCTCGAGCTCCTTCAGCAGGCGCTCGAGCTCGCCGACCGGCACGACTTCATCGTGGCCCTGGATGAGTGCTATGCGGACATCTATCTCGATGAGGATGCCCCGCCCCCAGGTCTCCTCAAGGCGAGCGAGGCCATGGGGCGCGAGCGCTTCGCGCGCTGCGTGGTGTTCGAGAGCCTCTCCAAGCGCTCGAGCGTCCCGGGGCTGCGCTCCGGGTTCGTCGCGGGAGATCCGGCGATCATGGCGCGCCTCCTGCAGTACCGCACCTACCACGGCAGCGCCATGCCGCTCCCAACCCAGCTCGCGAGCCTCGCGGCGTGGAACGACGACGCGCACGCCACCGCCAACCGCCGCCTGTACCAGGAGAAATTCGCGCAGGTGCTCCCCGTGCTCGCGCCCGTCATGGAAGTCGCGAGACCGGCGGGCGCGTTCTATCTCTGGCCGGAGGTAGGCGGGGATGACGAGCGCTTTGCCCGCGAGCTCTTCGCGCGCGAGAACGTCACGGTGCTGCCGGGGAGCTACCTCGGACGAGCCGGCACGGCCGGCAATCCCGGTGCCGGGCACGTGCGCATTTCACTCACCTCCCCTCTCGCGCAATGCGTCGAGGCCGCCGGGCGGCTGCGCGAATTCGTGCGGGCGCACGCACGATGAGCGACCTCAAAGCCCTCGAGGCGACCATCGACGCGGCCTTCGAGCGCCGTGCCGAGCTCACCCCGAAGAGCCTCACCCCGGAGCTCGAGCGGGCGCTCGATCAGTGCCTCGCCCTTCTCGACCGCGGCGCGGTGCGCGTCGCCGAGCCACGCGATGGGGGCTGGGTGGTCAACGAATGGCTGAAGAAGGCGGTGCTGCTCACCTTCCGCACCCGCGAGAGCCGGGTGATGGAGGCGGGCTACACGCGCTTCTACGACAAGGTGCCGCTCAAGTACGCCGCGGCGACGGAGGAGGAGCTGCGCGCCGCGGGCGCGCGCATCGTGCCGCACGCCCTCGTGCGCCGCGGTGCCTATATCGCACCGGACGTCGTGCTCATGCCGAGCTACGTGAACATCGGCGCCTGGGTTGGACCCGGCACCATGGTCGACACCTGGGCGACGGTGGGCTCGTGTGCGCAGATCGGCCGCAACGTGCACCTCTCGGGTGGGGTCGGCATCGGCGGGGTGCTCGAGCCGCTGCAGGCGAGCCCGACCATCATCGGGGACGGTTGCTTCATTGGCGCGCGCTCCGAGATCGTCGAGGGCGTCGTGGTGGAAGCCGGTGCGGTGATCTCCATGGGGGTGTTCATCGGGCAAAGTACGCGCATCTACGACCGCGCGACGGGCGCGATCCTCAGGGGGCGCGTGCCCGCAGGCTCGGTGGTGGTCCCCGGGACGCTCCCCGCGGCGGACGGGCGCTATAGCCTCGCCTGCGCGGTCATCGTCAAGCGCGTGGACGCCGCGACGCGCGCCAAGACCTCGATCAACGAGCTGCTGCGCAGCGCGGAGTAGCCGGCACCGGGGCCCGCACCGCGCCGCGCGCCGGCAGCGCGGCGCGCGGCGCCGCGTCAGCCGAAGCGCCCGGTGATGTAGTCCTCGGTCAGCCGGTAGCGCGGGTTGGTGAACACCCGATCGGTATCGCCGACTTCGATCAACTCCCCGAGATGAAAGTAGCCGGTGCGCTGCGATACCCGTGCCGCCTGCTGCATGGAGTGCGTGACGATCACGATCGCGTAGGACTGGCGCAGCTCATCGATCAGATCCTCGATGCGCGCCGTGGCGACCGGGTCGAGCGCCGAGCACGGCTCGTCCATGAGGATCACCTCGGGCTGTACGGCGATCGCGCGCGCGATGCACAGGCGCTGCTGCTGACCGCCCGAGAGGCTGGTGCCGGGCCGGCTCAGGCGATCCTTGACCTCCTCCCACAGCCCCGCGCGCGTGAGGCTCGTGCACACGATGTCATCAAGGTGCGCGCGGCTGCGCGCCAGGCCATGGATGCGCGGACCGTAGGCCACGTTGTCGTAGATCGACTTCGGGAAGGGATTCGGCTTCTGGAACACCATGCCGATGCGGGCGCGCAGTTGCACGGCGTCCTGGTGCTCATCGTGAATGTCGCGGCCGTCGAGCTTGATCGAGCCCGTGACGCGCGCCCCGGCGATGGTGTCGTTCATGCGGTTCAAACAGCGCAGGAAGGTCGACTTGCCGCAGCCGGAAGGCCCGATCATCGCCAGCACCTGACGCCGCCCGACATCGATGCTGACGCTCCTGAGCGCCTGCTTGGCGCCGTAGAAGACGCTCACGTCGCGGCAGACGAACACCGGGTCCTTGAGCGCGGCGCGCCCCTCGGGCTCTTCCTGGGCGGCGCTGTCGGGGCCGGGCGCATGCATCCGGCCGCTCGGCTTGAGGTTGAGGCCGCCTTCACCGAGGCGGGGCCGCGCCACACCGCGTGCGGCTTGCGCGCCCGACACGGGCGCTGCGCCTTCCTCGCCCCCCCAGGGCCGCCGGGGCTCGGGCAGGCCCTTAACCGAATCGTCCGGTGACATAGTCGTCGGTGCGCCGGTTCCTGGGGGCGGTGAACACCTGTTCGGTCGGCCCGATCTCGATGAGCTCCCCAAGGTACATGAAGGCGGTGAAGTTCGAGACCCGCGCCGCCTGCTGCAGGTTGTGCGTGACGATGGCAATGCAATACCGCTCGCGCAGGCTCTGCAGCGTCTCCTCGACGCGCAGCGTGGAAATCGGGTCGAGCGCTGCGGTGGGCTCATCGAACAGGATGACCTCGGGGCGCAGCGCGAGCGTGCGGGCGATGCACAACCGCTGCTGCTGGCCACCGGAGAGCGAGCGCCCGTCCTCGTGCAGCTTGTCCTTGACCTCCTCCCACATGGCGGCGGCGCGCAGCGCCTCTTCCACCCGGTCGGTGAGGTCGCTGTGCGCGATGCGCTGCGAAAGCCGCACGCCAAAGGCCACGTTGTCGAAGATCGACGTGGAGAAGGGCGTGGGCTTCTGGAACAGCATGCCGACCCTGAATCTCAGGGCCGCGACGTCGAGCGCCGGGGCGAGGATGTCCTCGCCGTCGAGGCGCACGTCACCGCTCGCCCTGTGACCGGGATAGAGCGCGTACATGCGGTTGAAGACGCGCAGCAGGGTCGACTTGCCGCAGCCCGACGGGCCGATGAAGGCCGTGATGCGCCGGTCGGGGAGGGTGAGATTGATGTTCTTCAGCGCGTGGACGCTGCCGTAATAGAAATCGAGATGCCGCACCTCGAACTTCACGGGCGGGGACGGCCCGGCACTGGCGGGCTGCACGCCCGGCTGAGCCTGGGGAGCGCTCATCAGCGCCTGCCCCCGGTGTCGAGCCTCGAGATGACGAGACGCGCGCTGATGCTCAGCACGAGGATGCTCACGGTGATGATCAGGGCTCCCGACCAGGCGAGCTGCTGCCAGTTCGGATAGGGACTCAGGGCGAACTGGAAGATCACCACCGGCAGGTTGGCCATCGGCGCGTCGACATCGGTGCTCCAGAACTGGTTATTGAGCGCGGTGAACAGCAGCGGCGCGGTCTCCCCGCTGATGCGCGCCACCGCGAGCAGCAGGCCCGTGACGATCCCGCTGCGCGCCGCCGGATAGATCACGTTGGTGATCGTGCGCCAGGGATAGGCGCCCATGGCGGTGGAGGCGTCCTTCATGCCCTGCGGCACGAGATTCAGCATGTCCTCGGTGGTGCGCACCGTCACCGGCATGGCGATGATCGCGAGCGCCACCGCGCCGGCGATCGCCGAGAAGTGCCCCATGCGGATCACGAGCAGCTCGTAGACGAACAGGCCGACGATGATCGAGGGTGCCGACAGCAGCACGTCGTTTACGAAGCGGATCACCGTGCTGAGGCGCGAGCTGCGGCCGTACTCGGCGAGGTGGGTACCGGCGAGCATGCCGATCGGGCCGCCGATCAGGATGCCGATGAGGGTCATGACCACCGATCCGTAGATGGCGTTCAGCAGCCCGCCGCTGCTGCCGGGCGGCGGCGTCATGGCCGTGAAGACGCGCAACGACAGTCCCCCGAGGCCGCTGCTCACCAGGGTCCAGAGAATCGCTCCCAGAAAGAACAGGCCGATGACCGTGGCGACACCCGAGAGCCCGAGCGCCACGATGTTGGTGAGCTTGCGGATCAGGCGCCGGTTCATACCGATGACAGCGCGCGGCGCTCGAGGCGCAACAGCATGAGGCGTGCGACGGCGATGACCGAGAAGGTGATCAGGAACAGCAGCGCGCCGAGGGCTACCAGCGAGGAGGTGTACAGGTCGCTGACCGCCTCCGCGAATTCGTTGGCGATGGAGGCGGAGATCGTGGTCCCGGGGGCTAGGAGCGAGGAGCTGATGCGGTGCGCGTTGCCGATGACGAAGGTGACCGCCATGGTCTCCCCGAGCGCACGCCCGAGGCCGAGCATGATGCCGCCGATCATGCCGGTGCGTGCGTACGGCACGACCACCTGCCAGATGACCTCCCAGGTCGTTGCGCCGAGCCCGTAACCGGATTCCTTGAGGACATCGGGCACGGTCTCGAACACATCGCGCATGACCGCCGAGATGAACGGGATCACCATGATCGCGAGCACGAAGCCGGCGGTGAGCACCCCGATGCCGAACGGCGGACCCTGGAAGAGCTTACCGATGAGCGGCAGCGGACCGAGCCAGGCAATCAGCGCCGGCTGCACGTGGCGCTGCAGGATCGGCGCCAGCACGAACAGGCCCCAGATGCCGTAAATGATGCTCGGCACGGCCGCGAGCAGCTCGATCGCCACGCCCACCGGCCGCCGCAGCCACACCGGTGCGAGCTCGGTGAGGAAGATCGCAATCCCGAAGCTCACCGGGATCGCCAGCAGCAGCGCCAGGAACGAGGTGACCAGCGTGCCGTACACGGGGGCGAGCGCCCCGTACTGCTCGGTCACCGGGTTCCAGACCTCGCGCGTCAGGAAGCCGAGCCTGAAGTGCGCGAGCGCGGGCCACGCGCCACCCAGGAGCGTCAGCGCCACTCCGCCGAGCAGCAGTAGCACCAGTAGCGCGGCCGTGAACGTCGCCCCACGGAACATCCGCTCGCGCAACCGCTGTCCCGCGGCATGTCGCGGAGCGATCGCAGCCACTGTGCTCATCGCGGATGCCAACCGATCACGCTGAACTTTCCCGTAACGGCACACGGCGGCCACCCCGTCGCGCGGGGCGACCGCCGCATCCTGAAAGAGCGGCTGCAGTGCCGCGTTGCGGCGCGGGTGCCGCCGCAGACGCGCCGACCTAGGTTACATCCGTTTCGCGTCGGAGGGGACGCTCGCTGCCATCGGCGCACCCTTGATCTGTGCCTTCCAGGTGACACGGACCTGCCTGATCAGGCTCTCCGGCAGCGGCACGTAGTCCAGGTCCGCCGCCATCTTGCCACCGTTCTGATACGCCCAGTCGAAGAACTTGAGCGCCGCGCCGGTGGCCGTCGCATCCGGCGGAACGCCGTACAGCAGAATGAAGCTCGCGCCGGTGACGGGCCAGCTCCGATCTCCGGCCTGGTCGGTCAGGATCAGGTAGTACCCGGGCGCGTGCGCCCAGTCGGCGCTCGCCGCGGCCGCCTGGAATGTCTCGGCCCCCGGGGCCACGGGTTTACCCGAGCGGTTGATCAGCCGGGTGTAGGCCATCCTGTTCTGCTTGGCATACGCGTACTCGACGTAGCCGATGGCGCCGTCGGTCTGCGTCGTCATGTTGGCAACACCCTCGTTGCCCTTGGCGCCGATGCCAACCGGCCACTGCACCGAGGTGTTGGCGCCGATCGACTCCGTGAACTTCGCGCTCGATTTGGACAGGTAGTCCGAGAAGAGGAAGTTGGTACCGGAGCCGTCGGAGCGGTACACCGGCGCGATCGCGGCCTCGGGAAGGGCGAGTTTCGGATTGAGCTTCCTGATGCGTGCATCGTTCCACTTGGTGATCTCACCCATGTAGATCGAGGCAATCGTCGCGCCATCGAGGACCATCTGGCCCGGCTCGATGCCCTTCACGTGCACGACCGGCACGACCCCGCCGATGATCATCGGGAACTGCACGAGTCCCGACTGCTGCAGCTCCTCGGGCTTCAGCGGCATGTCGGAGGCGCCGAAGGTGACCGTCTTCGCCTTGATCTGCTTGATGCCCCCGCCCGAGCCGATCGACTGATAGTTGAGCCCGACCCCGGTCTGCTG
>WNFI01348052.1_pt1 | contig 17479 bp, 18 predicted proteins | sample 5400471 | NCBI WGS metagenome assembly WNFI01 (sample SAMN13153348, study PRJNA577476) | soil metagenome | isolation source: 100 cm saprolite on Douglas fir-dominated hillslope | place: USA:California | collected 2013-09-17 | reverse complement strand
GCGGATCAGCCGGGGTGTTCAACGGACTGACGAGGCTGCGGAAACTTGTCGACGTGACGTCGACTCCGGGCAGGCGGGAGGCGAGCGCTGCATAGAAGTTCGCCGTCAGGAAAACGAAGATCAACGCGCCCGCAAGCTGGGGACCGACGCGTGAGATCGCGTTGTTGATCGCCGATCCGACGCCTGAATTCTGCACCGGCACCGACGTCATGAGTGCGGTGGTCAGCGGGGCCACCAAGATCATGATGCCGACACCGAAGATGATCGACGCGGGAAGGAAGTCCGTGACATACGAAAGCGGTGGCAGGTACGTGCTCGGATCGGCCGGCTGGAGCCTCCATGGCGTGCTTGTACCGGGCACCCGCACAAACCAGAGGACGCCGAGCGCCATGATCACGGGCCCGATCGCCATGAACCACCTGGGCCCGTAACGAGCGGCGAGGCTGCCGAATCGGCGCGAAAGGAAGATAAGGAAGAGAGAGCCCGGGATTCCGGCCGCGCCGGCGGCGGCCGCTGTATAGCCGAGGGTGCCCTGCTGGAAGAGCGCGAGGTAGTAGAAGGACACGTACAGGGCGCCGTAGATCAAAAAAGTCGAGATGTTGGTGACGGTGAAGTTGCGCGAACTGAACAGGTGCGGCGGGATCAGAGGATGCCGCGATCGGAGCATGAGGATGGGCAGGGCAACTGTCGCCACCACTCCGGCCGCGAGGGCAACGTAGCCGATCGGATCACGCCACGCTCGCTGCTGGCCGTAGATCGTGCCGAAGGCCAATCCTCCGACCGCCACTGCAACGACCGCGGCGCCGAGCCAGTCGAAATGCGGCGGCGCCTCATCGTCGCGGCTTTCCGGGATGTGCTTCCAGGTCGCCCACACCGCGGCGAGGATGAGCGGCACGTTGATCAGAAACGCGGCCCTCCACGAAATGGTGTCCACCAGCAGCCCGCCGACAACAGGGCCGAGGATTGTCGTCGCCCCGGACGCTCCAGCCCACGTGCCGAAGGCGCGCCCTTGCTCCTCGCCCTTGAAGTTCGCGGTGAGCAGGGCCAGCGATCCCGGAACGAGGACAGCCCCGGCCGCACCCTGCAGGACGCGGAACAGGACGAGGAGCTCCATGTTGGGCGCCAGCCCGCATAAGACGGACGTGACGCCAAAACCGATCAATCCGATCAGGAACATGCGGCGGCGGCCGTAGAAGTCGCTGAGCGCGCCGGCGAGTATCAAGAGCGCGCTGAGGCTCAGGAGGTAGGCGTTGTAGATGTACGACCCATGAAATGTTCCAGCACCCCGGGCCGGACCAGCTCGTAAAGGGCCATGCGATGACCGCTGGGCGCGACGAAGGACGAGCACGGGCCCATAGGTATCTCGAGACTCTGCTGCTTTTTGACTCCGCCTTTCTTGAGCTCGGCGGTCGCCTTGCGCAGGTTTTCGACACGGTAGACGTGGATCGGACGGTCACCCTCGAGGTGATCCGCCAGGAGGATGTGAGGCGGGCCGCTGGTGAGCTCGATCAGGGCGACTCGGGTCCCCATACCCTCGATGGCAAAACCCAACCGACCGCCGAGCACATCGGTGAAATACCGCATGTCGGCGGCAACATCCTTGCTGGGCGTGTACAGATAGTCAAGCTGGAGAAACGGAGTCAGGAGAGTGCGAAGTCTGTGGACACCTCGACCCCGTGCCGGAGCGTCTGCAAGGTCGAGCAGTAGCGCTCCGCGCTCGAGAGCAGGCGCTTGGCCCGCTCAGGGTCGACACCGTCCTTGACCTTGACGTGCGTGCTCATCTCGATGCCGGTCGCGCCGACCGGAACATCGCGATCCGTGCCCATCGTGCCCCGGAAGTCCCAGTGGATGCGTACGTCGACGTGCACCGACTCGAGCTCCACGCCCATATTCGCGGCAACCGATCGAAGCGTGCTCTCCTCGCAGATGGCCAGGGCCGCTGCAAGGATGTCGCCGGAACATGGTGTGTCTCCGGCGCCCCCGGCGGCGGGATGCAGCCCCGCGCGGATCGCCACCGCCGGAAAATCCCGCGGAGCGACGGTGCAGTGCCTCGGGTCCGACAGGTCGCTGGGAACGCTGCCGGCGGCGGTCACGACGAGGGCAGACGAAGGATCCGACCGGTACTTCTCTTTGAGTGGGGTTTGCACGGTTCTCAAGTCGACGGTGTATGGCATGCCCACATTGTCCTCAGGCCGAGGCTGAGCCGCTACTTCAGCGCGTTCGGCGGACCGGGCCTCCACAGGTGCGCGGCCTGGACGAGGATCACCGCGAGAAGGACGAGCCCGCCGCCCATCACCTGGACCGCTGATAACCGGTCCCCCAGCAACACCACCGCCAGCACCACGGTTATGACCGGCTCTACCGTACTGATCAAGGCTGCACGCGCGGCGCCCACGCGCGGAAGGCCTGCCATGAAGAGTGAGATGGCAACCATCGTCGGGAACAGGGCAATGCCGACACCAACGGCCCACCCGTTCGCGTTTCGGGGCAAGGCGAGCTCGTGGTTGAGCGCGGCGAGCAGGCAGAAGGCGAGAGCGGCGCCGCTCATGATCACGGCGCTGGCGGCGACTGCTGGCACCGAGGTCATGACGCGCTCGCCGATCAGGATGTAGCCGGTGTAGATGGTGGGCGAGGCGATGGCCAGCACCAGCGCCCACGAGAACTCAAAGCGAGTCCCACCCACCAGGAGGGCCACGCCCGCGAAGCTTGCGGCCAGCGCGAGCCAGTGCCATCGCGAAACCGTGCGGCGAAGAAACAACCATCCCGCCACGACCACCAGGCTCGGATAGATATAGGCGATGAGGACCACCAGCGACGCGGGAAGGGAGCGCAAAGCGACGAAGTAAGTCAGTGACTGTCCTGTGTAGACGAGCCCTCCCAGCGCGAGCAGCGTGACCAGCCGCTTGCGATTGAGTCGAAGCGGGTTCTGCCCGATGACCAAGGCCAGCACCAACATTCCGATTGACGCGAGCAGGAAGCGGAAGGCAAGCGTTTGCTCCGTCCCCAGCCCGGAGGCGTAGGCGAGCTTCGCGAAGATGGCGAGGGTTGCAAAGCCGGTGGCCGAGCCAAGCACCATGGCCGTCCCGACCCACTGCGTTTTTGGCGCCGCCGGCGCACGGATTGCGTGGCCCGCGCCGGAGGCGCTGTCTTCTAAGGACACAAAAGGTGGCCGAGGTTCATTGTGATTACCACTGCCATGGCGTCAGTGCGAGGCGCACCTGCGCATTGTCGCTGGATGTGGCCGCTTACCATAGGTCGGCGATCTCGACGCTCATGTGATGAACAAGCCCGTGCACTAGGAGGACAAGGCAAGAGATGAGGCTGTTGATGTTCCGAGCCGACGGTGGTCAAAAGGTGCTTGGCGCATTGCGACCCGGTGGCAAAGACGAAGTGGTTGAGCTTTCCGAGTTCGCTGACCTTCGCTCGCTGATCGACGCGGGTGACGATGGCCTGGCTCATGCCCGTGTGGCACTGTCCTCGTCGCGTTCAAAATCTCGACGGCTTGCCGACCTGGAGCTGCTTGCCCCTCTCGACCAGCCGCCGGGCAACGTGATCGCGATTGGCCGCAACTATCAGAAACACGCTCAGGAGACCGCCCACCTGGACGGCCATGAGCCGAGCCCCCCTACCGTCTTCACCAAGGCCATCACATCGCTGACGGAGCCCTTCGCCGACATCGTGATCGACCCGTCCGTCAGCGACAAGCTCGACTGGGAGGTGGAGCTGGCGATCCTCATCGGGAAGGCCGGCGCGAATATCAAGCGCGAGAGAGCTCGGGAACACGTCTTCGGCTACACAGTCCTCAACGACGTCACTGCGCGCGACATCCAGAGCACCTGGGGCGGCCAGTATTTCAAAGGCAAGAGCCTCGATCGATCGTGCCCCACAGGCCCCTGGGTGGTGACCAAAGATGAGATTGAAAACCCGCAGGTTCTGAACCTCTTGCTTCGGGTCAACGGCACCGTGAAACAGGATGGCAATACCGGCGACATGATCTACCCGGTTGACGCGATCATCGAGTGGGTCTCCAAAGGCATGACCCTTTTGCCCGGCGCGATCATCGCGTCCGGCACGCCCGATGGTGTCGGCTTCGCCCGCACTCCGCCCGAGTTCCTGAAGCCGGGCGACGTCATGGAGACCGAGGTTGAAGGCGTCGGCACGCTCCAGAACCGAATTGTTTTAGCAGCCGGGTAAAAGCCCCTGGTGGACCGTCGTCGCCTGGGCCGAACATCGATCGACGTGCCCGCCATCGGCATGGGCACCTGGCGCACCTTCGACACCGAGGAGGACCGGAGGCCGCTGGTCGTGGCCGCGACCGAGGCAGGAATCGACCTGTTCGATTCTTCGCCCATGTACGGACGAGCCGAGGCTGCCCTGGCGCGAGCGCTCGAAGGAATCCGCGACCGCGTGCTCGTGGCGTCCAAGATCTGGACCGCCAGCGGTGACGAAGGTCGGGCGCAGGCCGAACACGCGTTGCGGCTGTTCGGCCTGGTCGACGTTTACCAGGTGCACAACCTCGTCAACGTGCCGGCGCAGCTGGCGCTGCTCGAAGGGCTGAAGAAAGAGGGCAACGTGCGGGCGGTTGGCGCGACCCACTACCAGGAGTCGACGTTTCCAGAGCTGGCCGCGTTGATGAAGACCAAGCGGCTGGACATGGTCCAGATCCCCTACAACCCACTGCGCCGGACCGCCGAACGTGAGCTGCTGCCGCTGGCGGAGTCGATGGGCCTGGGCGTGTTCGTCATGAGCCCGCTTCAGCAGGGCATTCTCAACCGGCGCCCCTCCGCCGCGCAGCTCGAGGAGCTCGGCGTCGAAAACTGGGCCCAGGCCGTACTGAAATGGATCGCGAGCGACCCGCGCGTGAGCACGGTCCTCACAGCGACGCACGACATCGATCACGTGCGGGAGAACGCCATGGCGGGCGACCCACCCTTCTTCACGCCCGAGCAGCGCGCCCTGGTCGTTCGCATCGCCGGCTCACCCGAGCGCGCGGACTAGTCTTTTTCAAGATGTTCGAGATCGAGGAGCTGGCGGGCGTGGTGCCGGCGTTGATCTCCCCCCTGCGAAGCGATGGCTGCGTGGACGAGGCCGCGGTAGCGCGTTTGGTTGAGCACGTGATCGAAGGCGGCGTCCACGGACTGCTGCCGCTGGGGTCGACCGGCGAGACGGCGTCACTCGATGAAACTGCCCGAAGAACGATATTGTCCTGCGTGACTGCCGCGGCGGCAGGGCGCGTGCCGGTGATCTGTGGCGTGGCGCAGAGTCATCTCTCGGCGGCGCGTGTCGAGGTCGAGGCCGCCGCGCGCCTCGGTGCCGCCGCTGCACTGGTCGCTCCTCCTTTCTATTACCCGATGGACCAGCCAACGCTGCTCGCCTTTTACCGGAGCCTGGCGGCAGACAGCCCGATACCGATCCTCCTTTACAACATCCCGCAGTTCACGAAGGTCGTCGCGGAGCCGTCGAGCGTGGCAACTCTGGCGCGCGAAGGAACCATCGTCGGGATCAAGGATTCAAGCCGCGACTTCGAATACTTCGAAGGAGTCTGCATCGCCACGCGCAAACTTCCCCGCTTCCGCATCTTCACCGGCAGCGACACCATGCTCCTTCCGTCGCTTGCGATGGGCGGCGCAGGCACGATCTGCGGCGCGGCCAATGTCGCGCCTCGCCGGGTAGTCCAGATCGATGAGGCGTTCAAGCGAGGCGACCTTGTCGCGGCGCGTGCGGAACAGGACTCGCTCTACAGACTGGTCGCCGCGTTGCGTGTGGGTGTATTTCCAGCAGCGATCAAAGCTGCCTGCCACATGCAGGGAATCTGTGAGCCCTGGTGCGCCGCGCCCTTGGAGCCTCTCGACGACCAATCGCAAGCGAAGCTGCGAGCGCAGCTGGGAGCATGGGGACTGCTTCATTAAGGCCCAACCTGCATGCGCGTGGCGCGCAGAGGGAACCGGAACGGTTCCCTCTCATACTTCTGACGTGATCCTCTCCATAGGTGATCTGGTGCTTGATATCACGATCGTGCCTGACGGTCCTCTGCGCCCGGACGACGATCGCCCTGCCCGGATCGGCCTGGGCGGCGGAGGCCAGGCGGCCAACTTCTGCGCGTGGGGCGCCGCGCTCGGGGAACCTGTGCGCCTCGTCACCAGGGTCGGCGACGATGAGCGCGGCAGGCGGCTGGTGGCCGATCTCGAGGCCCGCGGTGTAGAGGTCTGCCCCGTCTGGGCAGCCGAGCCCACCGGCGCGATAGCGGTTCTGGTCGGTCCGGACGGCGAGCGCACGATGGCCACCCAGCGGGGTGCGAGCCTCGGGCTGCGCCCAGACGACTTGCTCGAAGCGTGGTTCGGCGACGTGAAGCTGATCCACATCCCGGCCTATTCGCTGTTCGTCGATCCACTCGGTAAGGCAGCCCGTGCAGCGATCAGTCTCGTTCGCGACGCCGGCGGGATGCTGTCGATCGATCTCTCCTCGGTCGCCGGCCTAGAGGAATACGGTCCATCGAAAATGGCCTACGACCTGGCCCGCCTCAAACCCGAGCTGCTTTTTGGCACAGCAGCGGAGGTGGCAAAGATCGGCGTCGCGGTCGAGCACCTGGCCCAGGTGCCTGTAATCAAGCTGGGCTCGGCGGGCTGCAGCGTGTTCGGCCGCCAGATACCCGCACCGTCGGTGCGGCACGTCGACGGGACCGGTGCCGGCGACGCTTTCGCCGCGGCCTTCTGCGCCGCCTGGCTCCACGGCGCGACGCCGATCGAAGCGGCCGAACGAGCTGTGATCGTCGCCTCGGAGGCGGTCACGAGGACAGGCGCGCGACCAAATTGAGCAGCGTCATCCAGGTTTCGCATGAGGTCGCCGACGCACTGGCGCGTGGACGCCCTGTCGTAGCGCTCGAGACGTCGATCGTCGGCCAGGGCTTGCCCGCGCCGTACAACCTGCGGGCGGCTCACGAGAGCCAGGCTGCCATCCGCAGCGAGGGAGCCGTGCCGGCAAGCGTGGCGGTGCTGGACGGCAAGCTCCGCGTCGGTTTGAGCGCGGGCGACCTCGATCGCGTGGCCGCCGGCGCCACCAAGGTCAGCTCGCGAGACCTCGGCCCGGCCATCGCTCACGGCGAGGTTGGCGCCACCACGGTGGCCGCCACCATGCGAGTCGCAGCGATGGCCGGGATCCGCTTCTTGGCCACCGGCGGCATCGGAGGCGTTCACCGCGGGCATCCGGAAGACCAATCGGCGGATCTTGTGGAGCTGGGTCGCATCGCGGTCGCGGTCTTCTGCGCCGGGGCGAAGATAATCCTGGATCTCGGCCTCACACTCGAGCGCCTGGAGAGCCTCGCAGTACCGGTGATCGGCTACGCCTGCGACGAGTTTCCCGCTTTCTACACGAGGCACAGCGGACACCCGGTCAGCGCGAGAGTCGATGGACCTCAGGACGCCGCGAAAGTGCTGCAAGCCTCCTGGGACACCGGCAGTCGCGGGATCGTCGTGGCCGTACCGCCTCCTGCAGAGCTCGAAGGAGCAGAACAGATCACCCAGCGCGCCGTGCGCGAGCTCGCCGATGCTTCTGGGCCGGAGGTGACCCCTCGCCTTCTCGCCCGGGTCGCCGAGCTGTCAGGAGGCCGATCCCTCGATTTGAACGTCGACCTGGTCGTCAACAATGCGCGCGTCGCTGCACAGGTGGCGGCGCAATTTTCGAGAACGCAGACCTAGCGCTGTTTTCGCAGAGCCTTTTCCAGCGCCTGGTTTGTATTGGCGAGGTCTGTGTAGAGCTGGCGCGTGCGCAGCAAGTTCCGCACTCTCAGCACCACCTCGTGCCGGTCGAGCGGTTTGTTGATGAAATCGTCTGCTCCAAGAACCAGCGCTTCGTTGCGGGCAGATTTGCCGGTATCGCCCGTGAGGACGATGACCGGTAGGAAGCCGAGCGCTGTCCGGACACCTTGCAGTCGGCGTAAAACCTCAAACCCGTCGGGGTCGGGCATGTGGAGGTCGAGGAGCACCAGGTCGGGCTCGAACTCGTCAAACGCCCGCTCGGCCTGAGCCGACTCCGTGACGACGCGCGTCTCACTGGTATCTGATGTCACGAACCTCACCAGCAGCTCTGCCGTATCGGGGTCGTCGTCGATGATCAGGATGCGCGCGGTCACCGTGGTGCCTCCAGAACCCGCCTCACCAGCGCCAGAACAGTCGGTTCCGTAAACGGTTTCTCGAGAAGGATGGCCCCCGGCTCCAATGACCCGCTGGCGCCCAACGCGGGTTCGGCGTAGCCAGACATGAAAAGCACTCGCAGCCCGGGCCGGTCGGCCGCGATCACCCTGGCCACCTCGTTGCCTTGCATCTGAGGCATGACGACATCGGTCAGCAAAAGGTCGATGTGCCCATCGTGCTCTTTTGCGGCCTCTATGGCTTTTGGCCCGCTCGCGGCGCTGATCACCTGGTAGCCGCTATTGGTGAGAATCCGCTCGACAACGTCACGCAGGTCGTCGTCGTCCTCAACCACCAGGATGGTTTCCTTCGCCACCTGGTGAACAGCAGACTGGACCGGCTCTTCAACGACCGGTGCCGCATCGGTAGCCGGCAGCAGCACCGTTACCCTCGTCCCGAGCCCCGGCTCCGAGTACAGCCCCACGTATCCACCAGCCTGGTTGGCGATGCCGTGCACGGTCGCGAGACCAAGTCCCGTCCCCTTGCCTTTGGGTTTCGTGGTGAAGAACGGCTCAAAAGCACGCTGCAAAGTCGCGCGATCCATGCCACTTCCGGTGTCGGTGACCCTGACCTGAACGTAGCGTCCAGGTTTCAGTCCCGGTCGCCCGCCCGCGTAAGCATCGTCGACATCGACGTTGGCGGTATCGATCGTGAGCTTGCCACCATCGCGCATCGCGTCGCGAGCGTTTACGGCCAGGTTCGTGATCACCTGCTCGAGCTGTCCCGGATCGATCAAGGCGGGGCGCAGGTCGGTCGCCAGGGTCGTTACGAAATCGATGTGCTCGCCAAGAGTGCGCCGCAGCAGCGGATCAAGCTCTGCGACCACCGTGTTCACGTTCAACGATTGAGGACGCACCACCTCGCGACGCGCAAAGGCCAGGAGCTGGTGCGTCAGCCGCGTCGCGCTTTCGGTGGCCCGGACCACCCGTTCGAGATCCTTGGCGGCGGGTTGCCAGCGATCACCGCCCGGCTCTTCAGCCGCCCGGCTCACCGTTTCCTTCACGAAGAGCGTGAAGTTCAGGATGACTCCGAGCAGGTTGTTGAAGTCATGCGCGACACCGCCCGCCAGCTGTCCAAGACTCTCGAGCCGCTGCGCCTGGTGATACTGGCGCTCGAGCCTCTCCTTCTCGGTTACATCCTCGACGATCGAAAAGCGCGCAGGCCGGTCCGCATAGGGAACTCGAAAGCTCGTTACAAGAGACTGCATCAGACTGCCGTCCTTCTTGCGGGTGCTGATCGGGCCGTAGCGCACGACGTCGCCGGTGTATTGGTCGCCTTGTGGAGCCAGCGATACGTTGTCGGTAGGCGTAGGCACGACTACGTCGCTGACGAGAAGTCCGACAAACTCCTCGCGTGTGTAGCCATACGTAGACATCGCGGCCTGGTTGACCTCGATGATCGTCTGGTTCTTGTGGTCGGTGAACAACATCGGTAGTGGACTGCCCTCGAAAATCAATCGATAGTTGCGCTCGGCGCCTTCCCGACCGGTGAGCTCGCGATCGACCGACAGCACAAGCGAGTTGACATCCTCCGCGAGCCTGGCGACTTCAGCGGGCCCCTCGACACGCACGAGCGCAGGTACATGCATCGCGCTCGAGGACCGGACGGCTGCACTCAAGGCAACCACCGGCCTGACGACCTGGCGGTACACGAGCAGCATCCCTGCCAGGACGGCAAGCCCGCCGACGAAGATGATTCCAACCGCCTGACGCTCGTAACGGCCGGCGGCGGCCAGAGCCGTCGCCTGGTCAGCTCCAACGTAGAGCTTCCAACCGGTGGCTTCGACGTCGACCTCGCCATACCAGCGTTGTGTGCCGCTCACATCGGGCCGGTTGGATGGATCGGCAGCGCGCCCAAACGGGGTTTCCGCGATCGCCGCGCCAGTCCATTTAGCCGAGTCAATCGACCGGGCGACGATCGCCTTGCCGTCACTGCTCACGACCAAGAATTCGAGCTGGTTGACTCCGCTTCCAAACTCTGCCGCCAGCTTCGGGCCGATAGTATCCAGATCGAAGAACCAGGCGATCACGCCCGCGTCTGCAACCGGGTAGGAAATCACGGCGACCGTTTTCCCTGTGACCTGGTCCTGGGCGGGGGCGACATACGCGGGGCTCTTCGTTTGCAACCACAACTGTCCCGCATACAAGCGTCCGCTCGGAGCCGGCGTTTGCGATGAGCACACGACGGAGCCGTCCAGCCTTACGACGTCTATGCGGCCGGCTTCAAAAGCTCCGACAGGTGCATAACGGTGGTGGCAATTAGCCGGATTGGTGAAGCTCGCCGCCGTCTCTGATAGAGACGCTGCTCTGACAATTTCGAGGCCAGAACTGATCTGTGCCGCCGCCTTCTTGCCGGCGAACGTCGCATCCACCAGCGCCGTCTGCCGCGCGTCAGTCGCCATCTGGGCATAGAGGTAGGCCCCAACCGACGCTCCCGTCACGATCAGGATCAGCGCAAGCGAGACAAAGTAGAGATAGAGCGGAATGCGCCGGCGGCCAGAACGCTTGCCAATCGCCAACGGTCGGGAAAGGTCCGAAAGCGAGCCAAGGCTGTGGCCATTCGATTGGCCGGAAGTTTCAGCAGTACGTTCGGCGACTGCCACGGGTGGTCCGCGACGTAAAGTCATAGTTGATTCTCTCCGGCCGGATTGTCGATCTGCAACCTGAAAAACACCAGGCGCATCGCCCTTAATTCAGAGTGGCTGAGAGCGAACCGGTGCGAAATTCCTGGCTTCGCACAGCGAAATCGGCGCGCTTCGCCTGGAATCGCCTATTTGCTTCCGCGGTTGTGCATCGGTAGATGGCTGCTTCAACCGACCCCGTCGAGCTCATCATCTTCTCCGACTACGTTTGACCCTGGTGCTACATCGACTCGGTCCGGGTCGAACAGCTTGAGAAGGAGCATCTTGTCCGGGTGACATGGCTGCCGTTCGAGCTGCACCCGGAAGCGCCGCTGGAAGGGATCAACCGGGACGTGTACTTCGGGCCCGGCCGCATGGAGCGGGCGATCAAGCATCTCGAATCGGTGGCGGCTGAGGTCGGGCTTCAGATGGTCCAGCGCGACGTGATCATCAACTCGCGCCGCGCCCTGGGCGCGGCGGAGTTCGCCCGCGAGCACGGCTTGTTCGACGAGATGCACCGCGCACTTTTCAAAGCGCATTGGGCGGGGACCGGACGGTTGGAGGACGTTAACGACCTCGTGCGGATCGGAACTGCCGTCGGGCTGGATGGCCCGGAGCTGCGAAAGGCGATCGAAGAGGATCGCTACGCAGCGGTGATCGATGACAACCGAAGCGAGGCTGAGGCCGTGGGAATCAATGCCATACCCGCCCACATATTCGGCCGCCGGTACCTCGTCATGGGCGCCCAGCCGGACGCCGCCTTCCGGCAGGTCCTGGAGCGCCTCCGTCAAGACGGCCCGGTCGAGTGAGGATCGTTTCGCTTCTACCGAGTGCCACGGAAACTCTATTCGCGCTCGGGATGGGCGACCAGGTAGTTGGGGTCACTCACGAATGCGACTTCCCTCGTGAGGCGGCATTGCTGCCGATCGTCACGCGGTCGACCATGGAGCTGGCAGAGGCAATCCCCGCAGACCAGGTCGCGCCCGAGCTGGCCGGCATTCGAATGATCCGCCAGCATCCCCATTCCCTCAACGACGTGCTGTCCGACATCGAGGATCTGGCGCAGGCATGCGGAGCTGACCCAGGCAGGCTGATGGCAGACCTTCGCATGCGAATCGCGGCCGCATCGCAGAAGGCACGCTCGCTGCCTTCGGTGCGCGGAGTTTTCCTCGAGTGGCTTGATCCTCCTTATCGTGCGGGTCACTGGACGCCGGACCTGCTCGCCCTGGCAGGTATCCACGACCCGCTGGCCCGACCTGGCATTCCTTCGGTGTCAGTCGGATGGAGCGATGTTGCCGCTGCGAAACCCGAGCTGCTCATTCTCGCCCCTTGTGGGTTCGACCTGGCTCGGGCAACAGCCGAGGCTGAGCTCGTTCGAAAAGAAGTTGAGTCGGTGGGCGCCCGCCGCGTCACCGTCCTGGACGGATCTGCCTACTTCAACCGTCCGGGGCCCAGGCTGGTGGATTCGCTCGAATTGCTCGTCGCCAACCGCTGAATCGCTTCGCCGTGATATAGGTGACCGGTGACCGACCAAGCCGCGACTGCTCTCATCCGCCAGGCAATGCCGTTCTGCGCGACTCTCGGCGTGCGTGCTGACAAGTACACAGCACAGGAGGTTGAGCTTTCACTCGACTGGGCGCCCGAGGTCTGCACGACCAATGGAATCCTTCACGGAGGCGTGATCATGGCCCTCGCCGACTCGGCGGGTGGCGCCTGCGCGCTTCTCAACTTGCCGAAGGACGCATCGGGAACTTCGACGATCGAGTCGAAGACCAACTTCGTGGGCGCTGTGCGATCTGGCACCGTGACGGCGATCGCGACACCGCTCCATGTCGGCAGGACGACCATCGTGGTTGAGACCTCGGTCCGCGACGCGTCGGGCCGGCTGGTGGCCAAGGTCACGCAGAGCCAGATCGTGCTTCGCCCCAGGAGCTAGGCGAGGCCCGCCAACAGCCGTCGCTTCGTCTCAGCAGACAGTCTCCTGAGAGCCTCGGTCGATCGCACCGGCGGAGACTTTGGGGAGCGCAGGTCTCTCGTGGTTGCGGGCAAAACTGCCAGGTCCGCTTGAAAGAGCGCGAGTGATTCTGGCAGCAGTGGCCGGCTCGCCCTTCGTTTGCCTTTTGTCATCAAAGGCTCGAGCAAACGCTGGCGACCTGCCGGGACCTGCTCCTCATGCAGCCCGAGCACGTCGCTGAACGGCTTCGACCGCCTGAAAACCTGCTTGCGACCCGGGGCAGTCACCTTGTCTCGCGACAGCTTCATGACCGGACGCTCGCGGTAACGGACCAGCTTGTAAGCGGTGTCGAGGTACGGATAGTCCGCTGAAACGCCCATCTTCGTGCCGACACCAAAGGCGTCGATCGGGGCGCCACTGCGCACGAGGTCGTCGATCGCGAGCTCGTCAAGACTTCCGCTGACGAAGATGCGAACGTGGCGCAGATCGGCGCGATCGAGCACTCTCCTTGCCTTTCGGGACAGCTCACCCAGATCCCCACTGTCGAGACGGATGCCCAGGCGCCCCCCGAGCTCGAGCTGCCGGATGACCGCGATGGCGCGTTTGACTCCGGAGATGGTGTCGTAGGTGTCGACGAGGAAGGTGACCCGCCCTGGGAAGTCCTCGGCGAAGGCGCGAAAGGCGTCGGCTTCGCTGGGAAACGCCTCCACATACGAATGCGCCATCGTGCCGGCCGTCACGAGGCCGAACTGCCGGGATGCCTCGACATTGCTCGTCGCGGCAAAGCCGACCATGGCCGACAGACGCGCCACATCGATCCCGGCCTCGATCCCGTGCGTGCGCCGGAACGCGAAGTCGACGGTGTCGCGCCCGGCGGCTGCAATCACGCACCTTGCCGCCTTGCTCGCGATCATCGACTCGTAAGTCACGCGGTTGAGAAGAAAGGTCTCGATCAGCTGGGCCTCCGGCAGCGGGGCGGTCACCTCGACCAGAGGTTCGCCGGCGAAGGCGATCCGGCCCTCGGGAATCGCCCAGACATCGCCGGTGAAGCGAAATCGCCGGAACGCTTCCAGGTCCGCGGTGGTGAAGCCGAGACGATCGCGCAGGAAGCGAAGGTCCTCTTCTTCGAATCGCAGCTGCTCGAGAAAGTCCAGACATGACTCCACGCCTGCCGCGACGATAAAACCTCGACTGGGCGGCAGCCGGCGCACGAACAGGCTGAACGTGGCAGAGCCGCTCATGCCTCTGCGCAGGTAGCTGGCTACCATGTTCAGCTCGTACAGGTCGGTGAGGAGCGCATTCACCTCTGGAGGGAGTGTTGCATCTCCGGCGCGGGTATCGTGGTTGTCATGTTTGACGACGAAACAACCGTGGCGTGGCGGGCAATGCCGTACCGGGCGCCGGTGGTGGCGGCCGACGGTTCAGAGATTGGGACCGCGGAATCCCTGCTGGGAGACGAGGAGGAGGACATTTTTCACGGCATCGTCGTGAAGAGCAGCAAGGGGGGAAAGCACCTCGAGATTCCCGCGGTGCGGATCAAGAAGATCACGGAGGAGCACATCGTGACCGACCTGGACGACGACGAGGCTGCCGCGCTCCAGCCCTACCGTGAAGAGCACTGGTTCCACATCGGCTGGGGTGGCCTTTTCCGCAAACATCCGGACTGGAAAGAGACGACCAAGACCTAGTTGGTTGATTGGAGGAGGTTGCAATGGCAGGGGATGACATACACAAGGCATGGGACCGTTTCGAAGCTGACATCAAAGGCGTGGCCGGGGAGCTCCGGCGCCACTACAGGGACGTTGACACGACCAAAAGTGCCGAGCTGAGCCGCTCGCTGGAGCAGCTGGGCCGGGCGGCCGACACTGTATTTGCTTCCCTCGAGACCGCGACGCGCGATCCCGAGGTCCGCTCACGCTCCAAGCAGGCCGCCCGCTCCTTTGGATCGGCCCTGGCCGAGACGTTCCGTGAGTTCGGCAACGAGGTCGAGAAGGCCGTCCGCAAAACCGGCCCGCAGAAGTAGCCGATCTAAGGCGACGCCGGCACCGGCGCGGGTTCGACCTGGAAGACGGCCAGGCTCGGGACGAGCGTCGCGTACAGCCCAGGTAAGACGAGCCAGACGAGAAGGCCGCCGAACGGAATGAAGAGGGCCACCGGAAAGACGATCACAGCCAGTGCAAGGCCCATCAAAAGGTAAACGAGAGCGACGCGCAACGAGACGGCGTGGTTGGCTCGGGCCAGCGCGAACAGCCGGCGCGGGTCGAGGGCCTTGCCGATGCCGAGCCGGTCGGAGGCCACGAAGAGTGCCGCATACACGTAGAGGTAGACGGCCCACGCTGCCAGCACGAGCAGGGCGATGAGCACCCCGACCACGATTGCGAGCGCGACCCGCGATTGATCCGACGTGCCAAGCAGAACGTCGAGGACCACGAGGACACTCACCAACGCACTGAATACGACTCCGTAGACAAAGCCGACCACGAACGGGTTGACGCCACGCTCGAGGTACTGGAAGCCAGGAGGGGGTAGTTCTTTCCACCCGTTGCGGACCATCTCTGTGGCCGTCAGCGTCCAACCAAACAGGTTGATGGCGCCCACGATCGGAATCAGACCGATCAACCCGGTAACGGCAATTCTGGCGAACCAGTCCGGAGTGTCGGTGAACCAGAAAAAGTCGAGCCTGCCCTCGACCAGCCGGCTGCGCCAATGCTGGCCATCCCACCACCAACGGCCGTCCGGTGAGATCAGTGCGGGCACGGCTCCATCTTGGTCTAGTACTTTGGCTCAAAACGCCGCGCGGTGCCGGTAATCTGACCCACCGCCGATGTCTGAGCTGTCCGGGGAGCGCAAGGAGGTCTGGCCCGGCCGCGCCTATCCCCTTGGAGCGATGTATGACGGGGCGGGCACCAACTTCGCCCTGTTCTCTGAGGTCGCCGAGGCTGTCGACCTGTGCCTGTTCGACGACGACGGCACGGAGCGCAGGGTGCGAGTGGAAGAGGTCGACGCCTTTTCGTGGCATGTGTACCTGCCGAACATCAAACCCGGTCAGCGCTATGGATATCGAGTCCATGGACTCTATGACCCAGAAGAAGGGATCCGCTGTAATCCACGCAAACTCCTGCTCGATCCTTACGCCCGGGCGATCGACGGGGACATCGACTGGAATTCCTCCTGCTACTCCTACGACCCGGCTTACCCGGGAGTTGTCAACATCGAAGACAGCGCGCAACACGTTTTCAAGTCGGTGGTCCACCATCCGCATTTCGATTGGGCCGGCGATCGCTCGCCCGACAGGCCGCTGCACGAGACGGTCATCTATGAAGCCCACCTCAAAGGCTTCACGAAATGCCATCCCGATGTACCTGAGCACCTGCGCGGAACGTATGCCGGTTTCGCCCATCCGGCGGTCATCGACCACCTCCTATCGCTTGGTGTGACAGCGGTGGAGCTCATGCCGATCCACCAGTTCGTCCAGGACGATCGCCTGCTCCAGCGATCGCTGCGCAACTACTGGGGTTACAACACGATCGGATTCTTCGCTCCACACAACGAATACGCGAGCACCGGTCGGCGGGGCGAACAGGTCAACGAATTCAAAGAGATGGTTCGAACACTCCACGCCGCAGGGATCGAGGTCATCCTGGACGTCGTTTACAACCACACCGCGGAAGGCAACCATCTCGGTCCGACGCTGTGTTTCAAAGGGATCGACAACCGCGCCTACTACCGGCTCGTGAATGACAAGCCGACTTTCTACTACGACACGACCGGAACCGGCAACAGCCTCAACGTGAGTCATCCCCACACGCTGCAGCTGATCATGGATTCGCTCCGTTACTGGATCACTGAGATGCACGTCGACGGATTCCGCTTCGACCTCGCGGCTACACTCGCTCGTGAGTTCCACGAGGTCGACCGCCTATCCACATTCTTCGACCTGATCCAGCAGGACCCCGTCGTCAGCCGCGTGAAGCTGATCGCCGAGCCCTGGGACATCGGAGAGGGCGGCTACCAGGTGGGCAACTTTCCGGCGCTGTGGTCGGAATGGAACGGGCACTACAGGGACACCGCGCGCGACTTCTGGCGCGGCGAGCCGGCGACTGTCGCAGAGTTCGCTTCACGCCTGACGGGAAGCTCCGACCTCTATCAAAACGACACGCGACGTCCATTCGCGAGCGTGAACTTCATCACGGCGCATGACGGATTCACGCTGCGTGACCTCGTCTCGTACAACGAGAAGCACAACGAGGCCAACGGGGAGTCGAATCGAGACGGCGAGTCTCACAACCGATCGTGGAACTGCGGGGCGGAAGGCGAGACGGACGATCCCAAGATCCTTGCCTTCCGCTCACAGCAGCAGCGCAACTTCCTGACCACGCTCTTCCTGGCCCAGGGAGTACCAATGCTGCTTGCCGGGGACGAGATGGGCAGGACTCAAAAGGGGAACAACAACGCGTACTGCCAGGACAACGAACTGTCCTGGGTCAACTGGTCATCGCTCGACGAGGGGTTGCTGGCGTTCACCCGCTGGGTCATCGCCTTCCGTCGCGCCCATCCAGTGTTTCGCCGCCGCCGCTGGTTCCACGGCAGGCCAATCCGCGGCACTGTTGACATCGGTTGGTTCAAACCGGACGGACAGTCCATGACAGACGAGGACTGGGAGGCGAGCCACGCGCGCTCGCTGGGAGCGTTTTTGAACGGCAAGGCGATTCAGACGCC
>WNFI01624279.1_pt1 | contig 17482 bp, 14 predicted proteins | sample 5400471 | NCBI WGS metagenome assembly WNFI01 (sample SAMN13153348, study PRJNA577476) | soil metagenome | isolation source: 100 cm saprolite on Douglas fir-dominated hillslope | place: USA:California | collected 2013-09-17 | reverse complement strand
CTTCCATGATCCGGCGCGGTTCGGGCGATATCATCAACATCAGTTCCCTGGCCGGAAAAAACACCTTCGCCGGCGGCGGCATCTATTGCGCGTCCAAATGGGGGCTCCTCGGACTCTCCGGATGCATGGCGGAAGATCTCCGGGAACATGGCATCCGCGTCAGCGTGATTTGCCCGGGCAGCGTTGCCACGGAATTCTCCGGTCGCGGCGCTAAGGACGCGTCAAAAGTGCTGATTCCGGAAGATATTGCCCACGCCGTGCAAGCCATCGTCACACAGGGTCCGCGGAGCTTCCTGAGCGAGATTCACCTTCGGCCGCTGCGGAAGCCCTAGGTAGATCGCTTGGCCCAGACTTCGTAATTTTTCCTCTTGACAATCATCGTTGCAACGACTATATTCCCACCATGAACTCACGCTCCAAGTTTTCCAGCCCCGCTGTTTCCTTGGAGAGCCGCATTTTCGTCGGGCTACTGCAAGCCGCCGATACCCTCGGCCAGCAAGCGGAACAGCTCCTGAAAGCCGCCGGGCTCACCGGTGCGCAATACAATGTCCTTCGCATTCTCCGCGGCGCCGAGCCTGCAGGCCTGGCTTGCCGGGCCATCGGCGACCGCATGATCTCCCATGACCCGGACATGACCCGCCTCCTCGACCGCATGGAAAAGCGCGGCCTGATCACCCGGGAACGCCAGACCGACGACCGCCGCGTCGTGAAGACGCGCATCACTCCCCAGGCACTCAGCCTTCTAAAAACCCTTGACCGGCCGGTTTACGAACTTCATAAACGCCAGTTCCGGCATATATCGGCCGCGCGCCTGAAGATTCTTTCTGATCTGCTGGAAGAAGTCCGCCCTCGTAAGACTGCGTAGCAGATCTTTCGGGGCAAGGTTCAAGCACTTAATCAAAAACGAAGAGGAGAAAACCATGGGCCACTATCTACCCCGAATCGCAGTAACCACCGGACTCGCAGCCGTTTTGTCGCTGCCCGCCGTCGCCGCCACGTCCGAATGGAAGATCGATCCGCAGCACTCGTCCACACAGTTCGCTGTAAAGCACCTGATGATTTCGACCGTCCGCGGCGAATTCCACGGCGTCACCGGCACGGTGAACTGGGACGATAAAGACATCACGAAGTCCAGCGTGGACGTGACGATTGACGCCACGAGCGTCGATACCCGTGAGCCGCAGCGGAACGCGCATCTCAAGAGTCCCGACTTTTTTGATGTCGCCAAGTATCCGGCGATCACCTTCAAGTCGAAAAAGGTCGAACAGGCAGCGCCGGGCAAGATCAAAGTCACGGGTGACCTTACAATTCATGGCGTCACCAAGGAAGTTGTCCTTGACGTCGATGGCCCCACTGCTCCGATTAAGGATCCATGGGGCAATTCTAGAGCCGCCATCAACGCAACAACCAAGGTCAACCGCCAAGACTTCGGTGTGAAGTGGAACGCCAACCTCGACGGCGGCGGTGTGGTCGTCAGTGATGACGTCAATATCACCATCGATGCCGAAATGATTAAGCCAGCACCGGCGAAATCCGCCGACTGACGCGACTCTGTCGGCACGGTTGGGAAAGGAGTGGTCGGTGCCAATGCACCGCCCGCTCCTTCTGAATCATCGAATAAGTGATTGCAAACGGAAGGAATCGAGCACATGCGGAAAACAGCGCCAAGTGACTTTCCAGTCCACGAACTGATCCGTGAGCGTTGGAGCCCCCGGGGTTTTGCCGCCAAGCCTGTTCCCCAGGACGTCCTTCGCAGCCTCTTCGAGGCGGCCCGGTGGGCGCCATCGAGCTACAACGAGCAGCCCTGGGCGTATCTCGTGGCGACGAGAGACGATAAAGATAGCTTCGAGAAAACACTAAGCGTTCTTGTTGAATTCAATGCCGGTTGGGCCAAGAGCGCCCCCGTGCTGGCGATCGCCGTCGCCAAGCTGGCCTTCGCGAAGAATAACTCCCCCAACCGCAACGCCCAATACGACACCGGTGCGGCATCGGCCCTGCTCTCCCTGGAGGCGACCGCACGCGGGTTGGCTGTCCATCAGATGGCTGGATTCGATCCGGAAAAAGCGCGCCAGGTGTTTGGGATTCCCGCGGGATGGGCAGCGATCGCCGCACTCGCCATCGGTTACCCGGGCGATCCGGCTTCCTTGCCTCAGCCTTTAAAGGATCACGAGATGGCCCCCAGGACACGCAAGCCGATTGCGGAATTTGTCATGGCCGGTCAATGGGGGCATACTGCTCCTTTCGCAACGAAGTAATCGGAGGTCGCTGGCCGCCAGCCGCCATGCATCGTACCCTCGAATTTCTGCTCCATCATGGATATGTAGTGTTGCTTGGATGGGTTTTCGCCGAGCAGGTGGGGCTGCCGCTTCCTTCGATGCCGCTGATGCTAGCGGCAGGCGCGCTCGCGGGCACCGGCCACCTCAGTTTTTTCGCCTCGTTGTTCTACGTCATGTTCGCTGCCGTAACAGCGGATTCCATCTGGTATCTGCTTGGCCGCCGCAAAGGAATCAAGATCCTCCACCTTCTTTGCAAAATTTCGCTGGAGCCGGATTCCTGCGTTCGCCGCACTGAGGGCATTTTTTCGAAGCAGGGCGCTCGCTCCCTTCTGCTGGCCAAGTTTCTTCCTGGTCTGGGCACGGTCGCGGCTCCCCTGGCGGGCATCTTTCACATGCGTCCCCGGCGTTTCCTCCTCTTCGATGCTTTCGGGTCGCTGCTCTGGGGCGGGACGTTCCTCGGTCTCGGCTACCTATTCAGTGGTCAAATCGAGCGCGTCGCGGAGCATCTCGCCTTTCTCGGCGGCTGGCTCCTGGTCCTTCTCCTCGGCGCCCTCGCATCCTACATCGCGTATAAGTTTGTCGCCCGCCAGCGTTTTTTGCATGAACTGCGTATTTCGCGCATCACCGTCGATGATTTGAAGGAAAAACTCGACTCCGGCGAAGAGCTGGTCATTGTTGACCTGCGCCACTCGATTGACTTCGAGGCCGACCCGGAAACCATTCCCGGCGCCTTCCGCATGGATTCTAAGGAGTTGGAAGAGCAGAATGATCGTTTGCCTCGCGACCGCGAAGTCATCCTCTACTGTACTTGACCAAACGAAGCCACCAGCGCCCGTGTGGCGCTGCTCCTCAGGAAGAATGGCATTAAGCGGATTCGCCCGCTGCAGGGCGGCCTGGAGGCCTGGCGCGAGCGCGGCTACCCGCTCTACACCGCCTCGCTGGCCACGGACACAAAATAACGGCTCTTTGTGTAGCACCAGCTTGCCGTGAGCTTCGAACGGCATCCCTGCTGGCGATTTCCTCGGCAGCCGGCACCGCGCAACAATTCCTGCTTCAGCGCAAAAGCCGCCTACAAGCGCGGCAGAACGATCCCGCTCTGCGCCTGGTATTTCCCCTTCTTGTCCTTGTAGCTCACTTCACAAGCTTCGTCGGATTCGAAGAAGATCACCTGGCACAGCCCTTCATTTGCGTAAATTTTCGCCGGCAGCGGCGTCGTGTTGCTGATTTCCAGCGTTACAAACCCCTCCCACTCCGGTTCGAATGGCGTCACGTTTACGATGATCCCGCATCGCGCGTACGTCGACTTTCCGAGACAAATCGTCAGCACGTTTCGTGGAATCCGGAAATATTCCACTGACCGCGCCAGCGCAAACGAATTCGGCGGGATAATGCACACGTCGCCCTTGAACTCCACGAACGATTTCGGATCGAAATGCTTCGGGTCCACGATCGTCGAATTCACGTTCGTGAAAATCCGGAACTCGTCCGCGACGCGGATATCGTAGCCGTACGACGACACTCCGTAGCTGATCACTCCTTCGCGCACCTGCCGGTCTGTGAACGGCTCGATCATTCTGTGCTCCAGCGCGTTGCGCCGGATCCAACGGTCTGGCTTGACGGCCATCCATTCCTCCCCTGAATGTACTTTCGATTTTTCTCTTCGATTGGTTGCAACCCCACAGCGGTTCGAGTGTCAGCGCCAAAAGATGTTCAGTGTAGATTACCCCTCACGTCTTGACAACCTGCGCCGCACCCTCTAGCATCTGCCTCGGTAGCGCCGGAGGATCGTGTGATTAAGCTGGACATTGTAAATGCCGTCGTCGCCACGACGAACATCAGCCGAACCAAAGCCCGCAAGACCGGCATCGGCCGCAACCCCCGCACCGGCGAAGAGGTGAACATTCCGCCGGGCAAGGCCGTCCGCTTCAAGCCCGGGAAAGAACTTCAGGGCATCGAAGAAGCGAAGAAGGCGGTATAGTCGCTCCTCGGCCTGGTCCCACACAATTCAGGCGAACAAACTCTTCCTCGATTCGAAACTGGCGCGAGCCCGTGCAATTGTGCTGTACTGGTGCATGTCGATTCCCTTTGTAGCACCGGCCACTTTGTGAGCATGCCACTCCCAGAGAATCCTCCACCATCCATTCCCATCAACTTGGATTGGCGCGCCATTCCCTTTGGCAATCCGCCGTATCAGCCCATTCCCCCGCACCCTTCGCTAAAGTCGCTCATCCTTGCGGGCGTCCTGTTTCTTTTTACTCTGTGTACTTGCCTCGTCGCCGGCACTCAATTTGCCGTCGCTTACGCGCGGAATCAAGCCGTTTCGCTCGACGAGTTTTTCAACGCCTTCACCCTTTTATACCGGCATCCGGCGGCCCTCGCTGCTGGCCTGCCTTTTGCGCTCACTTTGCTCTCCATTCTGCTCGCCCATGAGCTCGGCCACTTTTTCGCCTGCCGTCATCATCACATCCATTCCAGCTACCCTTTTTTTATTCCCTTCCCGTCGCTCATGGGCACGTTCGGCGCATTCATTCTAATTCGCTCTCCGATTCGCACCGCTCGGGCGCTTTTTGACGTGGGCGCTTCCGGTCCGTTTGTGGGATTCATTCTGGCGCTTCCCGCACTCGCCTACGGCGTGCTCCACGCCAAGTTCGTTCCGGGCCTGGATGACATGCGCAACGTCGACATGGCCTTCGGCGCTCCCTTGCTTATGCGTCTCTTCGCTGCCGGGCTACATCCCGGCATCTCTCCCGGCGCGCTCTTGCTTCATCCGGTTGGCCGCGCTGCCTGGGTCGGGCTTTTCGCTACTTCGCTCAATCTCTTGCCCGTCGCGCAGCTTGACGGCGGCCACATCCTGCGCTCGCTCAGCGTTCCAATTCACCGCTACGTTTCTATCCTTCTTCCTCTTGTTCTCGTCTCGCTCGGTCTTTTTGGTTACTGGCAAGGCTGGTACGTTTGGGGAGCGCTGCTCCTCGGCATGCGTTTCTTTCGCGTCGCGCCCATTTACGATCCTTTACCGCTCGACTCCCATCGCCGCTGGGGAGCGTTTCTAGCCCTTCTCGTCTTTCTCCTCTGTTTCATGCCCGCTCCGCTCTACTTTTCTCCAACTTCTCATTGACCGTTTCCAATCTTCGGTCATGATGCCCTCAGCCTGAGCGCGCCATGCAGCGCCAGCCAGCACATGCCTGAACTCGTCCGCACGCTTGGCTTTCGCCTTCTGAAAGCAGCTCATCTATAGGCGGGACTTAGTCTCGCGGCTCATGGGGAGACACCGGCCTCACGCCGCGAAGCGTTTCATCGAGGAAACCACTGTGCTTGGGGGGAGCAACATCAATCTGCGGGATGAGAACTGGCCAGCACTCTCAGAACTAACTCGCGCACTTTGCGGACATGTTCGCTCTCTGCGCCATTCGGTTCAAGTTTCAGGTAGGTTTCCAGTCCTTGCAGTTGCGCGCGATACTCGTGTCTGCGCGCATAAACATCCGCCAACACCAGATAGGCTTGCGCGTAATTGGGGTTGCGGAGCAGAGCCTCATGCGCGCTTCTTTCCGCTTCGTCCACGCGGTCTTGCCGAAGTTGCGCCATGCCCAGGAGCAAATAACCGTTGGGTGAACTCCCGTCCAGTTCCAATCCCCTGCGCACGGCGATCTCCGCCTCTCCCGGTTTTCCTTCCTTATAGAGAAGGTAGCCGAAGCCAAATTCGGCCCAGGCAAACCTCCCGCCGCTCAAGTCAATGGACTTTTGAAACGCCTGCATCGCCTCATCCTTGCGGCCCAGGTTCGTCTCCGCAACCCCCATGTGATAGTAGGCTTCGTAGAAGTCAGGGAACGCTTGCGTTGCTTTCGTGAAGTGGTTCAGGCTATCTGCGAGATCATTCTTTGCCAGGCTCGCCAATCCCTTTTCGTATTCACCCCGCGCTTTGCTGGGAATCTTCAGTTGCCGCACCGAAACCGAGTAACTGTCCCGCTGGCTTTGCGGAACGTTGGACGAATTCAGATAGAGCACCAGCTTCGGGGCAGCGCCGTCGAGCTGTGCGTCTGCTTGTGCTGGCTCGTACCCCGGTTCATCGACCACGATCTCGTAGGTGCTGGGGGGGAGGCTGCGAACTTCAAAGTGACCTTCCAAGTCCGTCAAAACCCTGCGGAATATTCCTGCGGCATGCGATCTCAGACTTACCGCTACTTGGCTCGCCGGCCGGTTGCCCGCTCTCAAGAGCACGGTTCCGGATATCTTTCCAGTCGTCTGCTCAGAGTCAGGGGTTTGCGCCTTCGCCATCGGCGCCCAGAAGATCGCACTTATATTCAAGAAGAGGAGGGGAAGGAATCCAGCTCTTAGAAACCACTGCTTGACGTTTTGCATTTGGCACAGCATCTCGACCTGCTGCGCACTTTTGAGGTATTTCCTCGGGAGTATTAGCGGTTGGGGGAGCCAATCGGTGCAGCCGCGAACGGCCACTTCCAACAGTCATTTTCGGGCTGCGGTTGTGGTCTCGCCAGCGCGCTTTGCACCATTTCCCCCGGAAACCAACCGTCGCGTGCGCGGACCAATGCCCGGATTTATGCACTGCGCTTGCCAAAGAACTCGCTGCCTTCGCCCTCGTCTAACTACAAGAGGGTGCCATCTATCTTCGCCAGGCCGCGGCGCTCACATCTTCTTTCCTTTCAATGCGGCCCTCTCCAAATTTTCCTCAAGCATCTTATTTTAGTGGCCTTCTAGGCACTAGCGGATCTATCGCAGCCCTACGTCGTATCCTTCGGAATCTGTCTCAACTGGCGACACCACATGCTATAGTGACTCACTTTGAGATTTGCAATCGCTCGCCATTCACGACCTCAATCAAGGAGACTTCCCGTGCGAAGATTCGCGGCGTTCCTCCTGATTCTCGTTTGCCTCGCCTCAACCACTGCCGCGCCGCGTCCGGACGAGCTTGCGAGGAAGTTTGTTGGCGCATGGAGATTGCTTTCGATCGAAGGGATTCCGCCCGCCCTCACTGGCTTTTATGACCGCCCCACCGGGCTAATCATTTACGACCCCTCTGGCAACATGGCGGTCCAAATCGTTCTCAAAGCTGATCGCAAACCCTTCGCGCCTTACACGAAGGGATTGCTCAGCGCAACAACCGAAGAAAAGGCAGCCGCCTTTGACAGCTATGGGGCCTATTTCGGCACCTACACGGTCGATGCCAAGGCAGGCACCGTCACCCACCATCTGGAAGGCAATCTCATTCCGGGCCGCCAAGGCACGGACAACGTTCGCTGGTTCGAGTTCCAGGGCGACGACCGTCTCTATCTCATCCCCATGGAAGACGGCAAAGGCGGCGTGCTCTCACGCAAGGATCCAAATTTCAAGCTTCTCTGGGAGCGCATCAAGTAGCGCTGGGGAAAAGTAGAAATGTCCTAACGACTTGAAATGCAACACCTTCCCTCAAATCCTTCCCATCCATCCGAAGGTACATTCCTGGCAAGCTATGAAAGGGGAGGTTCTTGTTAAGGTTTCACCAAATCCTCCAAAATCGGTCTTGACTTTCCTCTATCCTCTGGTATAATTAACCCTATAGAAAACTCTAATTGAGGTGCGGGAGTTCTGCTCCCGCTTTCTTTTTTGGGGCTGCATTTCGGCTCCTGCTCTTCCCTACAACAAAGCGCGCGCCCTTTAGAATCAATCATTTACGAATTGCCCATTCTGCAAGTCCTTTCTTTTGATATTCATACATGTAATGGGGGGTGCACCCCCCTCCGCCGGGAGCTCGACTTCTCATCTTTATGCCCTATTCCTTTTCTTTTCATACTTATTGCGTACTTTATACATTTGTGAGTTTTCTCCTATTTTGCAGCCCTTTAGAATCAATCGCTTGCGCACTCTTTTGCGCTAATTTGCACTTTTTTGCACTCGCCAAAAGCGCAACTCTTTTCTTTTGAGGCGATTGCGCACTCTTTGATTAAAAAACCGGGGGGTGGGGTACCCCTCCTGAATGCTAGATCTTAAATCGTACTTGAAGTCCTCTTCCCAAACCCTTGATTACAACAAGCTTAGGGGATCCATATCCACCAGCACCGCCGTTTCAGGGATTTCTTTCGCGTCGCAATAGGCCATCGCGCCGCTCAGCAACTTCGTCAGTACCGACCGCTTCGGCGACTTCAGCAGGAACTGAAACCGGTGTTCCTTTTTCAAACGCGCCAGCGGCGCCGTCGCCGGTCCCAGGATGCGCACGCCTTGATCGTCATGTGGTGAAAAATATTCTGAAAGCTGCCGTGACCAGCGGATGGCCTTCTCCAGGCTCGTGTCTCGGACAATGACGTTGGCCAGCGACGTGAACGGCGGATACGCCATCATTCGCCGGAAATGCAATTCGCGCTCGAAAAACGCCGCGTAATCCTGCTTGACGGCGTCCTGAATCGCATAATGCTCCGGATAAAATGTCTGAATCAGTACGCGTCCTTTCAATTCGCCGCGCCCCGCGCGCCCGGCCACTTGAGTCAGCAACTGAAACGTTCGCTCCGCCGCGCGAAAATCCGGCAGGCTCAGCGAAGAATCCGCGGAAACCACGCCGACCAGCGTCACCCGCTGAAAATCGTGGCCCTTCGCCAGCATTTGCGTTCCGACAAGAATGTCCAGCGCTCCGCTCGCGAACGCGCCCAGCATCTCTTGGTATTGCCGCTTCGTCCGCGCCGTATCCCGGTCCAGCCGCGCGATTCGCGCGCCGGGAAACTCCTTGCGCAGCCTTTCTTCCAAATGCTCCGAGCCTTCTCCAAAAAAATAAACGTACTTCGACTGGCACTTCGGACAAACTTTAGGAATCTGCTGAATCGATCCGCAGTAATGGCACTCCAGCCGGTTGCGCTGCTTGTGATGCGTCATCGAGATGCTGCAATTCACGCACTGCACGGTCGCGCCGCAGCTCCGGCACAGCACCGACCACGAATACCCGCGCCGGTTAATCAACACCAGAGCCTGCGTGCCATTGGCCAGGCAATCCTGAATTCCCGCGTGCAGCGCGGCGGAAATTGGGCTCGTCTGGTGCGTCTGCTGAAAATCCTCGCGCAAATCCACGACCTCCACGCTCGCGAGGGCGCGGTCCGCAACACGCGAGGCCAGCGTCAAAAGTTCATATTTTCCGTTCCGCGCGTGGTGATACGTCTCCATCGAAGGTGTCGCCGAACCCAGCAGCGCCAGCGCGCCTTCCCTCTTGGCGCGCACGATGGCCACGTCGCGGCCGTGATAGCGCGGCGTCTCTTCCTGCTTGAAGCTGTTTTCCTGCTCTTCATCGACGATGATAAGCCCGAGGTTTTCCAGTGGCGCAAACACCGCCGAGCGCGTTCCCACCACGACGCGCGCCTCGCCGTTCCGCACGCGCCACCATTCGTGCGCTCGTTCTACATCGCTCAGCGCGGAATGCAGCACCGCCACACCTTCAAACCGCGCGCCAAACCACGACCGGCACTGCCGCCCGATCCACAGGGTCAGGGCAATTTCCGGCACCAGCACGAGCGCCGTTTTCCCTCGCGCCAGCGTTTCCTGCACTGCGCGTAAATACACTTCCGTCTTCCCGCTTCCGGTCACGCCGTGGAGCAGTTGCACGCCGAATTCGCCCAATTCGAATCGCGCGCGAATCCTTTGCAGCGCGTTCTCCTGCTCCGCATTCAATTCATGCGCCGGAGGCGCGTACCCCGCGTCGAACGGATCCTCCGCCGGATCAATCGGTTCCTCCCAACTCTCCAGAAGCCCTTCGCGCAGCATCCGCTCGATTACCGCCCGCGTCACTTGTGCCAGCTTCAAAAGCTGCGGCAACGGCAGCGGCCCGCGCTCCGTCTCCAACAATTCCCGCACGCGTTCTTCTCTGCGATTCCTCTGTGTACTCTGCGCCTCTGGATTATCTTTCTCCTGGCTTTCTTTCTCGGTGGGTCTGGCAGCCGCCGCAGCACCGCCCTTCCACGCGATCACTTGCTGCGTCCTTCGGTTTCTTCCCTGGACGGTCTCCCGGATTTCAACGAGCCCGCGGCGTTGCAACCGCTGCAACGCAGAAGCGTCAACGCCCAGCTTTGCCGCTGGGCCAAGCAGCAATGTTCCTTTCTTCTCATTCAACTTCGCAAGAAACGCCGCCTCATGTGACGTGAGTCCATGCGACAATTCTCCGCCGCTCAAGCTGTCGACCGCTTCACGCCCCGCATCCGTCAAAATAATCTGGCGTTGCGATTTCAGCTCCGTCACCGGCGGCAGCATCGCGCGGAATACTTCGCCGACAGGCGCCAGGTAATACCCCGCGATCCAATGCGCCAGCTCGATCAGCTTCGGCGTCAACGCGGGAACAAAATCCAGTACGCGGGTGATTTCACGAATTTTCGTCCCCTGGGGCGCGTTCTCTGCCAATTCCACAACGACGCCGACCATCGCCTTCTTCCGGAACGGCACGAGCACGCGGCTCCCCGGCTGCACCGTTCCTTGCAATGTCTCCGGCACCGCGTACGTAAACGTCGTACGCAGCGGCACCGGCAGCGCGACATTGCAAAAAGGCGGAGTCATCTCGCCGTGTAGTGTACCGCGAGGCGCCGGAGCTCGCCGCGTTTCCCTCGAAGACTTTGACAAAAATGGAAGGTTTGCTTCCGCGAATTGCATTGTGGATTGGACGGACTGAGCGTATCTTTATCGCGAAACTTCCGCGCTTGCCGGGAGGGTTGCATGATCAATCCCAAAACCGCTCTTTCAGCTCCCAAACCCAAACCGCAGAACGGCTGGATCCGCAAATCGGAACTGGACGCTTGGCTCGGCCGTTTCTTGCCTGTTCCCACGCAGGCGGTTTCGAACGAAGAGTACAACCCCATGCCACAGACGCCAGAGCAACGGCGCGTGGAGAACTTAATCCTCGCCAGCGCGGAAGAACATGCGCGTCTTGCCCGCACGGACCGGCGCAGTTTTCTTCGCTCTTCCTGCGGTATGGCTTTGGCCTTCGCGGCGATGAACACGGTCTACGGCAAGTGTTTCCGCGTGAATGCCGCGGAGCTGAGCGACGCTGCCGCCGCCGAAGGCAAGACGCGGTTTTTCATTTTCGACATCCAAACACATCACGTTGCCACGCCGGAACAGGTGCCACATCCGGATGAAGAATTCCTGCATGCCCTGTACGGCATTCGGGAGACAGCCAGACAGATGAACCCCGCGCTGACAAGGCGGCAAGCGAAACCGGAAGACTTGTATCTAGAGAACTATATCAAGGAGGTTTTTCTCGACAGCGAAACCGACGTTGTTGCCCTCAGCGCGTTGCCCGGTTCGTCTGAAGAAGCGGATGTTCTTACGCCCGACGTGCTCTTCAAGAGCCGCTCTTTGATTAATGAGCTTACCAGTTCGCCTCGGGTCGTCAGCCACGGCTATTTCTCGCCCGACCTGGGTCAGCAGAATCTTGAGTACATGCACGCGCAGCTCGAAAAGATAAAAGTGGACGCGTGGAAAGGCTACACCGGTTGGCCGCGAGCCAAGGGCGTGGAGCGATGGAGACTGGATGACGAGAAGGTGGCGTATCCTGCCCTGAATTTTGCGCAGAAGAAGGGCATCCGGAACATCTGCCTCCATAAAGGCCTGCCTTTTCCCGGAGACCCAAATCGATGGAGTCCGATGGACGTCCCACGCGCCGCAGTGGACTTCCCCGACATGAATTTTCTCCTGTACCACTCCGGGTTCCGCAGCGTCGAGGAAGTGCTCCCCGCGGCTCAGAACGGGTTCAAGGAAAGTTCCTACGTTCCCTGGACATCGGGCCTTTGCGCGTGGAAAAAGAAAAATCCGCAGGTCAAGAACGTCTACATGGAAATGGTGAGCACCTTCGCGCTGATGGTTTCCTCAAGCCCGATGCTGGCTGCTCACGTGCTGGGGATGATCATCGACGCGTTCGGGGCCGACCATCTTCTCTGGGGTACGGACTCGATCTGGTGGGGATCGCCGCAATGGCAGATTGAAGCCTTCCGCCGGCTCGAGATGCCAGAGGATTTGACGAAGCGATTCGGCTGGAAGCCGCTCACCGACGATGTAAAGCGGCAGATATTTGGGCTGAATGCCGCGCGCGTCTATGGCGTAGACCCGCAGGCCAAGCGCAATCCGATGCCAGGCGACTATCTCGAAAAACTCCGGAAGTTGTATAAGCAATCAGGGCTGAACACTCCGAGCAACACGCAGTACGGCTGGGTGCGCGCGGACTCACTAGCCGCAAGCTCATAAGAGGAATCAGCGGCTGATCATGTAGATTCCCGCGAAGATGCACAGGATCCCCGCCCATTGCCAGCGCGATACGTGTTCCTTCAGAAAGCTGGCAGCCAGCCCGACGGTGACCGCTCCGTAGAGCGACCCAAGAACGCTAATCACCGCAACGTGCTCGATTTTCATTCCGAAATTGCTGAGGACAAATGCGCTGGTATCGAAGACGCCCATGCCCAGGATCATCCAGCGCACCTCGCCGCGCGGAAGGCGCATGGGTTGCTTAGAAATCACCAGCGCCGTGGCCGTGAGCAGCGTACTGGTCAACCGAATTAGCCAAACAGTTTGAATAGCCCCGACGCGCGGAATGACGCGGGTTCCGAGAAGCCAAAACAGCACGGCGAAGCCAACAGAAGCGAAGATGGCAACCACGACACCCGCCAAGGTGCAAAGGATTCCGGCGATTCTCACAGCGCTTAACCGCTCGCCGGTCATCCAGGAAAGCAGCAGCGTCAACGCGGGATAACTGGCCGAGAGTGGAGCCACGATGGACATTTTTCCAATCTCAAATGCGCGGTAGAGCGCTAGTCCCGGAAGGGCATTCAAGCATCCCGCCAGCAGACCCCAGGCCCAGGGCTGCCATCCGGAACCGTCTGCGAGATGCCCCCAGCCACCGAGAGGCTGAAGAAACAAAGAGAGCAGAACAAAACCCGTCAGTTGCATGTACAACATGGAACGGAGAGCGCCAATGCGATGCGTGGCAAAACGCGCAATGAAATCCGCGCCACCCCAAGTCAGCGCGGTGAGCAGCCCCAGCAGAATCCCCATGCGACCATTCTGCCATTAAGAAGTACTGCCCCACGAATCCTGAAACATCCGTTGCGGGTCAGTTCGAAGTTACCCGCAAAAGGGTTCGAGACAGCGATCGAGTCGTCCTCGCGTTTACCGTTTGTGATTCGCTTGATTTTCGCGAGCAATCGAGCTATAAATCGGGCCCCCGCAAGAAAGAGGTTCTTTTATGCCCCGTTCACACGCCTTGGTTTTCGCGTTGCTGCTCGCGGCGATGCTCTTGGCACCCGATGCCTCGGTCGCGGCGCCGGACTCCTACGCTAAGAGCAACCACGGAATTCCAAACATACAAGCAAGCTCGCCTACGGCCGGTGGCGCCACCGACAGCAACGGCGGCTGCGTCTTCAATGCCCCCTACAACAACCATCGCGGCGAATCCTGGATCGCCGTCGACCCGTCCAACACCGCTCATTTGGTCGGCAGCTCGAAGTTTTTCTTTGACCCTTTGTTCTACTTATTTCATCTAGGGTCATACGCATCGTTCGACGGTGGCGATACGTGGAGCAACGAAGTGATTCCGGGGTTCGACTGTCAATCCGCGCCGACGTTCTCGTGGGTCGATAACACGGACCCAATTTTGGCGTTTGACTCGACGGGAACAGTGTATTCAACGATGCTGCCGTTCAGTCTGACATACAACCCGGCGGGCAATCAGGTGTGGAACGTGATTCCAAACAGCGCCATTTCGGTTGTCAAATCGACGGATGGAGGCATTACCTGGAAGATGGGGAATCAAGGGCAGCCGCTGGCGATCTACAATTCAAGCGGGCTGGGGAGAACCGCCGACAAGCAGTGGATGACCGCGGACGCAAATCCAAACAGCCTGTTTGTTAACAACGTGTACGTCGGGTTTACGTTGTTCGCCGGACTCAGCTCCGAACTCTGGTTTTCACGCTCAACCGACCGCGGAGAGCACTTTTCGACGCCTGTAAAACTTACGGTTGCCAATAACGACGGGCCCTTTAACACGTACATTTTCCTGGGCACAGGCCCTGACGGCGCACTGTACATCAGCTATGGGAGCTTTCCTTCGCACCTCTCGCCCGAGTCCGACGTGTGGCTGCTGAAGTCGACTGATGGGGGCCAAACATTCACGGGCCCGACGCTGGCGACGCGGTTTCGCTTCGTCACCGCCGCAGCGCTCCCAAACACAACGTTTCGTGACGGCATTTCCTACAACATGGCCGTCAACCCAGCCAACGGCCATGTGCTGCTCGCTCTTGAGGTTCAGAGCGACAGCGGGATTGACGTGCAACTGACGGAGTCGGCCGACGGCGGCCAGACCTTTTCGGCACCGATTTTTGTCAACGATGCCGCCACGGTCCACGACGGCACCGACCAGTTCCAGCCTACTGTAGCGGCGGGGCCTGATGGCACCGTTGCGGTCGCCTTTTACGACCGCAGACTGCCGTGTCCGTCGGGCGACCCCAACATCCTACCCGCTAACCAGGGACTCTCCAATTTCTGTATTGACACCTCGGTGCAGTTCTTCAGCGATGGCGCTGGAGGTTTGCAGCGCCTGGGCTCCAACACCCGGGTGACCCAGGCCACATGGGATCCTCAGAATCCAGGGACAACAACCGGGCAGCTTGCTCGTCCCGGCGGGCCGAATGGCTCCCTTACTTTCATTGGAGACTATTTTGGGCTGGCGCTCAGCAAGCAGAACGCCTACCTCTTGTTTCTTTCCAACTACAACCTGGGGAAGAATCCAACGAACGACGAACAGCAGTTTTTGGGAATCGTTCCCATTCCATCGAAATAAAAGGGGCTTCCAGATGTCGCTCGAATTTTGATGGCGACGCTGCGGTCCAGGCGCGTATCGCGCGCGCGGTAGACTTCGCCCATGCCGCCCGCACCAAGTGGCGCCAGGATTTCATAGGGGCCCAGGCGAGTGCCGGACGCAAAGGACATTTGGCGGGATTATAGCCTAGGAGGAGCGTGGGAGGTTTTCCAACTGCAGTTTCCGGGAACGGCTGGACGGATGCAATCCTGGGGGTCTGGCGCCTTAAAGCCTAAGAAACGGACTTGCCTTTCTTCACTTCCAGGCCGAGCACGGCCATGACTTTTTGGAGATCTTTCCAGACTTCGCTTTTCGCGGGCGGATTGCGCAGCAAATAAGCGGGGTGATAGGTCGCCAGCAATTTTCTTCCGCGAAATTCCAGCCACTCGCCGCGAAACTGGGAAATTCCGCGATTGGTCTGAAGCAATGTTTTTGCGGCGACGGCGCCGAGGCAAACAATTACTTTCGGTGCGATCGTGTCGATCTGGCGAAAAAGAAATGGCGAGCAGGTGCTTACTTCGTCTTCTTCCGGCTGGCGATTCTCTGGAGGCCGGCACTTCACCACGTTGCAGATGTACACGTCTTTGCGCTGCAGTCCCATCGCTTCGATCATTTGCGTAAGCAATTTTCCAGCGCGCCCGACGAACGGCAATCCTTGCGCGTCTTCATCGGCGCCCGGGCCTTCGCCGACAAAAACCAGCTCGGCCTTGGGATTTCCGTCGCCGAAAACGATTTTGTTCCGCGCGCGATGGAGCTTGCAGCGGGTGCATTCGCCAAGATCCTCGCGAATCTTGAGCAGCGTGTCGTCCGCAATCCTGTCCACGGCTTCGAATAGCGACGGTCCCGCAATCACCGGCAGCGACGCGAGCTTTGGACTCGCTGTTGTCACGACTGGTGCGGTCTTTTGCAATACGGGCTTTGCTGGAAGCTTCACCAAGGTCTCTTCCTTTTGAAGGTCTGGAGTTGAGAAAGTGGCGTTCGCAGGCGGTTCCAGCGGGCGCTCGCTATCTGCGGCAGCAAAGGTGCCGCGGTCACGATAGAACAATTGGATTCCAAGGTCTGCGTAGAAACCCAGCCGGTCGGACAATTTTTTCTGGAGAGTTTCGGAAATGCGCTCGGCCATGGCGGGATCAAACGCCTGAGCGCTTCATTGCGGCGGTTCCGTGCAAAGCGCTTCGCAAACGCGCGACTTCGTCCAAAATCCGCTGCGCCACTTCGCTTTTGTTCATTTTCGGAAGCGCGAGGTCGCGGCCATCGCGGGAGAAGAGCGTCACGATATTCGTATCATGATCGAATCCCGCGCCTTCGGCGGCGACGTCATTGGCCACGATAAGGTCGGCGTTCTTCGCGGAAAGCTTCTTCCGGGCGTTCTCCGCAACGTGTTCCGTCTCCGCCGCGAAGCCCACCACGATTTTCTGGCCCTTGTTTCTCGCCACCTCCGCGAGAATGTCGGCGGTCGGCTCGAGAGAAATCGTCAGCGCCCCATCGCCCTTCTTGATTTTTTCCGCGTGCTTTTCCACCGGGCGGTAATCCGCCACCGCGGCCGCAAGAATCGCGACGGAACAATTGGCAATCCGCTCCATCACGGCGCGGTGCATTTCTTTCGCCGAGCGCACCTCAATGCGCTCCACTCCGGATGGCGCTTCCAAATGCACTGGGCCGCTTACAAGAATGACTTTCGCGCCGCGCAGAACCGCTGCTTCGGCGACGGCATATCCCATTTTTCCTGACGAGCGGTTGCTGAGGAAACGAACCGGATCGAGGTCTTCGCAAGTCGGGCCTGCAGTGATCAAGACCGTCTCTCCGTCCAAATCCCGCTGCGTTTTCAGCACCTCGCGCACGGCCGCGACTATAGCTTCCTGCCCGGCCAGCCGTCCTGCGCCAATCATGCCGCACGCCAGGTAGCCCTCGGCGGGGTCGACGACTTTTACGCCGCGCGCGCGCAGCGTCTCGACATTTTCTTGAGTGGCCGCGTGATTCCACATATTCACGTTCATGGCTGGCGCCACCACCACCGGCGCCGTGGATGCCAGGTACAAAGTCGTGAGAAAGTCGTCCGCGATGCCGCGCGCCAATTTTGCAATGATATCCGCCGTAGCCGGCGCGACCAGGAGCAGATCCGTCCTTTGCGCTACGGCAATGTGCTCGATGGCACTTTCGAGGTTCGCTTCTCCCCCGGAAGAATCGCTGAAGAGATCCGTAATAACCTTCTGCCCGCTCAGCGCCGCGAACGTCAGCGGGGTGACGAACTCCCGCGCCGCGCGTGTCATCACTACCTGCACGCTGTACCCGTCCTGCTGCAAACGGCGCACGAGTTCCGCGGCTTTGTAAGCCGCCACTCCGCCGGTCACACCAAGCGTGATTCGCATCGCTGCCTTTCGCGGCCCGCTACTTCCGCCGC
>WNFI01259458.1_pt1 | contig 17482 bp, 19 predicted proteins | sample 5400471 | NCBI WGS metagenome assembly WNFI01 (sample SAMN13153348, study PRJNA577476) | soil metagenome | isolation source: 100 cm saprolite on Douglas fir-dominated hillslope | place: USA:California | collected 2013-09-17 | reverse complement strand
CAGCGTGCTCATTGACGTGCAGCGCGGCGACAGCCTCGTCGTTCAGGGACCACCTGGCACCGGTAAGTCACAGACGATCACGAACATCATCGCTGGCGCCATCGCGTCTGGGAAGCGCGTGCTGTTCGTAGCTGAAAAGAAGGCAGCGCTTGACGTCGTTGCTCACCGCCTGGCGGACGCCGGACTCGGCCCATTCTGCTTGCCGCTGCATAGTCATACCAGCAACAAGCGAGAGTTCCTCGACGGACTCAAAGAGCGCATTGACCTCGACGGCCTTGGCAACTCTGATGCAGAACTCGCGACGATTGAGGGACTCCTCGGCGAGACGCGCGCGGACCTGACTGGCCACGTCAAGCGACTCCACGAGCCGTTCGGTTCACTTGGGGACACTGCTTTCAGCATTTTCTGGCGCGCACGGCGGCTCGGTACTGAGATGCCCGCAGCGACCACTGAGTCGCTTCGCGGCGCTTCCATCGCCTACGCCCGCGAAGCGACACCGCGAGACGTCGCGAGGAATCGCGCAACTCTGTCGGGCTTTGCCGCAGCGCACGTCGCCATGCTCGCGGACATACCGGACGATACCCCTCATCCGTGGCATGGGGTCACCAACCCCGAGATCACCTTTGATCAATCCGAAGCATTGGTGGCCCTCGCCCGGCAAGTGCACACTGGACTTACGGCCGCTGAACACACCCTCCGCGAACTCAAGGCATCGACGCCGGGCGTCGAGTGGTCGGATGCGCTGGCGGTCCTCCATCCCGTGCTCGCGCGCTGCGCCACTCTGAGCACACCCGACAGCGCAGTCGCCAGTACGCTCATCGAGTCGATTCACCAAAATGCTGGCGTCGCTTCGGTGCAACGAGCAGTTGAGGCGGCCGACGTAGCGCGCATCGCATGGGCACAAGTGTGGGGTCCATGGTGCATGCCCGGCGCCATAACCGGAGAGACCGCAAAGGTCTACGCCAAGCGCGTACAGCGTGCAATCGCTGACTTCGGCGAGAACCGACGCGTTGGTTTCATCGCCGAGGCACTGGATGCCTTCACCGTAGCCGCCCATCAACTCGCGGCAGTGGAAAAGTTGAGCGCGGCACTCGCCACATCGTTTGGAGTTACCGGCCCTCTCACGATTGGACTAGCCCTGCGGCTGATCGACGTCGTGTTGTCCGGGGAGAAACTTCCCGAGGGCGCGCTCGCGTTACGATCCGGTGCGCTCGCAGCACCCGGTGCGGCGGACAGGGTGGCAACGCTGGCCGCCAAGGCGACTGCACTTGTTGGCGCCAGTGAGAAGCTCGATGCGCAGTTCGCACCTGCATTCCGCCCAACGCTCGCTGAGCTTCGAACCATCAACGATGCGCTGAGCGGCGCCACGTTCTTCTTTCCGGGGCTTTTCTCATCCGCCTACCGAGCCGCCGTCTCAAGATATCGCGGCATGAGCGGTGGCCAACGTGTGAATCGTGAGGCTATGACTGCCAGCGTCGCAGCGCTTGTTCGCCACGTCGCCGCGACCGACGCCTTTGTGACCGATTCCGCACTTCCACACTTGTTCGGAGATGCCGCCAACGGCTTCTCCTCTCCCTTTCCGGCGGCGACCGCGCTCCTCGGATGGACCAAGAAGTCGACTGCGGCGTTTCGTGGCGACGGCGAGCATGGTCGTGCATTGACCGAGGCCGTTTGGAGCACCAGCCCAGCCGTTTGGGCGACCGCAGCAGGCGATGCGCTTGCCAATCCTGACGCCATCGCGGCCGCGAGCGCACTCAGCGCCACGATGAACGGCATCGTTGGGATGGTTCATTACGAATTCCGATTGTGGGAAACAATGTCGTTCTCGACCGTACGACTGCATGTCGCCCAATGGCATTCTGTGGCTAGCGAGGCGCGCTTCGTCACCGACGCTTCCGGCGCGTCCGGCCAGCAGCAACTCGTCACGGTTGCGGAACTACTCTCCCGAATCACCGCAGCTCATGCCGCGGATGAGCAACTCGGAGCACATGCGAGGACATTCCATGCGATGGGCATGGAGATCCCACCTACCGTTGTCGGCCTTGGCCTGGAGCAGGACGCTCTCGTCTCAGTCCGTGCGGCGCTCATCTATCTCGCGCAGTTCCAAGCGCCGGGCTTGTCGGCCGACTGCGTTGACTGGCTTTCGCGTGGCGACCAACACGAACGCATTGCCACCGTCCGATCCGGAGCGGAGGCCGTCAGTCGCGCTATCTTGGACGCCGAAACCATCGAAGGTGACTTCATAGGATTGGGTACCGTCAACGTGTATGAGTGGCACCGCGGTCTGCCGAACGGAATCAGCCTCCTCCATCGGATTGCTCGCTTCGACCGCGCCGTTGTGAATGCCGGGAGTCTCGGACGCTTCGTCTCAAAGCTCCGCGCAAGGGCCGTCGTACTGGCCGGTCCATTGCCCATAGCGTGCAGTTTGTTGGACGCGAACAGGGTATCGCCGGAGCAGCTTCCGGACGTCTACGATTTCCTGCTCGCCCGCACACTCGCGGAACTCGTCCTTCGCGACCGACCGGAGCTGGACCAATTCTCTGGTGATCTCCATGAAACGCGCCGAGCGCAATTCTCGGCTCTCGACGCGCAGTTCATCAGCCTTACACAGCGACGGATCGCGCAGCGAGCAACCAGAGCGATGCGGATCAAGGGCGTCGGCTACGGTCCGGTGAAGGATCTTACAGAACAGAGTCTGATCGAGCATGAAATCGAGAAGACTCGGCGGCATATCCCGATTCGTGAGATGTTCAAGCGGGCGGGCCGAGCGATCCAGTCGCTCAAGCCGTGCATCATGATGGGTCCGCAGTCTGTTGCCCAGTATCTGCCGCCGGGCCTCTTTCACTTCGACCTGATCGTTATGGACGAAGCCTCACAGATGCGCCCCGAGGATGCCCTCGGCGCCATCGCGCGTGGTGCCCAGCTCGTGGTCGTCGGCGATCCGAAGCAGCTCGGCCCCTCCTCGTTTTTTGATACACAGTCGAGCGATGATGACGAGATGGAGGAGGCCGCCGCGGTCCTGGCTGCCGAGGCGACCGCCCGCGAAATACCCCGAGGTGCGTCAGTTCTGGAACGGTCGGAGAGCATTCTTCTTGCTGCGGCTCGTCGGTACCCGCTTCGCATGTTGCGATGGCACTACCGATCCAAGTACCCCGAGCTCATCGCGTTCTCGAACGAGGAGTTCTACGGCAACGACCTCGTGCTTTTCCCGCACCCCGGCACGGAACGCGAGGGCGACGGCCTCAACTTCCAGCCGGTTGAGGGCGCACTGTACTCAGCGAGCGTCAATCAAAAGGAAGCACAAGACGTGCTGATCGCCGTGCAGCGCCATGCCGCTGCGTGTCCTGAGCGCACTCTCTTGGTTGTCACCATGAATCAACCGCAGAAGGAGTTCATCAAGACACTCATTCAGCGAGCCGAGAAGGATGACGTGACGCTGGCGGCCTTCATCGCGCGGCACAAGGACACGCTGGAGCCATTCGATGTGAAGAATCTCGAGAATGTCCAGGGTGATGAGCGCGATGTCATCTATGTCTCGGTGACATACGGACCGAATACGCGCGGCACTGTCTCGCAGGGCTTCGGCCCGGTGAACATGGTTGGTGGTGAACGACGCCTCAACGTCCTATTCACGCGTGCCAAGTATCGACTCGATGTCTTCTGCTCTTTCGATCCTTCCGTGCTGCGCGTTACCGAAGCGAGCCCGCGTGGCCTCAGCGTCCTCCGCGATTATCTGCGGTTCGCGAAGGACAAGAACCTTGCGACGGGCCGGTTCACCGGGAAGGAACCAGGGTCTGACTTTGAAATCGAGGTGGCGCGGGCACTGCGCGCTCATGGCTTCGACGTCCACTCACAGGTCGGTGTCGCTGGCTACTTCCTGGACTTGGCCGTCGTACATCCAGTGCTCCCAGGGCGGTATATACTGGCGGTCGAGTGCGACGGCGCGACCTATCATAGTGCCAAGTCCGCGCGGGATCGGGATCGCCTGCGCCAAGGCGTCCTCGAGGGGCTCGCCTGGAATGTGCACCGTATCTGGTCCACTGACTGGTTTCGCGATCCGCGCGGCGAGGCATTCAAGGTCGTGCGTCGTATCGAGCAAGTGCTCCGAGAAGAGGGGCGCGACGACGTCATACATCAGTACCGCGACTGGCAGCAGAGGATGGCCAACACTGCCCCGCGTTCTTGACGAGAAAAGCGGGCGCCGCAGATAAAACCAGCCTGATCCGATCAGCAGCAGCGCGCGCTGAGCAGACTGAACTTCACCCGTCTGACGATTGCTCGCGTGTAGGTCTTCGTGCCCTAAACAAGCTACTCTCTTTCCCGACTCTTTGCCGCCGATGCGTGTGCTACCGCATGCCAGTCAATCAATTACCCTTGTGCATTTCGATCCGCGTGTCCGTGACGTTCCGCCGAAGAGGCCCGATAGGTGGCGCAATCTCAACCCAAGCAGTCGTTGGTCGGAGCTAATAACCGAGCCGCTGGCTCAGTTTGCAAACAATTGCGTCGCGTAGATGCGCCCGTTCGTCGTGATGGCGATTCCCACTGCTGATCGCGCCCAGTTTACCGACATAAGATTGGCTCGATGTCCAGGGCTGTCGAGCCACTGGTTGACTAGAATTCGCGCTACGATTGTTCCTGGCAAACACGACGCGCGAAGCGTCATAGCGACTCCGGCAATCCTGAGGCTCAAGGCGCGTTCGTAGAATAGCACATTTTCTCCCAACCCGGTAAAGCGCGCGCCGGATGCCATTGCGCGAGCTGCGGGAGTCTCCAAGCCACGAAGGGGAGAATGATGCCCACAAAAGGCGTGATCGCGCATCGCCACACTGTGTCTACGTGCCGCATCACACAGTTTGTCGTCCCATTCAAGTGCGTGACCACCAACCTCTCGGCGAACGAGATTACTTCGACGATACACCGCGGCTTCAAGGGGCAAGCACATCCGAAAGTATGGTGGTGAACGTACTCAAGGCAAACGGCTGCGAATCTCGTCCGCGAGTTGACGACAATTGCCCACAAAAAGGGTGATCCCAAAGGACTGACTTCCGGTACGTTCGACGGTCACCCTTCCCAGCACGAGTCCCGTTGTCACACGAACTGCCGCGATCTGCGTGTATGCGACAATCTCTCGTGTCACGAGAAACCAGCGCCGACTTTCGTACACGACAACGTCGGACTCAAGAGAGACTCGCGCAGGAAACAACAGGTTGCCGCGAGCTACACGCGGAGAGAGAAAGATCGGCGGCATCGTCTTCTAGATGACGGTTTAGCGGTCGGCTTATCGCACTAGATCATCGGGCCAGAGGATCGAGCAAGTCAATACCATCCGACGCCGACGCGCAGAAGCGATCCGGTGACTGCGAACTTGGACCAAGGGATTTGAGAACTTGAGATGGAATCACGACCGGGCACAATAGCCCATCGGTCGATTGTGGCTGTCTGACGGTAATGCCACTCGGCGAACAGCATCCCGCCGGGCCGGAAATGATATGCGAGCCCTGCGCGTCCGTCTGCGCCGGCTCCCCAGTTGGTCAGGTATATCTCGTTGTCGTTACCGCTGTAGTATCGATTCGAGACAAAACCAAGTGTTTGCCTCACGTAGTTAACCGTAGCAGTGCCTCCGAGTATAATCCGCACACCCGACGGGCCAAGCGGAAGGAAGGGTTCGTATGCGTGTGCAAGAGTGTGGTGTCGTTTGGCGCATAGTACTTGAAACCTTTTGAACTTCCGCTGGTCATCTTGAGGTTCGCTACGGATATGAAGGGCAGAAGCGTTACCTCGCGTCCGAAGTACAAGGGCGCAAGTTCGGCTCTCGTGTAGTGGTGGTGTGCGGGTGCGGTCGTCGCCGGACGCGGATCACTCAGGACAGCACCTGTGCGGCTTGACGGTTGAGTTACCGCGGCGCGTCGAAGCATTGCGATCATTTCGTCGGTCGCCCCAGCGGACCGCAATCGCATTTCTGCCCTGCCGTCCATCATGAAGGCGAGGCCCTGCTTGGACACGTAACGATCCCACATACGTTGAGGAGGTATGCCGCCTCTTACCCAGAGCTCAATGACATCGATCTCAAGAGCGGGTTGCGATTGGCCCTGCGCTTGATCGGGCACCATGATCGCCGGGATGAGAGCGATCAGCATCAGCCAGTCGACGCAGAGAAGGAGTCTCACGAGGCGGCTAAGCAGCCGGTGTTGATTGATCCGACTCCTTACGGGCATGGAACCTCCGCTAGGCGCGCTTTTCGGTTGCCTTGATTCTCTGCCGCACAACGTTGCATTACCTGCAATAGGCGCTCGTTGGAACCGGCACGAAGTCGCAAGGAAGTAGTGTCGGAGCCGTTCCGCTGTTCGTACTCGCCGATCATCGCGAGGGCGCGCCGGAGGTCCTGTGCAGCGTCAGGGTACGCAGCGACCGTGCCGGAATTGACGGTGGTCGATTCAACAGACCAGGTAGATTCGATCGCATTACGGAGCCCGCTTCGAAGCCTCTCACCTTCACCATCAGTGCGGTCAAACTGTGCTGTGTTGGATTCAACCGGGAAAGGAGCAGCGCTTGTCTCGACGGCTACAGATGTGCTCGCGGTGTCCGGCGTCGAGGCGACCGAGTCGAGGGGAGCTGGGCTCGATGCATAGGGAGCGGTCGATTGAGCACCTTGAGGAGGAGTAGGAGGAGGTGCTTGCGCTGGCTGGTTGACGACAGGTGATAACTGAGCCTGTGTTGCTTTCAGATGCGTGAGGGCCGCCACGAAAAGGGGTATGGCGATTCCAAGGGTAGCAACGTGGCGTGAGTGAAGACTCACGCTCCCGCGTGCCGCCGTTGCCCCCAATAGCGTAGCCACGCCCGCTATGTAGCCAAATCCAAGGCTAGTAAGCGTTACGGCCACTTCGCCGGTCGAGCCGGAGAGGCCAACTAGCACCAGGCCAATCACCCCAGTCGCGAGTGCCGCGCGTCCGGGAGTCTTCTTCCAGTTGAGCCAGGCCAACGTCGTTGCAATGACTGCGAACGGAAGCGCTCCCAGGAAACTCAGGGCTGGAATCGCTTGCGAGAAGACCTGTCCAAATACAACACCCGCGGCGGTAGCTAGTCCGCCGCCGACCAGGCCCGTGCGATCCGGCTGCCAACGCTCTGGAATCGACGATGCGAGCTGCATCAGAGGATTCATTGGCCGCTTTGACCCAGTAGCGGCGACCGGCCTGATCGTACTCCCTGTCAAGGGTGTGGTCGTACGGGGTGGTATTGGGGGAAATGCGCCCCCACGTGACGGAGCCGGACCGGAAGATCCTGCTGCGGGCGTCGAGGGCCGGGACGCCGTGGGAAGCGGCGTTTCGATGCGGCTCGTTCTGATCGCTTCAGCGGAAGTGGCCGGATTTGGTACGAATGCGTGCGTGGGATGTCCGCGCTGACAGGACGGGCAAATGGCATGCGGCGCCCATTCCTCGTGCGCCTCGCAGAAGTATGCGAGGTCCGCGCTGCCACACGCATCACATGCGGCCGCCTCCGATGCGTTGCCGGTATGGCCACACTCTCTGCACTTATTCGCGACGACGCGGACAGCCATAGACCGGGATAAGAGGGCGAACACTAGCCGCTTGCGGCCTGCGACGCCGAGGACGCTCGCTGGAGATAGTAGGCTTTGGGCTCAGTTTGACAGGGAGCCGGGTTCCTGGGTTTCAGCCGAAGAGCGTCCGGCAATGATGGATGGTGGAATGAGTAGCCGGTAGACCGTAGGCATCGCACCAGGATTCCATCGCGCGAGACACGGCGTACGCGCAACGGGCCCCGTCAGTTCCCGCTGCAACCGCTGTGAGAGCAAGTTGAGCGTGAGAACGGGGGGGCCAATATCATCCGCATCGAAGCGCATGCGCACCGCGATGTGGTCGTGTCCACGAACGACCCCACGCACCGGTCGCGCTTTCCGCGCAGCGAGTTCGGCAAAAGCGGCGAGATCTTCGCGGCCGATGTCGGGCCCCGCAATATCGCGCGCAGGCTTCTTTCTCCGCGCATATGGATCCAGACGCACCCACGTAAAATCGTGGAGGGCCTCGGGTGCATTCCATGCGTCAATCGAGGCATCCAATTTCCCATGGATGTCGGTTTGCGGGACGCCGCCATGAGTGACGAGGAGTCCGTCGGGAAAGAATAGTGCGCGAGGTGCGCGTCGAATAAGCGTGATAAACGCGCGAGCAATTGAATGCGCTGCAATTGGGCGATGGGGCTCGTTGAGCCACACCGCGAATGTGGCCGGGCTCACGTTTGCCGTGAACGTAGCGCGTTGCGACCCCAGCTCCGACTCGCGCGGTTGCGGCGTCACTGGCGACGACATCTCCCTCTCTCGAGCTTCATCGTTACGCGCGGTCGGTAACACATCGGCCTGTGTAGCTGCCGGTACATTCTGAGGTACAGTCGCGGGCGAGCGAACTGGATTTCGCTCTGGCTTTTCTGGCGATGCACTCGATGACGCTCCCCGCAGAGTCGTCTTGTCGAAATCCGAAGACGCGACCGGGACGCCGTTCGAATCAGCGGAAGCTCCGAATCCCAGTACTGCAAGAAGTCCGTTCACAAACGTCGGCAGCGTCCGTGGCCGCGGCGGCAATATCGATATGGGTATCGATGTTGATGCCAGCGGCTTCGGTGGTGCCTGCCATTCCGGTGCCGTCGGCCGTGTCGGCGCCGAGACACTCGGCTCGGGATATAGAGGTTCCGACGACATAACAGTTGTCGCAGGCAACGCCCCAGCGGTGGGGAGCTCGCTCTGCGGCTCCGACTCAGTCCCACTCGACGTCTCACTCGCGACGTGTACGGCAGGGCTCGATGCGCCGAGCGCCTCGTCGTGATTCCCCGCGAGAAGACATACCGTTCCGGGAGAGGAAAGCGCGCGTTCGAGAACGTGAAGCACAACCGCGAGGGAGTGCTCGCCATCGTCTATGAGATCGCCGAGAAATACCAGGAGTGGTTGAACCGAAGATGGCCTGAGTCCCGTTGCCACGGCGTCGTGATGCTCTGCATCTATGAAGGCAATAGCTGCTTCGAGCGCCAGCATGTCCCCGTGAATGTCCCCAAGAAACCAGACCGGCTGGCGATGCAAGAGTGCGGTTACAGGGATTGTAAGCACGCGGTCTTGAGGGGACACGCGACATTCATCGAAGGCAAATCCAGGAAGGCTTTCGCTCGCGAGCAGATGCGTCAGGGATTCACCAAGCGCGGCGGCCACGCTCTCGATGAGCGGAACTTCTTGCCGCTGCTCATGCTGTGAAGCCCGAACGGCGATTTCCTCCCACGGCAGATCAACAACGTCTACTACAGTGAGACTGCGCTCGGGGAAAAATGGTGGGTGGTTCGCAGGAGTCGTTGGATTCGCGGACCCCGACGTGTCGGCCGTGTCCTTGGGCAGCAGCATCGCAGCTTCGTTCCGGAACTCGTCCCGGGGCTGCGTCATTTCGCCCTGAAACGGACGGTCAATTGCAGCTTCGGAGCGCTAGGTCGGCCAACTGCAACAATGTTGCCCTCGCGGAGCTGAGTTGGCTCAGCAATTTGCACACCGTTGAGGAGCGTCGGATTTGTCGTGCCTGACCGAGGCACGAGAAACCAGCCGTCGCTCCTCCGCTCGATGGTGCATTGATGCGCGTCGGTAAACCTGGAGTCGGGACCGAAAGACTCTAAGAGTCGACGCCCGAGCGGCATAGTGAGCCCGAAGTCCAAACACTGCCCGCGGCCGTCCTCGAGCACGAGACGTGGGGGTGGAGACCCGCTCCATCCCGTCCGTGGAGGTACCGGCGTTGGGCGCTCTGCCTTTCCCGCGGACTCAAGGAGAAGGGCGTGAATATCCTGCGCGCTTGGACGCAATTTGGGATCCGGCGCCAGCGCGCGCCGTAAGAAGCTCCCGAGTTCGCGCCTGTGACCGTCGTCAGGAAATGGCCCGAGAAATTTCGGAGTGGGCGCGATGTGTCCGCGTACCATGTCCGCGTACGCCTTTCCAATCGAAGTGAAGTACGGGTTTCTGCCAGTAAGCGTCCGGTAAAGGATCAGCCCAAGCGTAAACACGTCCGAGGCGAGTACTGGCGTTCTTCCCTGAACGTGCTCCGGCGAGTACCAGGGCATCGTGCCAGTATACGTATCCGATGGCCCGGTTATCCAGGGCGCAATTCGGCCGACGAGGAGCGAGCGGTCCATGTCGATCAGTTTAAGCTGATATCCCGTCTTGCTGTGTGGGTCGGCACGCAAGTAGACGTTTTCCAGCTTGAGGTCGCAATGGACTATTTCGGCTTCGTGCAGTGCCGCGATCCCTGCAGTGAGCACGCGCGCCCACGCAAGACGGCGGCGCCACCATTCATCGACGCGTTTACCGCTTGCGCTCGCCGCCTCATCCTCGAGAATCTGCGCCTCAAGGCTCATCCCACGCTCCACGAACTCGAACGCTTGATAGTACGCGAGCCCGCCAACTCTAGCCTCGAAAGCTGCCACACGACTAACGCAATAGTGCCGGGCACGGCCCGCCAGGATCCGCCGGTACATCTCATCCATATGCAGGACGTATCCCGCGTACCAGTCGGTTCCCTTCGGCGTTGGTTCGGTGTACTGCTTTAGGAAAATGCTGCGCCGATCAGGACCGGTTGCGCGATAGATGTGCGCACTGCTCCCTTGCGTGATGTGTTCGACAATAATGTATCCTTGGATCTCCTCTCCAGGCGTTAACTGGCGTGGCATAAGCGCTGCTGACTGGAAGGATCGGAAGGGAGAGGCGCGCAGCTATCGAGCATACGCCTCGACGGCAGAAGCACCGTCGAGGCGTGGGAGTGCAAAGGAGCCGCGTCGGAAGCGCTAGGTGCGATTGATGAGGAGGTTGATGAACCGGACCGCAATGGTACACACTAAGGAATCCGCGGTAACCGGCACTCGCTAGAGAAGTCAGTGAATTCCCCGCACAAGAATGCGTGATTGACTCCGGTTCTGCGAGCGGGGCTCGTCGGCGGCATGCTCGGGGAGCATCGCCGATTGCGGATGTCGTCGCCGGGACGGGCGTGAGTGAGCGGACGGCGATCAACTGGCTCGCCCGCAACCGGCCTGAGGGCCTGGCACGGCTGGCAAGTCGCTCCAGTCGACCGCATTGGTCGTCGCGTCCCGTTCCGCCGTCGGGCATCGCCCGATCGTGCGGCTGCGTTCACCAGGGCCGCAGCTCGCTCACCAGGTACGCGGACGCACAGTAAGTTCGAGCAACTGATCCATACCTTGGTGCACATGGTGGACGCGCGGTCGCATTGGTCCTCGCGCTACGCCGTTCTGGCGGTCCAGTATTGGCCCTCGCTTACTACAATGCCTAGCGCCCCGACCGGTGCTACCGTGCCCTTCCAAGCCTCGTCGTCACGTGAGCAACTCCCTCATCAACAGCAGCTAGTCGTCTCCCGACTCCACGCTGTCCGGTGGCTTCATGCGACAATTGTTTCGGCGGCGGCTGACGCAGAAACCGTCTTGGCGAGGTTGTCCAGGACGCGCTGAAAGTTTGCCTGGTCGGTGGTAAAGTGCCGAAGACCTTCGACGGGATCTTCGCCGCGCCGCGCGACGGCCTGCCACGACACGCGCTGGAGCTCGGAGAGACGCTCGTGACAGTCCATATCGGGCGCGAAGAGGTGGACGCTAATCTTGTGTGCCACGATAAGGTTCTTGATGTCCACGTCCAGCGTAGCGCCCTTTGCCTCCGGCGGAGCCTCGAGCGGCTCCTTGAACGATGCGTCCGTAAAGATGACGACGGCGCGTGAAGCCTGCCCTCGCGCACGCCATTTGTGGGGTTCATCGGCCTGGGCGGGAACGTCCTTTTGTCCCATCGTGATGACGCGATAGAGTCCCTCGAGCATGCTCTCGGGCTCGTCGCCTCCACCCTTTGCCACGATCGCCGCCAGCTGGGCCTTGAGCGCTCCCACATCGCGCACGAAAGGACTGTCCTCGAACCAAGCGTCACCATCGGCACCCACGTCACGGAACGCTACGGCCTTTGCCCGCCAGTCCTTGACCGGTGATGGCGCGTTGGTGCCGCCGGTAACGAGCGAGTCGATGAACGTGCCGATGTTGGCCTTCAGCGACTCGATGCATGGTTCCATGCTCCCCGTCGCGTCGATAAGAAAAACTATGTCCGCGACGCCTCGGATGCTGTCCTGTCGCTGTGAGTCCGCCATTTGCGACCTCTTCTGATGTGGTAGGTCTTCTTCGTTGGACAATGTGGCAACGATCGTCATCTTTCCGCAAGAAACAGAATCGTGCCGAGATCACGGATTGGCCCGTCGCCGTATATACTGAGAATAGGCGAACCCGTGTCCGAGCGAGGCTGCGTCTCGACGGCGTTTCGCTCTGCGGACGCATCCTTGGGTATTCCACGACGAGTTCGCGGCTAGGACGAACCTCCTGCTCCACAAATCCACGATGTCTGCCCCAGCCAGAAAGATGAAGCGAAAACGCTCGTCGACGCGCGTTCGCACTCCGTCCGACTTGACCAAGAATGTCCGCACTTCCCTGTCAGCGTGCCTGAGAGACCCAGAGGTTCTCGAAGAAGGCGAGAAACGCCAGACTTCACTCAACAGGCACGGCGTCGATATCCTCGGAGCAGCGCTTGAGGCGCTTGGGAATACCCTATCCGATCATCCACAGCTTGCAGCGAGAATTGTAGTTGCCAGCGGGGTGTTGAAGGACCCATCGGACGACACCGTTTCCAGGCTCAGGACCCATGTCCAAGCCGCCGAGCTAGCTGATAGGCTGTCGTTCCTAAAAACGCTTCGTGAAATGGGCGTGTCGGAGGAGGAGTGGAGAGTAATGACGGATTCGCCGAGAAAACGAGGCTCAACTCCCTCGGTGAAGGGCTGATTCGGAATCCTATCTGTCAGCCCAAGTTGACATTTGCTCATCCTCGAAAGCGTTGCCGACTGACACCGAAGACGCGTGCTTTCCCGACCGGAATGCTCGCGGAGTCATTTCTGAATGGACTTCGAGACCAACGCATCGTCAATTTGTCGCGGTTGTTCCGTGTAGTTATTGCCATCCGTTTATGCCGCGAGCAGCCCTCGGCGAATCCGCAGGTCGGAGACCCCGGACTCGCCGGTCTTGATGTTGGTTGGTCTGCCTGCTGAACGGCCGTAGATGACGCCAGCAGTCATCGCTGACGTCCCACGAAACCTGACCAGAGACCAAGATATCGGAAGTTGTTCGGAAGCGTGATAACGTCAGCGAATCCTTCCCCTACGCCCCTGCTGAGTCGAACTGGCTTTGGCGCGCTGGCCCTTCGGCTGGATCGCTCGTCAGCCGAGAGGCGTTCGATTCGCTGAAGGCGCTGTACGTCCCCGACTCGCGACAAGAGGACCCTCTCTCTCGCACAACTCGCGTTCAAATACGCCTTACGCTGCTTGACGTTCAAATCGCCCCAACTCAGCTCGACAAAGCCGGATTCCGCGCTCGCGAAAAACGGCTCGACGATTCGGTAAAGAGCCAGCTCGATACGGGCCGGACTGTGCCCGCGCTTGTGGGCGAAATCCTCGAATGCATTCAGGAACGACGAAAGCGGAGAGCCGCGAATCTCAGTAAGGATCGCCTTGGCAATCGCCGCTCGGTGCGAATGACCCTTTCGCGGCTCCAACATCTCGACTCCGTGGCGTCCCAACGTCCACCTTGCCTCGTCGGATATCACCCTGGTCAGGCTGGCATGCATCCACGACGTGTAGCCGCCCAGTAGCTCTTGGCCCGTCTCGCCAAGGACCACACGCCATACTCTAAACCGGGCGAGCGTAAGGCTCATGAGCTTGGCGAAGATGCTAGCGTGGATTCCCTTTCGATGTTTGTTGCCGAGTGCCCACAGCTCCGGTGGGTCAAGCCCGACCCGTTTCGCCGCCCTCGCGAGCTTCCCACCCTCCGCGCGACTGCGAACCTCACCGACGATTTCTCGGAGTAGCGCCGAGTCGATGACTTGATATCGCCCTACCAACGCAGCTTTCGCCCGTGGTAGATGGAGTCGGTCCGTCGAGTAATTCTGCTTCGCCACTGGCAACGCTCCGTCGATAATTCTGCGCCTTTATGTCGCTGTCGCGCCGAGAGAGTCAAGCGATGCATCTTCCTTCACGTCTCAGCGAGCCTCGCACCCCGCGAGGATTTGCGAACGATGCAACCCCTTGTAGCGGATGTTCTCTTGTTGCCAATCAACCTACACGATCCCTTATCCATGGCCGAATCCGATGCCCTTGGAAAATGGTTGAGCGCATTCGAGTGGACACATTGGGTGTCCCTCTCGTTTCGCTATCCCGTCACGACGGATACCGCCTTGAGCGTTTTCAGGAAATGGTCTTCTCGTGTGATGCGAAAACCGGCAGTGATAGCGACGCATACAAAGGCGTCTTGGGCTGTCGCGGCTGAAGCTGGGGTTGGAGGCCTTGTGCATCTACACGTCATTGCCTACGGCCCGTGGTCAACTAAGACACTAAAGCGCGCTTGGCAGTCTGGCATATCGAAGATCGAGCGATACGACCCGGAGAAAAAGGGAGCGCTCTACCTCGCGAAGGTTGTGCGGGACAGTAAAGGCCATTTCGACATCGCCGACGATTTGCCGCCTCTAAGGAAGGATCGTTCGAGGACGGTTCGCATTCCACGAATCGATAGCCCCATGACGACACAGGCATTCTCTGGCAAGGTGCGGACGATCAGCGCTCCGCATTCGACAAGACAGTTTGCAACCCGTCTCGACGCCACGTTGTTTCGCGATCTGCGAATCGCGGCCGCTGAGGACGGAACGACCCTGACGAAGCTTTCACATCGTGCCTTCAAGCTATTCCTACATCGGCGTGCGAGCCATAGCATGAAGGAGAACCGTCGCGGTGCTAAGCACGGATGATGTAGAACAGGTCGTCGCGGCGTGGAAAGAGCAGGCTGCCAATCTCCGGCAGTTTGGGGCTCTGGAACAGGCGGCGACCATCGACATGGTACTTGAGGACCTGGAAGCCCGTTCTAGGAGCACTGACGACGGTTTGCTGACGCTGGACGAAGCAGCCAACGAAACGGGCTATTCGCGCGACCACATGGGAAGACTGATTCGCGAAGGGGAATTGCCGAACGCGGGGCGAAAGAACGCGCCTCGCATTCGACGGAGCGATCTGGCTCGACTTGGAAAGGGACGTGCGTCACGGCGAAATGTTGCGCCAAGGACTACCTTGGTATCCACGCGAAAGCAGATCGCGCGAGCTGTCGTCAACCGCCATGCAGGAGGCGATCGATGACAACTTCGAAAAGGCCGAAACGGGGTCGAAGCTATATCACGGGCGAGAAGGGCACGAATCGAGTTCGACTTCACGCCCATCCCCGCAACGGCACGCTGATGTTGGAGTTTCGCGACGAAGAAGGAACCAAGAAGCGTGTTTCGCTTCGCCATTCTGACTTCACGCGAGGCAAGGAGGCAGCGGACTCCCTTGCCGCTGAGTTGCGAAAGGAGGGTCCTCGCGTGGTCGAGCTAACCCTGAAGGCGCTGTTTGACAACTACGAGCGTGAGGTAACACCCACCAAGGGCGAGAGTGCGCAGGACCATGACCGAAGAGCGAGAAAGCTATACGAGGCTTGCTGGGGCTCGGGGGCGAAGCTGAAGGAGTTAGATCGCCGTGACTGGGACCGCTTCATTCAGCAACGTCGTTCTGGCGCCCTTAGACCCTTGGGAGGCACGCGGAAGAAGAAGGGTGTTCGAGATAGAGTCATCGAGTACGACCTGAAATTCCTTCTCGCGGTCTGCAACTGGGCAGAAGTTGTCCGGGTTGCGGCCCGACCGCTTCTTGAACGAAACCCGTTCAAGAGATTCCCGATTCCTTCCGAATCGAATCCTGACCGTCCGATTACGACGGAGGAGGAATTCGGGAAACTGAAGGAAGCAGCAAGGGCGCTGGGCCCAGATGTTGAGTTGTACTTGCTGCTGATTCACGACACAGGGCATCGCTGCTCTGCCGTTGGCCGCTTGCGTTGGAGCGATGTCGATGTGACTGACCCCAAGAAGCCAACGCTGCGATGGAGGCCCGAGCATGACAAGATCGGCCTTGATCACACCGTTCCTATCTCAGCAGAGGCAGCGGGGGGCCTAGCGCAGGCGCGTCGTCGCTCCGCGCGAATCGGTGATGGGTGGGTGTTCGAATCTCCTACTGAGCCGAACGTGCCTATTCGACGCGATTTGCTCAGGGATTGGTGGCAGAAGTTGGAGAAGAAGGCTGGGCTTCAGCGAATTCGTCGTCGCGGATGGCACAGCCTACGGCGCAAATTCGCTACGGATTTGAAGCACGACACGCCGTTGGCCGACTTGTGCTATCTGGGCGGATGGAAGGACCCTCAAACCGTGCTTCGCTGCTACATGAAGCCCGACGAGGCCACGATGCGGAGCGCCCTGGCGAAACGTTCCCACCGGCGGTCGAGCGGCGAATAGGCGTCTTTTTCACCCGCAACGGACACCACTAATGGACACCAAGCCGCTTGGAGGGCTGAAACGAAGAACCCGCAACCGTGTAACTGATTGCAGGTTCTGACTTTCATTCGATGGGCCTGGGTAGAGTTGAACTACCGACCTCACGCTTATCAGGCGTGCGCTCTAACCACCTGAGCTACAGGCCCCAACCCGATGGAGCAACGAAAGTTAGCCATGCCCATGGATAGGGTCAACTGAATCAGAGGTCACCACGCGAGACTCACCGCCGGCGATGGGACGTCGGACGGCTGAACGCAGAATTCGGACGGCAGACTCTGACTCTGAAACGTCGGTTCTGTGTCCGAGTCGTATGTCAGCCATCCGCTATCTGCGTCTGACATCCCATTGCCGCAGGGGCCAGAACAGGCGCTCGACGCTCAGAGTGGGAGCGGTTCTACTCGTCGAACGGCTTCCCCGGACGATCATCCTCCGCATCGTCGTCCCCATCGTAGTCGTCGTCGAGGTCGTCGTCGTCGTCGTCGTCGTCGTCGTCGTCGTCATCATCATCATCTCTACCCTGTACCATATCCCCTCTACATCATCATCGTCGTCGTCGTCGTCGTCATCGTCGTCATCATCATCATCATCATGAGACAGTATTTGCTCTACAGAGTAACTTCCTAGAGACAGTATTTGCTCTACAGAGTAACTTTCTAGAGACAGTATTTGCTCTACAGAGTAACTTTCTAGAGACTGTATTTGCTCTACAGAGTAACTTTCAAGAGACAGTATTTGCTCCACAGAGTAACTTTTCAGAGACAGAATTTGCTCTACAGATTAACTTTCTAGAGACAGTATTTAGAAAGAGTAACTTTCCAGAGACATTATTTGCTCTACAGAGTAACTTTCCAGAGACAGTATTTGCTCTACAGAGTAACTTTCTAGAGACAGTATTTGCTCTACAGAGTAACTTTCTAGAGAAAGTATTTGCTCTACAGAGTTTCTTTCTAGAGACAGTATTTGCTCTACAGTCACTTTCTAGAGACAGTATTTGCTGTACAGAGTAACTTTCTAGAGACAGTA
>WNFI01008056.1_pt1 | contig 17482 bp, 18 predicted proteins | sample 5400471 | NCBI WGS metagenome assembly WNFI01 (sample SAMN13153348, study PRJNA577476) | soil metagenome | isolation source: 100 cm saprolite on Douglas fir-dominated hillslope | place: USA:California | collected 2013-09-17 | reverse complement strand
CCACGCGCGAATTTCGAGCGCAGCCGCTGGAGGAACAACTGGTGCGCGAAATCCTCGATGTCGCGCGCTGGGCGCCGTCAGGCGGCAATCTACAGCCGTGGAAGGTCATCGCCGTGGCCGGCGCCGAGCGTACCGCCGTCATCGAGCTTGCACGGCGAATTCACGCCGCCGAAGGCGCCGACGAGAGCACCGAGCGGCCCGTGTACCCGCCAAATCTCTGGGAGCCTTATCGGACGCGCCGGTTCAAGCTCGGAGAGGACATGTATGCCCTGCTTGGAATACCCCGGTCCGACCGTTCCGCGCGGCTCGCTCGTTTCGCGCGCAACTACGGGATGTTCGGCGCTCCCGTCGAACTGTTCTTCATCATTGACGAGCGGATGGGTCATGGACAGTGGGCCCATCTTGGCATGTTCATGCAGTCGATCGCGCTTGCGGCACTGGAACGCGGCGTGAGTTCCTGCATGCAGGAGGCCTGGGCGGCTCTGCGGTTGAGCTTGAAACATCACTTTTCGCTCGATGAGCACGAACTCGTCTATTGTGGAATGGCATTGGGCTATGCGGACGACAGCGCTCCCGTCAACTCCCTGCGCTCGGATCGCGCGCCGGTGGAGGAGTTCGCAAGCTTCCGCGGCTTCACATAGACGTCGTTCGAGTCATCTTTGAACCCAGAATTGGGGTATCGTCGAATTTGACAGCAAGAGCCGGAGTGTGGATGGTTCATGGTGAGTGCAATGTGGCGTTCAAGGACCAGCACTCGAGGTTTGCATCATGACCAGTAAAGCCGTTTCAACTCCTCTGCCGATCAAGCAAGACCCGCGCTGGAGTCGCGTGAAAGTGCGCGACAAGAGCGCGGATGGCCTCTTTTGGTTCTCGGTTACGACCACGGGCATTTTCTGCCGCCCATCCTGCCCCTCGCGGACCGCGAATCCGGAGAACGTTCGATTTCACGCCAGCCCGGCGGCAGCCCGTGCTGCGGGTTTCAGGCCGTGTAAACGCTGCGAGCCGGAAGGTGCATCTCTCGATGCGCAAAACGCGGAACTCGTGGCCAAGGCCTGCAGACTCATCGAGTCGCGAAGTGAGCCGATGGGTCTTCAGGAACTTGCTGACGCAGTCGAGCTGAGTCCGCACTATTTTCATCGTCTGTTCAAGGCCAAGATCGGCCTGACGCCCAAGGAGTACGCATCGGCGCACCAGGCCTCTCGCGTTCGCAAGAACCTCGAAACCGGTCCCTCCATCACGCGCGCGATCTACGACGCCGGGTATAACTCCAACGGCCGCTTCTATGAGAACGCCGCGGGCATTCTGGGTATGACTCCCAAGCAATTTCGCCGCGGCGGCCAGGACGAGGAGATTCGTTTTGCCGTCGGCCAGTGCTCCCTGGGCGCGATCCTCGTCGCCTCGAGCAAAAAAGGCGTGGTCTCGATTCTGATCGACGACGAGCCCGATGATCTCGTGCGCACGCTGCAGGATCGGTTTCCGAATGCGCAATTGGTCGGTGCGGACGCGGAATACGAACAATTGGTGGCGCGCGTCGTGGGCCTGGTCGAATCGCCGGCGGTCCCTGTCGACCTGCCTCTCGACGTCCGCGGAACCGTCTTTCAGCGCAAGGTCTGGCAGGCACTGCGCAAGATCCCGGCGGGGAAGACGCTCAGCTACGCCGACGTGGCGCGCCGGATCAGGGCTCCCAAGGCGGTCCGGGCGGTGGCCGGTGCATGCGCGGCCAACCACATCGCGGTTGCCATTCCCTGTCATCGCGTCATTCGCAATGACGGCGGCGTATCCGGTTATCGTTGGGGCGTCGAGCGCAAGCGCGCACTCCTGGAGCGAGAAGCTGCGACTGCCTAGCGGACACGGCGGATCGCGGGCTCTTCATGTTGCATCATGGAAGATGACGCCGAGAGCATGACGGCGACCCTTGCGCATCGCGCTGACCCCGTGGCGCAAATGCACGCGATGGTCACCGCGGGTTCCCTGGACCGGGCGGCTGTTCACCGCGAACACGACAGCGTCGCCTTGAGTGAGCGGCACCACTTCGACGCGGCTCTGCATTCGAGGTCTTTGTTCGGTCAACACGAATTCGCCGCCCTCGAAATCTTCGGCCGGATCGGAGAGCAGAACCGTCATTTGCAGCGGGAAAACATGCTCGCCGTACAGGTCCTGGTGCAGACAATTGTAGTCGCCGGCCCCGTACTGCAATAGCAGCGGCGTGGGCCTGGTCTGGCCCGCTTGGTGACAACGCTCGAGGTATTCCGCATGCGTCGGAGGAAATCGGACATCGAGCCCCATGCGTTCGTGCCACGCGTTTGCGATCGGCGCCAGGCGCGGATACAGCGTGGTCCGCAACGTTTGAACCAGGTCGGGGAGCGGATAAGCAAAATATTGATACTCCCCGCGGCCGAAACCGTGGCGTGACATGATCACGCGACTGCGAAACCCGGTGTCGCGCGCATACAGCCCCGACACTTGGCGGCATTGGTCTCGAGTAATCAATCTCCGCAATAGCGTCCATCCGCGGGCGTCTAGATCATGAGCCATGCTCATCCAATCGATAGTGTCTGGGTGGACGGCGGTGGCGGTGGCGGACATAGCGTTTCCTCTCGTTTGACGGGCGATGCCTTGCCGCGGGTGATTCTACTCTCGGGCGGGCGGTCAGCGCCGCCGTATCGTGCATTTTGCAGCAAGAAACGGAGCGTCCGCTCGAGCGCCTATCGATAGTCTTCGGACAGGGAAGCGATGGCGCTTCGTGTGTCGATCACCAACCGAAGGAATTCACCATGAGCATAGAACAGGATAACAAGGCAATCGTCGGCCGCTGGTTCACCGATTTCTGGGGCAAGACTTGCAATCTCGGCATCGTCGACGAACTGGCCGCTCCGAACATGCTGCTGCAGTACTCGTTGCACGCGCCGCGGCGCGGCCGCGAAGACATCAAGTCCTTCATGTCTGATTTTCGTCAAGCGTTCCCTGACCTCCATTTTTGGGGCGCTGCCGATCTCATTGCCGAGGGCGACTATGTCGTCGGCCGTTGGGAAGGCGGCGGTACGCATACGGGGCCGGCTTTCTCGGATTTCCTGATCGGTTCACTGCCTGCCGCGACCGGACGAGTCATGCGCTTCACCGGTACGACCGTGCTTCGGCTTCAGGGAGGAAAGATCATGGAAGAGATCGGTCTTGATGACGGCGTCACGGGCCTTCAACAACTGGGACTGATCAGGGCCGCTTGACCTCTCGCGCGCATCAGACGCGTTCGAAGCAAGCGACGGTTTCGACGTGTTCCGTGAAGGGCAGCAGATTGAATGCGGTGAGCGCGCCGAGGCGCAGCCGGCCGCGCGCCGTGAGGCGCGCGGTGTCGCGGAGCAGTGACTCGAGCCCGCAGCTCACGTACACGAAACGCTCGGGTGGGTATTCGCTCAAGTACTCGGACAGCTCCGGATCGAGTCCCTTGCGCGGCGGATCCGCGATCACCACCTGGGCGTCGGACGCCGCCTCGCGCGCGGCGCCCGCCGGGCCCGGGATCACGGAAATCTTGGCCCGATCCGCCGGATCGAGCTGGGCGAGCCCGAGTTCGAGCCCGTGCAACGAATGCGGGCTGACTTCGTTCATTCGAATCTCGCCGGCCTGCGCCAGCACCGACAACCCGATGGCGCCGACACCGGCGTAAAATTCGGCGACTCGCGCACCCTGCGGGATTCGCGCGCGCACGTGCTCGACGATCTGCTGCGCGCTGTCGAGATTGTTCTGCCCGAATGCACCCGGCGGATAATGCACCGCCGCCCCGCCAAAATGTTCCACCACGCTATCAGGTCCGCACCCGTGTTGGAAATCGGGACCGAGGATGGTATTGGAGCCCTCGCAATTGGCGTTGAACCACAGGCTGTGCAGTTCTGGCCCGAGCCGCTCACGAACCAAATCGAAACACTCTGTCAAGGGCGCGGGCGTCGTGCTGTTGGCGACGATCACGACCTGAGCGGTTTGCGAGCTGCGCTCCACCACCACCTGCAGGTAGCGCGCGAGACCCAAGTGGGCTTTGTCCGAGTAGCTGCTCACCCGAGCATCGACCAAGGCGCGCCGCACGACGGCAGCGACTCGGTTGATCAAGGGATGATGAACGCTGCAGGTCGGGATGTGCACGACGCGGTGGGTGCCGAGCTCAAACAGTCCCAGTTTGGGCGAGCCCACCCTGCCGCGGATCGCGAGCCGCGCGCGCAGCCGAAATCTCGCGGTTCGCCCGGAAATCTCCAAAACCTCCGGCAAACCGTGGCCGCGCGCCAACTCATCCAGCGTGTCGCGCGCAGCCTTGGCGATGCCGCGCTCGCCGAAACGCGGGCAGCCCGGGCACGGTGGGCGGTGCGGGCACGACGTCACCTGCCTGCCTCGCATGCCGCGCCGTTGATTGTCATGTCTCCGTTCACCGTGTCCTCAACCTAGCAGACTCCGACACTCTTGACGATCCGCGCTTGCCCGGTGCAAGCTTGTCGGGGATTGATCCTACAATCGACGAAATGGATATCTTGCGAACAATAAAACTGATCGGGACGTCGCTCGCCGTCGCGAGCTTCGGACTCACGGCATTGGTCGACGCGGCCATCGCGGGAAAAATGGATGCACTGCTGGGGGATTGGGATCTCAATATTGAGAAATCAACCTTCGAGCCCCAGCCGCCCATGAAAAAATACACCATGAAGGTGATCGCCGCCGGCGCGGATCACCTGCTCATCAAAAGCGACTGGATCGAGGCTGACGGCACCGCCGGACACGTGGAATATTCCACGGCGTTTGACGGCAAGCCAATATCGATCATCGATTATCCCTTCGCGGACACCGTGACCGACACGATCGTCAACGCGACTACATGGAAATCCGTCTGGACCAAGGACGGAAAGGTAGTCGAACGCGAACTCGAGACGATTTCCGCAGACGGCAAAACATTCCGCGAAACCGATCAAGGGAGAGATGAAAAGGGAAAGAAATTCAAGAATCACTTGGTCTTCGAACGGCCATAGCGCAGATGCGCATCATGGCGGCATCGCTGCGGCCGCCTCCGCGGCGCGCCGTTTGAGCATGTCTAGTTCGCGCCGGTTGCCGGCCAGCGCCGCGGCCGCCTCGAACGCGGCGCGAGCCTCGTCATGGCGGCCAAGCTTTTGCAGTAGGTCGCCTCGCACGCTCGGCAGCAGATGATAGCTTTTGAGCGTGGGCTCGCGCATCAGGTGGTCCACGATCGCGAGCGCTGCCGCGGGTCCCTCAGCCATGCCGACGGCAACTGCCCGGTTGAGTTCGATGATGGGCGAGCGCACGGCCGCCGCCAACTCGGCATAGAACCCGGCGATGCGAGGCCAGTCGGTATCCGCTGCCGTCCCGGCCTGCGCGTGGCAGGCAATGATGGCCGCTTGCAGAGTGTAGAAGCCGCCCGCCCCACTCAGCTCGTATGATCGCGCGAGCGCTTGCATCCCCCGCCGGATCTGGGACTGGTCCCAGAGTGCGCGGTCCTGGTCCAGCATGAGAATCGGTTCGCCCGCGGCGTCGATTCGCGCCGCCGTGCGCGACGCGTTCAACTCCATCAGGGCGAGCAGTCCATGGGCTTCGGGCTCCTGCGGTGCGATGGAGGTGAGCACGCGGGCCATGCGCAGCGCTTCATTGCAGAGCTGGGGGCGCAGCCAGTCCTGGCCGCTTGCCGCAGTGTAGCCTTCGTTGAATATCAGGTAGACGACTTCCAACACCGAGGAGAGCCGCTCGGAGAGGCCCTCACCGTGCGGCGTCTCATAGGCCAGCCCCGATTCCGATAGGGTCCGCTTCGCGCGAACGATGCGCTGAGCAATCGTCGCCTCGGGCTGCAAGAAGGCCCTGGCGATTTCTTCGGTCGTCAGGCCGCAAATCATCCGCAGCGCCAGGGCAGCGCGGGCGTCACGCGACAGCAGCGGATGACAGGCGGTGAAGATGAGCCGAAGCAGTTCATCGCCGATGTCGTCGTCCAGGGCGGCGTCCAGATCGGGCATGGTCAGCTGTTCCTCGTCCATGTCTCCGGCGATCATCTCGTGCTTGCGCTCCAGCATTCGGCGGCGGCGCAAATGATCAACGGCCCGGTGCTTGGCGGTCGCCATCAGCCAGGCGCCCGGCCTTTCCGGAACGCCGGTCGCCGGCCACCGCTCGAGGGCGGCCACCAGGGCATCCTGAGTCAACTCCTCGGCCAACGGCACATCGCGCAGCATCCTCGCCAAACCCGTGATCAGCCGGGGCTGCTCGATCCGCCAAACGGCGAGGATCGCGCGATGGACGTCGGCGGCCGTCATGGCCGCCGACCGCGACTGCCGGACCCTCGCCTCAAGGGCCCATCGGGGCAAACGCGCGAAGCTCGCACGTTCCCTCCCAGCCAGGGAAGAGGTCCTTGTGGAGCTGCATGAACTCCGTCGCCGACGCCAAGGCCTCTTCCTTGCCTTGCAGTTCGAAAACCGCGTAGCCGCCAATGACCTCCTTGGCCTCCACGAATGGGCCATCGAGGACGCTGAGCCGCCCGTCGATGATGCGCACCTGTGCGCCCGTGGCGAGCGGCATCAGTCCGCCATTGTCGAGCATGCGGCCGGCCTTGATCTCACGGTCGGCGAGTTTGTGCATCGCCTCCATGAGTTGCGGCGGCGGAGGCCCAACGTGGGCGGACTTGACTATGAACATGAATTTCATTTGAGCAACCTCCTTAAGGCGAGCCGCGGGCGACGATCGCCGCTACTGTCTCGCTCTTTAAGTCGACGAACCAGACCACAGTGGATCGACATCCTCAAAATTCAAAACTGAAATTGTGTCTGTCCCCAATCCCAGGGGATAACCCTGTGCATAACAACGTTGTGAAATCAAAACGTCATGTTCATTCAGCCGCTTATGTTGACATGACGAATTCTTGACCAATCTTTTAGTGCCCGACCCAGCGAATGCGGCAGCTCAACCCTTGGACTTCGTTCGCTTTTTTGCGGGGCGTTTGCGTTTGGCCACCTTCTTCTTGGCCTTGCGCCGCATTTTCATGAGCGCGTCGATGAGATCGTCGACCGCTTCATGCCGTTTCGCCTTGCGCCGCATCCAGACCAGAGCCTCGAGAAGATCGTCAACGGGTTCAGGTTTTTTCTTCATGTACCACTTTAACCGCGTCGCAATCCTTTTTTTTGAATTCGACGGGTAGAGCCCTGCCCTCCCCGAGCAGACAAGCCGTGAACAGAGCTCCTAGACCCGGTTGATGACCGACCCCTGCAATCAACTTGCTGCGATCCTTGCCGAGCAGGGTCAACACTGCCAGCGCGGGCGCTCCCGGCGAGAGTTCGGCGGCTTCCTCGGCCAGGGGCCAACCGGCGACGTCGGTCAGAATTTGCGCCGTCTGCTTGGCGCGAACCAGAGGGCTCGTCAATAGGCGTTCGGGCGCCTTGCTGAACTCTTTGAGTCCGGCCGCCGCCTTTCGCGCCCGCCGCATCCCTGCGGGCGACAGGGGCCTCGCGCCATCGTCGCGCCACCGATGATCATCGCGCTCGAATGCAATTGCGTGGCGAACGATCAACAATTCCATCGTTTCAAGGACTGGATTCTGCAAGCGGCGGCGCATCGTTGACGGTCGAAACCTCGAACTTGTTGCGCAATCGCTTCCACTTTCCGCGAACTTTTCGATAACCCTTGGCATACAGCTTGCGCGCCCGGGCAGCGGTCCTCACGTAATGCTCGGCAAAACGTCCCATCAAGAACAGCGTCTCGGGTGGAATACCCTTAGGGGGCGCGCCGGCGAGAGCCTGCAGGCGGCGGCTCGCCACGGCGGCATCCTGTTGCGCTCCCAGCTTGTCCTGCCAACTCCGCAAGGCACGGAGCATATCCTCTGCAGGTTTCCCATAGATGACAGCCACCGCTTCGAGCGCATAGCGCAATTTCTTGACCTGACCTCGGACCGCGTGATACGCCTCCATCGAGGACTCGGACGTGAGAGCGTCCGCGCCCTTGCGCACCTTTCGGTATCGCCGTCTAATCATGTCCGGCATTGCGTTCCGCGCCGACTCCGGTAGTGATTGCTGCGGCACGGCAGAGGGTGCGGAGAGCAGTGACGTCAATTTCTGAAGATTCTTCTGCACCGACACCGAATCGAGAACGGTCAGCATCCGGTCGCGAGCCCGGCCACGCTCCAACGCCAGGTGTTTTTTCAAGGGTTCGACGCTGTCCTGGTCCGATTCCGGCAACGCGCGGCCAAAGGCCTCCAATTCATTCAAGGCGACGTCCAAGTCGCGCACGTCGCCGAGAGCACGCAGTACCTTTTTGAGCGTCGGGCGAATCCGCAAGAACGATGAGGACAAAGACGATTGGAACTGGCGCAGGATGCCATCCAATCTGCGGCCGGCGAGGCGCAAGTCGTGCAGTTCCTCCGGATTGTCTCCCAGGCGGGCACCCGGTTCGTGCAGATGCCAGGCAGACAAGTAGCGGCGGAGGTTCGCTCGAGCAACTTCGGCCATGGGCATGGAAGCATCCACCGCCGTCGGCAAAAATTCCGGCGCCGGCCCCGGGGCCAAGCCCACGGATTTGAGACCTTGCGAGTACTTCGTGTCGGACGCCGCCTCCAGTGAGCAGTCGTTGCGCAGGGTATTCACCAGCGACTGCAGCGGCTCGTGGGATTCAGTGAGGGCTTCCACTTCGACCCGCTGCATGCTGGTGCGGGGCTCGCCGTGCGGTCGCGAAATGACGGTTTCATCCAGGGCGATTTCCCCCAGCTGCTGCACCTGGTCCTCGTGGCGGATGGCGAATCTCTGTCTCGATGTGTGCACTTCGAACAATGGCAGCAACGCATGCGCTCCGCTCACCGCGTGCACGCGCGTCCCAACCGGCCCGATGGATTGCCGAATCGACTCGCTCCCTGGGTTCTCGAGCGATTCGGTCAATTCCCGGCGGTCGGCGACCTCCGCGCCGGCGGAATGAAGCGATTTGAGCGTGGCTTCCGATTTCCCGGATTCCGAGCGGATGCGCAGCGCGAAGCCCGCCCGATGGAATCGCCAGTCGTCCGTGTCCAGATACGTATCGACGATTTGAAGAGTGGAGCGCGGCTCGAGCACGAGTCCGCCGATCGTGCCGTGATCGGTCAGCCAGCGGCGAACGGAGCCAAGATCGGTGGACGCGAGCTGCCATTTGACATTTGTGCGACAGTCTAGAACATCGCCACAGCTTTTTCAGGAGATCTGGCCAAAGTCGAAGTGCGGGCGCCTGACCGGGAGGAAGGGTAACCTGATCCACAACGCATTTTAAAAAAGCCAACTGGGGAAGCCATGATCAACAGGGAAAGCACCCGACCCACGGAGGCGAACCGCCAGGCCGCCTCACTATTGTCTGAGACGACCGCCTTGAAGCTCGCGCTGACGGGTCTCGCCGGTTCCAGCATCGAATGGTACGACTTCTTCCTGTATGCCACGGCGGCGGCCCTGGTATTTCCCACGGTATTTTTTTCGTCGACGTTACCGCCTCTGATTGCGCTGATCGCCTCCTTCAGCACCTTTGCGGTCGGCTTCCTGGCGCGACCGATCGGAGCGGTGGTGTTTGGTCACATAGGAGACCGACTGGGACGAAAGGCCGCCTTGGTCGGCGCGTTGATCGTCATGGGAACAGCCACCTCCCTGATCGGCGTGCTGCCGACCTACCGTGCCGCGGGCGGCTTTTCCCCGCTGGTACTGGTGCTGTTGAGGCTCACGCAAGGTCTGGCAGTCGGGGGACAGTGGGGCGGCTCGATGCTTCTCGCGACGGAAAATGCGCCGAAGGCGAAGCGCGGCTTGTACGGCAGCATTGCGCAGGCCGGCGTTCCGGTCGGCGTCGTGCTTGCCAATCTCGCTTTTCTGGGGGTGAACGGCGCCATGTCACCCGAGGCTTTCATGAGCTACGGCTGGCGGATTCCCTTCCTGCTCAGCATCGCCTTCGTGGGCATCGGCATCCTGATTCAACTTCGGATGGAGGATACGTCGCCCTTTCGCCGGCTTCAGCAATCGCGTCTGCAGGATCAGCCGCCCCGAGACGCGGCGCCGGCGAGCGCCGCCGCACCGACGGCACGCTCCTCACCGGTATTCGAAGCATTTCGTCTTTATCCGAGAATAATGCTGCTGGCCGCAGGCGCTTACGTGTCGACCAATTTGTCTTTTTACATTCTCATCACGTACATCGTCTCTTATGGAACCAGCGTCGCCGGTCTCAGTCTTCCGCGCGGCACCATGCTGGCTGCCGTGCTCATCGCCAACGCCGCGGTCATCCCCATTTTGTTTTTGGCAGGCAGCCTGTCCGACCGCTATGGACGGCGCCGGGTTTTCATGACCGGCGTAGCGCTGACGGGCGTCTGGAGTTTCATCCTATTTCCGCTGATCGAGACGCGCTCGTTCGTATGGATCACGGCGGCGGAACTGATCGGGGCGTGCTTCAATAGCCTTACCTACGGTCCCATGGCCGCGATGTTCGCGGAACTGTTCAGCACCCGGGTTCGCTGTTCTGCCGTTTCACTCGCATACCAGCTCGGCGCGATCGTCGGCGGCGGACTCGCACCCATCATCGCCACCGGTCTCTTTGCCAGATACCACAGCAATTTCGGAGTTTCCATCTACGTCTCCGGCGCCTGCGTTTTCTCGCTGTGTTGCGCGCACATGCTGAGAGAGACGCGCGGCGCCGATCTGGATGAACACACCGCGTCAGGTGCAGCAGCCACAGCCCTGGCCGGTTGATCCACACCCAGCCCTGCCCGCCTTCCGCCGCACGGTCACGAGTCCCAGGCGAAGTGTTCCGGCATTTTGCCGTTCGGATCATATTCCAGAATTTCCCCGTTCCTCGCCGAAATTCCGGTCAGCGCGAGAATGAACGCCCAGTGACTGACCACCAATGTGGTGGTACGGTCCTCGCGCGCCGCCATGAGCCTGCGGAACCCATTCGCGCGTGCGATGGTCTCTTCCAAGGTTTCAGTGGCACCCGGCCACCATTGCTGCGGCAGATGGGTAAACTCATGATGCGGAAATCGAGTGGCAAGCACCTGGGGATTGCTGCCGACATCGCACACGAACGCGGTGCGTTCACGGACTTCATGCATGATATCCACCGGAACCGGGTGCACGGCGAGGATGGGCTCCGCCGTCTGCAACGCGCGCATATAGGGGGAAATGATGATTCGAGTCAACGCCACCTGAGCGAGCTGCGCCGCTGCCGCAGCCGCCTGCTCGTTCCCCAACGGCGTCAATTCCGGATCCTCGATCCCCGGATCTACGCGAGTTTGGTTGAAATGCAGGTTGAAATAACTTTGCCCATGCCGAAGCAGAAACATAGGAGTCCTCTAACGATTGATGATGCCGAAGTCGATGATGCCGATTGGGTACACGATCTCGCGCCCTTACGCCGGCGTGCGCGCCGACCGAGTCATCAGTACCCCGCCCAGCGCCAGCGCAAACCCGATAAATTGTACCGGCGCCAGCGTCTCTCCAAAGAAGAGATACGCCTGCACCGCGGCCAGCGGAGGAACCAGCAACAGCAGCGCCGTCACCTTCGTGGCATCGCCGTGACGCATCATCCACATGAGCAGGGTCGTACCCACCACGGAGGGCACCAAGACCGACCACGCGAGAGCGCCCCACAAAATCGGCGTTCCATCCCAGCGCAGTGTCCCGACGAGCGGCATCGCAACCACGGCAACGATCGCCGCGCCGACATTTTGAATGCTCGAGGCCATGCGCAACTCCGTCGCGGCGAGCCACTTCTGTACGATGGTGCCGGTGGTGACCGCCAACACGCTGACCAAGGCCGCTGTGACCGGCAGCAGCGTCAGAGAGCCCACACCGTGACCGGCGAGCTTCGGCGCGAGCACCAGCCCTACTCCCGCGAATCCAATGAAGAGTCCCAGCCACGCACGCGGTTGCAGGGTCTTACCCATGACGGACACCGCCAACAACGCGGTGAACAGCGGCTGGAGGGCGCCGAGCAGCGCCATCACCCCCGCCGCCATGCCGTGGGTGATGGCCCAGTAGCTCGCACAGAGGTAGATGCCCTGCATGAGCCCGCCCGCCAACAATTGGGGCCCCGCGCGCCGGGCACCGGGCCAGCGAACTCCGGCGACGAGCGCCGCACAGCCCATCACCATGGCGGTCAAGGAAAAGCGCACCACCAGAAATAATTGCAGATCGGCGTGCGGCAGCGCGGCCTTGGCGACGATGAAGCCCGTCGACCAAATCAACACGAATACCAAGGGAATGCCGAGCCGCACCATGTTCATCTTGTCTTCAAACCCTAGCGCAACTCATAGCCGAGCGCCTGCGCGGCATGCTTCAATGGATCAATCATAACGTCATCCGCCAACGCGCGGTGGAATAGCGGATGCGGCGGAAACAGTGCGCCGCGCAGTGCCCGCTCATTCAGCGCGAATGCAGGCGCGCCGCCGTTCATGGATGACGCATAGCGGATTCCCTGAATGTTCGGGAAGGCCTCGTACAGATCGCGCGCCCAGCCTCGAGCGCGCTCGCGGTCGCCCGAGTGAATCGCCATCGACGCGCCCATTCGAGTAGCGAAGTCGCCGGTCAGATCGACGACCAGCAGCGGTTGTGCGCACTCAAAGACGGCCAACCACGGCGACTGAAAAGCACGGTCGATACGACGAACCGTCTGAAACACTTCGGCGAGACAGGTCTTCGCGTCGGGTGCTGCGTAATAGATGCCTCGCCCCTGCGTCACCGCTGCGCGTTCGGCCGTCGGTACGTGATGATCCCATCTCGCATTCAAGGGTCCAAGGTACCTAAAGGTATTCCACGCGATCCGATAGCGGCTGGCAGTGTAATACACCCGCGCGAGGCGTGTGCCGGCAGCTACCGCAAACAGAGAAGGTACTAAGCGCGAGAGCGCCGCCGTACCCGGTGAATGAGGAAATTTTGCCACGCGCGAGTCGGTGATCGGACTGAAACGAGCTATTCAAAACCTTGCGCAAGAGCGACGACTGTAGTTACGGGTTCGCCGTGCAGCAGCCAATCGCGAGGACTTAAAGGTGCATCTTGTCCCGCCACTTCGAGATCCGGATTGGGTGATAGAAACCACTCCGCGACATCGAGCGGATTGAGGTGCTCCGGTAGTGCCCCAATGACTTCCCGAAGTCCGGGCAGCACCTGCTTGCGCTCGAACTGAAAGCGCGGCAACCGCCGTTCTCCATCGTACTCAATACCGTACAGCGATCGTTCGCGTAGGCGCTGCCTGACTCGACTGACGTCGAGTTTTAAGTAACCGGCGGCCTGGCCCGTTGTAAAACTCGTTTCGATCAGCGCCATATAGTCAGCAATGGAGCGCGTCAGCGGATCTTGTTTCGCACTGCCCGCCCAAGCCGCAGTCGACAGACCCACTGATTCCAGAGCATCGATTTCTCCCGCCGTCATCGCCTGAGCAGCCGAGCCCCCCGGCACCGCGTATCCGATCATCGGTTCGTTCACCAGGAGTCGACGGCGGGCGTGCTCAAAGAGTTCGAGCGGCACCTTCCCGGCTATCGATTCGCGGCGATCTGCTGATCGCTTGGGTTGGTGGGCCACGAAGCCTCCTGTTTATTCCTTTCGAGAATATCCGGGAGTATAGCAAAGTCTCTGCATCTTGTCCTCCCGCTGAGGAACATACTCTAAATAGCTGTATTTGTTGTTTTTTTATGGTCCGATGGACAGCTAACAGCATCACAGCAACCACGCGCTTGTTGGACGGGTGGGCACTTCACGGTCCCGTAGGAGCAAAAAACGCAGCAGTCTCCTTTCTTCGGGCGCAGCAACGTATGGCAGCCGGCACATTCGTGAAACCCCCGTGCTCATGCGACGACTCCCTGTCTACGGATATCGCCATTGTAACGAACCGTGACGATCGACGCTGCACCCCGCTTATCCGTCCCTATAATCGGACGCATGCAGTCACTGGAATCGGAATATCTGGAGCTCGAGGCGGCAGGCATAATCGACGAGGCCTCGGCCTCGCGAGCCGTCGCCTTCGAGCGCGGCTCGATATTCTCAGTGTTCGAAGAGGTTCGATTTGCGTTGTATGCAGCCGTCGCGGCAATCACCGCGGGCGTGGGGATTTTGGTCAAGAAAAACCTCGACCTAATCGGTCCCATGACTCTAACCATTGCTCTGGCGCTCGTTGCCGCCGCCTGCTACGCCACGGCAATTCGCACCCGGTTGCGTCAGGAGACACTCACGATCGGAGGCGATTACCTTCTCTTGCTCGGCGCACTGATATTGAGCGCCGACTTGGGATACACGGAATCTCAGTTCCATTGGCTGGGATCGCAGTGGTCGTGGCATCTCTTGATACTTGCCGTCCTGCACGCGGTAACCGCATATGCGTTCAATTCGCGCCTTGTTCTTTCAGTGTCGCTCACATGCCTAGCGGGATGGTTTGGTATTGAAGGACACATTCAAGACCTGTTTCAGCGGGACAATACGATACGGAACTCAGGACTCCAGGCGCTGGTCTGTGCCAGCGTGATTTTCATATGGCGGGAAGCCCCCCGCCGATTGGGTGGCGTTCCACAGTTCAAGGAAGTCTTCCAACATTTTGCTGCCAACTTGGGATTCTGGGGAGCACTCGCCCTGTGCTTCGCTCCACGCTCGCGGCTCGCAGGCATGGCCGTGTTGATCGTGCTGGCTGTGGTTTCGATCCGCGGCGGACTGCGGAACGGTCAGGAAATCCTTGTTACATACGGCATCGCCTATGCGGCGCTGGGAGTGTGTTTTGTCGAGTCTCAAACCGTCACCGGCCTGTTGGCTGCGCTGTTGGAGCTTGCGACGGTGATCGTTGCGGTCATCCTGCTGTGGCGGCTCCGTCATCGGGCGAGTGCGGTACCCGCGTGATTCCGTTCCGTCCCACGCCTCAGCAAGAGCGGTGGATACAGATCGCGTCTCGCACCAGGGAAGCTCGGAGTGCACCTTGGCTCACGGCGAGGATTTCCGGATGGAAGGCCGCTACCTCTGTCATGCGATGCGTGTTTTTTGTTCTCGGGGCGTTCGCCGCAGCACTACTGGCGGCCGTCTTCGAGCTACTGCACGTGCCTCGCTTTCTGTTCGTCAGCGGTGTGATTCTGGTTGCGGGTGCCGAGTGGCTCATCTTACGACGGCGGCTCTTTGGCGCTGGAATCGAGGAAGCGCTCGAGTTGGTTGGCCTGCTCATGATTGCGCTCCAAAGCGTGGATACGAGTGCCGCGTCGATTGAAATTCGCGTCTCGCTGATTGTCGCCGCGATGTCGCTCATGGCGGGATTGCGCTTGCTCAATCCGTTTTTTATCAACTTGTCAGTCATCGCCTCGTCGTGTGCAATTGGTTTCGCCGGCCTACATCATTCTGCCGATACTTTGGCAGCGGGTACCCGCGCGGGGGCTTTCTGCCTGGCTGTGGCCTGGGCGGCGCTGTATGTCAATCGGGTTCAGTTCCGGCGGCCGTCGTACGATCAGATGCTCAACTGGCTCATGGTAACGATGCCCTTGGTTGGGTATCTCTGGATTGAATTCGACAATGCATCGCAAGTGACGATCGAATCGCTGCGGCAGGCACCCTTCGCCAGACTGCTTCCCCCTCTGATGCTCATCGCCTTCGGACTCGCGGCACTGATTATCGGACTCCGACGACGCAGCCATGCACCAATTATCGCGTTCATGACATGCGCTGGATGTGTCGCCTACGAGCTTCGAAAACTTACAAGCCTGTCGCTCGAAGTGAAACTGATGGGCTGGGGGAGCGTGGTACTTCTCCTGACGCTCATATTGGATTGGTATATGCGTACGCCGCGCCGCGGAATCACCTCACAGCGGTTTGAGGAGAATGCGGGGTCGTTTGAACTCTTGGAACTGGCCGGAGCCAGCGTCCTTACACCTCAATCGATCCAACATTCGGACGCGCAATTCAAGGGCGGCGGGGGCGCCGGAGGAGGAGGCGGAGCAAGCGGAAGCTATTGACTCTCCCGCTGCGCTCGGAGTGCTCGACCGTCGCGTAGGCATTGACGCCTCCCCTACTCTCGCAACGCCGCGGCACCGGAACGTTCCGATCTCACAGATACCCGCGGTATTGCTCCACGGCTGCGGCGGCAAACTCACGCGCTTCTTCCTCGTATCGATTCTGCCAGTAGCCGCACCGCACCGACTCCACCACATACCGCCAGCGTGTCAGGTATCCCGTGCGCCACTGGCATAGCACATGATAATACTCATGCAAGAGCAGCTCCGGACATGCCACGAATTCGGCACCGGGCTACCGATCGTGGAAGCGTGTAACGGCTCCCAAAGAGCCGCCTTGTCGGCACCTCAAGCTGGTGCGCACCGTTTGGCATACTGGTCGTCCACGCCTAGCGCCCCTGCTTCGCCGCCAAGTCGCCCTGGGCCTCGAGGGAAACGTCGTTCCATTTCTCCCAGGTTTCAATTCGCCTGGCGTACTCCGTGCGCGTCATCGGCAAGCCGCTCGAGCCGAAGAAGATGCGCAGCGGCGGATCCCTCGCATCAACCACTTTGAGGATCGCGGGACCAGTCGCGTCCGGATCGCCCGGGACGTTGTTGCCGCGAAATGCCGCGATCGCGGCGCGGGCGCCATCGTAGGCCGGCATTTGAGTGGCGCGCTTCGCCGAAGGGCCACCCCATTCGGTCGCGAACCCGCCAGGTTCGACGATGGTCACCTTGATGCCGAAGCCCGCAACCTCGGCAGCCAGGGACTGGCTGAACCCCTCGAGGCCCCACTTCGATGCGTGGTAAAGGCCGACGGTCGGGAAGGCGTTGACCCCGCCGATCGATGACACCTGAATGATGTGGCCCGAGCCCTGCGCGCGCATGATCGGCAACGCGGCCTGAGTCACCCAGAGCGCGCCGAACAAATTCGTCTCGAGCTGAGCTCGGGCTTCGGCTTCGTTGACCTCCTCGATCGTACCGAATAGTCCGTATCCGGCGTTGTTGCCCACCACATCGAGGCGGCCGAAGCGTGCATGCGCCTCGGCGATCGCGGCGGCGACCGCCGCCTTGTCGGTGACGTCCAATGCGATCGTTGCGACTTGAGCGCCGTAGCACTCGACCAGCGGGGCGAGCGCCTTCACGTCGCGCGCTGTCGCAGCAACCCGATCGCCCCGCGCCAGCGCCGCCTCCGCCCAGACGCGACCAAAACCCTTCGACGTGCCGGTGATGAACCAAACCTTGCTTGCCATGATTGCTTCCTGCGCCGCGAGGGCGCCACATAATTGGGGGAATTCCACAATATATATAGTGGAAGAAGCGCCGCATTCAAGTGGGACATGGATGATCGGCAGTAAACGCGCTTTCCAGCAACTTGACGATAGAATATAGGGCTTGATTTGCCGGCGTATCGATTGCCAACGATTGGCCCCTTCGAACGATGTAGCCATTGAGATGATCGATCTCGCTGCGCCGCCCTCGCATCAAGTCTTGGGCCGTGGAGGAAAACTGCCCCGGCATCGTTGCGGCGATTCCCTCCACTCCCTGCCAGCTATCACCCGGCACGGTGATCGACTC
>WNFI01653666.1_pt1 | contig 17485 bp, 16 predicted proteins | sample 5400471 | NCBI WGS metagenome assembly WNFI01 (sample SAMN13153348, study PRJNA577476) | soil metagenome | isolation source: 100 cm saprolite on Douglas fir-dominated hillslope | place: USA:California | collected 2013-09-17 | reverse complement strand
TCCGGTGTCGCCCTCGCCGACGCGCTTGTGGTCCCGCGCCGTGGCGAGCGGCAGCGCATGCGCGCCGTCGACCAGCGCGAAGAAGCTCGCCTCCTCGCCTTCGAGGAACTCCTCGACGACGACCTCCGCGCCGGCCGCGCCGAAACGCTGCGCTACCATGGCCTCATCGATGGCCGCTTCCGCCTGGGCGACGCTCGTCGCCACGGTGACGCCCTTGCCCGACGCCAGCCCGTCGGCCTTGACGACGATGGGTGCGCCGCGCCGGCGCACGAACGCCTTCGCCTCGGCGGCGTCGCGGAAGCGGCCATAAGCGCCGGTGGGGATGCCGTATTTGGCGCAGAGATCCTTGGTGAAGCCCTTGGAGCCCTCGAGCGCGGCGGCCGCCGCGGTCGGGCCGAAGGCGCGGATATCAGCCGCTTCGAGCCGGTCGACGAGGCCGGCGACCAACGGCACCTCCGGCCCAACCACGACGAAGTCGATGCGCTCGCGCCGCGCGAGGGCGAGGATGCCCTCGATATCGTTTGCCGCGACCGGGACGCAGGTCGCCTCTTCGGCGATGCCGGGATTGCCGGGCGCGCAGAACAGCGCGTCGCACAGCGGCGAGGCGGCGATCGTCCAGCACAGCGCATGCTCGCGCCCGCCCGACCCGATCACCAGTACGCGCATCCCGTTCTCCTTGAAGGCCGGTCGCAAATTCGCAGCCCGGTGCCTTTGCTTCTATACCAGGAATGCCGCCGGCCGCCGAAAGCGCTCTTCGCTGCCGCCAGCGATAGCGGCGATGGTGCGGCGGTGGCGCAGTATTGGTGCTCGGGATGGTCCGGTGCGGTAGCGTAAATGTAGCGGATCGCGCGGCCAAATGGTCCACTCGGGCCGCGATTTATAGGTTTCACGTGGCACATCCGAGCGCTTTTTCGCGCGGGTTTCCGCGACCCGCAGCGCCGCCGCGCCCGGGCGAGATGGTCGCTGCCGTTTTCCGGGATGGTGAAACCTGTAGCACTCGCCGCAGCGGCACCATGCCTCTGCCACGCCAATTTCCCTGTCGCCGCGGGGTCTTGTATCATAGGCGGCGATGACAGGAACCCCCCTCCAGGCGGCGGCGCCGCTCCGGGCGAACCTTCCCGAATACACGGTCAGCGAGCTCTCGGCCGCGCTCAAGCGCACCATCGAGCAGGACTTCTCCTATGTCCGTCCCGGCCGCTCCAAGTACCAGCTCGTCATCGAATCGATGGAGCTGGCCGGCGTCGGCGCCCTGCTGAAGTTGCTGGAGGATCGCCGCAAGCGTCTCGCCGCCGAGGGCCTCTTCGCCGAGGAGCGCAAGAAGCGGCTGCCCTTCCTGCCACGCATCATCGGCGTCGTCACCTCGCCCACCGGCGCCGTCATCCGCGACATCCTCCACCGCCTCAACGACCGCTTCCCGCGCCATGTGCTGGTGTGGCCGGTGGCGGTGCAGGGCGAGGGCGCGGCCGAGCAGGTGGCGGCGGCGATCGCCGGCTTCAACCGGCTGTCGCCCGGCGGCAAAGTGCCGCGGCCCGATCTCCTCATTGTCGCGCGGGGCGGCGGCAGCCTCGAGGATCTGATGGCGTTCAACGAGGAAATCGTGGTCCGCGCCGCGGCGGCCTCGGCGATTCCGCTGATCTCCGCCGTCGGCCACGAGACCGATACGACGCTCATCGATTACGCCAGCGACAGGCGCGCGCCGACGCCGACTGCAGCGGCCGAGATGGCCGTGCCGGTGCGCCTCGACCTCATCGCGGAGCTCGCGGCGAAGGCGACGCGCATCGTCTCCGGCCTCGCGCGCTTCCTCAGCGAGCGCCGCACGCTGGTCGAGGGGCTGGGACGCGGCCTGCCGGATCCGCGCAGCCTGCTCGACACGGCCCGGCAGCGGCTCGATGATCGCGCCGAGCGCCTCGAGCTTGGCTTGCGCCAGGCGATCGCGCTGCGCCGGCAACGGCTGGAGACCGCCGGCGGACGCCTCAGCAAAGGGCTGCTCGAGGCGCAGCTCGTACGCGCGCACGAGCGGCTCGCCGATGCGCTGCCGCGCCTCGAGCAGACGCTGCGCCGACTGGTGGACCACCAGCAGCACCGGCTCGAGAATGTCGGCGGGCGGCTGGAAGCCTATCGCCAGGCCGTCGCGAAGATCTTGGCGCGCGGCTACGCCATTGTCCGCGATGCCACCGGCAGGATCGTCGACTCGGCGCATGGGATCGCCGCTGGCGACGCGCTGACGCTCATCTTCCACGACGGCAAGATCACGGTGACGGCGGAAGACGCCGCCAAGCAGCCGCGCGCCCGGCCGAAGAAACCGTCATCCCCCGATCAGGGGTCGCTGCTGTGAGACGTGCCGCAGTAGCAATCTTGGTCGCGCTGATCGCCGCTCCGGCGTGGGCGGGAACGCTGACCCTCGATGGCGCCATCGAGCAGGGCTGGCAGCCGCGAGCATCGCGATCTCGCGGTTCAGGCGCGACACTACGATGTGCAGCGCATCAACGGGCTGCCCGAGCAGCAGGTATCGCCCGATGCGGTCACGCTCGAGCGCATCAAGCGCGAGGGCGCGGTGATCGCGCGCGCGCGCGCCGCCGACACCGACCTGCCGTTCTTCGAGGAGCCGCTGCATTGGCCGGCGACCGGTCCGATCTCCGGCGTCTATGGCAGCCAGCGCATCCTCAACGGCGAGCCCCGCGCGCCGCATGGCGGTGTCGATGTCGCGGCGGCGCGCGGCTCGCCTGTCGTCGCTGCCGCCGGCGGCACCGTGACGCTGGCCGAGCGCGATCTCTTCTATACCGGCGGCACCGTCATCATCGATCACGGCTACGGTCTCGCCACGACCTACCAGCACATGGACAGCGTCGCTGTGACGGCCGGGCAGCATGTCGAGGCGGGCGAGCGCGTCGGCACGGTCGGCGCCACGGGCCGCGTCACCGGCCCGCATCTCCATTGGTCGCTCAACTGGTACGACGTGCGCCTCGACCCGATGCTCGTCGCGGGACCGATGCCGGAACCACGCTGAGCGTCATCCTTCTCGGGTCGTGTCATTCAGCTTGCGCGCTGACGCGCTCGATGAGGCGATCCAGCGCGGCGAAATCATCGAATTCGGCGGTTACCGAGAGCACCTCGACGCGGGCGCGCCATTCTGCGGGCAGGCGAACCGCGTCCTTGGCGGTGGTGACCAGCACGGCGTGCGCTGCTTGCGCCTCGGCCAGAAGGCGCTGCAGCTCCGCCGCGCGGTACGGATGGTGATCGGCAAAAGCGTGACGCGCCGCGAGCCGTGCGCCGATGCCTTCGAGCGTGGCGAAGAACTTTGCGGGACGGCCGATGCCGGCGAAGGCGACAACGGCACGGCCGGCCAACGCGCCGGCATTCTCCGGCACGAGGCGCGCGCGCAGCACGGTCTTCCCGGCGAGCAGCGGGGTTACGCCGGCACCGTCCTCGCCCATGAGCACCACGGCATCGGCGCGGGCGAGACCGGCGTCGAGCGGCTCGCGCAGCGGACCCGCCGGCAGCACGCGGCCATTGCCGAACCCGTACCCGCCGTCGATGACGAGCAGCGAGAGATCCTTGGCCAGCGTCGGGTTCTGCAGCCCGTCATCGAGCAGCAGACAGCGAGCGCCGGCGGCGACGGCGGCTCGCGCGCCCGCGACCCTGTCGCGCGCGATCCACGCCGGCGCGGCCGCGGCGAGGAGCAGCGCCTCGTCGCCGACTTGCGCCGCATCGTGTCGCGCGCGATCGACGGCGACGGGTCCAGCGAGGCTGCCGCCATAGCCGCGGCTCAACAGATGCACCGCATGGCCGCTCGCCTGCAGTCGCCGCGCCAGGGCGATCGCGACCGGCGTCTTGCCGGCGCCTCCGGCCACCAGATTGCCGACGCAGATGACCGGCACGGGCGCGCGCCAGGGATGCGTCCAGGCTTGGCGCGCGGCGCCGGCGGCGGCATAGGCCCAGGCGAGCGGTTGCAGCAGATCGGGAACGAGGCCGGGGCGGGCCCAGAACTCAGGCGTAGGCAGACGCGGCATGCGGCGTCAGGCGGTCGAGCCAGGGCGCGATGCGCTCCAGCACCGCATCGAGCACGGCGCGGTTGTTCGCGGCCACATCGAGCGCCGCGGCGGCGCGGCGCGCGCGCTCGGCCGGGTCGCCGATGAGTTGCGCGACCGCCGCGGCGAGCTCGGCGCCGTCACGCACGGTGAGGGCTGCCCCGGCGGCGGCAAGATCGCGGGCGATGGCGGCGCAATTGCTCATATCCGGCCCGTGCAGGAGGGCGCAGTCGAGCAGCGCCGCCTCGAGCGGGTTGTGCCCGCCCATCGGCGCCAGCGAGCCGCCGATGAACGCGATCCCGGCGAGGCGATAGAACAGGCCGAGCTCGCCCAGCGTGTCGCCAAGATAGACGTCGGTCGCCGCATCGATCGGCTCGGCCAGCGAGCGGCGGGCGACGCTGAAGCCCTCGCCCTTCAGCAGGGCTGCGATCGCGCCCGCGCGTGCCGGGTGGCGCGGCACGATCACCGTCAGGATATCGGGCCGGCGGCGCTTCAGCGCACGATGCGCCGCCGCCGCTGCTTCCTCCTCGCCGTCATGGGTGCTGGCGGCAAGCCAGAGCGGGCGGCCGCCGGCCTGCGCGGCGAGGCGCTCAAGCTCGGCCTCGCTCACCGGCAGCGGACCGGCCGCCGATTTGAGATTGCCGACGCACTGCGTGCGTTGCGCGCCCAGCTGGCGCAGCCGCTCGGTCTGCACCACGTCCTGGCCGAGGCACAGATCGAAGGCGCCGAGCAGCGGGCGGATGACGCTGGGCCAGCGCTGCCAGCCCTGGAACGAGCCCGCGGACATGCGCGCGTTGACGAGCACCAGCGGCACGCCGCGCGCCTTGGTCTCGAGGATAAGGTTGGGCCACAGCTCCGACTCCACCCAGAGCGCCAGGTCGGGCCGCCAATGATCGAGGAAGCGCCGCACATAGGCGAGGCGGTCGACCGGCACGTATTGGTGCCAGGCGCGGCCTTCCGGTAGGCGCGCGCCAAGCAGGCGCGCGGAAGTCACCGTGCCCGTCGTGACCAGCACCGATAGGGACGGGCGCCGGGCCATGAGCTCGTCGATCAGCGCCAGCATCGACACCGCCTCGCCGACGCTCGCCGCATGCACCCAGACGAGCGGCCCTTCCGGCCGCGCCCGGCTCGCCACGCCGCGGCGTTCGGCGAAGCGGCTGCGATCTTCCTTGCCGGCGGCGAGGCGGCGGATAAGGTACAGCATCACCACCGGCCCGAGCGCCGTCGTGAGGGTGCGGTAGAGCGTGAGCGCGCTCACGGCGTTTCGCCGCGCGCGGTGCGGCGCATGGCGCGCAACGCATCGCGCTCCAGGGTGCCGGGCGTGATCGCCTCGCGGCCGACGCGGCGGTCGGCCTCGGCGGTCTGGGCGATCATGCGCTCCTCGATGCGCCAGCGCCAATTCTCGATCTCGGCATCATCGAGATCCGGGGGCACGACGATCGGCTCGCCCCAGAGATAGATGCCGCGACTCCAGGGCAGCGGCAGATGAAAGCGGTCCCAGGTCTTGAGCACCCAGCGCCAGCGCGTCGCATAAGTCACGGGAACGATCGGCGCGCGCGAGATCTTCGCCGCGATGACGATGCCGCTGGTGGCGCGCATCGCCGGCCCGTTGGGGCCATCGGGCGTGATGCCGACGCAGTCGCCTTCCTTGAGATAGCGGATCATGGCACGCAGCGCGCCCGTGCCGCCCTGGTTCGACGAGCCGGCGATCGAATCGACGCCGAAATAGCGCACGGCGTCGGCGATGATGCGGCCGTCGCGGTGACCGGAGATGAGCATGTGCATGGGCGCGAGCCGCCGCCACGCCATCGGGATCATCAGCAGGCGGCCGTGCCAGAAAGCGAGGATGAAGGGCCGGTTCTCGGCGCGCAGCCAGCGCGCCACGTCCGCGCCCTCGACCGTCCAGCGGCTCGTCGCATAGACGAGGCGGATGTAGAGATGGATGAGCCAGCACAGGAAGCGCCGGACCGTGTCCGAGCGCAGCAGCCGCTTCGTCTGCTCCTGCATCGCTCAGGCCCCGACCGCCCGCGCACCGCGCGCCGAGCCGGGCATCCCCTCTTCGGCGAATTGCAGCGCATAGAGCCGGGCATAGATGCCGTCGCGGCGCAGCAGCTCGGCATGGGTCCCGGTCTCGACCACGCGGCCGCCGTCGACGACATGGATGAGGTCGGCGTCGACCACGGTCGAGAGGCGGTGGGCGATGACGATCGTGGTGCGGCCGCGCATCAGCTTACTGAGCGCCGCCTGCACTTGCCGCTCGGAATCGGTGTCGAGCGCGGAGGTCGCCTCGTCGAGCAGCAGGATCGGCGCGTTCTTGAGCATGGCGCGGGCAATGGCGAGGCGCTGGCGCTGGCCGCCCGAGAGCTTGACGCCGTGCTCGCCCACCATGGTGTCATAGCCCTCGGGCAGGGCGCGGATGAAGTCGTCGGCGGCCGCCGCCTTGGCGGCGGCGACGATCTCGGCCTCGTCGGCGCCGAACCGGCCATAGGCGATGTTGGCGCGGACCGTGTCGTCGAAGAGGCTCACCTCCTGGCTCACCAGCGCGATCGCGCCGCGCAGGGACGCGAGGGTCGCCTGGCGTACGTCCACGCCATCGATGGTGACCGCACCCGACGCGGCGTCGTAGAAGCGCGGGATGAGGTTGAGGATGGTCGATTTGCCGGCGCCGGACGCCCCCACCAGCGCCACCGTCTTCCCCGCCGGCACCGCGAGTGTCGCGCCCTCGAGCGCTACGGTACCGTTGGCATAGGCGAAGCGGACGTCGCTGAAGCGGATCTCGCCGCCCTTGACGGCGAGTGCCCGCGCGTTGGGCGCCTCGCGGATCTCGGGCTCGACATCGAGCACGGTGAAGATGCGCTGCGCCGCGGCCAGCCCTTCCTGCAGATTGGCGTTGAGGCCGGCGAGCACTTTGACCGGCTGATAGGCGAGCAGCAGCGCGGTGATGAAGGAGAAGAACGTGCCGGGGCTGCGCAACCCGCTGATCACCTGGTGACCGCCATAGAGGATCACCAGGGCAATGGCGACGCCGCCCAGCGCCTCCATCAATGGCGAGGCGACCGAGCGGATGCGCTGTGCCCGCTCGACGAGGGCGTAGAGGCGCTCGATGAGGCGCTGCGCGCGTTTCGTCTCATAGGCCTCCATGCCATAGGCCTTGACGTGCCGCGCGCCCTGGAAGGTCTGGTCGAGCAAGGTAGTGAACTGGCCGAGCTCGTTCTGGGTGTTGGCGGAGACGCGCCGCATGCGCCGGCCAATGCTGACCACCGGGCGGATGGCGATGGGGAAGACGACGAAGGAGATCAGCGCCAGCACCCAATCCTGATAGAACATCAGCGCAATGAGGAAAGCCGCCGTCACCGCCTCCTTGCCGATGCCGGCGAGCACGGTCGTGGTGGCGCCGCGCAGCATGGTGGCGTCGTTGGTGAAGCGCGAGATCAGGCTGCCGGTGGGGTTGGCGTGGAAATAGGCGAGGTCGGCCCGCATCAGCCGGGCGAAGAGAGCGAGCTGGATATCGGCGACAATGCGCTGGCCGACGGTGGTCATCAGCACCGACTGCCAGTAGCCGGCGAATCCTTTGACCAGCGCCAGCGCCACCACGGCGAGCGGGATGAGCCATAGGAGCTGCTCGTCATGGCCGACGAAGACGCGATCGAGCATCGGCTGCATGAGCCAGGCGTTTCCCGCCGTGGCCGCCGCCACCAGGGCCATGCACAGCAGCGCCACCACCATCCGCCCGGTGTAGGGGCGCAGCAACTTGCCGACGAGACGGCGCACCAGCGGCAAGGTGCGATGGCTGAACTCGCCGCCTGGCGTGCCCGGCGGCTCTCGCTGATCGACCTCGGCGCTCAATGCGGACGGCTTCCCCTCGTTGCGCGGCAATCATAGCATGGCGCGGCTGTTGTTAACGAAGCCTGTGCCGGCAGGCAAGTTCCGCGCCGCCGCGGCTAAGGGGCGGATCGCCGGTGACCGCGGCGCCATCTTGGGTTAAAGGAAGGCTGTCGGAGATGGGGGCGCATGAACAATAACGAGGGGCGGGCACGCCGCCTCCTGGTGATCTACAACCCGACGGCCGGGAGCCTCGCGCGCCGCCGACTCGCCCGCTGGCTCGCCTGCCTCGATCGCCTGGGCGCCGCCGTCAGCCTGCGCGAGACGACCGCCCCCCGCCACGCCGAGGAGCTCGCCCGCGCAGCCGACCCCGCCTTGGTCGACGCCGTGGTGGTGGCGGGCGGCGACGGCACCATCAACGAGGCGGTGAACGGGCTCGCCGGATCGCCGCTGCCGCTCGGCATCCTGCCGCTCGGCACCGCCAATGTCCTAGCCGGCGAGATCGGCCTCCCGCGCCAAGCCATGGCGCTGGCGCGCATCCTCGCCTTCGCTCCGGCGCGACCGGTCTGGCCGGGCGAGGCGATGGCCGATGGGGCCGGCGTCGGTCGACGGTTTCTCGTCATGGCGGGGATCGGCTTCGACGCCGATGTGGTCGAAGCGCTCGACCTGCCGTTGAAGCGCCGGCTCGGCAAGCTCGCTTATGTCGCGAGCGTCATCGGCCGGCTGCGCGACTACCGGCGACGCAGCTACCGTGCCGAGCTCGACGGCGTCGTCGTCGAAAGTGCGTCGCTGGTGGCGGCCAGGGCGCATTTCTACGGCGGCCGCTTCGTGCTGGCGCCGGCCGCTCGCCTCGACGATCCGGTGTTTCAGGTGGTGCTGTTCGGCCGGGCCGGTCGCGGCGCGGCGCTCGGCTACATGGCCGCGATGGCCGCGGGCGTGCTGCAGCGGTGCCCGAGTGTGCGCATCGTGCCCGCCCGGCACCTGCGGCTCATCGAGCCGCCCGGCGCTGCCGTGCAGCTCGACGGCGACATCCATGTCCGCCTTCCGCTGACGCTGCGCATCGCCGCCACGCCGCTGCAGCTCGTCCAGCCCAGTCCGTAGCTTTAAGCGCCGGCGACGGTCATCCCATCGACGCGCAGCGTCGGCGCGTCGATGCCCGTCTTGAACTCGAGGTCGCTCGCGGCGGCCAGGTGCTGGAACATGTCCTTGAGATTGCCGGCCACGGTGACCTCGCTCACGGGATAGGCGAGCTTGCCGCGCTCGATCCAGAAGCCCGCCGCGCCGCGGCTGTAGTCGCCGGTGACAGCGTTGACGCCCATGCCCATGAGCTCGGTGACATAGAAGCCCTTGTCGATGTCGCCGATCAGCTCGCCCGCGGTGATCGGCCCCGGCTCGAGCCATAAATTGTTCGGCGACGGGCCCGGCGGCGAGGACGTGCCGCGCGCGGCATGGCCGGTGCTGCGCAGACCGAGCTGACGCGCCGAGGCGAGATCGAGCAGCCAGGTGGTCAACACGCCATCCTCGATGATGGCGCGGCGCGCATTGGCGATGCCTTCGCCGTCGAAGGGCTTCGAGCGCAAGCCGCGCCGGCGGTGCGGGTCGTCGATGACGGTGATGCTCGCCGGAAAGATGCGCTTGCCGAGCCTGTCCTGCAGAAAGCTGGTGCGGCGCGCGATGGCCGGGCCGCTGATCGCGCCGGCGAGATGACGCACCAGGCTCGAAGCGACGCGCGGGTCATAGACCACCGGCACTTGGCAGGTCGGCACCTTGCGCGCGCCGAGCCGGCGCACCGCGCGCTCGCCGGCGGTGCGCCCGACTGCTTGCGGGTCGCGCAGGTCGCCGGCGTGGACGGCGCTGCTGAAGTCGTCGTCGCGCTCCATCGCCGTGCCTTCGCCGGCGAGCACCGAAACGCTGACGCTGTGTCCTGTGCCGGCATAGCCGCCGACAAAACCGTTCGACGCCACCAGCATCACGCGCGAGCGCCCCCAGCTTGCTTCGGCGCCTTCCGAGTTGGTGACGCCGGGCACGGCGCGCGCCGCTTCCTCGGCGGCGGTGGCGCGCGTGACCAGCGTCTCCGGCGTGGGCTCGGCCGGATCGACCATGTCGAGGTCGGGCCAGCTGCGCGCGATTTCGTCGGGCGAGGCCAGGCCGCAATAGGGATCCTCCGGCACCGCCTTGGCCATGGCGATGGCGCGCGCCACGAGCTCGTCGAAGCGCTCGGCGCCGCGGTCGTTCGACGACACGATCGCTTGGCGCTTGCCGATGAGGACGCGCAGTCCGAGATCGTAGCTCTCGGAGCGCTCGAGCTTCTCGGTGTTGCCGAGGCGCTGGGCGTGGCTCAGCGACACGCCCTCGAACAGCACGGCATCGGCGGCATCGGCGCCGGCCCGCCGCGCCTTGGCGACGAGAGCGTCGAGGAGAGCGCGGGCGTCTATCGGTTGCGGCATGGCGGGATCCTTGCGGCGACGCGCGAACGGTGAAGAGATATATGGGCGGGCGGCGGGCCGGCGGCCACCGCATCACAGACGGAAGATGCGCTGCGCGTTGCCGCCGCGCACGGCGTCGCGCTGACCGGCCGGCAGGGCGTCGACGCGGGCGAGACAGCCTTTCATGTCGCCGATGTTGTGCGGGTAATCGGAGCCGTACATGACGTGGTCGGCGCCGCCGACGTCGATGCACAGCGCGAGCGCCTCCGGGCGATAGGTCACGCTGTCGTAGTAGATGTGTCGGAGGTAGTCGCGCGGCGGTGTCTCCGTGCGCGTGCGGCACGCTTTCATATTCTCGAAGCAGATGTCGAGCCGACCGGCGAGATAAGGCAGCGCCGCTCCGGCATGCGATGCGATCAGCTTGAGGTTGGGGAAGCGGTCGAAAAAGCCATCGAAGATCATGCGTGCGACGGCCAGGCTGGTGTCGAACATGAAGCCGATCGAAGCGATGAGATTGTAGGCGCGCAGATCCATCTCGGGCGTATCCGGGTATTGCCACGGCAGCGACGCCATCCAGCGGATGCGGCCAGGATAGGCCTTCTCGGCGCGCGCCATGTCGTCGTTGACGATGCGCGCCGCCTCGTGGCTCACCTCGGCGCCCCCCCAATAGACATTGGGGCAGGTGAGCGACAGGATGGCGATGTCGACGCGCGCCGCATCCATCGCCCGGATGCGGGCGTCGTAGTCGAAATGCCCCTCTTGCGGCGTCATGAAGGGCGCGCCGTCGAGAAAGATGCCCTCCGGCGCGTCCATGCTCTTCTGCACCGCGTAGCGCGGCTTGCCGTGGCGACGCAGCAGCTCGAGCCATTGCTGGTTGAGCATGTGCGTATGCACGTCGATGACGGGCATTGTCATTCCTCGCTCTTCTCGGTCCCGGCTCGCCCACGCTAGCATGGGCATTTTCGCAGCCACAAGCCGCGCCTATGTTAGGCTGGGCACATGGAGGGAGCAGGAGATGAGCTGGCAGCCGGCAAAGGAACCCGCGGTGGCGGCCGAGCCGTCGCCCGATCCTGTCGAGATGGCGATCGTGCCGCGCACCCGCGACCTCGGCGACGGCTTCCAGGTGCGCCGCGTGCTGCCCTTCGTGAACCGCCGCATGGTCGGGCCCTTCATCTTCTTCGACGCGATGGGGCCGACGCTGTTCGAGGGCGGGCACGGCCTCGACGTGCGGCCGCACCCGCATATCGGCCTCGCCACCGTCACCTATCTCTTCGCCGGCGAGATCATCCATCGCGACAGCCTCGGCAATGTGCAGCCGATCCGGCCCGGCGATGTGAATTGGATGACGGCCGGGCGCGGCATCGCCCATTCCGAGCGCAGCGATCGCGCCCGGCTGGTGCAGGAGCCGCGGCTTTTTGGCATCCAGTCCTGGATCGCCCTGCCGATGCGCGACGAGGAGACCGCTCCCGACTTCGCCCATCATCCCGGCGCCACGCTGCCGGTGATCGACGGGGAGGGCAAGAGCCTGCGCCTCATCGCCGGCGAGCTGTTCGGCGCCCGCGCGCCGGTGCGTACCTTCTCCGCGATGTTCTATGCCGACGTGTCGCTCGATCGCGGGGCGCGGCTGGCGCTCCCGGCCGAGCACGAGGAGCGCGCCGCCTTCCTCGTCGAGGGCGCCGTCGATCTTGCCGGCGAAACGCATGCCCCCGGCCAGCTCCTGGTCTTCCGCCCCGGCGCCGAGATCGTCCTGTCGGCGCCCTCGGGCGCCCGGCTCATGCTGCTCGGCGGCGCGCCCATGGACGGGCCGCGCCATATCTGGTGGAACTTCGTCTCGAGCTCGCCCGAACGCATCGAAGCGGCTAAGGCCGATTGGAAGGCCGGCCGATTTGCCCGGGTTATCGGCGAGACCGAGTTCATCCCGCTGCCGGAATGACGGCACACAAGGGCGCAAACCCCTGGCATTTAACGCCGCTTTAAGCATCATCGACGAATATTAAGCCCGGTCGAGCGCCATTGGGCGTATCGGCGGAGGAGTTGAGTCGATGGCGGGCAAAGCGGGCACCCCCAAGAAGAAACCAGCGCGCCATGCAGCAGCGGTCGATATCGGCGTCATGTTCGACGAGCTGCGCTCCTTCATCGACGAGCGCATCGCCCGGGTCGACCGGCGCATCGCCGATCTCAGCGACGAGATCAACGCCACCGTGCAGATGGTCGATTTCAGCGAGGCGAACCTGTCGCGCCAGCTGCAGCGCATGCATCATCAGATTACGGGTGTCGTGGCGCTGCCGGCCACGGTGCCGCACAGCTCGGGGCTCGAACTCGAGGCCGTCGTACGCGAGGCCGAGGCGGCCGCCCACCGCATCATGAACGCAGCCGAGGCGATCCGCGCCGCCATCGGCAAGAAGGGCGCCGATGTCGCCATCACCAAGCAGATCGGCATCATCTTCGAGGCCTGCATCTTCCAGGACCTCACCGGCCAGCGCATCCGCCGCGCGCTGGAACGGCTGCAACACATCGAGCGTACGCTCTCCAACATGGTGAAGCAGGCGAGCCAGGACGAGGCCGCGCAGGCGCGGCTCGAGGCGAAAGCGGCCGCCGAGCTCGGCCACCGCGGACCGATCCTGGATCAGGACGGGCGTCGAGGCCGATCTTGCCGCCGAGTCCGGATTCCGGCGAGGCGAAGTCGAGATAGTCGATCGGCGTGTTCTCGACCACGGTGATGTCGCGCGCCGGATCCATGCGCGTCGCCATCGCCCATATCACGTCCTTCCAGTCGCGGGCGTCGATGTCGTCATCGACGACGATGACGAATTTCGTGTAGACGAACTGACGCAGGAAGGACCACACGCCCATCATCACGCGCTTGGCGTGGCCGGCATAGGCCTTCTTCATCGACACCACGGCGATGCGGTAGGAGCAACCTTCGGGCGGCAGCCAGAAATCGACGATCTCCGGGAATTGCTGCGTCAGCAGCGGGATGAACACCTCGTTGAGCGCCTCGCCCAGCACCGAGGGCTCGTCGGGCGGGCGGCCGGTGAAGGTGGAGAGATAGATCGGCTGGCGCCGCATGGTGATGGCGGAGAGGCGGAACACCGGGAAGCGCTCGACCGCGTTGTAGTAGCCCGTGTGATCGCCGTAAGGACCCTCGTCGCCGTACTCGTCGAGCGCGACATGGCCCTCGAGCACGATCTCCGCCTGCGCCGGCACCTTGAGCGGCACGGTCTTGCAGTCGACGAGCTCTACTTTGCGGCCGCGCAGCAAGCCCGCGAACTGATATTCCGACAGCGTGTCGGGCACCGGCGTCACCGCGGCGAGGATGGTGCCGGGATCGGCGCCGATCACCGCCGCCGCCGGCAGCGGCTCGCGCTTCGCCTGAGCCCAGCGCTGGTGATGCTGCGCGCCGCCGCGGTGCTTGAGCCAGCGCATCAGCGTGGTGTCGCGCCCGGTCACCTGCATGCGGTAGATGCCGAGATTGTAGTTGTCCTCGCGGCGCTCGCCCGGTCCCTTGGTGACGACCAGCGGCCAGGTGACGAGCGGCGCGGGTTCGCCCGGCCAGCAGGTCTGGATGGGGAACTGCGCGAGGTCGATGTCGCCGCCGGTGAGGACGACCTCCTGGCAGGGCGCGCTGCCGACCGTCTTGGGCTTCATCGCCAGCACCGTCTTGAGCAATGGCAACATGTCGAGCGCCTCGCGCCAGCCGCCGGGCGGCTCCGGCTGCTTCAGGAAAGCGAGCGTCTCGCCTATCTCGCGCAGCTGCTCGGGCTCGCGGTCCATCCCCCAGGCCACGCGCTCGACCGTGCCGAACAGGTTCGTCAGCACCGGCATGGCGTAGCGGCCGCCGTCGCCGCGCATGACATTCTCGAACAACACCGCAGGGCCCTTCTCGGCGAGGAGGCGCGTGTGGATCTCGGTGATCTCGAGTGCCGGCGACACCGGCGTCGCGACGCGCACGAGACGCCCCGCCCGTTCGAGGCGCGCGATGAAGTCGCGGAGCGAGGCGTAGGGCATCGGGACCTTGCCTTGGCGGCGGAGCAGCGACTATAGGTCGGGCACCCGCACCAGGCCATCGGCGCTTGCGGCGGGCGAAGGGCGGCGAGCGGGCGCATGGCGCGCTATTGGGTAGTCGGCGGCGAATACGCGGATGCACGCTTCGAGCAGCTCGCCCCCGGCGCGCGCGAGGAGCGCCACGGCCCCTTCGCGACCTACGACCAGGCCTATGTCAAATGGCAGGAGCGCGCCCGCGCCACCATCGACGACGCGCTGGTGCGTTTTCGCATCGTCGAGGACAAGGGTTAAGTCCAGCACGAAGCGCCGACCGCGATGCCCGACTACTCGTCGTCGTCGCGGAAGCCACCGCCGAGCTTCGATTAGCATAGCGCCCACTTTGCGCGCGGTCGTGTGGGCGCGAAACGTCGGTCGGCAGCTATCCGCCCAGACGCCATACCACGCCTTCGCGCGTCGCGCGGTCCTCGAGGTCGAGCGGGGTCGGCACGGTGTAGCGGGCGAGGGCGGTCAATCCTTCCTTCGGCAGATAGTTGCGGCCGGGATCGCCGAGCAGCACGAGCGTCCCCTCGGCGGCCAGGACGCGCAGCCACGCCGTCAGCCGCTCGGCGAGCGGCCGCTCGTAGCACATGTCGCCGACAAGGACGACCTGCCACGGCGCTGTCGCTCGGCCAATCGCGTCGGCGGTATCGATGCGCAATTCGAGCGCGTTGAGCGCGGCGTTGAGGGCGATCGCAGCGGCGGCGAAAGGGTCGATCTCGGCGGCGGTCACCGCGGCGGCGCCGGCCTTGGCGGCAGCCAGTGCGAGGAGGCCGGAGCCGGCGCCGAAATCGAGCACGCTCTTGCCGTGGACGAGCTGCGGATTGTCGAGCACGTGGCGCGCCAGCGCCTGGCCGCCGGCCCAGGCGAAGGCCCAATAGGGCGGCGGCAGCTGGTCGCGCGCGAGCGTCTGCTCGGTCGCCTGCCAGAGCGGCGTGATCTCGTCCGCGAGATGGAGGCGGATTTCCGGCACGAGCGGTGGCGACGTCACCGCCGTGTTGGCGCGGATGAAGGACGCGGCGTCGGCGGCGCTAGAGGACATGCGCGCCGACGATAGCGAGGAGCAGCAGCCATCCCGTCCAGCGGTTCGAGCGGAACTTGGCGAGGCAGTCGGCGGGATCGTCGATATCGACGCGTGCCGCCTGCGAGGCGAGCTGCAGCAGGACGACGCCGAGCCCGAGCCAGAACGGCCAGCCGAGCCCCGCCGCCCAGCCGGCGGCGCCCCATAGCCCCGCCGCCGCGGCGTAGAACAGGAAGAGCCGAGGCTGCCGGTCGCCGCGGCCCAACCCATCAGGGCGCCCCAATTGAAATTGAGCCCCAAGAAGAATTGCGGCCAGTAGGTGACGCGCTTCATCAGCGGATAGGTCGCGATGAGCATCAGCACGGCGAGGCCGAGAACGATGGCCAGGGGATCGAGGCTCAACAGCACCGCCGCGCCCAGCCCAAGCTGGAGCGCGAGAAACACGATCGCCTGGCGCAGGCTGACCGCGCCGCTCGGCAGCGGCCGGGTGCGCGTGCGCGCGACTTGCGCGTCGAAATCGCGGTCGATGATGTCGTTCAAGGTGCAGCCGGCGCCGCGCATGACGACCGCGCCGATGCCGAACAGCGCCAGCAGCCGCCAATCCGGCCAGCCCGGCGCGGCCAGCGCAATCGCCCACCACCCCGGGAACAGCAGCAGCCAAGTGCCGGGGGAGCGACTGTCTTGCCGGTCAAGTGTGTTGCCACGGGCGTCGATCCCTCAGGATGGCGTTCAAGATGAGGAGCAGTTTGTGCATGCAGGCGACGAGGGCGACCTTGGCCGGCTTTCCGGCGGCGCGCAGGCGTTGATAGAACGCGGCGATGACGGGATTGTGGCGCGCTGCGACGAGAGCCGCCATGTAGAGAGCGGTGCGCACGCTGGCTCGTCCGCCCCAGGTGCGGCGTCTTCCCCGCATCGTGCCGCTGTCGCGGTTGAGGGGAGCGACGCCGACGAGGGCGGCGATCTGTTTGCGCCCGAGCGTGCCGAGTTCAGGCAGCTCGGCAAGCAGCGTGCGGGCGGTGGCCGGGCCGATGCCGGGAACGCTCTCCAGAAGATCGTCATTCTCTCGCCAGACCGGCGTGCCGCGGATCGAGTCGTCGAGCTCACGCTCGATCTCGCTCAGCTCCGCCTGCAGCACTGCGAGATGGCGATCGATGCGGCGCCGCAGGTGCGCTTGCGTCATCTGCCGCCGCCGGTGAGTTTCGGCGCCGATCATCTCGACGACCTGGCGGCGGCGGGCCACCAGCTCGCCCAGCGCCTGCGCCTGCTCGTCGGCGATCGGCCGCGGCTCGGGGCGTATCGCCTCGGCGAAGTGAGCGATCGCCGCCGCATCGAGTGCGTCGGTCTTGGCCAGCTTGCCAGTCGCCCGCGCAAAATCCCGGATCTGGCGGGGATTGACCACTGCGAGCGGCAGCTTCGCCGCCGCCAACGCCGAGGCCACCGTCACCTCGAAGCCGCCGGTGGCCTCGAGTACGACCAGGCGCGGTGCCAGCGCGCCAAGCCGAATGACCAACGCCGCCAAGCCTTCGCCGTCGCGCGCGACGATGAAGGCTTCTCCCGTCGGCCGGACATGCACATCCAGCCGGTCCTTCGCCACGTCGATGCCAACGTACATCCGTTCCATCTCCCGTTCTTGCAAATGCGGTCTCGCAGAGCGGACCAAGCGACTGTTCGGGCTGCCTGGAACAACGGACGGGGAGCCGCGCTCCCCCGCGGTCTTCGAGACCAAGAGAGTAACGGTCTCCCGTCCGCCTCCGCTGCCATCATATCCACGGCGGCGGCAGGAAGAGATACAAGAGGGTGCGACCCGAGCGCAGCGAAGGGGCGCGGGTGAGGTGGGCGTCAATGCAGGGCGAGTTCGTGCCCCGTAGAGACACCTCACCCTCCCGCCGCTGCGCGGCGGGCCCCTCCCTCTCCCCGCTGCGCGCGGAGAGCGGCTGCAGGGGCTGCGCGCTCTCGCTCATACCGGCGGCTTCCCGAGCTCGATCGCGAAATTGCCGAAGCGGTCGACGCTGAGGCTCTGTCCCGGATGCACCACGACCGTCGTGTCGGGCGTTTCGACCACGGTCGGCCCTTCGACGGTATTGCCGGGTCGCAAGGCCGTGCCGTCATAGATCGGCGTGTCGAGCGCGCGCTTCAGATCGGCCCAG
>WNFI01064129.1_pt2 | contig 17485 bp, 18 predicted proteins | sample 5400471 | NCBI WGS metagenome assembly WNFI01 (sample SAMN13153348, study PRJNA577476) | soil metagenome | isolation source: 100 cm saprolite on Douglas fir-dominated hillslope | place: USA:California | collected 2013-09-17 | reverse complement strand
GACAGTCCCTTGTTGCGCCAGAAGTTCTGAAGCGCCGATTTGGGGGCGAAGAGAGCGCTAGTTAGCATCCTCGTGGTACCCACCGGAGGCGTCGTCGCGAACAACGGTGCCACCGTCGATGACGACAACGCGACGGCGCATGACGTCGACGATCTCCTTGTTGTGCGTCGCCATCACCACGGTAGCGCCGCGCTCGTTGATCTTGAGCAGCAGCTGAAGGATCTCCCACGAGGTCGCCGGGTCGAGGTTGCCCGTCGGCTCGTCGGCGACGAAGATCTTGGGATCCTGGCTGAGGGCGCGGGCGATCGCGATCCGCTGCTGCTGACCGCCCGAGAGCTCGTCGGGGAACTTGCGCTCCGTGCCCTGGAGGCCGACGATGCTGAGGACCTCCTCCACCTTGGCCCGTGTCAGCCGGTCCACTCCACGGGTGACCCGATGGTGGCCTTCTCCTCCCGGATCAGCAGCCGCACCAGGGTGGACTTGCCCGCCCCGCTGGGTCCCACCACGAAGACGAAGTCCTGGCGGGGAATCGCGAGGTTGACGGCGTGCAAGGCCTGGGTGCCGTTGGGGTAGGTCTTGCTTACACCCTGGAAGCTGATCAGCGGAGCCTGTACCGGCTCGACTTCAAACCTGGTCTCGGGCTGTAATGACGTGAGCAATATCTCCGTGACCCCGGTCCAAACACCGGGAGGCGGCCTCCGGTGGGATGGCCTGGTCGACTTTCCGCGATCCCGGCCCCGATGGGGGTTCTCCAGGACGCCGCTACTATAGCATCGCGTATTCGCCTTGAATACGCGTTTTGCAACTTAGAATGTGGCCCGTGACGGCATCCTCGGAACCTCCCGCCGGCCGGTCACTGAGCTGCCAGTCATGCGCTTTAACAGCCGCTGTGCTCCTCATCGGCAGCCTGGAGTGACGGGACAGCGAACGCAATCGCAGGCCACCGCCCTGGTGATCGCTATGGGGCTGCTGTTGATGGCGGGTCTTGCCCAGGAGCTGTTTCTCCTCGCCGGGGAGCCGGGGCTCGGGTTGCTGGTATCGATCGCGGCCGCGGTCGTCGTGGCCTGGCTCTGGCAGCCTCCACTTGCCGTGCTCGGGATTATCGGCGTCGGCCTCGGGATCGAACTGCTGCTCCCGCTGCAGACCGGCGGCGGGCGCTACCAGGATTGGGTGCTGCACTACCAGATGGCCCTCCATTACGCCGGCCAACCCAGCCACGTGCTTGCCGATGCCCTTCGCTGGCGCACGCCTCTCTACCACCAGCTGAGTGCGGGCATCCTCGCCACCCGCCCGGATTATTGGGCGTTCCAGGTCGTGTCGGTACTCCTCAGTTCGCTGTGGCTGTGGCCCGCTTGGCTCTTGATCCGAGACCGTGCGCCCGATTTGACCGGGTCGCGGTTAATGGCCGTGGCCCTGGCCCCGGTGGTAATCGCGTATACCACTTACACCTGGCCCTGGAATTTCGCGACTTTCTTTCTGCTCGCTGCCATCTGGCTGTGCGACCAGACCTCCCTGGCGGCCCGCATCGGCATGGGACTGGCGCTCGGAGGTGCACTGCTTGCCCATCCCGGCACCGTGGGCTACGTCGTTGGTCTAGGCGCCGTCTGGCTGTACCGGCACCGCGCCGGGATGCTCCCCGGTGCCGCCGGGATGGGGCTCGCGCTGCTCAGCGGCGCGCCGTGGATTGCCGCCGTCAGCGGCGATACCGGACTCCAGACCCTGGTCACGAACTCAATTCCAGCGGTGGCCGCGACCTCGCCATACCTGTGGGCGGTTTCGCGGCTGCTGCTGGTGGCACACACGTTCTTCCCCGCACCGATCGCGACGACCGACCGCCTCTGGGCCAGTCTAGTCCTGACCTTCTTCATCCTCAGCCTGCCCGGGGCCCTGGTCACCGCCCTGCTCGCGGCGCGCATGCCCCGGCCCCCGTCACCCCTGCTCATCTGCATCTTGACCGGAGCCGCCATCGGGACGGCCATCTATAACGCCGCCGGCGCGTACCTCACGGGGATCCTCGACGCCTACTACCCCGGCGTGCTGATCCTGCTGGTGTTCGTTGCCACGACCCTTGACGCGCCCGGGGTGCGCCGGATGTTCGTCGCCGCCTTTTTCCTCGGGGGCTGCTTTGTCACCTTGCTGCTGCTTCTTTCGACGTTCCCGCTTTCGGGAGACTCCAACGTGACCTACCGCAGCCAGTACGCGACCATTTTCTTTGTCCAGAGATGGGGGTTGTTGCCGGGCCTAGCGATCTTGGCCGCCGCTGCCGTCATCAATGTGCGGACCGTCTTTCGTGACTGGCGGGCGGCCGGATTCGGGACCGGCACGGCGTGATCTCCACCGCCGCCGGATGGGGCTGGCGACCTGGAAGGGGCACGGCCACCATCTTGCTGCTGTCCGCCCTCCTGGCCGGCTGGTTGTTCACACCGACGTGGGCCACGGAAAGGGGGGTTGACGCCAAGGACTACTACGCAGCCGCCAGCCTCGCGAACCGAGGTGGCAATCCGTATGACCCCGCGGAGCAGGGTGCCGAACAGGATCGTCTGTTCAACAAGCCCTCTGATGTCTCCCCAGGCCAAGCCGGCTACGCCCGCGCCCCCTATGGCTATCCGCCGCTGTTCACCCTTCTGCTCCGACGCGCCATGCCTCTTGGATTCGATCGCTTTTACCTGCTCACGTTGGCGCTTCTGACGGCGGCGGGGCTGCTCGGCATGGAAGCCCTGCTACATGTCGTCGGCTGGCAGCGCCGATGGCTGGCCCGGGCCTTTTTCCTGGCCTCCGCCCCGATGGCCCTCTCCCTTTTCGTCGGCAACCCCTCCCCCCTGCTTCTGCTCGGTTGGGCAGGCGCTTTGCTCCTGGTCAGAAAGGGCCGGCCTTTCCTCGGCGGCATCCTCTTGACCCTCTGTCTTCTGAAGCTTCCGGTCGGCCTTCCCGCGGCGTTTGCGCTGCTGGTCGCACCGGGCACCGGCAGCCTGATGCTTGGCTTGGGGCTGGCGGTTGGATCAGGCGCAGTGGCCGGCCTGCAGCTGCTGTTGACCGGCGCCGATGCGACCGTCAGCTGGCTCCACGCCCTCGGCGGGTATACCTCCGGGCTGGGACCTGGCGGCGGCTCAGCCTTCGCCCAGAGCGGGTTGGCCGGAGTCCCAGCGCTCTTCCTTGACCACGTACCCACCGCCCTGGCGGTCGCGCTTGCGCTGCTGCTGATTGGCACCATGATGGCATGGGCGTGGAGGCGCCTGGCCACGATGCACCAGGAAGTCTCGCCCGACCTCATCCTCGGCGTGATTGTGGTCGCCGCGGTGGGGGCCACGCCGTACCTCCACCTCAACGACCTCGTGATCCTGGCGCTGCCACTCCTGTTGCTCGCTCAGACGGCGCCGACTGTTATCGCGCGTATCACCGAACTAGCCTGGTTCATCGGCATCCCCGCGCAGCTGTTCTTGCTCGGCATCGCGGCGATCACTCTGCATTTCCGACCCGCGTTTGGGTCCGCAGGAATCGGGGTGCTGCTGTTGCTGCTACTCCTATTGAGCCTGCCAATCGCCGCTCGCCCCAGCGGGGCCCTGGAACCAGGCAGCTAGTCCTTGCCGGCGGCCTGGCTGGCCTCCCATCGAAGGTAAGCCTCCATCAGCCCGTCGAGGTCGCCCTCCAGGACGCCGGCGGCGTTGCCCACCTCAAATCCGGTGCGGTGGTCCTTGACCTGGGTGTAGGGCTGGAGCACGTAAGAGCGAATCTGGCTGCCCCACTCGGCCTTGACGTGCTCGCCCTTGAGGTCCTGGATGTGGTCCAGGTGCTGCTCGTGGGCAAGCGCGGCGAGCTTGCTCCGAAGCACCTTCATCGCCATCTCCCGGTTCTGGTGCTGGGAGCGCTCGTTCTGGCAGCTGACCACGATCCCCGTCGGAAGGTGGGTGATCCGGATAGCCGACGAGGTCTTGTTGACGTGCTGGCCGCCGGCGCCGCTGGAGCGATAGGTGTCGACGCGAAGATCCTTCTCGTCGATCTCGATCTCAGCCTCCGAGGAATCGTCCAGCTCGGGGACAACCTCCACGCGGGCGAAGGATGTGTGGCGGCGGTGGGCCGAGTCGTACGGGGAGAGTCGAACAAGGCGATGGATGCCTCCCTCGCCCTTGAGCCATCCGTATGTGCGCTCGCCACTGATCAGAACGGTCGCGCCCTTGATGCCGGCCTCCTCTCCCGGCGTCACCTCGAGTACCTCGACCTTGAACCCGCGGGCGGAAGCCCATCGCTGGTACATCTGCATCAACATCTCTGCCCAGTCCTGGGCGTCGACGCCGCCCGCGCCGGCGGATATCGAGAGCAGCGCCGGACTGTCCGAGTAGGGATCCGCGAAGAGGACGTCCAGCTCCTTGCGGTCCATGCGCGCCTCCAGGCGGTCGAGGTCAGCCGCGATCTCGCCGCTCATCCCAGGGTCCGGCTCGGTGGCAAGGATCTCGAGCAGCTCGCGGGCCTCGACGACGTCGCGATCAAGGCCTTCCAGCTCCTCTATCCGGCTGCGCAGCGACGAGGCCTCCCGTGTCAGCTGCTGGGCGGCGCGACTGTCCTCCCAGAGGGAGGGATTGTTCAGCCCCGGCTCGAGGGCCTCGAGCCGAGCGCGTAGGCCGGGCAGGTCAAAGGTGCTCCTTCAGCTGCTGAACCCGCCGAAAGAGCTCGGCGGCCCGGTCCAGCAACTCGGTGTTAGATACCTGCTGCGCCATCGCCAGAGACTACCCGACGCCCGCATTCGGCCGGCCAGCAGGGATGAGAACCTACGAGGCCCGCTCGGTGGCCGAGGCGAAGGAGGCGGTTGAGCACCGAAGCGAGCGTACGTACGGTACGTGAGCGAGGAGCGGAAACCCCGCGCAGCGGGGCGAAGCCGCCGACGCCCGCATTCGGCCGCCCAGCGGGCCGAGAACTAGCGGCCGTGGCAGCGCTTGTATTTCTTCCCCGACCCACACGGGCAGGGGTCGTTGCGGCCGACCTTGCTTGAGTGACTGGTTGCGGCCGCCGTGGCCGCCGCCTCTCGGCCGCCGGCGCCCGACGATCCACCACCTACCGCCGCCGGCACGCGGGCGGGCTGGGTCGCCGCGCCGTCGCCGCCCTGCGCTCCCGCGGCCCCGGCGCCGAGCGCCGCGCCCACGCCGGTGGCGGGAGCTTCGGACGGACCGCTGGTCTGGATATTGCTCAGCGGCTGAGCCGCCGGCGGCGCTTGCGCCGGCTCCAGGCGGACTCTGAAGATGGTTGTCGCGATCTCGAACTGGATGTCGCGCTTGAGCTGCTCGAAAGCTGAGAAGGCCTCGTTCTTGTACTCCACCAGCGGGTCCTTTTGGGCGTAGCCCTGCAACCCGATGGCCTCCTTGAGGTGCTCCATCGTGGTCAGGTAGGCCACCCACCGCTGGTCGATTACGTGGAGCATGGTCCAGCGCTCCATGAACCGCAGCGCCTCCGCCCCAACCTCGCGCTCGAGGGACTCATAGGCCTGCTCCACCATGTCGTAGAGCGACTCGACCACCGCCTCGGGGGTGTTGCCCAGGGCAGCCGAATCGACGGAGGCCAGTGGGGGGAGAGGGATGATCTGACCCAGGTGCTCAAAGAGCCCCTCCAGATCCCAGAGCTCGCGGTGGCGGGCGTCGGCATAGCCGGGCACGGTGTCCGCGATCATGTCGCGAATGAAGCTGAGCACGTTGCCACGGGTGTCAACGCCTTCCAGGATCCGCCGCCGCTCGCTGTAGATGATCTGGCGCTGGGTGTTCATGACGTCGTCGTACTCGACCACGTGGCGGCGGGCGTCGAAGTTGTATCCCTCGACCTTGCTCTGGGCGCTCTCGATGGAGCGGGAGACCAGCTTCGACTCCAGCGGCACGTCCTCCTCCATCAGGCGCCCGACCCGCTCCATGTTGCTGCCGAAGATGCGCATCAGCTCGTCCTCCAGCGAGATGAAGAAACGGGTGCTGCCGGGGTCGCCCTGGCGACCTGACCGGCCACGCAGCTGGTTATCGATGCGGCGGGACTCGTGGCGCTCGGTGCCGATGATGTGCAGGCCGCCCAGCTCGGTCACGCCCTCCCCAAGCTTGATGTCGGTGCCGCGGCCGGCCATGTTGGTGGCGATGGTGACGGTGTTGCGCTGACCCGCGTCCTCGACGATCTCGGCCTCTTTCTCGTGGAACTTGGCGTTGAGGACCGAGTGCGGCACGCCCCGCTTTTCCAGCATCCGGGAGATGCGTTCCGACTTGGCGATGTCGGTGGTCCCCACCAGCACCGGCTGACCGGTGGCACCGCGGTGCCGGTCATCCCGGCCAGCTTGCGGTAGATGCGGAAGTAGTTCTGGAAGGTGATGGTGGCGCGGGTCTCGTTCTCCTGCTGAACCTTGACGCCCTCCTTGGCCTCGATCGCCTGGTGGAGGCCGTCTGACCAGCGCCGCCCGGGCATGGTTCGCCCCGTGAACTCGTCGACGATCACCACCTCGCCGTCTTTGACGATGTAGTCCTCGTCGCGGTGGAAGACAGCGTGGGCCTTGAGCGCCTGGTTGACCTGGTGAGCCTCCTCGACGTTGTCGAAGTCGTAGATGTTCTTGATCCCGGTCCACTTCTCGACCTTGGCGATGCCCACGTCGGTGAGCGCCACCGACCGGGTCTTTTCGTCCACGGTGTAGTCGGTCTCCTTCTCAAGGCGAGGGACGATGCGGGCGTACTGCTGGTACTTCTCGGTCGAGTCGGTACCGCCACCGCTGATGATCAGCGGCGTTCGCGCCTCGTCGACCAGGATCGAATCGACCTCGTCGACGATGGCGTAGTAGAGCTCGGGCTGGACGCATTCGTTGAGGTCCCCGGCCATGTTGTCGCGGAGGTAATCGAAGCCGAACTCGTTGTTGGTGCCGTATGTGATGTCCGCCGTATAGGCCTCCGCCCGGCTGCAGGGGCGCAGGTGCTGAAGGCGCTCGTCATGGTGGGTGTCGTCGACGTACTCGGGGTCGTAGATGAACGACTGGTTGTAGCCCGGACCCTGTTGCGGCGGTCCCATGATCACTCCGACGGTCATGCCCAAAGCCGAGTAGAGGGGCCCGTTCCAGCCCGCGTCGCGCCGCGCCAGGTAGTCGTTGACGGTGACCAGGTGGGCGCCCTTGCCGGCCAGCGCGTTGAGATAGAGGGCCAGGGTGGCGACCAGGGTCTTGCCCTCGCCGGTCTTCATCTCCGCGATCTTGCCCTGGTGCAGGACGATGCCACCGACCATCTGGACGTCGAAGTGGCGCATGCCCAGCTTTCGCCTGGAGACCTCGCGAACCAGCGCGAACGCCTCCGGCAGGACCTCGTCAAGGACAGCGTCAACCGCCTTCTCGCGTTCGGCGGCGGCCTCCGCGTCGGTCTGCTCGACGGTTTCGTCGCCACTGGTCGCGACCTCGGCGCCGCGGGCTTCGCGCACCCGCGCCCGGAGCTCGTTGGTAAGAGCTCTGAGCTCCTCGTCGGACCGGGCCTCCATCTCCGGCTCGAGGGCGTTGATCTCCTCGACCCGGTTCAGGTGGCGGGCGACCTCGCGGTCGTTGGGGTCGCCCAGGACCTTGAGCAGGAAGCTCATGCGGGGCGGGCTCCACGGTGGGTGGTTATCCGTTCCTTCCGTCTGCGGAGCTGCTCGTCGAGCTTGTCGACGACCAGGTCGACCGCCTCGTGGAGGTCGCGGGCCTTCGCCTTGGCGCTCAGAAGGCTGCGACTGACGTGCACGTGCAGCGACGCCGTTTTCTCCGGGTCGACGCTCTTGCGCCCGTCCACGTCGAACTCCAGGCGAGCATCGACGATGCGGTCGAAGTGGCGGTCGAGCCTGCGCAGCTTGGCCTCGGCGTAGTCCTTGAGGGACTGGTCCAGGGGCACGTTATGAGAGTGAATGATGACGTTCAAGACCTTCCTTGGAAGTATAGGTACGGCTATTCGTATCGAATCGAGGCGACCACCGAGGCTCGCGAGGCTTTCCTCGCCGGTACCACGACCGCCAGCAGGCACCCAAGAACGACGACCACCACCAGCGCGACGATGACGCCCCAGGGCACGCTGTAGCCGGGCTCGAAGCCGAGGCTGGCGGCGGCGCGGACCATCACCGCCACCAGCGCCAGGCCCACCAACGAGCCAAGCACGCCGCCGCATAGCCCGAAGAGGCCGGATTGGCTGAGGATGATGCCTCGGATCTGTTCCCGCGTCGCCCCCACCGCACGCAGCAGCCCGAATTCCCGAGTCGACTCACTGATGTTCAGCAGGATGGTCGTCACCACCGACATCAGGCCGAGGACCACCCCGACGACGCCGACCGCGATCAACAGCAGCAGCAGCGAGTCGACGCCCCGTCGAACCCCAGCCCGGACCTGGTCCAGGGTCTCGGCCTGCATGCCGTACTTGGCGGCGGCGGCGTCCAGCCTGGAATCGAAGCCGCCGCCGGCGTCCGCCGTCGGGATCACCTGCAGGATGTTGAAGCCTTCCTGGCCGAAGTCCTGGCGAGCGTTGGCCAGTGATATCAGGGCCGTCTCGTCGCCACTCGGCGAAGGCAGGGTGTGGTTGACGATTCCCGCGACCCGGTAGGAGAGATCTCCCTGGGAGGATGTCAGCGACAGGTGGTCCCCGACGTGGAGGTCACGAGCCTGGGCCAGCCGCCGGCTGATGAGCAGGCCGCGGCTCTCCTCGATATCGGTGAATGCCCCCGCCGAGCTGCCCGGTATGAACTGCAGGCTGCCCTGGGACGCGTACTCCAGTGGGTCGACGGCGGCCAGGCTGAGGGCCCGGTCCCCGGCGCGAAGAGCGAAGAAGTCGATCTCCGAGGTGGCGCTCACACCCGCGACCTTGTTGATCTCCTGGCGGATCGCCTCGGTCTGGTGAACCGGTGAGACGACCAGGTGGTCTGACACGAAGAGGCTGTTGGCCCAGTCCTCGCCGGCGCCCAGCGCCCCCTGGGTCAGGCCCGCCACCGAAACCACGAGCGCCGTGCTGACGACCAGGCCCGCGATCGTGAGGGCGCTGCGATTGGGGTGCCTGATCAGTGCGTTGCGGGCCAGGATCGCCTCGCCCGGTGCGATCAGACGGAACGGCCGGGCCAGGATCGCGGTCAGGGGACGAATCAGGAACGGCGTCAGGGCCAGGGTGCCGAAGAAGAGGAGCACCATGCCCAGCGCGGCCAGGCCGAGCCGGAGGCTGTCCAGGGTTGGATCCGCCGAACTGCTGTTCAACGCCCCTATCAACACCGCCGACATCGCTTTCAGCGCCGGCGCCAAGGCGCACACCAGCGACGCCAGCAGTCCATAGACGGCGACCAGGGCCGCCTGGCTGCCATCGAAAACGAACTCGAGCCCGGCCTGGCCGTTGGCCTGGGGCAGGTAGGCGACCAGCGCCGCCGCCAACACCGTTCCAAGGGCCAACCCCAGGACAGCGCCGGCGATCCCAAGCATTCCCGCCTGCAGCAGGATGAGGTTGCGGATCCAGCCCGGGGTGGCCCCGGCGGCGCGCAGCAGGCCGATCTCGCGTCTGCGCTCGAGAACCGTGACCGCGAGGTTGTTGTAGATCAGAAAAAGGCCGATTCCCACGGCCAGCAGGCTGAAGAACCTGAGCACCGGCGTGATCTCGAGGTAGGGGTCGCGCCGGCCCCCGGCATAGGCGCGGTTGTCCTGGACCGAGTACTCCTCGATCGCCTTCTTACGCAGGTCCGAACGGAACGGACCGTAGACGCAGGTCGCGTAATCCCCCGAACAGGTCGACTTCAGCCCCACGCTCACCTCGGTGACACGCGCGCCCAGGCGCAGCGCCTTCTGCGCCGTCTGGAGGGGGACGAAGACGACCGGGCCGAAGGCCGACTGGGCGAAGGCGCTGTCCTTGAGGAGGCCCTTGACCTTGTACCGGTCGGGTCCGAGCGCGGTGAAAAGCGTGATAGTGGACCCGACGCCGGCGCCGTGGTCGGCGGCCCATTTCTGGTCCAGCAGCACCGCGGTCTTGTCGTCGGCGGCGAACATGGCCCCCGAGGCCACCTGGAGCGGGTGGAGCTGTCCCTCCGCGGCGGGGTCGATGCCCAGCATCTGGAACGTCTGCTCGTGACCGCCAACCGCTCCGGCCAGCCGCTTGGTCACCAGGGGCGCGGCCAGGCGTACCTCCGGGAGCTTGGCGATGACGTTGACCATGTCCTGGCTGAAGCCCTGGTCGGAGAAGGCGAAGACCTCGGCATCGGCGTTGCCGATGATCTCGGACGTGGCGCGGCTCAACTGCCGCTGCAGCGACATGTTGATCAGCTGGGTACCGAAGGTCAGCCCAACCCCCAGCGCGATCGCGAGGATCGAGAGGAGGGAGCGCTCCCTCTTAGAGGCCGAGTTGCGCCAGGCGAGAGATAAGAGGAGCGGCACTGTGATCCTGGCGGCGGCCGAGCTCGATGGTCTCAAAGACCCTGCCATCGCGCATCACCAGCACCCGGTCGGCGTAGGCCGCCGCCCGAGCGTCGTGGGTGGCAAGGATCGCCGTCTGTCCCTGGTTGACGCAGTGGGACCAGATCAGCTCGAGAACGTCGTTCCCGGTATTGAAGTCGAGATTGCCGGTGGGTTCGTCGGCGATCACGATCGCCGGCTGGTTGAGCAGCGCCCGAGCGATCGCCACCCGCTGCTGCTCGCCTCCCGAGATCTCCTCCGGGCGGTGACCCTGGAGATCACGGAGGTTGAGGTCTCGCATCAGGTCTGAGACCCGGTCCATGGTTCCTGAACGCTGGCCAGCGATTCGAAGAGGCAGGGCGATGTTCTCCGCGGCCGTCAGGTTGGGGACCAGGTTGAAGAACTGGAAGACGAAACCGATCTGCTCCCGGCGAAATATGGTCCGCGCTCGCTCGTCCATGGCGGTGATGTCGTGGCCTCTCACCAGGACCCGCCCGGAATCCGGCGGCTCTAGCCCCGCCAGGAGGTGCAGCAGCGTGCTCTTGCCACAGCCCGAGGGTCCCATGATCGCCACCAACTCACCGGCGCCAACCGAGAAGCTGACGTGGTCCACGACCGGCCGAGGGGTCAGGGAGATGCTGAAGGTCTTGCTCAGGTTGTCGGCGATGACGATGTCGCGAGCGCCCGCTTCAACCTGGGCCCCCTCGCCGACCAGCGCCCCTTCAGACATTCAAAAACAGTCTAAGGACGCGGTCGACGACACTCTCCAGTAGCCCCTGGGGGGCGGTCTCCCGGTCGGCGCCGACCACCTCGTTACTGGCGCCGGCAGTACCGCTCGGTGTTGGACTCGCCTCCTCGACGTGGGGGCTGGGGCACGGCGGCTGGCCGCCATCGGAACCCAGCGCGGGGGCCGGAGAGTTCCGATCAGCCTCACCCAGGTTGGTCGGCAGGGAGCAGAGGCTCGGCGAGGGCGAGGGCGCCGGCGCCGGCGCCGGCGGAGCCACAGCCACGGGACCACCGCCGCCTCCACCTCCGCCACCGCCGCCGGTGGCTCCTCCGCCCGAGCGCCGCACCGGTGGTGGCGGGGGCGGCGGGGGAGGCGCGCCGCCGCCGCCGGCGGCGGTCTTGATGAAGATCTCGGTGTACATGATCACGCCGTTGTAGGAACCTCCGCCACCGGTCCAGGCTCCGGTGGCCGCCCAGGCCCCTGTCCCCATCTGCGTGTAGTTGCCGAGGATGTTGGCGCGATGGTCAGGGCTGTTCATGAATGCCGTGTTGACCTGGCCCACGCTCTGGTCGGGGGGGTAGTTGTTCCAGCCGATGTTCTCGCCGGCGGCGGTATAGGAGCCCAGGTTGAAGACGTTCCAGACGTACTGGCCGCAGGGCGGGATCTGGTGGCTGAAGTAGTTGCGATTGATCATGTCCTCGGAGCGCCCGATCACCCCGCCGCAGTTGCCGTTGGGCTGGTTGGTGGCGATGCTGCCCAGGTTGCTGTTGAACGACAGCGACCCCAGCCCGTTGGAGGTGCGGTCCTGGTTGGTCAGCTGGAACAGCTGCTGCTCGGTGCCGGGGTCCCCGGCCCAGGCAGGCAGGCCGGCCCGCACGCCTCCCGCAACGGCCACCACGGCGGCGACAGCCACCACCAGCGCGACCCGGACCGCTCCCACCCGATTGGTGCCGGTCGGGACTGCATCACGTCCCACCCGCGCACCCGGCGTCAACGTTTTCGGTCCGCGCGGTCGGGGAACAGACGCGAGAGCTCAGCGGGAATGGGGAGCCCGAGGTCGAAGAGCTTGTCGATGATGTTGGGGCGGATGCCGGTGGGGCGAAAGACCCCCTGCACCCGACCGGCAGCATCAAGGCCGCGCTGCTCGTAGACAAAGATGTCCTGCATGGTGATGGTCTCACCTTCCATGCCGGTGATCTCGGAGATGTTGGTGACCTTGCGCGAGCCGTCCTTCATCCGCGAGAGCTGGATGATGAGGTCGACGGCGGCCGCCACCTGCTGACGGATGGCCTTCGCGGGCAGGTCCATGCCCGCCATCAGGACAAGTGTCTCGAGGCGGGAAAGGGCGTCCCGGGAGGTGTTGGCGTGGATGGTTGTCAGCGAGCCGTCGTGGCCCGTGTTCATGGCCTGGAGCATGTCCAGCGCCTCACCGCCGCGGCACTCACCAACCACGATCCGGTCAGGTCGCATACGGAGGCTGTTGATGACCAGCTCCCGGATCGCGATTCGTCCCTCGCCGTGGACGTCCGCGGGGCGTGACTCCATGCGGCACACGTGCTCCTGGTTCAGCTGCAGCTCGGCGGCATCCTCGATGGTCACGATGCGCTCGTCCGACGGGATAAAGCTGGAGCAGACATTTAGGAGCGTGGTCTTGCCGGTGCCGGTGCCGCCCGAGATCAGGAGGTTGGCGCGGGCCAGGACGCATGCCTTGCCATCGGGCTGCGGAAGTCGATGCGTCGACCGACGGCGCTGACGATGAAGTCGATCACGCGCAGAAGGTGGTTGTCATCGTCGAACTGCCGGTCGGTGAGCAAGATCTTGCCGTTGCGCTCGACATAGATCTGTTTGGGCCCGTTGACCATGATCTCGGTCAGGCTGTCGTCGAGGACCAGGTCCCTGATCGGACCGAGAGCGTCGTAGTACTTGGTCAGCTCGTCGTGAGTGCGTTGACTGGTTACGGCCATAGAACCCTCTGAATACGATCGAGACAGATGAAGACAGGGACATATTCGCACAGAAAACCCGTTTCGTCTCTCAACCGAAGCCACCCTTGTTGCATCACTGTGAACTCGGGGCCGCCCTAGCCGAGGGCGATGGCGAGGCCATGGACACGGCTCACCCCGGCGTCCCGCGCCGCCCGCGCGCAATCCAGCAGGGTGGCGCCGGTGGTGACCACGTCATCAACCAGCACGATCTCGTCAGGGACCGCCGAGGTCCAAGCGAAGACTCCGGTCATGGCCTGGCGCCGATCTTGACCCCCGCGGCCGACCTGGGCGTCGGTCTCCCGGCAGCGAACCAGGCCTGACACGCACTCGCGGCCGCTGTTTTGGGCGATCCGGCGGGCGAGGACCTCGGCCTGGTTGTACCCCCGTGAGCGGAGGCGCGCGGACCCCAACGGCACCGGGACCAGCACACCCGGCGGGACCCGGCTCAGCGACACGCCAAGATCCGCCAGCGGAACGGCCACACGGGGCCGGTCCTCGTACTTCAGCCGGTGGATGGCCTCGCGCACCGGGCCCGCCAGGGCGAACCACGCGGTGATGCTGTCCAGCCCCGAGCCCGGGTTTGAGCACATCGGGCAGGGAATCACCGAGCACAGCCGCGAGCAGCGCGGACAGAGGAGCGCGGGCAGCGGTCGCACCGCCCGGCGGCAACCCTGACAGAACCAGCTTCCCGGCCGCCGGCACCCGCCGCAGCGCGGCGGGAACAGGAGGTCGAGCACCCCCTCGATGAGCATCACCCAACTCCAAGGCTACCGCCCCGTTGGGAAAGCTACTCCAGCTTCAACTTGACGCCGACCAGGGCGCGGTCGGCCAGGGTGCCGGCGGGCAGCTCCACGGTGGTTCGGGCGCCGAACACGATCGGGCTGATGCGCCACGGCTTCAACTCGAGCATCACTTTCTTGACCCGCATCTGCCGGTCGAGAAAGAGCACGTCGATTGCGAAGCGCATGAAAAACATGTGGATCGAATTACACGGCTCGATCCACAGGGCGCTTCCCGAGGACATCGAGTTCCGACCCATCAGGCCCACAAAGCGCGCCCACGAGCTTTTGGCGACTTCGACCTCGGCCGCGATGACCTGCCCGCTCTGGGCTTCAACCAGGCGCATGCGGTCGCCGGTTGAGCCGGCTCAGTGCGCCAGGGAGTGGAGAACGACCAGGACCGCGGGTCCCATCAGCACGATGAAGATCGTGGGAAAGATGAACAGGAGCATCGGGAACAGCATCTTCAGGCTGGCCTGGGCGGCCAGCTCCTCGGCCCGCTGCCTCCTCTTGCGACGCATCTCCTCGGACTGGATCCGGAGCACCTTGGCGATGCCCACGCCGAGCTGCTCCGACTGGATCAGGGCCTGGATGAAGCTGTGCAGCTCCTCGACGCCGACCCGGCGCCCCATGTCGTCGAGCGCCTCCAGCCGGGGCCGGCCCAGGCGAACCTCGTTGAGAACCTGGGTGAACTCCTCGGAGAGGGCGTTCTTGTACTTCTCGGTGACGCGCACCAGGGCGGCATCGAAGCCAAGTCCCGCTTCCACCGAGATCGTCAGCAGGTCGAGCGCGTTGGGCAGCGCCAGGCGGATCTCCTTCTGGCGCCGCTGGACTTTCTGGCGCAGCCACAGGTCCGGGAAGAAGTAGCCCCCGATGCCGACGCAAGCAGCCAGGACGACAGTTCCGGCAGGCCGCGGGATGAACGGGAAGCCCAGCTTGCTGAGCGAGAACAACAGGAACCCGAGCACGCCCATTCCGATCCCCATCACCAGCTTCACCGAGATGAAGCCGTTGACGGTGAGGTTGCCGGGCCGTCCCGCCACGGCGAGCTTGTTCTGGATGCTGACGATGCGGTCCCGGCCGACGCGGGCATTCAGGAACGCCCCCAGGCGCTCCAGCCCGGGGCGGATGAAGCGCTCGTTGAAGGGCTGCTGCAGCTCGATCTCTTCGAGAGTGACCGTCTGGTCGCGGAACTGGGCCAGGCGGGTCTCCAGGAGGTCCTCGCTGGGCGCCGTGGCAAGGCCCCGGAAGAAGATGAAGACGCCGGCCGCGAACAGGAGGGCGATCAGAACCAGAGGCATGCCTAGACCTCGATCGCCGCGATCCGGCGGATCAGCGCGTAGCCGATCGACATCATGATCAGCGCCAGGATTATGAAGAACCAGCCCAGGGGCTCTTTGAACAACGGCGTGATATATGTGGGACTAACCACGGTCAGGATCCCGGCGAGCGCGAACGGCAGCGCGGTGATGATGTAGCCGGAGGCCCGTGCCTGGGCCGTCAGGGTTCGGATCTCGCCGTGGATCCGGATGCGCTCGCGGATGGTAAACGCGATCGTGTCCAGAATCTCGGCCAAGTTTCCACCTACGACTCGGTGGATCTGCACCGCTGTGACCATCAGGTCGAAGTCCTCGGATTCGATTCGCTGGTTCATGTGGTCGAGAGCGTCGTCCACGGTGATGCCCAGGTTCATCTCGCGGACGGCCCGGGTGAACTCGTCGCTCATCGGCGCGGGCGCCGAGCGTGCGATCGTTGCCATGGCCTGGGCAAAGGAGTAGCCGGCCTTGAGGGCGTTGCTCAGCAGCAGGATGGTGTCGCCCAGCTGGGCGTTGAGGGCCTTGAACCGCTTGCGCTGACGGTACTTGACATAGAAGCCCGGCAGGAAGTAGGCCAGCGCCCCGCCCAGTATCGCGACTATGAAGTTCTGGTTGATGAGGTAGATCGCCAGGAAGACGGCCGCCATTGTGCCGGCCACCACCAGGAAGTACTCCGAGACCCGCAGCTTGAGGTCGGCTTTGGCCAGCTGGTCAGCCGCCTTGGAGGTCCGCGGGCGGCTCGAGAGCGCCCGGTTGAATGCATCCATCGCGCCGGTGAGCACCTCGCGCGGGTTGCTGGGGCCGGTGTCTACCGGCGGAGCGTACTCGTCCATCGCGTCCGGTTCGAGCTCGCGCGGGCGAGAGGCCACCAGTCCGCCGAAGAAAAGCAGGATGCCGGCGGCTGCAGCCGCACCGAGGATCAAGTTCATCGCGGGTCCCTCACTTCTTGGGCTTGGTGGGATCGAACACAGAGAGCGGCACTTCTTCGCCCGATTCTAGGAGGTATTCCATGCATTCGGGCACTATTCCTGTCGCGGTGAAGTAACCCTCCACCTTGCCGTCGGCGTCGACCCCGGTCTGTTTGAAGATGAATATGTCCTGGATCTGAATCTTCTCGCCCTCGATCCCAACGATCTCGCTGATGTTTACGACCTTTCGAGTTCCATCGCGAAGGCGCGACTGCTGGACGACGATATCGATAGCGGAGGCGATCTGCTCCCGGATGGCCCGCGAGGGCAGCTCGGCCCCCGCCATCAGCACCAGCGTCTCCAACCGGTTCATGGTGTCGTTGGGATTGTTGGCGTGGACGGTGGTCAGGGAGCCGTCGTGCCCGGTGTTCATAGCCTGGAGCATGTCGAGCGCCTCGCCGCCGCGACACTCACCAACCACGATCCGGTCGGGGCGCATCCGCAGGCAGTTGATGACGAGGTCGCGGATCGACACCCTGCCGCGTCCCTCGACGTTGGGCGGCCGGGACTCGAGCGTGACGACGTGGTCCTGGTGGAGCTGCAGCTCGGCGGCATCCTCGACCGTGATGATCCGCTCATCGTCCGGAATGAAGCCGGAGATGACGTTCAGAGTGGTGGTCTTGCCGGACCCCGTTCCGCCCGACACCAGGATGTTGAGACGAGAGCGCACCGAGGCGCGAAGGAACTCGGCCATCTCGCGGGTCATCGTCCCGAACCGGATCAGGTCGTCCACGTTGAGCTTCTCGGCCGCGAACTTCCGGATCGTCATGGTCGGCCCCGTCAAAGCCAGGGGCGGGATGATCACGTTGACACGAGAGCCGTCCTTGAGGCGGGCGTCCACCATGGGCGAGCTCTCGTCGACACGGCGCCCGATCGAGCTGACGACGCGGTCGATGACCTGCAGCAGCTGGGCATTGCTTTCGAAGGTCACCTCCGAGAGGGTCAGTTTGCCGCTCTGCTCGATGTAGATCTGCCGGGGGCCGTTGATCATGATCTCGGTGATCTCGGGGTCGTTGAGCAGCTGCTCCAGCGGCCCCAGGCCGAGGACGTCATTGATGAGCGACTCAACCAGGCGTGCCCGTTCGTTGCGCGGCAGTGGGGTGCCGCTCTCGGCCAGGACTGCGCTGACGAGCTCGCCGATCTTGGCGACGATGTCCTCACGCTCGGCGGTGTCCTCGTCCTGCATCTCCTCGACGAGGCGGGCGTGCACTCGCGACTTGAGGCGCACGAACTGCGCCTGGGCGGCGGTCGGCTTGACCAGGGCCGCGGCGGCGCGGCTGGTCGGCGTGCTGCCGGAAGTGCGAGCGCCACCGGGAGCCGTGGGCGCAAGCGGCG
>WNFI01210501.1_pt1 | contig 17490 bp, 11 predicted proteins | sample 5400471 | NCBI WGS metagenome assembly WNFI01 (sample SAMN13153348, study PRJNA577476) | soil metagenome | isolation source: 100 cm saprolite on Douglas fir-dominated hillslope | place: USA:California | collected 2013-09-17 | reverse complement strand
CGTGCTCGAGGTGAAGGACGTCCACCTCGCCTATGGCGGTGCGCGCGTCCTCAACGGGGTGTCGCTTTCGGTCGACCGCGCCGAGGTCGTTGGGATCATCGGGCCCAACGGGGCCGGCAAGACTACTCTGTTCGACGCCATCGCGGGGTCTGCGCCAATCGATCATGGGACCATCAGCCTGCTCAGTGTCGACGTCACCAGCATGTCGGCTGACGCGCGGGCGCGGATGGGCATGGCGCGCTCCTTTCAGAACGTCAAGCTCTTCCCGGCATTGACCGTGCGCGAGAACATCGCGGTGGCGCTGGAGCGGCACCTCGAGAACCGCAGCGCGGTGCTGGCGGCGGTGTGGAGCCCGGCGACGCGCAAGGTCGAGCGTCGCGTCGCGCGGCGCGTCGAGAACCTTGTTGAGAGTCTTGGGCTCGGGCCATATGCCGAGAAGTTCGTCAACGAGCTGTCCACCGGCACGCGGCGCATCGTCGACATCGCCTGCGTCCTCGCTACTCAGCCGCGCCTGCTGCTCCTGGACGAGCCCTCCTCGGGTCTCGCGCAAGCCGAGACCGAGCAGCTCGCGCCCGTGATCGGGCGCATCGTGCAAGAGACGAAATGCGGTCTGCTCGTCATCGAGCACGACCTGGGCCTGATCTCGGCCATCTCCGACAGGCTGGTCGCAATGCGACTGGGAGCCGTTATGGCCGAGGGCCTCCCCCAGGCGGTTTTGGAGAACAACGAAGTCATCGATGCGCTGCTCGGGGGAGCAAGTGAGGCGGTACTCAACAGGTCGATCCAGATGACCTCAGCGGGGGTCTCATGAGCCCAGACGAACGGAGGAAACACATGGCTGCAACAGCGACACCACCCAGGACCAGCACGCGCCCCGGCGCCAACTCGGGGCGCCGGAAACCGCTCACAGGCGCGGGATTCCAGGAACGTTACGAGGCGATCGTCACCAACATCGAGCAGGTCATCAAGGGCAAGAACCAGCCGATCCGGATGGTCATCAACGCCATCCTGGCCGAGGGACACGTGCTGCTCGAGGACCTGCCCGGGACTGGGAAGACGATGCTGGCGCGCTCGATCGCGCAGACCATCCAGGCCGAGACCTCGCGCGTCCAGTGCACCCCGGACCTGCTGCCTTCGGACATCACGGGCTCCTCTATCGTGGACATGACCACCCACGAGTTCAAGTTCCGCGCCGGCCCGGTCTTCACGAACATCCTGCTCGCCGACGAGATCAACCGCGCCACGCCGAAGACCCAGTCATCCCTGCTCGAGGCGATGCAAGAGCGGCGTGTCTCCGTCGACGGTGTCACCCACTCGCTGCCGAAGCCATTCCTCCTACTCGCCACCCAGAACCCCATCGAGCTGGCCGGCACCTTCCCGCTGCCCGAGGCGCAACTGGACCGCTTCCTGTTCAAGATTTCGCTGGGCTACCCGGACAGCGACGCCGAGATGGAGATCCTGGAAGCCAACTCGCAGAACGAGGCCATCGAGCGCCTGGGGTCCGCGTGCTCGCTCGACGACGTGCTTGACCTGCAGGAGTGGCCGAAAGGGGTAGAGGTCTCGGACCCCGTGCGCCGCTACATCGTCGAAATCTGCCAGGTGACACGGACAGAGCCGTCGTTGCAGCTGCCGGCTTCACCGCGCGCATCGCTGGCGCTGTTGCGGGCGTCTCGCGTGGTGGCCGCGGCCAACGGGCGTGAAGACGTCATTCCAGACGATGTGAAATCCGTCCTGCACCCAGTCCTGGCGCACCGCATCGCGCTCACTCCTGATGCCGAGCTCCGCGACGACACCATCGACAAGGTCATCGAGCGCATCACCAGCCGGGTCAAGCCCCCGCTGGGCGTGGCGGCCGCCTAGCACGTGACCTTGGCGGGAGCTCCCAGCCAGGGGATCCTGGCCTGGGTCGAGCGCAACGTGGGCGTGACCCTGTCGGGGATCGCGGTCATCTTCCTGGCCGTGGTCGGATGGCTGCTCGCGCACACCCTGGGCGGCCGCGCCATGTACCTGGTGGCCTACTGCCTGGTGGTCATGCTGGGAATTTCCGTCTTCATCGCCCGCCGCCGGCGGCCGGTGGCGGCGATACGGTCGGAACTGGCCCGACGCGCGCGGGTCGGGCAGACGCTCGACGTCAACCTCCTGCTCAGCTCTGAGTCCCGCATCGCCACCTTCAGGCTCGAGGAGAGGATGCATCCCCACCTCGGCCCCACCGTGATCGTGCCGGTGGCGTCGATTGGGCCGGGTGAACCGGTAGAGCACCACTACTCGTTCACGCCCAAGCTGCGCGGGGTCTACCAGATCGGTCCACTCACAGCCGAGTTCAGTGACCCACTGGGCCTCGCCAAGCGTCACCAACAGCTGATCGGGGAGGCCGAGATAATCGTTCACCCGAACGTAGAAGAGGTGCTGGACCGGCCGCTGACGCGCGCGTTCGAGGACCCACCGCTGCGCCCGCCGAACAGCCGCGCCTGGCCCGAGGGCTTCGAGTTCTACGGGATGCGCGACTATGTCCGCGGTGACGACCTGCGCCGCGTCGTGTGGCGAGCGTTCGCCCGCACCGGCAAGCTCCTCGTCCGGGAGTTCGAACAGGGCATCTCGGACCGCATCGCGGTGGTGGTGGACACGGATGCTGAGTGGCACTCGCCTGGTGTGCCTTCGGACACGTTCGAGACCGCGGTTCGCGTCGCGGCATCCGTGGGCGTGCGGCACATCAAGGATGGGTTCAACGTGCGCCTCCTGTGCAACTACGGCAACCAGGGGACGACCTTCCGCGGGCCCCGCGCCCGTCTCCAGTACCTGGACCAGATGGCTCGCCTGGAGCTGAGGAGAGAGCCGCTTAAGGCCGCGCTGGAGATGCTGGTTCGAGCCAACCGGCGCGACTCCCACGTCGTCCTGGTCACGCCCCGCTTTGACGCCGAGTCGGCTGCCCGTGCCAACCTGATGATCGCGGGCGGGGCGTCGTTCACGGTCTGCGCGATCGTGTGGGAGGAGTCCGACCCGGTGACGATGCGGCGCGCGCACGAGATCGGGGCACAGGTCGTGCAGGTCAAGCCCGGCGCTTCGCTGACAGGCGTCTTCCGGGCCAGCCTCCAGACCAACCTCAGGTAGCGGCGATGAGTATCCAATCGCCCGAAGTTGAGCCCTCGGAGGAGACGCTAGTCAGCCTTGACCCGAGCGAGGCCACCGGCTACGGCGATGTCGCCGAGGCCAAGGTCGTCGACATGGGCGTGCCGCCGCTGACAACAGCCCTCGCCGCGGCGGTCTCGTCCGCCGGGGCGGCGTGGGTCATCTCGAGCATGTTCCGCGACTTCGCCGCGCATCTTGTGGCGCTGGGTGACGCTCCTGGTGGGCGCCGCGCTGGTAGCCCCTGACGCCCACGGCGGCACCATGAGCACGCCCGCCTTGATCACGGACGCGCTCCGAGCCGGCGGCCTGCTCCAGCCTCCCGTCGCGTTCGACCCGGGCTGGCGCTTCATCCTGCTGGTGCTGTTCGCGCTGCTGGCGGCGGGGTCGGCGTCGGTCGCCATCGCGACCAACCGGCCCAAGCTCGGCGTGGCCATCCCGGTGCCGCTGGCCGCGGCCGGAACCCTGATCCAGCCGGGCGACTCAGAGATCGTGACGGCGGTGGTGGCACTGGTTTGTGGCGTGCTGGCGATGACCCTGGCCTACGGCGCGGAGTTGGGCGGCGCCGGCCAGCAGCTGTCATCGGCGTTCGAGACGCGGCGCCTCCTGCGGGGTGGCGGCATGGCGTTGGGCCTGGCGATCGTGGTGGTCGGCATCAGCCGTTTTGGCGTCCTCTTCCCTCAGCCCGACACCAATCACGTGGTGCCCCCGCAACGACCCCAGACCCCGGCGCAGGAGCCCGACCGTCCGCTGTTCACCTACAGGATCAGCAGCGGGAAGAGTCTGCCCCTGCGGGAGGGCGTCATCGACTACTACAGCGTCACCGACCACGCGTGGGAGCTGCCGCCGTACGACGCCCGACGTCTGGATCGCCTCAACCCGCCGGCCAAGCTGCCCCAGGGGAAGCTTCCGGCTGACGCCGCGGTGAACGTGCTCTCAGTAACCGTGGCCGACGCCCACGGGCACCAGCTGCCGTCGCTCGCGGGAGCGGCGCAGGTGAAGAGCTCGACCAAGGACATCCTCGACTTCGATCCTCGGACGCAGGCGTTGCGCCTGGCGGACCGGCCGGCTTACAGCGGGTACATGTACACGGTGACGGCCCCGGCCGCGCCAGCAGACCTCGGCAAGCAGCTGGCGGCAACCGGCAAGGCGGATCGCTTCCTGCCTGGGAGCTCGACGCCGAACGAGTTCCTCCAGGCACCGCCGCCGCCCAACGAGGTGGTAACGCTGCTCAGCCAGTACTCGCAGTTCGCGATCCAGAAAGGAGTGCCCGAGGATCCCTTCAACCGGTTGCAGTTCCTGCGCGCCGCCTTCTACCAGAAGGTCATCGCGGCGGGTCCGGGGACGCCTGTCGACCTGCCCGCGTCGCGAGTCGCTCAGATGCTGAACGGGGGCGAGGCGTCGCCGTACGAGATCACCGCCGCGGAGGCGTTGCTGGCGCGCTGGGCGGGCGTCCCCTCGCGCATCGGGTACGGCTACTACGGCGGCGACAAGAACCCCGATGGCAGCTTCACGATCCGGCCGAAACACGGTTCGACCTGGCTCGAGGTCTACTTCCCGCGCCACGGGTGGATCGCGATCGTCGGCGTGCCGCCGAAGGCCAAGCCATCGACGAGCCCGCAGCCCAAGAACGAGCAGAACATCAAGTCGTCGGACGAGCTGGCGCTGATCGTGTACGTCCCGGTCGAGTCGACGAACCCTCTGCAGCTCTTCGAGTACGTGCGCTTCTATATCCTGCTGGTGGCCCCCTGGCTGGCCGGGCTGGTGCTGCTTGCGATCTTCTACCCGGTGGGGCTGAAGTTGCTGCGCTCCCTGCTGCGCCGGCTTTGGGCACGGAGGTTCGGCTACCCCGGCCGGATTGCGGTCGCGTACGCGGAATTCCGCGACCTCGCCCGCGACCTGACCATCGGTGACCCGGCTGCGACGCCGGTCGAGTTCCTGCAGTTCATCGTCGATGACCGCGAGCACGCGGAGCTCGCCTGGCTGGTAACCCGCGGGCTCTGGGGCGACCTGCGGCGTGACCTGCGCGAGGATGACGCCGAGGCGGCGGAACGGCTCGCGAGGTCGGTGGGCAGCCGTCTCCGCCAGTGGCAGTCAGGCCTCAACGTGACGATGGCCGCCATCGCCCGTACGTCGCTGAGGGAGCCGTACAGCACAGAGGTCCCGAACGCGTGGCCGCACTGGCAACCGCGACTCTTCCTGCCACGGCTCACGGTGTTGCGCCGCCGCGCCGCGCAGCCCTGGTGGCGCTGGCGTCTGGTGGCGACGGCATCCGCACTGCTGCCGATCCTGGTGCTCTCGGGGTGTACCCCCCTGGTGGTGGACACGGCGCGGAGAATGCCTGCGCGCTTCGCGCCCGACCACGTCGGAGACCTCCTCTTCAAGCGTGAGCCCGCCGCCGAGAAGAGGTACCGCACCGCCGGGCCTGAGGCGTTGGTCAGCGATGGTCGCGTTTTCACCATCCACTCGGGCGACATCATCGAGGGCTCCCTACAGATTTCACTGTTCAAGAGCAAGGTCGACACGTCGGACATCAACAACGAGAGCATGCAGGTCTACTGCACTGACAACCTGAAAGACTGCACCGGGCACGAGGCTTTCATCGGGTTCGAGCAGAGCATCGGAACGGGCGAGTTCCACCGCGTCTACGTGCATGGCTGGCGTACGTATGAGATGGAGCTGAGCGACCAGCGCATCTACTGCTGGTTCCCCCGCGGCACGCAGACGATGGCGCTGCTGATCCTGAGAGCGAAGTTCACTCAACCCGCCAGCCGCGAGCTGCGGGATGCGCTCGTGCTCTTCCAGCAGGGGCAGGAGCCCAGCCCCTTCCCGATCCCGTCCGAGCCGGCCGTGGCCCTACCCAGCCCGCCCGGTATCGACCTCGGTGGCTCGGCGTCCCCAAGCCCAGCCGCCAGTGCCGGCCCGCAACCAAGCCCGAGCCCAACACCGTAGAGGAAAGGATGATGAGAATGAGCCAACGATTGCTGCACGGTCAAAGCCCGACGGCGCGGTGCCGCGCACGTGGTGTCGCCCTGTTGGCGTTCTGCCTGGTGGCCAGCGGCTGCCGCCTCACGCCTCAGCTAGACCTGAGCGCCAAGCTGCAGCCGGCACCGGCGGATGTCGCATTGGGGCGCCAGCACCCGCCGGTGGTGCCCTCGCCGTCGCCGCTGCCGTTCGTGGCCAACGTCAACCCGGCTCCCGCCTTCCCCACGCCGCTGGCGATAGAGCCGCCGCCGGTCCTGCCGCCGCCCGCCAACCCGTGCCCGGAGGCCGGGCCCCTGGTGTTCCCCGCTGTCAGTGCCCCGGATACACCCACGCACCGGCCTGCGGAAGCCGTGTACCCCTACCGGGCGAGCCTCGTGATTACCTCCAACCCGGGAACTCCTCAGGCGAGCGCCCAGAAGGGCACTGCTTTTGGCACTGTCGCGGTGAAGGAGACCACCGCGCCAACGTCGCTGGGTGACTACTCCTTTGCGATAGAGGAGCACTTCGTGCAGCTCGCCGAGCTGCTGCGGTTCCACGTGTACCCGACCACGGTCAGCGCGTCAACTGTAGGCGGGCCGACCATCGCGGCAGGCATCTACCTCGTGGAGCAGAACAACCTCTCCGGTGGCGTGTTCCGGCCGGCGCCTCCCGGCGTGGAGATCATGTCCCTGCCCGCGGCGCCCGGGCAGCCGGTCGATGGCGCCGGCACCGACGGCACCAGCGCGACGACCATGGAGGTCGATCCCGCGCAGCCGCCGCCACCAGCGGCGGCGCCGCCGCCGCCCACCCCGGTCTCGGGCAGCCTGATCCAGGACAAGGCCAATGTCGACGCGTGCGGCACGGTTCTGCAGGGGTGGGGGGTCCACGACGTCGGCCACATCATCTACGCCGGGGCGACAGCGGGCGACCCCTTTACCCTCGACTTCACCGACGGCACCGAATATGGCGGCCTGCCGCTGTCTATCCACAGCGTCCGGAACTACACCGACAACGGCGTGCCCAAGGAGTGGAGCTCTATCATCACGATCGACGTCACACCCCAGAACCCCCAGGCCAACTGAGTCAGTCATGATGCTGTCATTGCGCCCGCTTCCGGCCCTGGCCGCCGCGGTGATGCTTGGCCTGAACGGGTGCAGCTCCAGCCTCTCGACCACGAACCGGACACTGATGGACTTCGACTCCAACATCAGTAGCCAGACCAACAACTTCCAGACGCCGGGAAAGTGGGATGTCCTCTACTCGTGGGACTGCAGCCAGGTCCGTGCGCAGGGGAACCTGGGCGCAACGGGGTTCAAGTTCGTCGCCTACAACAGCGACGATGGCTCGACCGCCGCGGGCGACAACCCGTCGATCATCCGCTCCGGCGACAAGGGGCAGGGCACCGTGCATTTCCAGCTCGCCGGCTTCTACAACATCAAGATCACAAGTCTCTGTAAGTATCGGATCCGCGTCCTGAACGAGGCCTGACCGCGACCACGCCCGCGATGATGCGGCCTCCGTCCAATCCCTTTCGGCAACAGTTGGGGCTGGAGGGGTTCTGGGAGTTTCTGCCTGACCCGGAGGACGTCGGTGTGGCGCGCGGCTGGCCGGATGGCCTACCAGGCGGAGTGCCGATCGCGGTTCCCGCCAGCTGGAACGACCAGCTGCCGGCGCATCGAGACTTCCTTGGTCCGGCCTGGTACGCGACCACGTTTGAGGTGCCACGGGCGTGGGCGGGCCAGCGAGTGCGGCTCCATTTCGGCTCCGTCACATACCAGGCGGGAGTGTGGTTGAACGGCGAGTTCCTGGGCGGGCACGAGGGCGGCCACCTGCCGTTCACGTTCGATGTGAACGGGGCGCTGCGTGGCGTCAACCATCTGGTGGTCCGGGTCGACGGCCGCCTTGACCCGTCCCACGTGCCGCCCGGGAATCTCGGCGCGCGCGGGACCTTCGGCGGCATGATTCAGCGCCTTCCCGACACCAACTTCGACTTCTTCCCGTTTGCCGGCATCGACCGCGGGGTCAGCCTCGTCGCCACCGACGCCGAGGCGATCGAGGACGTGGTCGTGCGAACCGAGCTGGATGGCACCGTCCACGTTGCCATCTCACGCCCCGGCGCGGCAGCGATACAGCTGGAGCTCAGCGGCCACGACGTCGCGCTGTCGGCTGCGCTTGCAGCGGGGGAGGCGGGGACCGAGCTGCGCATCCCGAGCCCGAGCCTGTGGGCGCCGGGGGCGCCGAACCTCTACCGGCTGGTGGCGCGGCTGGAACGCGAAAACCAGGTCGTTGACTCCGTGGCTCTCAACGTCGGCGTACGGACCGTCGCGGTTGATGGTGACCGGCTGCTTCTCAATGGGGAGCCCGTCGTCCTGCGCGGCTTCGGTCGGCACGAGGACTTCCCCGTAACCGGCCGCGGCGAGCTCGGCGCGGTCATGGTCCGGGATTTCGACCTGCTGCGATGGACCGGCGCCAACTCCTTCAGAGCCGCGCACTACCCGTATGCCGAGGCCGCGCTGGACCTCGCCGACAGGCTTGGGATCATGGTGGTGGCCGAGACATCGGCCGTGGGCCTGGTCTTCGACGACGACGAGGTCGGCACGCGCACCGAGCTCGCCAAGACGCTGGCCGGGGAGCTGGTCCTGCGGGATCGCAACCACGCCTGCGTGGTGATGTGGAGCCTCGCCAATGAGCCCCGTCACACCGCCGGCGTGACCGAGCCTTTCATCGAGGACCTGGCCAGGCACGTCAGGGGCCTCGATCCGACCAGGCCGCTGACCTTCGCCAGCTTCACCCGGGGTGGTGAGCCGTCGATGGAGCACGTCGACGTGGTCAGCATCAACCGCTACCACGGCTGGTACTACGAGAGCGGCGACCTCAACCAGGCTGTTGCCAGCCTGGGAGATGACCTCGAGCAGCTGCACTCGTTGCACGGCAAGCCGATCATGGTCACCGAGTTCGGTGCCGACGCCGTCGCCGGACATCACGCCGAACCACCCGAGGTCTTCAGCGAGGAATATCAGGCGGAACTCCTCGTCTCGCAGGCCAAGCTTCTGGAGAGCAGGGCCTACGTCGTCGGCCAGCACATCTGGACCCTGTGCGACTTCAAGACTCCCCAGTCCGTGCTCCGTCCCTACGGCCTCAACCTCAAGGGCGTCTTCACCCGGGACCGCCGTCCCAAGGCGGCCGCACACCGGGTCAGGGAACTGTGGTACCCATCGCCAGACGAATAGAGTCGAGCGACGGCCGGGCCAGGTGGGGGAGGTCCGCTCCGGACGCGGCTTCGAACAGCGCCATCGGTTGCCAGCCCGGATCGACCAGCTCCGGCGCCCACGGCCTGATCCCGGCGCCGTCGTGCGCCAGCAGCCAGGCCGTGAGGTCCTGCAGCAGCCGGGCCTGGTCCTCCGGGGAGTGCCCGTACCCCGGGATATGGCGGTTCCAGTCTCCGAACTTTGTCCCCGCGAGCATCGGTTCCGCGGGGTAGCCGAACTCCGCGATCATGACGGGTCGCTCGAATGTCTGCTGGATCGCAGCCATCATCTCGGTGACCTCGGCAAAGCTCAGTGAGTTGATGTTGTTCGACGGGTAGTAGGACGTGCCGATCGTGTCCGGCAAATAACCCTCATCCCGCATGCAGGTCCAGAAGGCCAGCACGAACTCGGTCCCCATGACTCCAGCGAGGTGGGTGGAGACGGCGGCCCCGGGATCGACAGAGCGCAGGCCGGCCGCGAAGCCGCGTAGAAGCTTGGCCTGGTGGCGCCAGACATGCTCCCGGAGCCAGGCCACCTGGTCGGGCACCGCCATCGCGCCGATGCCAAGAACGGTCATGCGCCCGATCTCGGGATCGATACGGTCCGGCGGCCGGTAGGCCGCGGCGCGGTGCTCCGGTGGCCGGGGGCCGACGCCGGCCAACCCAAAGTCGACCTCGTTGCCGATGTTCCAGGAGATGACGCGGGTCTCCGTGGCGAGGACCTCCCGGGCCACGATTGACCCGTAGTCGCGCAGAACGGCCTCCATCTCGTCCGCCGAAAGCGTCTCCCAGGGTGGTACCGGGCCCAGCTCGGGAAACTGATCGAAGGCCGCGCCCGGCTGACCGCCGATATCGCCGTAGGTCTCCCAAAGTCCGAACTCGGGGTTGAAGTCGAGGTCGAGGGCCACAGCCAGGCGCGCTTTCGCGAGTGCCTGCTCCAGCGTTCCCGAGCCACCCGGGGCGGGCGCCCGGCGGGTAGTGGCGACCCGCGCGTAGACCTCGGTGGCACCGTGGGCGATATAGAGGCGCTGCAGTCCGGCCAGGTCGCGTGCCTCCCGTTGGCCATCGGAGTACCAGAAGTGGTCCTCCGCCTGCAAGCGCTCGGAGAGCGGACTGACCGACAGCCCGACCCGGAACCCGGCGCGGTTCACGTCCAGCTAGAGGCTGACGTGCTCGACTGCCTGGCGCTCGTCCTCTCTGGGGGAGTTGGTCACGGCGCTGGCCGGGGTGTTGAAGATCATCACCGGGCGCGATTCGTCCCACTCGGCCCAGCCCGGCTGGCCGGTCTTGGCGAAGCTGACCCAGGCGCTGTGCATCTCGGAGGCCAGTGACCGGGGCCGGTCTGGGCCCGCGAAGGCGTCGGCCTCCCCGGAATCGAGGGTGTCGAAGACAAAAGCCACGTCGAGACCATGGGCCGCGCCGAGGTTGCCCATCTTGGTCCTCCACGCGAACTCGTAGACGTAGGTGGTGGCGCCCTGGCTGCGCCGGAGAGAGGCGAGCTTGTAGACAGGCACGCGCATCACAGCGTCGGTGATGAGGGCCCCGAGGACCTGGAGCCCCGTGGCGCCGGGACGATTGCGGCGATAACGGAGGACGGCGCGGGGCGAAAGCCGGAATCGCGCGGCGATCGCGACGATCAGCAGCCAGGCGTATTTGCGCAGCTCCTGATGAGGCTGGAGGTAGAGGCCCATCTCCTCCTCGGTGTAGCCCAACAGGACCGGGATCTGGGCTCCGTTGCCGGCCTCGGTCGCCGACCAGGGATCCACCGGGACCAGGTCGTCGCCCACCGCGGCGCCGTAGCCGGCGCTGGGCTTGAGGATGCTCCCGGAATCCATCAGCCGCGTCTGGACGGCCACCAACGTCTCCGGTGGGATCGCGACAAAGGCTTCCAAAGTCGGCTCCACCCCCAGGTCTTTGGCGATCAGTTCGGTGATCTTGCCGGGGTGATCCGCAGAACGCAGCCCCAGCGGGGCGCTCATGATGATCGCCTTGGTGAAGAGCCCCTCGGCCCGCTTCGAAGCCAGCAGGGTGGCGACCGAGCCTCCGCCCGCGGACTGGCCGAAGATGGTGACATCGCCCGGGTCGCCGCCGAACTTGAGGATCTCGGCGCGGACCCACTCGAGAGCAGCCACCTGGTCGGCCAGGCCGGCGTTCCGGGGAGCACCCTTGAGGACTGAGAACCCCTCGGCGCCGACGCGGTAGTTCACCGCGACCAGGACCACACCGTCACGCGCGAAGGCCGAGCCGTCGTAGGTAAGGAGGGCGTTTGCGCCCCGAGTCAAAGCGCCACCGTAGAACCACACCATGACCGGCACCGGGGCGCTGGGACTGGCGCCTGCCGGCGACCAGACGTTGAGGTTAAGAATCTCTTCGCCGGGGATGATCACGCTCGGCAGGAAATCCTTCAAGGCGCTTTGATAGGGCGCCTGTGGCGGCGTCGGCCCATAGGTCGTCGCGTCCCGGATGCCCTCCCAGGGGGAGTGCGGCCGCGGTAGCTGGAAGCGGTTCTCGCCGAAGGGCGGCGCGGCGTAGGGCACGCCCAAAAACCGCGACACACCGTCGACGACCCCACCTCTTAATAGGCCGTTGCTCACGGCTACGCTGCAGGCCTCCTCGGTGACCTGCCGAATCCTCTCCGCATTCATCACAGCAAGGTTAGTGCAACCGGTTGCACAATTCACGCGGCGGTTGCTAGGATCGGCGGGCGATGGGGGTTTTCGACCCGCTGCCAGACCTCTGGGACGCTGCCGTCGCCCCAGCCGATCCGGTCGACCAGCTGGTCTACCGCTCCAGGCTTCTCGGCAGCGACCTGCGCGTCACCAACTACGCCGGTGGCAACACCAGCTGCAAGACCGCGGGGACCGACCCCGTTAGCGGCGTGGCGCTGCGCCTGCTCTGGGTCAAGGGCAGCGGCGGCGACCTCGGCACCCTGGGTAGGGATGGACTGGCGACGCTTGACGTCGCCCGCGTCCGTGGCCTGGAACGGACCTTCCGGGGCGTTGCCTTCGAGGACGAGCAGGTGGCGCTGCTTCCCTCGTGCACGGTGGTGGCGGGAGCGCCGCCTTCGATTGACACCCCGCTCCACGCTTGGGTCGACGCAGAGCACGTGGACCACGTCCACCCCGACGCGCTGATCGCGTTCGCCACCGCGAAGGGTGGAACGGGGCTGGTCCACGACGTCTTCGGCGATGACATCGGGTGGCTCGAGTGGCAGCGGCCGGGGTACGACCTTGGCCTCAAACTGCGCGGCCTGCAGGCAGCCGCCCCGGGATGTCGCGGCGTCGTCCTGGGCGGCCACGGCCTGGTCACCTGGGCGGACACCGCCAGGGACTGTTACCAGCTCACGATCCAGGTGATCAATCGCGCCGCCGAGTACATCGGCTCGCGCGCCCGCACCGCGCCCTTCGGCAGCCCGCTTCGGGCCGACCTGGAGCCGGCGGCGCGACACGCCCAGGCGGCGCGGATGATGCCGGTGCTGAGGGGAGCGCTGGGGACGGCGGGCGCCAGGCCGGGGCTGGCCCGCTTCCGGGACGACCCCGAGGTGCTCGAATTCGTGGCCTCAGCGGGAGCGCCGCGCTTGGTGGCGGAAGGGACTTCCTGCCCCGACCATTTCCTGCGCACCAAGCGGTCAGCTCTGCTGCTGGACCTGCCCTTCGATCGGGATCCCGGGGAGAGCAAGGAGCTGGTGGCGGCGGCCTTCGACGGCTATCGAGAGGGCTACAGCGATTACTATCGCGCCCACCACAACCCTTCTTCTCCGCCGATGCGCGACCCATCGCCCGCTCTCGTCCTGTGGCCGGGCGTAGGCATGTTCTCCTTCGGGCGCACCGCCGCCGAGGCCCGGGTCGTGGGGGAGTTCTATGTCAACGCCATCAACGTGATGCGCGGCGCCGAGATCCTCGGCGGCTACCGCGGGCTGCCTGAATCCGAGGCCTTTGCCATCGAGTACTGGGACCTGGAGGAGGCCAAGCTTCGGCGGATGCCGCCGGAGCGGCCGCTAGGCCGTCGGGTTGCGGTGGTGACTGGCGGGGCGGGGGGCATCGGGTCCGCCATCGCCAGGCGCTTCGTCGCCGAGGGCGCCGCGGTGGTCATCGCCGACCTCGACCTGGAGGGCGCGCAGGCGATCGCCGGCGAGATCGGCGAACAGGCTCTGGCGCTTCGCCTGGACGTGACCAGCGAGGCGTCGGTGGAACAGGCCTTTACTGACTCGGCACGCCATTTCGGGGGCGTCGACCTGGTCGTCAACAACGCTGGGATCACCGTCGGCAAGCCGGTCACTGAGACGTCGCTGGAGGAGTATGAGCGGGTGCACCGCGTCGTCGACGCGGGCTCCTTCCTGGTCAGCCGCGCCTTCGCGCGCCAGGCCCGCGCCTCGGGGCTGGGCGGCGACATCATCTATGTCCTGTCCAAGAACGCGGTCGTCGCCGGCCCCGACAACGCCGCCTACGGCAGCGCCAAGGCGGCCCAGCTCCACCAGATGCGACTGCTCGCCGCCGAGCTGGCGCCTCTACGCATCCGGGTCAACGGCGTCAACCCCGACGCGGTGATCCAGGGATCGAAGCTTTTCGCGGGCGATTGGGGCCGCCAGCGGGCCGAGCGATACGGTGTTCCGCTGGAGAAGTTGGGCGAGTACTACGCCCAGCGCTCGCTGCTGGGCCTGGAGATCCTGCCGGAGGACATCGCCGATGCCTGCTTCGCGCTGGTGTCGGGCCTGCTGGCCAAGACCACCGGCAGTGTGATCCCGGTGGACAGCGGGGTGGCCGCCGCCTTCATGAGGTAGCCGCCGACCGATCCACCCAGGGGCTGCCAACCCCCGGCAGCTCCAGGAAGCGATTCCACAGGGTGTTCCAGCGAGGGTCGCCCGAAGGCTCGTAGTGCGCCAGGCTCTGTGAGTGCTCCAGCAGCCGCCGGCCCTGCTGGAGGTTTGACAGTGTGCCCACCGCCACGGCCTGCACCAGCACGTTCCCGGTCACCGCGGCCTCACCCGGCCCGGCGACCACCGGGAGCCTCGAGGCATCAGCTGTGGCCTGGCACAGCAGAGGGTTGGCCGAGCCGCCACCGACGATGTTGACGGCGTCGGGGAGCACACCGGAGACGCCAGTGATCGCGTCCAGCACCCAGCGATAGCGGAGCGCCAGGCTGTCACAGATGCATCGCGTGAACTGCGCGCGACTGCCGGGTGGCTCCTGCCCGGTGGCGACGCAGTAATCAGAGATGGCGCGTGGCATGTCCTCCGGGTTCAGGAACGCGTCGTCGTCGGGATTTATCAGCGAGCCTCCCGGGGGCACAGCGCTCGCCTCGGACATCAGCTCGGCGTAGGTGGGGGAGCGGCCGTCGCCGTCCAGCCATGCCTGGCGGCAGCGCTGCAGCAGCCACAATCCCATCACGTTGCGGAGCAGCCGGGTGGTGTTCCCCACACCGTGCTCGTTGCTGAGGTTGAGCGCCATCGCCGCCGCGGTGGCTGACGGCGCGGCCGCCTCGATGCCCACGATCGACCACGTTCCCGAGCTGATGAAAGCGGCTGGCCGGCCCATCCCGATGGGCGTCCCGGCGACCGCGGCGGCGGTGTCGTGGCTGGGGCCAGCGACAAGGGGAACGCCCGGCCGGCCGAGCCGGCTCTCGCCGGTGACGGCGAGCGAGTCGATGACCTCGGGAAAGAGCGAAGCGTCGAGCTCCGCGCCGGTCATGAGCTCGGCGGACCAGGTGCCGTCCAGGGCCAGCAGCTGGGTCGTGCTGGCGTTGGTTCGCTCGGCCGCCGGCGGTGCTCCGAGCCAGTGGCGGAAGAGGTCCGGGAGAAGGAGCAAGGTTCGAGCGGCGCTAAGTTCGGCCGGCCGCTCCTCGGCCAGGGTCAGGAGCTGGTTAAGGGTGTTGAACTGAAGGAACTGAATGCCGGTGCGCCGGTAGACCTCGGCTGGACGCAGCCGGTTCGCGAGCCGCCGGCTGGAGCCGTCGAAGAGGTGGTCCCGATAGGACCGCGGCATGCCCACCAGCGACCCGTCTTCTCTCAGCAGGCCGAAGTCGACACCCCAGCCGTCGATGCTGATGCTGTCAAGCGAACCGTCGACGTCCTCGATCGCGCCGACGATGAAATCGAAGATCCCGGTGGTGTCCCAGGCCACGCGGTCGGCAAGCAGGAGCGGCCGGTGAGATTGCCGGCCGACCTCGGTCATCCGCAAGCCGGCGGCGCCGACCTCCCCGATGAAGGCTCGAGCGCTTTCGGCGCCCAGGTCCACCGCCAGGTGGGTGCTCAGGCGATCAGTTCCATCCGGCGGCGTCGCCGCCCTTGCGGGCATCGACCCGAGCATCGGCCTCACCAGGCTGGCTTTGAGCCATTGCTCCTGGAGCGTCATCACGGTGCGGATCATGGCCGGGATCTTGGGCTCGATGTTGTGCGACTGATCGACCATGTAGCCTGCCGCACGCGCGGTCTCGGCGCCCAGCCCGGAACCTCGGCCGGCGGCGACCAGCTCGTTGAAGATCAGGAAAAGTTGGTAGGGGTTGATGGAGCCTGCGATCAGGTCGTCATCCCCGTACTTGCGGTCGTTGAGGTCGAAGCCGCCGAGCCGCCCCTCGTCGAGGAGGACGGCGACGATCTGCTCGATGTTGACCCCGTGCGCATGATGGCCGAGGTCGACAACAACCTTGGCGTGCTCACCGGCTTTCTGGCAGAGCAACAGGGCCATCCCCCAGTCCTGGATGTCGGTGTGATAGAAGGCCGGCTCGTAGAGCTTGTACTCGATCAGCAGTCGCATCGAGGACGGCAGAAAGGCGTGGATCTCCGACACCGCCTCCTCGAGCCGCTGCTTTCGCAGCCGGAAGTCGTCCTGTCCCGGGTAGTTGGTGCCGTCGCCCAACCAGAGCTTGAGGCCGCCGGCGCCGACGGCGTCGCCGATCTCGCAGCACTCGAGGATGTGCTCCAGCGCCCGGCGCCGGACCCCAAGGTCGGGGTGCGCCAGGCTGCCCAGGCGATAGTCCTCCTCCTGGAAGGTGTTGGAATTGATGGCGCCGACTCGCATTCCCCTGGCCGTCAGCGCGTCTCGCATGGCGCCGTAGTCCGGGTCGCGGTCCCAGGGGACGTGCAGCGACACCTTGGGGGCGCAGCCGGTGTACCGATGCACGGTCGCGGCGTCCTCCAGCTTCTCCTCCGTCGAACGGGGCGAGCCCGGCTCGGGGAAGACGCGGAAGCGCGTCCCGGAGTTCGCGAACCCCCATGTGGGCAGCTCCACCTCCAGGCCGTCGAGGCTCTCGAGGGCCGTTTGTGCAACCGGTTGCATAGAAGCGATATTGTACTTGGAAGCGTGTGCCAATTCGATCGACGCAGAACCCGCAGCCGGTCCACTCAGTCTCGTCGGCGCCTGTGACCGGGCCGTCGGCCGACGGGGAATCGGCGCGCCTGCGCGATGTCGCCGAGCGCGCCGGGGTTTCTGTCTCCACCGTGTCGCGGGCCCTGTCCGGCGACAGCCGGATCAGCACCTCCACCCGCGAGCTGGTGGAGGAGATGGCCGAATCGATGGGTTACGTGCCCGACATGGTCGCCAGGAGCCTCTCACTCCGCCGCACTTCGACGGTAGGGCTGATCGTTGAGGACCTCAGCAATCCCTTCTACGGCGAGTTGGCGAGGGGCGTGGAGGAGGGCCTGACGGCGGCCGGGTACAGCTACTTCCTGGCTCACAGCGACGGCGACACCGATAGGCAATGGCTGGTGGCTCAGCGCCTGGTGGAGCGGCGGGTTGACGCGTTGCTGGTGACCGTCCCTTACGCGCCCCAGGTGATGGGTCTGACGCGGGTCCCGGTGGTCACCTTCGACAAGGTCGCGGGCGCCGTGTACGCGACCACCGACCACGTCGCCGGCGCCAAGCTGGCCGTCGATCACCTCGTAGAGCAGGGCTACCAGAAAATCGGGCTGCTGTACGGTCGGCCGGACTATCTGCCCGTCGTCGACCGGCAGGTCGGTTACCGCGAGGCCCTGAAGTCGGCCGGCCGCCCCGCCTCGCCGGACCTCGAGGTCCGCTGCGCCGACCTGAGCTTCGAGGCGGCCGGCTTCGGAGCCCGCCGCCTCCTGGAGGCGGGGGCCGACGCCATCTTCGCCATCAACGACGTGATGGCCGCCGCGTCCCTTGGGGTGGTGGTCGAGGCGGGTCTGCGCGCCCCGGATG
>WNFI01471380.1_pt1 | contig 17500 bp, 9 predicted proteins | sample 5400471 | NCBI WGS metagenome assembly WNFI01 (sample SAMN13153348, study PRJNA577476) | soil metagenome | isolation source: 100 cm saprolite on Douglas fir-dominated hillslope | place: USA:California | collected 2013-09-17 | reverse complement strand
CGGGTCATCTTCAGCCGTCGTGCGCCGTCCCGACTGACGGCAGCTTATCCCCAGATAGCTTCCGTGCCGGCCGCATGTAAACGACGGCAGGAGTGGGCCAATTGCTGACTATTGCACCGCAGCAAGGCGTAGCGTCGACCGGTTCAAGTTACGCAGGCCAGCCGTTACGCGTCACAACGCAAATACAAAGAGCATGGTCTGGTTTCGGATGTCGCGAAGCTCGGGGGTCAGCGTGATCCGGAGCTTCGAAACAAAGCTCAGGCCGGTCATGATCGCGAGGTATTGCCTGCCTCCGGCCTCGAAGGTCATCGGCGGAGCATTGATGCCCACCCCCACATTGATCTTCCACAGCGGCTCGAGGCTCATGTCATCGTAGGCCACGAATGTGCCGTCGCCCCGTGAATAGAAGGCCGCCAGCGGTTGTCAGCGCAGCACTGAAGTTTGGATGGGAAGAGCGCACCCTGTTCTTCACCTCACCCGTGAATGGGTCGGCGACCACGATCTCGGATTCGGTCCGCGCGAAAAACCTGGCGCCGCCGCCCAACATGACCCCGGTAGGAGTCCTGAGCCGGTCAGGGGTCATCGTGATTTCGCTGCAGGTCGGCCGCGATGGAATGTAAACCAGCTTGGTCCTTTGGCTGTACGACGCCGACCAGTAATTGTTGCCGCCCTCAATGGACGGGCACGCCTTCTTGGTAGGGTCCGTCAATGTCTGATTTTGCACGCCAGAATAGACCTGGATGTCCTTGGCGGGGTCGTAATCGACCGGCAGGCCGGTCTTCTGGTCGATGCCCTTGGTCCAGTTGATCTCGTCCATATAAGGTTTGGCCAGCAGGGTCTGCCCGTTCGTGCGCTCGAAGGCGTAGAGGAAGCCATTGCGCGCCGCGTGCGTCACCAGCTTGTGCGGCTGGCCGGAAACGTCGCCGTCGATCAGAATGTGGGTGCCGGCCGCATCATAGTCCCACATGTCGCCCGGGATGTACTGGTGATACCAGTTCATCTTGCCGGTGTCGGGATCCCACGAAATCAGGCTGTTGGTGTAGAGATTGTCGCCGGGCCGGTAGTAGGGATTGAACATCGGCACCGGATTGCCGGTGCCCCACAGCACCTGGTTGGTGGCGACATCGTAGGAACCCGTCACCCACATGGCGGCCCCGCCGGTCTGCCATGCATTGTTCTTGTCCCTCCATGTTTCTGACCCGGGTTCGCCGGGGGCCGGCACCACGTATTTTCGCCACACCACCTTGCCGGTCGCGCCGTCAAGCGCCGCAATGAAATCCCGAACGCCGCGGTCGCCGCCGGCGGCGCCGATCACGATCTTGTCCTTGACGGGCAGCGGGGCCGCCGTGAGCGCCAAGTCGGCTTGGCCATCGGCCAGGTTGGTTTCCCAGACGACCTTGCCGGTCTCCTTGTCGGTGGCGATAACGCGTGCCGGATAGCTGGCGACGCTGATGACCAAATTTCCCCACAACGCCGCTCCGCGGTTCGCGACCGGCGTCTTCTCCTGCCCGGGATCCATGCGCCACACGATCCGGCCCATGTCGCCCGAACGCCCGTCGATCTTGTAGACCACGCCCCATTGATCGACGACGTAGAGGTAGCCGTCCTCGGCGAGCGGGGTCGATTCGAGATTTTCGTTTGCCGACGTGCCGCCGATCGCGACCGCGTAGGCGAGCTTGAGGCCCTTGACGTTGGTCTTGTTGATCTTGTCGAGCGGCGAATATCGCTGTGCGTCATAGGTCCGATGGTTCATCAGCCAGTTTTGCGGCTCCTTGTCGGCGTTGTTCAGGCGATCAGCGGTCACGTCGGCGGCCACCGCTGATCCAACCACGCCAAACCCCAGGCCTGTCATCAGTGCCGCACAGGTAAGCCTAAATGTGTTGTGACGGTTCATGGTGCGCTCCCTTAATCGCCGCAAATAACGCCCACCCAGATTCTTAAGCCAGTTATTGCGGTATAGCCGACCGCTTCATGTGCAGAAATCAAGACTACACTGTCCCAATAGGTCTGCAAAAGAGGGCATGAGTCGGGCGCGCACGAAAGGCCGAGGTCAACGCTGGCCGGCGTTTCTCCCCACAATCAGGTTTCGACAGCTGCCACGCACCATCGGCTTCCGAGATGGGTCAAAATGAGCCGTGCCACTCACTTCGTCGGCACGACAGCATCTACCTCAGTAAGCGGACCCGCCCGGCCGGCGGTCGGCGCTTCCGGCTCGGGCCAAAACCAGCCATTCGCCCCCTTCCGAACGATGAGTACCTGGGGTAGCCTCATCGTGTGATGGGGGAACAATGAAATTTCAACGGCGTCAATTCCTGCGTCTTGCAGCGGCCGCTGCTTTTCTCCAGGGCGAACCACGCGTAGCGAGGGCGCAAACGTATCCATCGCGACCGGTACGCTTGATCGTTACCTTCGCGGCCGGCGGTGCTAACGACATCGTCGCTCGTTTGATGGGCCAATGGCTGGCGGAAAGGCTCGGCCAGCAATTCTTCGTCGAGAACCGGCCGGGCGCGGGAGGCAACATTGGCACGGAGGTCGCAATAAAGGCAGCGCCAGACGGATATACGCTTTTGATTGTTAGTACCGCTAACGCGGTTAACGCGTCGTTCTATGAGAAGCTTAGCTTCGATGTGGTTCGCGATCTGGTGCCGATCGCTGGCATTATGCGCGGGCCCAACGTTTTGGAAATAAATCCGTTAGTTCCCGCGACAACGATCCCCGAGTTCATCGCCTATGCCAAGGCCAACCCAGGTAAGATCACCATGGCGTCTGCGGGTATAGGCAGTAACGCCCATTTGTCGGGCGAGCTTTTCAAGATGATGACGGGTGTCGATCTGGTTCATGTGCCATATCGTGGAGCGGGACTTGCATTGACTGACCTGATTGGCGGACAGGTTCAAATGATGATTGATCCGATAGCCTCCTCGATTGAGTATATCAAACAAGGCCAGTTGCGAGCACTGGCGGTGACCAGCGCAAAGCGTTTAGACACGCTACCGGACGTTCCGGCTGTGGGCGAATTTGTCCCTGGCTACGAAGCAACCGGGTTCATTGGCATCACCGCGCCCAAGAATACGCCTATGGAAATCGTAGAAAGGCTGAACAAAGCAATCAATGCAATTCTTGAAAGTCCTACAGTGAATGTGCGCTTTGCCGATTTGGGAGCTGTGGTCGCGCCCGGCTCACCGGCAGATTTTCGGGCATTGTTCGCCCAAGAAATCGAAAAGTGGGGAAAGGTGGTTAAGTTTTCCGGCGCCAAGCCGGGCTAATCCCGCGAGTCCGGTTCGGGTCAGACTCGGCCCCGCCGACTATCGGCCGGCGCCGTTGTTGCGCGGCCGGTGTTCCTTAGTAAGCGGACGCATTCCGGACCAGGCCGGATCAGGCAGCCTTGGGCCAGACTCGGACTCATGCACCGCAGCAAAAAGAATTCCTATCCATCACCTCATCGCGAGTGGCAAGCAGCATTCTTGACGCCCTCGGGTCGGGCCGCTAGGAGGCCTCTGCAGCTTTCGTTCAACTGGGTCGGCCATGGTCAGCGTCGGACACCCGTGATTTCCCCTTCTTGCCTCGGGAACTGCGCCAGTCTCCTACCTCACAGGCGGTGCACAGAGCTGCGAGCGCACCCAATCTGAAATCGCCTTCGCGCAGTCCTCATGGTCGTAAATTCCGTGGCGCAGCGATTTTACGAAGGTACGCCGGACTAAGGTGACTATCTTCGATAGACCAATGGCGTCGGGTGTCGAGTGGGTACTGATTTGACACTCCATGGGACTTGAAGCGAGTTCGCGGCCATGTGCTGCTCGCGCGCCCGAGAGCAGACCGAACAGGATAAGGATAAAGGCACAGGAGGCTACTGTTATGTCATCTAGAGAATACCATTGATGGCGGAAAATTAATAAAATAAGCGCCACTGGTAGCGGGACAAGGGCTATCCAAAGTGCGTACATTATGGCTCTTGTTACGACGTAGTTACTAATCGTGCCGAGAGCCAAAGCTAAGGACGCTTCATCGTCAATCGCTCTGATTATCAACAATCGTTGGGCTTGGGCTGACACTATCTCGCCCAATCGCGTAGCATCCCTCAGCGCTTCGACCCGATTCCGTCTTGCAGTAGCGGACTCTGGGGACAACCAGTGCCGCCGGAAGAAACGATAAAGAAGAAGAAAAACAGCCAAATTTATGAGCGTACCTACGAAAACCGTAAGCACGTCGGAATGAAAAATTGCTTTTGCGTACGGCCATAACCATCCTGGTTCCCAGATCAATAACGGCAACGCGATGGCAGCGAACACCGCGTGTCTTACAACGGTAGGCCCGTCGCCGAAATCGGCATGGTGAACTTCAACAAACGGAGTAGCAAGCGTTACAAGAAGCGGGTTCGCACTTTCTTCCCCGCATGACCGGGAGGCATCACGCTGGTGCAGATGGTGAAGAGCGCGGAGTGCGATATTGCCGCCGTGACTGTGGGCAATGACGATTTGAGTAGCCTGCGGATGTTCAGCGTGTTCAGCCGATAGATGTTCCGCGAGAACTTGGGCGGTCTTATCTCTTTCGTAGATCAAGTTTTCACCAGACCAAAGTAGCGGCTTTATTTTGTACGAAATGTCGCCGAGTTCGGTGCGGAGACGAGCCAAAAAAGGACTGCATTCCTCAAACCAAAAAGGGGGTGGGCCCCGACGTTGGCGCCGCGTCAGCTCGCGCACCCGCTGTTTGAACCGGACGATGCTCGGAAAGAAGGTACGAAAGAAGCCACGGGGCCACGTTCCATGCACGAGCGTGATGAGAAGCTGGTGCCGAGCGATTTCCGACATGTGTGGCCGCTTTGAGACACTGGCGCGCTGACGACTGCGCGGTTGCAACCCTACTCAATTGATCGAGTTGACCTCGGCGGCGGAACTGGGGGCCAGAAGCCCGATCACCGGCATCGCTGCCTGCTGCGCGCGCGCCGCGATGGCCGACCCGCCAAGACGTGCAATGAATTCGCGCCGCCTCATGGGCTTACCCCAAGGCCAAAGATCATGAAATAAGTATATCACGTCTTGGAGCGAGTTCAGAGCCGTGCATCGCAGCAAAAAAAGGCCATTCATGTCCGCGTTGGGTCAAAATGAGCCGTGCCACTCACCTCGTCGGCACGGCAGATCTACCTCAGTAAGCGGACCCGCCGGGCCGGCGGTCGGCGCTTCCGGGTCGGGCCATAAGCGGACTATCCCACATGAAGAGCAACTAAGCAGTGGCCCGATGCGATCGCCAATCAAGCGCGCGGCACCGGCACCAGCCACATGAGGAATTGGAAGCGGGCTTCGACAGCTGGGCCTGTCTTGTGCGCTTCGTCGGTCATGTCCTCTTTCCAAAAACGCGACCAGGGCTACGCCCTGGCCCCAGGAGGTAAATATTAAAGATCAAAGGGATTTAAGGATTTAACGTTCTGGCAACACGGAAGCCGACGTCGTAGTTGTGGCTGTCCTGCTGGATCCCGGCGCCGTTGGCCGAGCGGAGGAACCGTGGACTGTCGAGCCAGGAACCGCCGCGTATGATGCGAAGAGCTGGATAAATACCGCCTCGCCAGGCCGAACCGTCCAGGGGCGGATCGCCGGCGTAGTTGTCATGCCAATTATCCTCGCACCACTCCCAAACATTGCCGTGCATATCATGCAGACGGAAAGCGTTTTCGGGAAACGAACGGACCGGCGCAGGTAACTTCTTGTCCCACCGACCGCCGCAGCCGTCACAATTGGCCTTGCCGTTACCGATTTCATCGCCCCACGAATAGGCCGTATCGCTGCCCGCGCGCGCGGCATATTCCCACTCGGCCTCGGACAACAGCCGGTAGGCCTGCCCAGTCATATTGGAGAACCAGGTCACGTACCGTCGGGCATCGTACCAACTGACATTGGTGACCGGCTGCGTACCCCTTCCGGCGCCATTGTCCGATACGTAAGCGCACCCGCCAACCGCAACGCAGGCGTCCCATTGCTCGAACGTGACCTCGAACTTGGAAACCGCAAAGGGCTGAGCGATGATGACCCTGTGCTGTGGGCCTTCATCTTCGTAGCGGCCCTTTTCTCCTTCCGGCGAGCCCATCATGAATTCGCCGGAAGGAACCACGATCATCTCTGGGCAGTCCTTTTCCTTGTCGCACTCCCTGAAGGAGTCACGAGGATTTAATGCATGCTCGACGTCCGGCTTGAGTACGAATGGACGCACATGATCCTCCATGTAGGGTCGCATGATGAAGAACCAATTCATGCGCTCCTCCAAGTACGGCTGCATCAGCCATAGACCTCCCAATAGGCTGATCGCGAGCAGCGCTGGCGCTGCGTAAGCGCTAACACGCTGTAATGCTTGCCGCCGCAGCCGACCGAGAGCGCGTGCCACTGCGTGCGCAACAAAGTCGTGCGACAACTCCCATACGGCCATTTGCCGATCCAGCGGTCTCGCAAGGCCCGCGTCACACATGCCGTTCAAAATCGCGCGAACTTCGGCGGGATGAAGCTTCCCGACTGCCGCAAGGTACTGTTCTGAGCGCGGCTGCTTCGTCCCTTGCTCCGTGATCATCTGCTCTAACAGTCGTGGCGCGCGGTCGCGAAGCGCTGGCTGTTCCACCGTCTGCTCAATGTATTGACGTACCAGGTCTCCCGCGTCCGGCGAGGCGACCACCGCCTTGCCTGACGCGAGGACGTAGCCGATCACGTTAAGCGTAATCGGTCGCACCAACCCGATTGTATCGTCCAATTTGGTCGCGCTGGTCAGGAGACGGTCGAGTGTGTCTGGCTGCAGCTCTAGGCCGGACCGCTTCATGAACTCATTGGCGGCTGAAAGTTGGAATCGCGCCAACTGGAAAAGGTTGAGCTTGCTGCGCAGCAATGGCAAACCGATGTCTTCCAACAACATTTGATAGTCACTGCGCAGCACTAGCAGTAGTACAACACCTTTTATCGGGCGCGATTGAAGGTCTGCGACGAAGGCGGCGAATTCCTGCTGTGCTTCCGGCTCCGCCAGAATCACAAACTCCTCGAACTGATCCAGAGTGATCAACAGCCGACCGCGCTTCCCTGCTTCTTCGATCATCTCGCGAAGATTGCGATTCTTGCCCCTCTTTGGGGCCGGCGCACCTTTCAATTGAAAAAGCGCGTCTTGGATTGCGCCCTGTGGGTTCTGCCACGCCCGGGCCTCAACGACCGTCCATCCCAGTTCGCGCAGCTTTGGCAGGACGAAGGCATTCAACAGCGAAGTCTTGCCGCAGCCGGAATCCCCGGTCAGATAGAGCGGGACTTGCGTGGTGCTCTTGATCCACTCCAATACCGTCGCTTCGGCCCTATCGGGTCGACTAAACTTTGCCCGATCTTCGGCAGTATTTTGGTAGGGACCAATCCGGAAGTAGCCTGTCTGTTCCGTGCCCGGCTTGATCGCAAGCGCCTGCAACATGCGGCGGTTGCGCTCCGCGCGCCATTCGAGGGCGACCTGCGCGACGACCGCAAGAAAGGACCCTATCAGTATCCCATACGTCCATAGCCCGAGTTCGATATTCAGAAATTGCCGGAGGCTAGCATTGAGAGCAATCGCAAAGCTAAGAACGATCAGGGCGAGCGACAACAACGCAGCAGTCCGTCCTAGTAGCTTCCCTGGTAGGAAGCTGCGAACTGCCTTGAGATCTTCCTTGTCAAGCTTAGGCAGCTCAAGCTCTGGCGCCTGCGCAGACATCTTATGCGCTCGGTCTCATCACAACTTATTGTAGAGTGACTGCACCAATGGTCCAAAGTCAATCGCCGCATTGAGCTAGGCCCTTCATCTCTCGTACAGTTACGCAGCGCCGTGTGGACCGGCGTTACTCGTGACACAAGGCCACTTCCGGACATGTGCCGTGACGGCAGTAAATCGGCCATCATTCCCGAGTCGTCGCTGCTATTCGATCTTCAGGTTGTTGTCGCGGATGAACTTCGCAAAGTTACTTGCTTTGGGTACGTACCCACTGCGAACTCGTTAGAAGGCGGGCGACAGCGCGGTTGTGCTAGCTCCTATTCCGCGCAAAAAGGTGGCGTGCGGGCCAAGGCTAATACCTCCGAGCCAGTGGTTCGCCCTGCTAACGACCCCCGCTCTCGCTCCTGGCCTTGCCATACGTCTATCTGTGAGGGTTACATGTCACGGCGAGAATACGAATAGCATGGTCTCATCGGGCGAACCGCGTACCGAGCCCGGGCGCAGGCGCCCGCGATCAGACACATGGGGCAGGCTTGTCCAGGCAATCGAAACACGGACCTGCAGGCAAAAAGGCCGGAAGCAGCGTCTTTTTGTGCCTCGAAGATCTTCTTGCCTGCTGTGGGCAAATGGCGCCCGACCGCACTGCGATCCTGGCGCCCGGGCGCCCCGCGGTGACATATGGCACGCTCTGGGTCCGAGTAAAGGACGCGGTTCGCGGGTTGCGGAGCCTGGGCGTGGGTCCAAGTGACCGGGTGGCGGTGGTACTACCGAACGGACCAGAGGCCGCGGTGGCGATGATCGGGGTCGCAGCCGGTGCTGTCTGTGTGCCGCTTAACCCTGGCTTCACCGCTGACGAATGGCAGCGTTATTTGGGCGATTTGCGAGTATCGGCGCTGTTGACCCGGGCAGACATGGATTCGGCGAGCCGAGGCGTCGCCCGTACCCTCGGCTTACCCGTCATTGACTTGTCGCCGCGGCCCGACGAGGGGCCCTGCGCGTTCAACCTTGTCGGCCCCGGAACAGGGCGGATCGTTGATGGCGAGTTGGCGGCCAGCGCCAACGATGCGTTTATCCTCTTCACCTCGGGCACCTCGTCACGCCCGAAAATGGTCCCGCTCACGCACGCGGCCGTCTGTCTGTCGGCCTATAACGTAGGCGCGACTTTGGCACTTGGACCTCGGGACCGATTGCTGAACGTGCTGCCCCTGTTCCATGGCCATGGCCTGATCTCTGGAGTGCTGGCCGCATTGGCCGCCGGGTCAAGCGTAGTCTGCGCGCCCGGCTTCGATGCCGCTGCATTCTTCGGCTGGCTCACGGAGTTTCGACCAACCTGGTACACGGCGGTCCCGGCGATCCATGGGGCGGTTTTATCGGCGGCACGTGACGCCGGGCAAAGCGCCCAGCGGTGCTCCTTGCGGCTCATCCGTTCGGCCTCTTCCCCTCTGCCGCGCCGAGTGCTTGGCGGGCTGGAAGCCCTGTTCGGTGTCCCCGTCATCGATACCTACGGCATGACGGAAGCCGCCACCCAGATTGCCGCCAACCCTCTGGGCCGACGGAAGCCCGGCTCCGTAGGGCAGCCTGCCGGGGCTGAGATTGCGATCGTGGATAGCGAGGGCCGACGGCTACCGGCCGGCAAACGTGGAGAGGTTGCGCTGCGGGGTCCCACCATAACGAGAGGCTACGACAGTGATGACGCCGCGACGGGACACGCGTTTCGGGACGGCTGGTTTCGAACCGGTGATATCGGCTATTTGGACGAGGACGGGTACCTCTTCCTTGTTGGTCGCATCAAGGACATCATCAATCGTGGAGGCCAGAAGGTCGCCTCTGCCGAGGTGGAACAGGTACTGCTGAGTCATCCAGACGTAGTCGAAGCCGCCGCGTTCCCGATCTTCCACAAGAGACTTGGCGAGGACGTCGCTGCTGCCGTCGTATTGCGTCAGAACGCCAAGGTCAGCGCAGACAGCCTCCGAAGCTTCGCCCGCGAGCGCCTGGCAAGCTTCAAGGTCCCTGGTCTGATTCGCTTTGTGCCGGAAATCCCCAAAGGGCCCGCCGGAAAGATCAAGCGCGACCAACTCGTCGCCGCACTCGCAATAACGCCGCCAAGGGCGCGCGCGGAACGCGAGGGTAAGTTGGTTGCGCCCCGCTCGGAACTGGAGCGGCAACTGGCTACGACCTGGACGGAACTCCTAGAGGTGGATCAGGTCGGCGTTGACGAAGATATCTTCGCACTCGGCGCTGATTCACTTACAGTGACGCAAATGCTTTGGCGTTTGCGGGCACGTTTCGGCGTCAATTTCTCGTTCAAGGATATCTTCGATGCGCCGACCATTGCGTCCCTTGCGGTTCGCCTCGAGTCGTCGCAAAAAGTTGCTGTAACGCCGAATTTGTGCGATCCGGAGCTGCACATCGCGCGCGGGGAAGGAGGTGGCCCCAACACGGTGTCGGTTGCGCAGGAGCAGATGCTTCGGATCGAGCGGGAACTCCCTGGCCTGCCGCAGCTCAACTTGCCCTTTGCCTATCGGCTGCGGGGGCTGCTGAACATCTCCGCCCTCAAGCGAAGCCTCTCCGAAGTCGCGCGTCGGCACGACTCGCTGCGTAGTCGATTTGCCCGGTTGGACGGGCTACCTGTGGCTCTCATCGCGCCAGGCCCCGATGACAATTCCCTTCTCGTCGAAAATGATCTTACCGCCTGGGCGACCACCAAAAACGACCGGCTTAAGGCGCTTCTCCTCAGAAAGGTGGAGCTGGAGGTCGAGCAAGAAGCCTTGACGCCCTTCGATATGAACTATCAGCCTTTGCTCCGCGCGCGGCTTTGGCGGCTCGGCGCCGACGACCACGTTTTGCTTCTGGTCCTGCACGATATCATCGTCGACGGCTGGTCGATGGGAATTTTCAGGGAGGAAGTCTCGGAACTCTATGCCGCTTTTACCATTGGCCGACCGGCGCAGCTGCCCGAACCAGCGCTTCAGTTTTCCGACTTCGCTCGCTGGCAGCGTCGATGGTCCACGACTAGCGATGCAGCAACCCGGCAGTTGGCGTACTGGAAGGGACGCCTACGAGATGCCTCGCCGGTGTTTCCGACGATCGGCGGCGTTGAAGATGCACCGCTAACCGCAGACCACGAACCAGTTCATGTAACGAATGATCTGGTCGCGCGCTTGAGCGCCTTGGGCCAAAGCCAGGGCGTAACCCTGTTCATGACGTTGCTCGCCGGCTTCAAAACATTGCTGCTGGCCCGAAGCGGAAGGAACGACATTTGTGTTGCGACCGCGATGGCCAACCGCTCTCAACTGAGGATGGAGCGCGTAATTGGCCCCGTCGCGAACACCACGCTCATCCGCACCCGACTCGGTGGAGATCTGTCGTTTCAGGAAGCACTCAGTCGCGTGCGCGAATCGGTCTTGGAGGCATTGGCCAGGCAGGAACTCCCCTTCGATATCCTTGCCGCCCGACTAGCGGAAAAAGACGGTCTGGATCCGGCATCTCTCATTCAAGTGTTTTTCGTGCTCCAGAACGCGTTTCGCCAGCCGCTCAAGCTGCCCAATGTTGCGGCCCGACCGTTCGCTCATCGGGAAGGACGGCCCGTCATGCCAATCGATCGCACTTGGCTGAGGGTGACCCTCAAGGAGACGCCGTCGGGAATTAGGGGCACATTCAGCTACAAGAACGACCTGTTCCAGGCAAACACCGTCCGGCATTGGATTGCGGATTACAAGACGATCCTGGCGAAAGCGGCCGCAAGCCCTGAAACATCGCTTGGCCGCTTGGCCGATCGTTGAACTTTGAGGTCTAACCGTCGATCGCGCTAATCAGCAAAGGAAATGGACCGCGCGACTCTCTACCCATACCCCCAAGCGCAAAGCATTCCAGAAAATTCAACTTGATCATCGTCTGCCTATATGGTGAAATCCTCATCAAATGCGCTCTCGACCTGCTGCGGAGCAACTTTGGAATAGTCACTTGGGGGCGAAGCGATGTGTTGTCCAGTCATAAAGCATGTTAACTTTGATACGTTGACAGATGATCAAAGGGAAGAACTTGAAGAGTTAAGGAGAAAACTGGAGAAGCGCAGGCAGGACCTGCAAGAGTACCTGCGAGACGTCGACCGATCGCTTGAGTGCTTGAGTCCACTTAATCTCGATTCTAACAGATTGAAAAAATAGCGGTGCCTTAGCTTGATGCAGCAGCGGTATTGCCGGGCAAGGTCGCACGGCGGCTATCGCCAACCGCCATTGTCCGCCCCAACGAGGGGTGCATTCCGCAGCTGATCGGCGCGACGCGGGGCGGTCGCAAAGAGTTCGTCGACTTCACCGACGGACGCGCGCGAAAGCGTGCAGGGATTGGCGCGATCTACTGCTCGATCTGAAACGCCGCGGGCTCGATGCACGGCGCGCTGGGCTTCTGGAAAGTTGCCCGCAGCGAGTGCTGAACTGCGATAGGGTGGGAGGGACCATGCCGGACATGCCACTCACTGCGTCAGGGGTCCTGTCGCTCCGACAAAACAGCATCATGCAGGGGCCGCGGCGTTTCGACCTGTCAAGATCTGCCGACATAGCGGCGCTCACCGCCGTGCGCGACCAGGCCCTAGCGCACAAGGCGTCGCTGATCCAGCAGGTCGGCGTACGTTCCGGCTCGATTGCCGGGTATGATCCGGCGGGTGCCGGGTCGCCATGGTATTCGATTGGAGCACGAAACGTGAACGGCAGGGTCAAGGCGTTGGCGGTGCACCCGACCAACCCGGACATTGTCTATGCCGGCGCTGCCAGTGGTGGTGTTTGGAAATCGATTGACGGCGGGCAGACCTGGGATGCGCTGTGGGACAAGCAGCAGTCGCTCGCTATCGGCGCGCTCGGCATCGCACGTGGCGCCCCCGACACGGTGTATGCCGGGACTGGCGAATGGACCCCTGGCTTTGGACCGAGCTATGGCGGCGCAGGAGTGTTCGTCACAACGGACGGTGGCATTAGCTGGAGCCAGCGCTCGGCGGTAAAATCCCGTTACATCGGCAAGCTGGTGGTGGATCCCTACAACCCAAAGCGTCTGTGGATATGCGGTGACAAAGGGCTGGAACGCTCCACGAATGGTGGCGTGACCTGGACAACGTTGAAGACGTGCACCATCACCGACATCGCACTCGATCCCAGCGACGCCAACACCATGTTCATTGCGGTAAAGGATGATGGCTTTTACCGCTCGACCGACTCGGGGAGCACGTTCTGCATCCTGGCAGGCGCGCCATCCGGCGGTGGCCTCAAGTGGCCGCAGCTCGCCATCGGCGAAAGTGGCGCGCACGGCCATAACTTCATCGTGATCAAGGACGGCGACAGGGTGCAACAGAGCACAGACGGCGGTGCGACATTCGCTCCTGTTTCCGGCACACACGGTCACTCCTTTGCCGGATGGTGCGACGTGATCGCCTGCGCGCCGAATGACGAAGAAGTCCTGTTCTGGGGTGGTGTGTGGCTCGATCGCACGGGCAATGGCGGGACGAGCTGGACGACCTGGAAATCCCCGTACATGCACCCTGATCAGCACGCAGTGGTGTTTGCACCGTCGAACAGCAACATCGTCTATGTCGCAAACGACGGCGGCGTGTATCGGTCAGACGACAAGGGCGTGACGTTCCGCAAGGTCAGCAACGGCCTGGTAATCACACAGTTCTATAATATTAACTTTTGGTCAACATTGTCGAATGTGATCGGCGGCGGGGCTCAGGACAACCGGACCAACTGGACCACCGGTAGTCTGACCTGGCAGCCGACATACCAATTCGATGGCGGCTGGTTCGTGATTGATCCGAACGATCCGCGCACAATGTACGCCGAATCTCAGCATGCCGCCGACATCGCCAAGAGCACAGACGGCGGCCAAACATGGCAGTCCAAGTCGGGCGGCATCGTGGGCACCTCTCCGACCGAGGCGGTGCTGACTCTGGATCCGCACAACCATCTACGTTTGTTCTACGGGACTGATCGGGTGTTGCGCAACAACGATGCGCTAACTACCGATTGGACTCAGTCGAGCCAAGTGCTAGCCGGCGAGGTAACCGCAATTGCCGTGGCACCGTCCAATTCGAATCGTGTCTATGCCGGCTCTAGCTCGGGCAAGCTCTATCGCAGCGACGACGGCGGAAACTCGCAACCGTGGGCTGACCAATCCGGCACATTACCAGGGAAGCCGCTCACCAGTATCGTGGTCGATTACGCCAACGCCGATATCGTCCTGGTGACCTCTGGTGGCGTTTCCAAGGCTGAGAGCGCTCAGGCGGTATATCGCACCACCGATGGTGGGGCCAAATGGATCGATGTCAGCGGCGATCTGCCTCGGGTGGTGGCAAATTCCATCGCGATTGATCCCTCGTCGGCGAATACGTGGTATTTGGCGACGGATACCGGCATCTATCGTTCCATCAATGGCGGTACTCACTGGATACCATTTGACAACGGGATTCCCAACGTCGTCGTCTCAGACCTTGTCGTCGACGCGGCAAGGAAGATATTGTACTGCGCGACGATGGGGCGAGGTGCGTACAAACTCGATATCGCGCCCGGCGCCAGAAAACGGCACGTCGATATCTTCGTGCGCGATAGCGATCTCGACACTGGCGAACTTTTCCCAAGCCCCTCGAACCTTCCGGACCCGCTGCTTCCGTCAGGCAATGCCTGGTGGTGGATGAGCCCGGACGTCAAAGTTAATCACGCGCCGTTCTATGCCCCAACCGGGGTGTTCGACGGCGTAATGTTCGACAGCCTTTTGATCCATCAGGATCCTTGGCGCGGACAGAGCAATCGTTTCTATGTCCAGGTCACAAACCGGGGCTGGAAACCGACATCCAACGTTAGCGTGCGCGCCTTCATTGCCGACGCGTCTGCGGGACTGCCGGCGCTGCCGAATGCTTTGGTGCCACCCGCCTTCCACCTCACGAGTACCACGCACTGGACTCCGATCGGGGCAAGCCAAACCATCGCCAAATTGCTGCCAAACCGCCCGGCGGTGGTGCACTGGGATTTCGTGGTGCCCACCTCGGCTGCCACGCACATCTGTTGCCTGGTGGTGACGTCATCGCCCGACGACCCGCTCAACGATCTGAGCACCGACGTCGCGCACTTGGTGACAATGAACAAGCGGGTTGCCCTGCACAATCTTCACGTGATCGATCCCGGTCCCGGCGTGCTTCGTCAGACAATGCTTGGCATCAACTTCCACAACGCCGTCGCGGCCGCGTCATTGATTGATATCGCCATGTATCCCCACGGATTCGAACGTGGCGCAATTTCGTTGCTGTTGCCGCCAGCGCAGCCGCAGGCGCTGCAGGACGTGGAGGCGCTCCAGCTTCCAGCGGGAGCCAACCTGGGGAGCTGGTATATGCCGGCAATGTCGGAGTTGCCAGCTGCCGAGCGGTCGCGCCTCATCGCGGAGCTTACTGACTGCTTTGCGGCACGTCTTCATGCGGTCGACCTGACGCGGGCTTACCGGTTTAACCCGGCGCGGATGTCCCGCATCCGGGGTGTCGCCATTCCGGCGGGAGGGATGCTGCAGGGCACGTTGATTCTCAGCCACGAGAGGGACGTGCCGCTCCCAGCTCCTCCGAGAATCGAATTAGTGCAGATTCAGGGCGAACATATCGTGGGCGGCTCGACATTTGTGGTCGGCCAGCTGCTGCCAACGGTGCGCGACCCACTGAGCTCACCAAGCTTCGAGGCCCTTGGTGCTGAATGACGTTACGCCGGCAGACTGACCGTCGTCCGATCACACACGATGCCTTGCTAGCGTAGGTAGTGGTTCTACTCGATCGAAATCCGCTCCAGAGAACGCTAGCCGCTATCGCCTCCCGATCCCAGTTTCCATCGGATCAAGACCGCGATAGACTCTTCATAAAACGGTTCGAGGGGACATCGGTGCGACGCCGCGAATTTATCGCTACACTCGCCTTGGCACGTGCGCTGCCGCCCTCTGCGGGGCAGGCGCAAGAGCGCGATCGGGTGCGGCGGATCGGGGTGCTTTTATTCTCGAGCGAGAGCAATCCGGCAGCTCGAACCTGGATAGCCGCACTTCGCGGCGCACTTCAAAACTTGGACTGGATCGAAGGGCGCAACCTGCGGATTGACCTCCGCTTCGGCGACGCCGACGCCGACCGCATTCGCGCTTCCGCCGAGCAGTTGGTGAAGTCCGACCCAGATTTAATTTTAACCCACAGCAGCCCAGCTGCAAATTCAGTGCAAAAGCACACGAAGAAAATTCCAGTTGTATTCGTTGCGGTGGGCGACCCGGTGGCGAACGGTCTCGTCGCGAGCATCAGCCGTCCGGGCGGCAATATCACGGGTTTTACAAATCTATTTCCCTCATTCGGCGGCAAGTGGCTGCAACTGCTCAAGGAAGCGGCACCTCGCGTTGCCAGGGTCGGGGTACTGTTTGATCCCGAATTATTTTTCAGCGCGACTTACTTTGCTTCGGTCGACGAGGCAGGCTTGGAGTTAGCCGTAGAAGTTATCAGAATCCCGTATCGAAACGCCGGGGACCTCGGAGCAATCGACGCGTTCGCGGCCGAGCCGGACGGAGGCCTAATTGTACTCCCGCCTGCCCCTGTTGGCCTTCTCGTCCGGCTGGCGCGCTATCGGCTGCCCATAATCGGCCACCAAGAAGGGTTCGCAGCCGCAGGCGCTCTCCTCGCTTACGGTGTTGACAACGCTGATCTGTTTCGAGGTGCTGCATCTTATGTCGATCGAATCCTGCGCGGCGCGAAACCGGGCGATCTGCCTGTTCAGTTTCCAGCCAAGTTCAATCTCGTCATCAACCTCAAGACCGCCAAGGCGCTTGGCCTCGCAATTCCGAGGACACTGCTCGCTCAAGCCGACGAAGTGCTCGAATGATAATTCGAGAGTCGAATGAATCGCTCGAGCGGCGCATACCAGCCGCCATAGCGGGCGGCCAGCACCGTGTGAAGCCGGCCAACCTATCCGCCGCATCGCCCATCCAGGTGCCAGCAGCCGGCAGCCCCGACCAATCAAGCATGCCGCCGTGCTCGGGCCTGTCAAGGCCAAGCCCTAAAGGGTGGCCGCGAAGACGCGGCCAGCCTTGACAGGCTCTGCGCGCGGCGGCCGTGAGAACTGCGGTCGGGACGGAAGAATGCTCGCAGCGCAAAGGGGGAGGGACCTGAGGGCGGCCATGGCTGACATCGTACTTTGTCCGACCGTTCGACGACGATCAGGCGCTTGAGTGGCAGCGGGGGCAGCCCGGCGGGCGTGTCAAGCTGCCGGCGGCCGAACTTGGACGCCGCTGGGGGGTGGGACCGGCAGCGCGGGTTGGCGCCGACTGAAATCCTGGCACAAGGCGGACCTTGTGACCCGCCGCGGCAGCACCGTCACGGTGACCGGTGCGCATGTCGCGCCGCTCACGCGCGCCCATGGAGAGGTGTCACACTGGCTGTCACGCGCACCACTGTGTCGCTCGGGAAAGCGAAGCTGGCAGAAGCGGTTAGTCAACCTTCATCAACCCCGGAAGTGGCGCCGCGGCGTAACGCCATCCACCTGCTCGCGTACACGGCTGCGATCGGTCTCGCCGCGGTCGCGGCCTGGTTCTCGATCAAGGGCATGGTGGTGCTGTTCCCCCGGCACGCCAATGGCCGTGGTGGCGATGGCGATCGCGATGGAGACGGCTAAAACTGGTCACGGCCGGATGGCTGGCCCGTCGGACCCGTCGCGATCCTAGTGTTCTGACCCATTTATAGGATTCCCAAGGGCCTGCAAATCAGATTTAACGTCGGCATGCGAAACATTGATGCGTGCCTGTACGTCAGGCCCAG
>WNFI01494922.1_pt1 | contig 17504 bp, 20 predicted proteins | sample 5400471 | NCBI WGS metagenome assembly WNFI01 (sample SAMN13153348, study PRJNA577476) | soil metagenome | isolation source: 100 cm saprolite on Douglas fir-dominated hillslope | place: USA:California | collected 2013-09-17 | reverse complement strand
CTTTTCGTAGGCTTTTCTGAGCCTGGCCTTAAAATCTGCGATCTCTCCGTCGCTATAGAGTGGTTCAGAGCTTCGGATAAAGGCCAGCTCGTCAGCAGTCAGCTCTAATCTGGTCTCCAGGCACTTGAAGAAGTAGGGCACGCGGCGTTTGACTCCTCGTGCTCGGGCTGCATCAATGAAGGCCTCTTTGACCATCTCTAAAAACCAGACGTTGGTAAAGCCGTGAAAGATCTGGGTGGCTGCGTAGTAGGTCTTGGTGGCACGGGTGATATCTGATTGCTGAGCCTTTGGGTTTCCTCCGAGCTGTTGGACCACGTAAGCGATGTATCGGGCGAGCTGCTCCGGGGTGCCTCGTTTTTTGCGCTTTTCTTGCGGTTTCTGACTCCGCTTTGCCGGTTTGGGCTGCTGGATCTGCTGGGCGTGCAAGTCCAGCAGAAACGCGGTCATGGCTACGGGGTTTTGCTTTAAATCTTCTAAAGTATACTCTTTTTCCTCTTTTGCAATCTCGGGCGCGTTTTCCCTTTTTTGTGGGGTTTCGATCTGTTTCGATTTCGATGCTTCCGTTTTTGTTTCCTCTCCCTGGTTTTTTGTTACTGTATCGGTATTCTGTACAATTTCTTCTGTTTCAGACTGTTGTACGATGGGTGTGTTTCGTATAGTCATTGCCTCCAAGCCCTTGGTCGAAGTCGAAGTACTCTCTGTTATAGATTGGTTGTTCTCTGATCTTCGATATGGCGAAGGATTATGACTATTTTCCTGCAAATAATCCTTCGCATGTTGAACAGGCGTTCCTTGCTCTTTTTTTGGCTGCCTGGTATCCTGCGCCTGGTCGCTGCGGTAGTTGCATTGGTAGGATGTCTGGGTTTTTCTCCCTGGTACATCGTTACAGAGCATACGGCGGTAGTTGTTAAACCGTATGACCTTCTGGTAAAGCTGGGGATCAGCACGGATCATGTCCGCGTAGTCTCGTTCCGGGGGAATATATTCCGGTGATTGGGTCCACAAGTGGTATTCATACGCTAGATCGTAGAGAGGCTTGAAATCCTTTACCACAACTGCCCGCTCCACAAACGTCCCATCGTCCTGCAGAAGTGGCTGTCTGGCCGCGTATTTTCTCATCAGTCCCTCTACTTCCAGTACCCGCAGGTCAATTTCAATTTTGCGAAGACTGCGCTTTGCCCTTCCGGCAATTCTGCAAGCTCCGACATAACAATCCCTCCCTGGTGCTTGGTGTTCTACCGCGAGCCTCCAAGTACGTGCTAACGCTGCGGGAAGGATCTCAAGGAGGATGGAGTCAAGGTAGCGTTCCCCTGAGAACCCGTCAAATATGGGATAGTAGTATTTATTGGGGCGTTCACCTGTCTGCTGGTTCGCGCTTGTAGCCGGATTGGCTATAGGAAGAGGAGAGGTCGCGGTTGGTGCGGATGCCGGTGTTACTTGTGTACTCGGTACTTCTGACAGGCTGTCTTGCGTTGCTCTATGAGTGGATGATATACTAGACATATGTGTAAATCCTTTCGTTCGAAAGGGCGGGAAAGCGATCCGGTTTGCAGACCATTTAGGGATCGCTTTTTTCGTGCCCTTTAATTTGCCGTTTATTCTACTCCTGTTGCCTACAATCTGCCAACTCGGTCTCAGTCAGCTAGGACCCTTGTCCCTGTTACGGTGGTTTCCATTCATGGATAGTGGTCTTGGGCGTATACGCCGCGTCACTCTGCAGCTAGTCACGGTGGGAATGTAAAAATTGGTAGAGAATGATCGTCTGTGCTGATGTCAACAAGACTCGGCTTCCTACCTGATCCCGAACAACGTACCAAGCTGAGGTATCGGGAAGGGATATCCGATCACAAATTGGCTGTTTCTCCACGGTTCCTCCTTTCTTTTGGAATTGTCAGGTTCTCTCTCCTTCTGATTGTCTGGGATAGTGCTACAGTTCATTATTCATAAGCTTCTGTCCGAGATGTGCAAGATCTCTTGCCCGTGTCGTGAGCTGTTGTACGTTCATATCCGGGTGCAACTTTTCTATCTCTGTCCCGCTTTGAAGCTGATCCAGCTCAATCATATCATTGAGAAGTTGTCCTGGATTGTCATACGGACTCCCGCTATCACGTTTGAACGGATTTGTTAATTTCATTCTGGTATCACCCCCTTTCTGTCAAAAGTCTTGTAAGATGGTTATGCCGCTCCCGCAGTATTGTATAGTCCTGCCCAATGAGCCTGCAGTTTTCTATTTCGCACTCCAACGTTCCAATCAACTGAATTGTCTCAAATTGCCTGGTCCTTTCAGCTTCAATTAATTTGATCAAAGCTGCCCCAAAGAGAGCGAGAGATCCAGTGGTTTTAATCAAAGCAAGGATGGTAACGTAACTAAACATTCAAACCTCCACTGGTACCAGACTTTCTACCGCTTCTGGCCGCGTGTCATTTGCGTGTCCATTGGCCGCTGGTTTCGCGGCAATTTCACCGTCATTAGCGTCTGTGTTTCGCTGCGTTTCTTCCGGCGTTACAACGGGTAAACTGTCGGTGTTTTTGCCCTCACTTTTGCCGGTGTTTTGCCGCACTTTTTGATACGCGAGAATGCTGCTCATCACGATAAGATTTGCGTTGGTAGAAGAGCGTTTCAAGGTGCCATTGTTCCGCAGATCCCGCACATATGAGTCAGATAATCCAAGTATCTGGGCCGCTTCCTTGACAGGGATACTCCGGCGGCCTCCAGGAATGGTTGCTATGGCACTGCCTGACGGTGCTTTTTGCGTCGATTTCCCGTTGGCAGCGCCGGTGATATTTCCGTTGTTGGCAACGTCACTCCTAGTTCTCTCAGCAGTGCTTGGCGCTGGTGGGGTTTCGCATGCTTCCCACGCGGGTAACGTTGGTGGGATTATCGGTTTTTCGACTGTCTCCAGACGCTCTTGCAACTGTGCGATTTGCGGCTCATACATGGCTTTCAATTGCGTTGAAACACCGGCGATTATCGCGTCAATGTCGACGGGCTTTTCCCAGAACCAGCGAAAAGATTTCGCCAGTTTTCCTGACCGCATACGCTTGTTCATCTGCATGGTTGCACGGATGGTTAGTGCTCGCAATTCCTCATCGGCTTGCCGCTGGAGATAGTCGTTTCGGATCTGTAGGAGCTTGATCCGTTTTTTCTCGTCCGCCTCGTATTCATCCTCATTCAGAGAGTCAAGTGGCCGGACATTAATAATCATCTCAGCGGCAATAGACATCAATATGACGAAAAGCGGGAATGATGCCAGCACATACGGCGCGGCAATTTGGATCCACCAGGGCGCGTTCGGCAAGACCTTGGCAGCATCAAAATCATTCAACGAGATCGCAAGATTTGCGAACGTGCTGGTTGAACAACAGATGACGATGAAGAAGAGAAATTGTTTTGCCCGTGCCTCATCGCTTCGGTATCTCGCCTCAAGCAATGCCTGCATCAGGATAATTGTTACCAGATCCAGGAAAAAGCTGACGGCAAAGCCAAGATATTGGGCCACCCCTGGAATATCGTGCGCGTTGCCAGTGATCCCAAAGAAGACACCCGCGTGCAGCACTGAGACTGACATGAAAATGACGCACACCAGCCAGAAAAAGCCGTTTCTGTTGCAGGTCTTACGCCGGATCTCCGCCGAGACCTTTGCGATTGTCCCTTTGTTCATCCAGACTAAAGCGACCAGGCCGATACTCAGGATAACGGCGACCACACTGGCTGTGATGGGGGGTTGGTACAGATATGAGAATATGTTCATGAGTCCTCCTTTGTCTTTTTGGCTGGTTGGTTGGGTGGCTGGTTGGTTGGGTGGGCGGGTTTGCCCTATCCTCAGCTCAAAAATGGGTATGCTTTTGATAGAAAAGTCACCCATCCATCCAACCACTATATTGGTACTTGCGCTTTTATCATCTCCATAAGTTTCTGCGCTTGGTTCTCGGTGATATCCAGGACAGTGGCAAGTTTGCGTCTGCTGTTGTATCCGCTATTCCACAGTGCCACTGCCGCGTTTAAATCAATTTCCTCAGCCCGCCTTCCCTTTTCAGGAAGGATGGGAATAATTTTTGTTTCCTTGTCCTCTGAGGATCCATTGTCAGCTTCCTGGATCACAAACCGGAACTGGTTCGTGTCCACATCATCGGTATGCACCTGTCTGAGTACTGTTGTCGTTTCCGGCTGCTGGTACTGATAGTCTTCCTCCGGTAGCTTGAGGGTACTGGCTGGCGCGATAAGGGTGGTTTGTTTGCCGTTTGGCAGCGGTGCCTGCTGGCGCGATTTGGACAGGGCTAACAGTTTTGCCTTCAGATTGTACTCAGGTGCCAAGACCAGATCTTTCGCGTCCCGTGTTTCAACCACTGCCTGACCTTGCCTATTTTCTCGCTCGTTCCGCTTCAGGAGGTCACCTCTGACAAATCCCGCTGCCTGGGCTGCGGTTGACTTGACGTTAAAGCTCATGCCTCCGGTGATGTTGGCCAGGGACTCGGCGAAATCCTCGTCCCTGTAGTCCACCTGGGCGCATAGCAACAGTTGAATTTTGACTTTGAGACCTCGTCTGGCAAGTTGACTTACCCGAAACACCAGTTGCGAATAGTTTTTCTTCGCTTCCTCTTTGGCACTTCCGGTAAGTGAGTCTGCCAACCGTTTGTAGTAGTCCTTGAGATCAAGGAATTCTTCAATATAGACCACTAACAGTGGTTCCTGTTCTACTTCTTCTTCAGTGAGTTTATACCGTTCGTTCATCAGCCATACGCAGTACTCTAAATGCTCTAATACCTCTTCGTAGGATTTCGCGTGCAATTTTACCCATTGCCCGTCAATACATACTTTCGCGACGTGATGACAGTCAAGAAACAGTTTTGATGTTTTGTTCTCCAGGTCAAGAAGGGCGATCCGGACATTTTCAGGCGCGTGCGTCCGGGTGATTAAGTACAGAAGGTACGCGGCCATAGACGACTTCCCATATTGGCTGGCCCCGATGATTTTCAAATGCTGGCAGTAAAAGTTGATCCAGACCGGCGGGTTGCCGGTCTTGGTCAATGATCTGCCAATGCAGATTTGGTATTGATCGGGCTCCGTATTGCGAATGATGTCATTTGGTCGAAGACGCGGGACGGGAAGGACGTCTTCCTTGCTCTTCTGTGCTTGAAACAGCAGGTCGATTTCAGACAAAGCGGGTGTATTATCCTGTGTTGGCTGTGGCTCGGTCTCTGTTTGCTGAGTTTGGGCAGGATCTCCCAAAGCGTTTTGTTGCTCTCTGGTATCCTGACCAGTCAGCCACCACTGCAACTTACGCCTTCGCTCTGTTCCGCGTTCTTTGGGTTTGGGCAGCTTGTCAATGAAGCCAGCTTTCACCTCCTCGGAAAAGTAGCCGGTTGTCAAACCGATAAGCAAACCCACGGCGAGGCCTCCGCCTCCGGTTCCCAGCATTTCCAGGAAAAGACTTGTCGGAACCCCAAAGCCCGCGCCATATTTCGCCTTTTGCATCAAGGTCATCTGGTGATACTGTAACGCGGTAAGCGCTTTGGATTGGATACTGACCGATTGTGGTGTTCCGGTATGTTGCGCTGCGTTTTTATGCAGTTTTTTCATGCTGTTGCTCCCCTTTTCAGCTCGTCAATTAACCCTTCGAGGAAGACAAACATGTATCGTCCAACAAAAACGGTGACAAAACAGATCGCGACTGGATACACAATACCGATAACCAATACACCTGGGTTGGTTATGGTGATGTTGGGAATAATGTTGCTCCAGTCGAAAACAATATGATCCTGGACAACATACAGAAAGTCGGTGAGGAGATCTCCCCCAATAAGTATCCATGTGCAAAATCCACGCCACTTGAAGTATCTTGTCGCGCTCTCGGTGAGGGAAGCTCCAGGATCGCTGTTGAATTGCCGGTGCAAGGACAAAAGCAAACTGTTGGGAGGAAACGCGACAAGCGTCAAGGCAATCTGTACGGACCATCCGATAGCTGATGCTATTGTTTGATATCTATCCATCCGTCCGGACATAAAGTCGGCGATTTGGCGTCCGGTGAGTCCTGGCGTGACGATTTCTCCGCTTTGCAGGATGTTCAGCACCGCTTGTTCAGTCGCCCCTATTTGCAGTTGTGAAAACACGAAGTAGGCAACGGCGCATACAAGGGTCATCCCAAGCAGCATTAACGGGGACATCGCTAAGTAGCCGTGGGCGTGATGGTCCGGTGTGATAGTTTCAGCTTTTTTCCTGCGGGTTGTGGTTCCTCCGGCGGTTGCAGTTCCTGCTTTTCTCATAGCTAACCCTCCGGTCTGGTATACACCGCGTAGTCAAAAACCAGCTCTTCATCACGAAGAATTGCCAAAAACAGCGGATCTATTTCAAATCCTTCCCATTCCATGATCACCGTCCCAATTCCCTTTTTATCAGACTGTCCAGAGTCAACTAGGACAATTTCATCTCTGTCCTCAAACCAGCCTTCAATTTTACTGATAATCATCTCCAACTGGTCGGGTTCGATGAGAAAGACAACTCCCTGTACGCCCGCGTACTCAATAGCCTGGGGCGCGGGAAGGTCAGGAGATTGGAATGAATAGGAAGGAACTATATCTGCCATTGTCGCCACCTCCTGTTTTCAATCTTTTCGCGAAGAACAGAAAGGGCAAGAATACACGCTCCTGGAAGGTTGGCGGAAAGGAGGGTCACAAGATGATCTGGTCCGTAACGGGCCAAGGCAATCGCTGCGATTGCATAAAAAGTGTAAATCGTTACACCTTCTAAAAAGTCCCATACTTGGGTAGGCAGAGGTATTACTTTAGGCATTCGGCCTATCTCCTTTTGTTTGGGAGTAGGCCCGTGCTTGCGTCTATTTATATAATAGGTTAGCCTGCACGGGCGTTGGTCCTTAAACTTGTCGTCCGTGTCTTGGTTAGTGGGCTGCGGGTGGTCTCAACACCCAAAGCTCACGCCTTCGATTATTATTGCGCTGCTACTGGTAGTGCGCCGCTGCTGGTGAGAAGAGCGTCTAGTGTGCTTCTTCGTACTCTATACGCTTGTCTCAGTCCTCTGTGGGGGAGGCTTATCGCCTCCAGGACTCCATTTTTAATCCAGCGTCTCACGGTGGTATCATCTACCCGCAATTGCTGGGCTACTTCATGCACGGTTAACAATTCTTCGTTTACTTGGGCCATAGGGGCTTTTCCTTTCTGCGTACCGTGCATATTGCTCAAAGCATATATAATGCTGAGTAGCCTGCACGGGCGGCTGGTGTTTACATTTCGTCCGTGTTGGTCAGCGGGTCGGGGGTGTCGGATACCTCCGGCTCGCGCTTGGCACTACTGGGTTTCTTTATTGGCCGTGCCAATATTTCTACAAGCTGGTCTTCTGTTAATTCTGGCAGTTTTAGAAGTGGGCATATATACCGCTCTATTTTTCTTTTCCCTTGCCTGCGCTGTGCAAATACGTACTCTGTGCGTTTGCGACGGCGGTATTGAATGTGATAAGTCCATTTGTTGGACTTCATGATGGCGCGGACCTCATCTTCGGTCATAGATAGCATTTATACTCACTTTCTTTGGTGCCGTACACTCTACTAGTGTACTCCAATGCCGTACACTACGTCAAGGCTATATACGGGTGTTTTTGGAAAAAGTGTACACAGTTTGGGGGAACTTCGTCTTTTTCGTTTTGGATCCAAACAAAAAAATGTGTATCTTTCTAGAACAACTGGCTCTACAGGCTGCTTCGGAAAGAGGTATTTTTGGAGTGTGATTTTTGGAATTTTCGCATTGGCTTCTGGAGCAGATTTATGAGAAGATGTATCTGTTTTTGAGTTGAGATCCAAACTGAAAAATAGCTGTCTTAGCAGTTCGTCGTTTTGTCGTTCAGATTTTTGTCAGGATAACCATTGCGTCTTTATTCCTCTTCCTGGTCCTGTTTCTCTGGTAACTGTTGCTGTCGTGGCTTTTTGGGAAGGTCAAGATAGTTATTAGAACTGACGACAGGTGTTCCTGTTTGGGCTTCAATATCTTTGCGGGTACGTCCGGCAACTCCTCCGGCGTCACTGGCATCTTTTTGCAGTTCCGGCATACCTTGAGAGTCGCGCTCTCGGTGCAATGTCGTAGAAGTTGCTTCACCTAACATGGTTAAAATGAGTTCTAAATCTGTCATATGGTCACGCAGGTTTTCTTTTTGCAGTCCTTTGTGCTCTTTATGATCCTGAATACTCACACCAAAGGTTGCTTGGGAGATCTCGTTAGTAAGGATCGCGTAGTCTAGTCCTTTTTCTGTTCCTCGTTGATCCCACTCGTCAGTCAGTTCATTCCTGATGGCGATCCCGCGCATACGTTTTTCAATCCACTCTGAAGGATAACCCTTCGCTTCGTAGATCGCTTTCATGCGCTCCATTGCCAGTTCTGGGTTTTCAATTTCTTCTAAGCGCTGCGTTCCTACTTCTGCTAACCAGCGCTTGAGGGGTTCTGCTTTCGGGCTGGGGATACTCTGAATGACACGAAGGAGGGCAGTTGTGTCTGCCGCATCTGTCTCTCTCATCTTGCCGTCTGGAGCTTCCATTTTCAACTGTACGATTTTTTCGTACACTTCACTGTACCCCTCGGCTACCAGTTTTCGTTTGAGGTCACTCCAGTAACGTCGGGGATTTTCGCTATCCGTGAGGATGGCGACGACATCTACTATGGAAAAATACCATCGTTCATCATGCCACACACGGCGTACTGTTTTTTCCTGAAATAACGCGATACTGGTTATCGACTTCTCTTTTTTAGCCATAGAACCTTTCTTCTCCTGGATCCAAATATAAAGGATGACTGTTCAATCTTACCGGAAATGAGGGGAGAAGTAAACACAGGGGGGGCTCCGCAAAATTTTAGGTACACAAAAAAACAGATCCTTCAAAAAATCTTGAAGGATCTGTTGCGTCTCAAGGCCAGTGTGGCGGGCAGCGGTTACGGTCTCGCATCATACCGCCCCCTTCCTCTGCCAGTCTGGCAAAGGTCAGCCCATAGAATGCGATGCCGGAGTTAGGAGCTGCATGTCGTATCCCTGCACGACATCTTGGACAAAGGCGGTTCTCTTCCTGGCAGTAGGAGCAAAGCGCATTCAGGCATTGAGCGCAGGTAAGGATGGTTTTCATATGGCAGCGGACGCAGGGCCTGGGCTCATTCATGGCTTTCCGTCCTCTCCGTTCAACCGCTGGATTACCATTTCAACAGCTTGTTCCTCACCAACATGCTCGGCTAACTGGTCTTTGATATGCCAGATCTCTGCATATCTGGCAGAGATGAATTGATGTTGTACTGTTCCCTCGGCAAGTCCGTATAAGGCTTGCCAGGCTGCCGCGTTCTGTGCGTCAACTGCTGCCATGAGGTTGGCAACTTCGCTCTTGTTCCCATTCATGTGTAGCACTCCTTCGAGGAATTGCCAGGCGTGCTACAATAAATTTGCAAGCCTGGTACTCCGTCGCTGGTTGTTCCGGTGAGCTGCTAGCGGTGAAAGTTTCCTAGACCTGAACCGCTAGTACCCAAATACTACTAAAATGTGCTGTATGTAGCGTTTTAGGTGATGGGCCTCTGTTTATCTGTTGTTCCTCCCTCCTCTGGTGACTTCGGTGCCAACTTTGCTACAAGTTCCGGTTCTGTGAGGCTGCTCAGTTGAGATAGTGGGCAGATGTATACCTCTGGTGTTTGCCAGCGCTGGGCGTAAAGATACTTTTTCCCTTGTCCGCGCCGTCTACGCTCTTTGTATGACCACCCGTATTTTTTCATGATAGTGCGGGCTTCTTCTTCGGTCATAGCTAGCATAGATCCTCACTTTCTCTCTCATAGGGCAACACTTCCAAGTATATCTGGTCATAGGGCAACGTGTCAAGGTTAAACGGGCATTTTCTGAGGAAGTGTCATGCGCCAAAGACACACCGCTCCGCATGAAAAAGGACTCGATGGATTATGCTAGGAAGAAAAGAGCCCAATAGCAAAAACGATTCTTTTCCGTTATTTTCTTTAAGGATTATAAAGTTTCTATCTCATACAGTAAAATGCCTTTTTTGTTGAGGAATAAAAATGGGAAACTGTTCTTATCTTTTTATCTAAAGAAGCTTTTATATTTTTCAGCTTTTTTCCTTTTTCCTTTTAATGTTTTTAGGTAAAAATGTTTTATTCTTTTTTCGTGAAAATAGGAAAATGGCATTGTCTTATAATGTTATTATCTTTTTATCTTTTTCCGTTTTCGAGCTTGATTTTATGCCAATAGAGGACATATGTATGGCATATTTTCCGTTTTTCCTGGTACTTGACCCCAATTCTCGAAGGATTTGACCCCAATTCTCGAATTTTTACCTCAATTCTCGAATTCGTCGAGTGACGTGCTTGTAAAAAAACCACAGAAAAATCCCTTCAACCAGCCTCAGAAGGAGAGTTATGTTTGAGTAAGCCATCTTCCAAAAGGCTCATCTCTTGCCACATTTGCCTTCAGAAAAATGATATACTCAAGTACTGCATATCCAGTCAGTGCATTCCTCGTCGGACTGATCGCCATTACAGAGGGCGTTTCGTAACCCCTAAACATCTCAATTGATGGTATGGTACTTTCCAATGATGCTCTCAACAAGGCGCTAGCCGAAGGGCGCTCAAGCGCAGAAAGGGATACGACTCATGTTAGATGATTGGACGTCAGATAATTCCGGGCATATCTTCCAATTAGAAGCCAGAGTGCACCGCATGGAAGCTATGATGGAGGCATTGCTCATTCGCCTGGGCATTGATCCAGCAGAAGTGACGCCGCCAGAGCCGCAGGAGAACAGAGCCATCCGCGAAGCCTTTGGGAAGCCATGCTGGGATAAGGTCAACAAAGACCAGAAAAAAGCTGATTTTTGATGAGCATGAAAAGATGCTCTCTGCCTGTTTCAGCGTGAGCCCTGCTCTGCTTATTTGGGTTACGAAACGCCCTCATTACAGATAAAAGTTGACAGCGGTAGATTTCTTGAAGCGATGGATCTCGAAGGCAGGTTCTATGGAAACACCACCATCCTCCCCACCAGCGCGTCCTGGTACACCAGGGCTTGATGTCTTCAAAATTGCCGGAGCATCGATCTCAGGATATGTCCCAAGCCACAAGACAGGCGATCGCAAGTACGTCCGGCAGCCATACACATCCACCATAGAGCAACGCCTCTCGCTTTATCTGGAGTACCACCCTCACGTTCGTTTTTACCAGCGAGGTGATGTCAGTCCAGCCTTCGTAGATGCTCATCATCTCAATACTCCCCTCGGTGCCCCCTATCGCATCTCTTACACCTTTGATGGAAAACCTCATGAATATCTGCCCGATTACGTGGGAACGCTCAGCGATGGCAGCTTGCTCATTGCTGAAGCTGGACGAGAAAGCGAAAAACGCAAGGGACAAGCGCTTGCCAAAGCTGAAGCGGCTCGACGCCTTGCACAACTGAAAAGGGGCGAGTATTGGATTGGTACGGATGAGAATTTGTCAGTCCCTCGCCATTACAACCTGCTCTACCTGCATGCACGACGCCAGACGTTTGTAACCTACGATGAAATCACAGCGACCCTCTTGAAGGGGTGGCCCTGGGGTGAGCAACGCAGCGTAAACGAGCTCGTCCACAGCTTTGGCCCTCGGTGGTCCGAAACAGAAGTAGAAGCTGCTGTATGGAAGCTTGCAGGGGACGCTGCCGCAGAAGGACGATTACTCGTCGATCTCACGGTTGTGGAACTGTCCCGCTCGACACCACTGGCACTTCTTTCGCCTGGCCTTCCTCCTATCCTCCCTCATGCTCTTCCTTCTTCATTGGAAGAGCATGGCGAGGCGGAACGTTCGAACGAGTCGCTCTCTGTGCATCTTGAGGAAGATACTGCATTGGAGCATCAGGGGATCATTCCTGGACCGACCTTTGATGCATCGGTGTTAGAAAAGGCAGAAGATCAAGCACGCTTCCATCGCAATGTAGCAGCAGTGACTGCCGTCTTGACCGGGAAAAAGTTGCAGAGTGTTGCAAAGGTGCATCAGATGGCTCCCTCCACACTCTCCTACTTAGTGAAACGCACGAAAGAGCTTGGGCAGATTGCTTGTGTTCCTCATGGGTCTTATCATCGCGAGCGCGTCTTACGCCCTGAGTTTCAGCAGTTGATTCGTAAGCTCTACACCAACCCAATGCGACCTACTGTGATGGCCGTGTATGAGGATGTTCGGCTCAAACGCTTGGCCGAGGAATTGAGCCTCCGCGAGGAGACGCCTGTTCTCACGCCAACCTATCGGCAAGTCTGGAAGTTCTTGAAAGCCATCACCCATGAGACATCAGTCAAAGAGGCTCGTTCTGGTCTTAAACACCCTCCAAGAGAGGTGATGTCACCGCACTCCTTTGTGCTCTCCATTGCCTATCCCGCATTCATCTGCCAAGTAGACGAACATACCTTCGACCAGTTTGTTGTTGCCAAAGATGGGACCGTTATCACCCGTCGAGTCCACGGAGCGGTTCTCATCTGTGTCAAAACGGGGGCAATTCTGGGTACAGTGCTCGCCTTGGATAATCTCAAGGAAGAAGATTACATGCGCCTCCTCAAGGTAAGCCTGGAACCAAAAGATCGCCTGACAGCGCTCTACGAGTGCAAAAATCTGTGGCCGTGTTACGGCCAACCGGCTATCATCTTTCACGACCGGGGGAAAATCTTCACGTCTGAGCGAGCGACCCAGGTGGTGGTAGATCGCCTGGGTATCACCACAGAACAAGCACCTCCTTTTGCGCCATCAGCAAAAGGAACCGTCGAGGCTCTTTTTACGTGGACTACCAGGAAGTTTGAGCATCGCCTTCCGGGAACATCGAAGTCCACACCGCAAGATCGTGGGGCTTACGACAGTCTGCGCGAAGCCGAAAAGGCAGGGATCACCCTTGATGTGTTGGAGAAGCTGTTCATTCAAGCCATCGTAGACGGCTACATGCAGGAGTGGAACACCCTTCGACGACAGACGCCAATAGCCCTGTGGGAAGCGAGTGTTCGAGAGAAGGGGATACCGCGCTTCATGGGATCACAGGATGATCTGAAGCTCTTGCTCATGAAGGCAGTGAACCGTAAAAACCTCTCAACGGGCCGCTACACCCTTCATCCACATGGTGGCCTCTCTTTCCTGGGACGCCGCTACACCAGTCCGGGGCTTCTGGATCGGTTGCGCGGAAAGGAATTTGACATTTACTACGACCGGCGCGATATTTCCGTCATCTACCTCTTTGTCGATGGCCTGTTGGTTGGAGAAGCCCTCTGTACGGAGTTCATGGGACGCCGCGTCAGTGTTTGGGAAGCTGATGCGGAGCGCCGTGCTGATGCTGTTCTCAAAAAGGGTGCGACTGCCGAGAGTCTGGAAAATCGACAACGAATTCAGGAAGAAGCAGCATCTGGTAAGCGTATCCATTCGCTTGAAACCAAGCGTTTGGAGAAAAAACGGCAATTGGATCTCCAGCGCCAAGAAATTCATCCTGAAGCGGTGCAAACCCGTCTCCAAGGGCGTATCTCTCCACCGAAGCGTCCTCAAAAGGGGGGTATCCTGCCCCCGGCAGTACCCCAAGATGACCCACCAGGAACAGAAGTCATTCATTTGCCGATACGAGAGCGAGGGACGAACTATGACTGATAGCTCAGGCGAACAGCATCGTCCTCCATTTGTCGTGCATGACAACTTTCTGGAAACGCCCTTTGCAACACGTTTTCAAGGACTCTTACGGCATGCTTTGGAGCACCATTCCTGGCATATCATTGCGGCCATTCCGGGGAGCGGCAAGTCATGGGCAATTCACGACCTCCTATTGCACAGTGGAGCCTACAAAGAAGCTACAGGGAGAACTCGACTCCCTCTTCTTTTCATACGCGCACCAGCAAATCAAGCACACGAACTGAATCTGGCGACGGCCTTCGCCGGTGCTTTCGGCATCGTCCCTCGTATGACAGGGGCCGCGCTTCGCGTCTGGCTTGTGCGGGAGATGGCATGTGATGGAGTTGAATGCATCATCATTGACGATGCACATGAATTAACACTTAAACACCTTGCGCTTCTCAAAGAATTGACGGATAATCTAGCAGCTCCTCCGTATCAAAGGCGGGTTGGTCTCTGCTTGGTCGCCGCTACAAGCGGAAACATCGTTCCCTTCCAAGAAGTCCTTGCAGAGCCGAAGATTATCTGGCGACAGTTCCGCCATCGCATGGACATAGAACATCCCTATCATATTATTCCTGGCCACACGGAGCAGGAGGTGCGTCATATTTTAACCACCTTTGAGGATCTCTATCGACCTCAACTCCCAGACTTGCAGTTACGTCGCTGGGCCGCAACCATCTATGAGTGGTTGACCAACCCGATCCTCGATCCCGACGGGACCAAGCGTGTGACGATGGGCAACATCACCAAGCTTGTGGTCACCACGCTTCGGCGTGCCTACAACCGGGGAGCGACTGATGTCGATGCCGTGACGCTCCAAGAAGTGGCAGAACTGATGATTGTACGCCATGATGAGATTACTGGAATGGACGGAGATTCACCTGATCAGTTGCCTCCCGAAGAAGGAGTAGGCTGATGATGCCCATTGTTCTTGGTGATCTTGCCTGGCAAACCACGTTTCCGCACCGAGTTGCGCCACTTCCCGATGAGTGGCTGACAGGTTTGCTCCTGCGTTGTGATGAGGTCAATCATTGGGAAAGTGGGGAAACCTTCCGGTATCTTCTGCATTCGACAGATCATCCAGGTTTTGGTCCCGATGCTTCTCTGCTCGTCGTGCCCTTTTCACTTCTTGAATGCCTTGCCCAATTCCTGATGGTCTCTCCGAAACGTCTTCTTGCCACGACCTATTCTGCCGAGCTTGCACGGCTCTATCCTTCCGACGAACCCCATCCCAAGTTCCTGCTCGGCCCTCAGTACCATTCAGAAAAGCGGTTAAGAAGATTCAGGCGTGGACAGCGAGAACTCAGCAGGAAGCGCCCAATCCATCTTTGCCCGGTATGTGTTGCTCAAACACGTATTATCAAACGCACTGAGGCATTGCCACATCTGCACTATTGCCCGATCCACCATGTCGCGTTCCAAGGGCGTTGTTCCTGCGGAACACCCCTCTCCTTCTTCTCTCGTGGGACGCCACCATTTGCCTGCTCTGGGTGTGGTCTGGATTGGGGCGAATTCCCTCACATTTCGATTTCCCCAGATCGATTGAAGCTGGAACACGATCTCTATGCACTCTATGAGTTTTTCCTTTTGCAAGGAACAGATGAGTTGAAGGGAGCTGCCTTGCGTTTGGCTCGTCATCAGATCAAGAAGCACGAATCGCTCCAATCGAAGCTCAGCGGGAGAAGGATCATGCTTAGAAGCATCCCTATTTTGGACCACCTTTCCCTAGGGTATATTGTTGACATTCTCGTGAGTGTCGGCATTTCTCCGAAGGATATTGCTGAGGTTTCATTGTGCTAGATTTTGCTATGCGAGATAGTGATGTGAATGCGCCTGCTTGGCAAAATACCTTTCCTCATCGTGTGATGCCTCTTCCTGATGAGCGGATTCCCGGTTTACTACTCCGTTGTGATGAGGTGAATCACTGGGGTAGCCGAACGACACTTACCCACCTCCTTTCTCCTGGACCAGAGAAATTTCACCGCTGCTGGAGGACAGAGATGCCCAATCTCATCTTCTGGTTGGAGATCCTGTAAAATTCATTCGAAAATTGAGGTCAACATTTTTTACTCCAATCTTCGAATGGGTCACCTTTTTGTGCTCAGTTTTCTTCGAAAATTGGGGTCAAGTATCATTGGCAGCGGTGGAAGCACTGCCAAAATAGGCGCAGCTTATCTCTGTCTTCAACCTTCTTGCCCTGCCGGGAAGCATCCCGAGGAAGAGGAGGGTTCTCCATCGATGTGCAAGCAGGAACTCAGCATCCCTTTTCTCCCAACGGATGAGGCAATGGAGCGCGATTGAGGGCTCGCTCTTGTGAGATGTCTCGCCCTGAGAGCAGAAAAGACGCTCCTGTGGGATGAAAAAGTGAGCAGCTTATAAATAGGAAGTTCCCGTACTTTTGAGCAGTGTACGGGAACAGAAAACTGCATGTACGTTACCGCACAGAAAAGGATGTGAGATTACTATAGGTCTTTTGAGTTAGAACGTCAAGTGTCTGTATGTGCCTGTGAATCGGCTTTAACCGTGAACACATGACTGGGCCTTGAGTGCAGTTGGTTGGTTGAGCCCCTGCCAGTGCTGAGGAATAGCCCAAGGCCCAGTGCCATCGTATGTTCGTGGTTGAGTGCAAGTGATAGACTGGTAGCATCTTTTCCCAATCGTCGTCAAATGGTGGCTGAAGCGCAAAAATGGCAGCTCTTGGTGTGGGCTGCCATTGTGGTGTCTAACACTGGTATTAAGCAGTTCCCCAGCTGCACAGTGCCAAGCAAAGATGCATCACAGGCATGTTCCCTCTCCTGTGCTCTCCTGAATGTGTCAGGAGACGCTTCACCGGATCTGAGTCCATTGGAGTATCACCCCCCCTCGTAGCCGCTTTGGGTGTGGGCGGCTCTCGTGTTGTCTGGGCTGGATCAGAATGGATGGGCGTCTAAATCGCCGAGAGGATCTTCTTCAGTGCTGGCAGGAGCAGTACTCTCCTCTTTCTTGCCACCTGCAAACTGAAACTTGTCAACGGTCACATCTAAGCTTGTGCCACTCCTGCCATCTTTGGTCGTGTACTGCCTGACGTGTAAGTCACCTTGGACGAAGACCATCTGTCCTTTCTTGAGATGTTTACTCAGCATTTCAGCTAAGTTACGCCAAGCAGTGCAATTGTACCACGTCGTCTCTTCTGAGTCTTTTACCTTACGTGAAACGGCTATGCTGAATTTCGTGACGGCTGTTCCATCTGGAGTGTAATTCATTTCGGGGTCGCGTCCGGTGTTGCCGAGGAGTTGGATTTGTGCGAAGCTCATGGTTTTCTCACTTTCGGAATTCATTTGCAGTGCAAACTTTTTGTTTTCGGTATGGAGGCAGTATAGCAGAACTCGCGTTCTAAAACAAGCTTATCTTGACAGCTTCACCCCTTCATTTGCTATCTTGGCATCGTCAGCATAGCGCAATGGCATCGCAGACGACGACCAGCCACCAGCTTGTTGGAGGCTCTTGATATCCGTCTGCTTGATGGCATCCTTTGCCCAATCATGACGACAATCGTGAGCAGAGAGTCCTTTGACGCCGATTCGTTCCCCCAGTTCTCGCACACGGTCGGTAATCGCTCGCTCGCTCATGACTCCCTCCAGCTTGCCACCTTTACGAGAGCCCATGAGGAGCTTGTCCTTTGGCTTTGCTACTTCGAAGTATCTCATCGCGGCCAAGAGCGTGTCTCTGGTCAACTGGTGTGTCTGAACTTTGTCGACCTTTTGCCGATAGAAGGTAAGCAGACCAGTTGAGAGGGTGATGGATTGCGGTGTGAGAGCAGCGACTTCCCCGCATCGAAGACCGTGATCTAACAAGAGACATATCAGGAAAGCATCTCGTCGCC
>WNFI01019456.1_pt1 | contig 17505 bp, 16 predicted proteins | sample 5400471 | NCBI WGS metagenome assembly WNFI01 (sample SAMN13153348, study PRJNA577476) | soil metagenome | isolation source: 100 cm saprolite on Douglas fir-dominated hillslope | place: USA:California | collected 2013-09-17 | reverse complement strand
TCGTTTGTGTGCTCTATGATGATCCTGTCGATGGATACCCGAAGTCCTATCCGCGGGATGATATTCCGAAGTTCGACCACTATCCCGATGGTCAGACCCTCCCCACTCCCAAAGCGATCGACTTCAAGCCGGGTGCGCTGCTCGGAAGCGTTTCTGGGGAGCTTGGTCTACGCAAGTTCCTCGAAACCCAGGGTCACACATTGGTCGTGACGTCCGACAAGGACGGCATGAATTCAACTCTCGATAAGGAGCTACCCGACACCGAGATCGTCATCTCGCAGCCCTTCTGGCCGGCCTACATGACGGCTGAGCGCATCGCCAAGGCGCCAAGGCTCAGGCTCATCATTACTGCCGGCATCGGCTCCGATCACACCGATCTCCAGGCCGCGATTGACCGGGGCATCACCGTCGCCGAGGTGACCTACTGCAACAGCATCAGCGTCTCCGAGCACGTGGTGATGATGATCCTTGCGCTCGTGCGCAATTACATCCCCTCGTATCAGTGGGTGGTGAAGGGCGGTTGGAACATCGGGGATTGCGTGGCGCGTTCTTATGACGTGGAAGGTATGGCTGTGGGCACGGTAGCCGCTGGCCGTATAGGTCTGGCGGTGTTGCGCCGGCTGAAACCGTTCGATATGAAGCTGCACTACACCGATCGCCATCGCCTACCGGCCGACGTCGAGAAGGAGCTGAACCTGACCTTCCACTCAAACGTCGAGTCGATGGTCAAAGTCTGCGATGTGGTCACCATCAACGTCCCGTTGCATCCAGAGACCGAGCACATGTTCAACGATGCGCTGATCGCCAAGATGAAGCGCGGCGCCTATATCGTGAACACGGCACGTGGCAAGATTTGCGACCGCGATGCGATCGTCCGCGCGCTCGAAAGCGGCCAGCTCGCCGGATACGCCGGCGATGTCTGGTTCCCGCAGCCGGCACCAAAAGACCATCCCTGGCGGACCATGCCACACCACGGCATGACCCCGCACATCTCGGGAAGCTCGCTTTCGGCACAAGCGCGCTACGCAGCCGGCACCCGCGAAATCCTCGAATGCTACTTCGCCGGCATCCCGATCCGTCAGGAATATCTGATTGTGGACAAGGGCAAGCTCGCCGGCATGGGCGCTCACTCCTACAGCGCCGGCGACGCAACGAAGGGCTCGGACGATGCCGCACGGTTCAAGGGCGCCTAGGCACTGAAGAACCACTGCCAACAAATGGACCGAGCGGCTGGATGTGGCGAGCCGTGGTCTAGAACTGGCATGGCCGCTCCTGGCACAAACCCGAAGTGCCGAAATGTCCGCTATACCGCCGCTGTTGGGGGATAAGCGGACGTCGCGCGGACGGCCCAATTTGGTCGAAAATGACCCATACCTGCCTTTCGGCACGAACGAATACGCGCCAATAAGCAGACCCAGAAAGCCGACGCGGCTTACCACGTGCTAGTCTAGAACAGTAGCTAAGTTTCTCGACGGCTTCTTTCGCTCGAATCCGCCTGCGTCAAGGGTTGGTCATGAAGTGTCCGAAGTGCCAGCACGAGAATGAGGCGGGCGCGAAGTTCTGCGACGAATGCGCCGCGCCGCTGGCCCGAACATGCGCCAAGTGCGGTCGACAGCTGTCTCCGACGGCAAAGTTTTGTCCTGAGTGCGCCCAGCCGACTGGATTGGCGCCAGAAACTCCCGCGGCCACGCGCTTGACCTCCCCCGAGAGCTATACTCCGAAGCACCTTGCCGAGAAGATCCTGACTTCGAAGGCCGCGCTCGAGGGCGAGCGCAAGCAGGTCACGGCGCTCTTTGCCGACCTCAAGGGCTCGATGGAGCTGTTCGCCGACCGCGACCCCGAGGAGGCAAGAAAGCTCCTTGATCCGGTGATCGAGCACATGATGGAGGCCGTCCACCGCTTCGAGGGCACCGTCAATCATGTGCTGGGCGACGGGATCGTCGCTCTGTTCGGGGCGCCGCTTGCGCATGAGGACCACGCGGTCCGCGCTTGCTATGCCGCGCTGCGGATGCAGGAGACCGTCAAGCGTTACGCCGAGGGCGTTCGTCTGAACGAGGGCATCCCGATCCACATCCGGGTGGGTCTGAATTCGGGCGAGGTCGTCGTGCGCTCGATCGGCAGCGACCTGCGGATGGACTACACCGTCGTCGGTCAGACCACGAACGTGGCCGCCCGGATGGAGCAGATGGCCGTGCCGGGAACGATCCTGATCTCCGCCGACACGCTGGCGCTGGCCGAGGGCTATGTTGAGGTCAAGCCGCTCGGCCCCTTGAAGGTCAAGGGACTGGAGCTCCCACTCGAGGTCTATGAGATCGTCGGAGCAAGTGCGGTGCGCTCGCGGCTGCACGCCGCCGCTGCGCGTGGCCTCACGCGCTTCGTCGGGCGCGACGGCGAGCTAGACCAGCTCCGCCAGGCCCTCGAACATGCGCGCACCGGGCATGGCCAGGTCGTCGCTGTCGTGGGCGAGCCCGGCGTCGGCAAGTCCCGCCTATACTGGGAGTTCACCCGCTCGCATCGTACCCAAGGCTGGCTGATTGTCGAAAGCAGCTCGGTTTCCTACGGCAAGGCGACAGCGTTCCTGCCGATCATCGACCTGCTCCGGGCCTACTTCCAGATCGAGGCGGGCGACGAAGAGCGCAAGATTCGCGAGAAGGTCACCGGCAAGCTGCTGTCGCTGGATCGCGCGCTCGAGCCGTCTCTCCCGGCGCTCCTCTGGCTTCTGGATGTTCCGATCGAGGATCCCCAGTGGCAGCGGCTCGACCCGCCCCAGCGCCGCCAGCGGGCGCTCGATGGCGTCAAGGGGCTGCTGCTCAGGGAGAGCCAGGTGCAGCCGCTGCTGGTCCTGTGCGAGGACTTGCACTGGATCGATGCCGAGACCCAGGCACAGCTGGACAGCCTGATCGAGAGCCTGCCGACGGCACGGCTCCTTCTACTGGTCAACTACCGGCCCGAGTATCAGCACGCCTGGAGCGGCAAGACCTACTACCGGCAGCTCCGTATCGATCCACTGCCACCCGAGAGCGCCGAAGAGATGCTCAAGGCTCTGCTGGGGAACGATGCCGGGCTTCAGCCTCTCAAGCGAATGTTGATCGAGCGGACTGACGGGAACCCGTTCTTCCTCGAGGAGAGCGTGCGGGCGCTGGTCGAGACGAAGGTTCTGGCGGGCGAGCGGGCGGCCTATCACCTGACGAAGGCGTCGCCGAGCTTTCAGATCCCGGCAACGACCCAAGCGATCCTAGCCGCGCGCATCGATCGCCTATCGGCTGAGGACAAGCGGCTCCTGCAGGCCGCCTCGGTGATCGGCAAGGACGTGCCGTTCGCGCTGCTTCAGGGCATTGCGGAGTTGCCCGAGGAGAGTCTCCGGCGCGGCCTCGCGCACCTCCAGGCAGCGGAGTTCCTCTACGAGGCGCGGCTCTTCCCAGACCTCGAATACACCTTCAAGCATGCCCTGACCCATGACGTGACCTATGGCGGCCTGCTCCACGAGCGGCGGCGCGCCCTTCATCGCCAGATCGTGGAGACCATCGAGCGCCGCTATCCCGATCGGCTGGCCGAGCACGTCCCACCGCTGGCGCACCATGCGTTCCGGGGCGAGGTGTGGGAGAAGGCGGTGCCTTACCTCAGGCAGGCCGGCGCCAAGGCGTTCGCACGCTCGTCTAACCGAGAGGCGGTCGCGTACTTCGAGCAGGCACTGACAGCGCTCAGCCATCTCCCTGAGACCCGCGAGACGCTGGAGGAAGTCCTCGATGTCCGCTTCGACCTTCGAAACGCACTCTTCCCGCTGGCAGAATTCGGAAAGATCGGAGGGTACCTGCGAGAAGCCGAAATCCTGGCTAGGACACTCGGCGACCAGCGGCGACGGGGATGGGTGTGGGTCTATATGAGCGGCCATCGCCTGCTCACAGGTGGTCACGCAACCGACGTACGCACGTTCGCGCATAGGGCCGAGGCCATCGGCGAGACGCTCGAAGATGTTTCGCTCCAAGTCGCAGCCCGGTACTACCTTGCCCTAGCCGGCTTTGTCTCGGGTGACTATCGCGGGACCGAACAAGTCTGTCGGAGACTGATGCAATTGCTACAAGGCGAGCGGACCCGCGAGAGCTTCGGCGTCGCGGTGCTTCCCGCAGTCCTGTCCCGTGCCCACCTGGCGACCACCCTCGCCGAGCGGGGAGCGTTCGATGAGGGAGACGCTCACGGACAAGAAGCCATCCGGATTGCGGAAGCGGCCGATCACCCGTTCAGCCTCGTCTACGCGTGTCTATTTCTCGCGTATCTCAATAGCGTCAAGGGAGAATTGAACCAGGCCGCCCGCCTGTTCGAACGCGCAGTTGCTCTCTGCCGCGATTGGAACATCATGCTCCTTTCTCCGATCGCTACAGCGTTTCTGGGTCACGTATACGCGCGGTCGGGACGTACCGAAGAGGGCGTCTCCTGGCTGAAGCGGGCCCTGGCAGCCTACGAGTGCGTGGGAATGGGGTTCTTCCAGTCGATCAGCGTCGTGCAGCTCGGCGAGGCGTACCTGCTCGCGGACCAGGTCGAGGACGCCAGCGCCTGCGCCGACCGCGCCGTGACGCTCGCCCGTAAGCGCGGTGAACGGGGCTATGAGGCGTGGGCTCTCCGCCTCCTCGGCGAGGTCGCCTGCTATCATCCCCGCCCCGACGTGGCGACGGCCGAAGCGCACTATAGCGCCGCCATGGCCCTGGCCTCCGAGCTCGTGATGCGCCCGCTCGTCGCCCATTGCCACTTCGGCCTTGGCAAGCTCAGCTGGCGAACGGACAAGCGCGCGGAGGCCGAACAACACTTCGCTACTGCAACGAGGATGTACCGCGAAATGGGCATGCCGTTTTGGCTGGAACGGGCGGAGGCGGAAATGCGCAAGCTGCGCTAAGTATGACGCACGACCTCTTTGCGTCGCAACGTCCGCTATTAGGCATTGAAAAGGGTGGTGGCGACCTCCACCGACTTCCGAATCTGGCACTTTTCGGACTCAGCGCGATGTCCGACTTGAGTCCGTAAAGCGCTGCAAAGCGGACATTGGCCGAGAGCAACTTCGCGGCGGACAAGCAAGTGAAATTCAACCGAGACTGCGCTCTCACCCGCCTGTCAGATGATCTTCGATGTTATTGGCGACCTTGAGCACCCCTTTTAGGATGCCGCTTTTAGACGTTGGAGATTTCAAATGTCGAAATCAGCAGTAGAGTCTGTCCAAGTAATTCAGCCCGGCAAAACCTACGTTGGGAAGCAAGGCTTTAGTTATGGCGCGGGGGCCTCGACTGAGACGGTCGGCGCGAAACAAGTTTGCATGAATGTTCTGCCGATGCCGCCCGGAGCAAAGGCGAAGGTCCACTATCACAAGGGTATTGAGACCATCGCTTACCTTTTGGAAGGCGAATGCGCGGTTTACTACGGGGATGAATTAGAATACCGCGCCATGGCCCATGCCGGGGACCAAGTTTACCTGCCCGAAGATGTACCCCATGCCCCGTACAATCAGGGCACCGCCCCATGTAAATGGCTCGTCGTGCATTCGTCTGGCAGCGATCAGGACGGGATCGTTCTCTTGCCAGAGTTAGACCTTCTACTCGCCAAGAAATAGAGAAACGTGGGCCGCCTCAGTTGGCTGTCCCTTTTATCCTTCCCTTGCCACCGCATTTCTTGCAAGGAGCAGGATATATTTTGCGACCCGGCTGCGCAGGCTGCTTTACCACGGGATAGCCGGTGCCATTACATGCCTGACATTTATGCTCAGTCGGTTTAGCGGGTGGCTTTTTCATATTGAATTTCTAGGCCGCCTCAGTTGGCGGCCTCTTTCATTCCAGTCGTAACCGCGCAGTAGCTCCCCTCGCAAGGCAGCGCACCCCTTAGCCGCCCGAATGGCGAAGGCTCAGGACACCTGACGCGAATGCCGAGCGCGCTTAATTTGGAACGCGCCACGAATAGCCAAGTTCTTGGAGACGTTTATTCATCCAGTCGATAGGCGGCTTTTCGGTACCGGCAGCAAGCCCTGCGGAAATACCATCGTGGCTCAGAATGTATTCTTGCGTAAGGCGCTGCAACACATTCGAGCGCACATTCGCGTCAGCCTGAGCTTTGGCCGAGGTTTCTTTTTCAACCGACTGCATTTCCGAAAGCGGAGCGCGGTACCAACCGTATCCAGCGCCAACGAACACCACGAAAGCAGCGAGCGCGGCACCGGAAAACCAATATGCGATTGGTGGCATTGGAAAGCTCCCTCTCTACTTAATGGATCAGCGCGGCCCGTGGCGCGTTCAAATTTGGCAGGTGCAATGTCCGTCGTCTAGTGCGCTGCCGCACGGGCGATGCCTCGCGGCGGTCGTGTCCCAGGTGGTGGTGTAGGTTTTTGGTCGGGTGCCGCTCGCGAAGCGCGCCTTCGATAGCGCTGTAGCGAGCGAGCGGCATGCGGTGGTCACCGGCGATTCGCCGGTAGGATCGGGTTGCGACACTCAAACGCAACCGAGGAACCACCGATGACCAATGAGATGATGAGCCTTCGCGCGCTCGTGGAGAAGACCCCCGACGCCGATATTTTGCGCGAGATGATCGGCTTCGCCGCGGATCCCGAAGCTGCGCAAGGGCTCTTATTTTCCGGGCTTTCTGGAGCCGCGCCGGATGGCCGAGAAGGCGCTTACCGCCGTGATCCAGGAGGCCTATATCCAGGGCGTCTCGATCTAGCTGGTCTTTTCAGGGTCCGTCCAATTGTAGGCATCAAGAACTGTTATACTCGCCTGCAAGAACGCAAGGTAATTTACCTGCGAAATTAAGAAACCAAGATCGATCAGTTTAAGCGCAGCCTCCCATGAGCTCTCTCTCGGCACGGGTCTCGCTCGCGACCCCCCATGAATAATCAAAGGTCGGAAGCTACGGCCGTGCTGCCGGTGCTTTGCTCCCGGCCGGATACCGTCCGAGCAATGGATCAGTCGTAGGCGTGGCTTTGACATATCAATTATCAGATTTGTGGGGTCGACGAGAGAACGATCGTTAGCCCACTTCCGCGATCGCGCCTTCTAAGCAGAGCCAATACTGGTCATCGATCTTGGCCCCAGCCACATATGGCCGCCCGACTCCCCCATCGCTAATGGGAAACTTCGAAGACAGTAATCGAAGCAGCCGATTGCTGTGGCATTAGCGCAGAAAAGGACGATGCCGATCAGCGCGCTGGTAATGCCAATCCGCCGCACAGCTTGGTGCTTTCTATCGCGCTTAATGAAAATTTTAATGGTGACGGAACGGTTGTCTCTTATCTAAACAATGTCCGCAGAACAAAGGAGACAATCATGAAACTACGGCAATGGCATTAGCGTCTGCGTTCGCGAACCGATCTAGCAGTCATTATGTCACCAGTGGCGATGGCCGCAACTTTATAGCTTGTTCCGTTACCAGCTAACAGGAATGGCCGCCTTGTCATGAAGCGGCGGATGTCGCTGACCGCGGGTGGATGAGGAAATTCGTGCAAGAGCCTCCCGATCATAAGGATGTAGCCGCCCCAGATGATTTGAGTGTCGTCGTTTTGGGGTTTACGCAGATGCTGTCTGGCGGCGGCAACGTGGATGAGGTGTCACGCCTCGCAACCGATCATGGCTGGCTCGACGCGAGTGGTCAGCTCACCGCTGCCGGAAACCAGCTTGCTCGCGCGCTCCTGCAACAAAGCGGAACGCGAACGATATTTCGTGTTTGGTGAGTCTTTGCCCTCGCTTCAGTCGGTCATCCACCACACTTATGCGAGATGGAAAGGTCCCAGTGGCCTCTTCCAAAGGAAGGCCGAACCGAACACTGACGATATGCCGTATTTCAATCGTATGGTGTGAATCGGCGCGGCGGAGTGACCCCACCCGGATTAGTGATGTCAGAGACTTAGCTTGCCGATCGGCGTCGGACCCCCACGCCGATGCACAGTCTGACTTGAGTCCGTAATGCGCTCCAAAGCGGAAGTTGGCGAAAGCAAGCAAGGATCGGCATCACGCAGCCGCTTGATCTTCCTTGTCGGCACCCCGGGCGACGATCTTGAGCGCGTCATCCGGCAGCGGCCCTTGCAGCGCCCTCGCCTCATCCCATGGCGCGCGCATCCAGACGTCACGCTCCTCGTCCGTCGTCAGGATCACCGGCATGGCTTTGGGATGGATCGGTTCGACGATGGCATTCGGTGCAGTTGTCAAGGAACCATAGACCAAATGCGGGCCAGGAATGGGTTTCGACTTGGTGCCCCGGTCGCCCTTGAACTCGGTCCAGATGCCAGCGAAGGCGAACAGCGGCCGGTCCTCGTTGAGCGCGAACCAGACCATGTCAAGAGAGGCCGCCAACTGAGGCGGCCTCTCTACTCTACGATAGGTAAATTCCTTGGTTATTTCAGGAATCCCGGGGCGTAAACCGATGCGCCCGGACCTGCGCTAGAGCGTCCATTTCCGATGTACAGTCGTCCCGGCGCGTAGCCGGACGCTCCGGGATATCCGGCAGTAGGTCCAGTGGTAGGAGGGCCGCCGGCTGCCCTGAATTGGTGTCCTGGGGAGAAGGAGGAAGCTCCCATGCTCCCGCCGGGTCCCTTCGCAAGTACGCTGGAAGATGATGCGACAAGCAGCCCAAGCACTGCGGTGCATGACAGAATTTTGGTCATTGGTAGCCCTCTCCATGTTTCATTGATCGGGAGCGTCCCTGCTTTCCCGATCATCCTGAGAAGGTGTCCGATTCTGTCCTAAATAGGGACAAACCCCAAGTGCCCGGTGAAAAGCCTCTCGGTGATGCCAAGAGGTCACAGGAATCTTGTTCATGCCGTAGAACTACGGGTCTGCTAGGCGGCTGCGCTATCTTCCTTGTCTGCGCCACGCGCGACGATCCGCAGTCCGTCGTCAGTCAACGGCCGCTGCAGCGCCTTCGCCTCATCCCATGGCGCGCGCATCCAGACGTCGCGCTCCTCCTCGGTCGTGAGGATCACCGGCATGGCTTTAGGATGGATCGGCTCGACGACAGCGTTCGGTGCCGTTGTCAGGAATCCATAGACCAGATGCGGGCCGGGAATGGGTTTCGACTTGGTGCCCCTATCTCCCTTGAATTCGGTCCAGATCCCAGCGAACGCGAACGGCGGGCGATCCTCATTCAGGGCGAACCACACGACGTCCTTCTTTTTGGTGTCGGGGTTCGTCTCGGGCGCGTATTCCGCGAAGCTGTTCGCCGGGACCAGGCAGCGGTTCTCTGGCTTGAGCCAAGCCCGCCAGTGCGGCGACGACGTGTTCCTGATGTTGGTGACTGGGTATCCGCCAGTACGCGGCGGCGGTGGCATTCCCCAGCGCATCATCACCATCTCACGCTCGGTGCCCGTATTGCGCACCACGGGCGCGGGATAGTCTGGAAAGACACCGGGCATATCATCGAAAAGATGGCTCGCGACGCTCTTGCGAGGGGAACCTTTGAAGACGGCCAGATCAAGCTCGTGATGATCTAAACGGCTCATGCGGACACCCCACTAGATCCTGTTCACGCGAACCTGCGATTATCATAGGCGTCCACGGCGGGTGCAGAACTGGGCCGAAGGCTAGAAAATGACTGATACTGAGGATACGTTGGACGCCAAAAGAGGACGAGCGGCTTGCGGTCAAGCCTGAACGGTCGCTTGTCGCACAAATCAGACGTCAAAGCTCTGGGCTGACACGTCTGCTTTCGGGGGCGACGCAGACTCCGAATTGGACGCAAGGTCCGCGCCCCATGTGAATTTAATTCTTTTCGTGGCTAACTCGGCGCCGCGGCTTTTCTTCATCGAAAAACGTCTTGAGCGTCACTCCCAGAGCTTTGGTCATGTGCCACAGCGTCACGATGGTCGGATTGCGCTGGCCTAGCTCTAAGCCGCTAACATAGGCGCGATCGACGCCCATACGCTCGGCAAGGGCCGCTTGCGTCAGCCCGGCTGCTAACCGCAGCCGCTTAACGTTTCGCCCAACCATGAGTCGCACGTCGTCCGCCATGGACATAGTCCGACAGGACGTGCAATAAATTGCGACGCATTATAATGCTCGCACGCAGCCTCTACCCGTAGCGGCCGAATTGAGCGAAATCCTCGCAAAGGCCCAAGCATGAACGAGGGACCTATCAGAGCGGACGAGATTCGGTCGTACCTTGCTCTGCTCCATGGTTCCCTCGGTGGATCGCGAGCGCCGGTTTCGCCGATCAAGCTGCGGGAATTGTACGACCGTCAAAATTATACGGGAATGGTCAAACTGATCCGGGACGGAATGAAGCTCGACCTGCGTGTTCGTGTCGCCTTGGTTAATCATGGCGGGCCTGATCGCACACCAGCTTGGGTAGAACGCCCAGATCCATTTCCAAGAAGAGAGCGTCATGTGCCGTACCCCGGGCTCCGGATAGGCGAAGCACATCGACAACGACTAGTGTCACAATGTTCTGTCGTCATAAGGCAATTAAACCATGGTCAATGCGGAAGACGCCTCCGACAAAGCGTTCGCTGAGTTGTTCAAACTATTTTCAAAGCCGAGTAAGTCGCCTCAGAAAGCCTATCGCACGTACCGGCTAAAATTTGAAAATGGCGAACCTGTATTCACGCTCAGTGAAGCCGATCGAATACTCGAAAAGGTTTTTGACGAGATATTTGGGCCAAGCTCGATTGACTAAGAGGCCAAGGTGAGATTCCACAATTTGAAATATACCGACCCACAGCGGTGGCCTGGGGTCTGAACATCGGGTGAGTTGCGGTAATGTTTCAACTGATACTATTTTGGGGGGTTATCCGGATTTCTGCGTTGACGGACCAATTATTCAACTGTTGCAGTTCACGCGGCGATTGCATATGCCGACACGTCGTCCGGACCCTTCGGGAGGCACCGGATGTCCTTTCCGGTCGTGCCGTCACGCTTTCTACGAAAGACACATGATGAAAAAGCACATCCTTGCCATGGCCGCTTGCCTTGCAGCCGTGGCCACGCCCGTCCTCGCCACCGACTTCAAGGTTGAGGAGGCGACGATTCCGGAGATCGAGCAGGCATTCCGCGATCACCGCCTGACCTGCCACCAACTCGTCCAGACTTACCTCGACCGCATCGCGGCCTATGACAAGCAGGGACCGAAGCTCAATGCCATCCTGACCCTGAACGGAAGTGCGCTGGCCGCGGCCGACCTCCTGGATACCAGCTTCGCCCATGGCGGAAAGCTCGGCGCGCTGCACTGCGTGCCCGTCGTTCTCAAGGACAACTACAATACCACCGACCTTCCGACCACCGGCGGCTCCCTGTCGCTGGAGGGCGCGCAGCCTGGCAAGGACGCCTTTGTCGTCGCGCAACTGCGCTCGGCTGGCGCCATCATCCTGGCCAAAGCCAACATGCACGAGTTCGCGCTGGCGGGCACCACGGTGAGCTCGCTCGGCGGCCAGACGCTGAACGCCTACGACCTGACGCGCACCCCGGGCGGCTCGAGCGGCGGCACCGCCGTGGCTGTGACCAGCAACCTGGCGATGGCCGGGACCGGCTCCGACACGGTCAACTCCATCCGCTCGCCCGCCTCGGCCAGCGCGCTGGTCGGCGTGCGGCCAACCCACGGGCTCCTCAGCCTCAACGGCATCATGCCGGTTTCCAGCACGCAGGACGCCATCGGGCCTCTTGCCCGCCACGTCGTCGATGCCGCCGCCATGTTGCAGGCGATGGCGGCAGCCGATCCGGCCGATCCGCAGACCGCGGACCACCCGCACCAGGACTACCTCGCCGCGCTGGATGCCGACGCGCTCAAAGGCAAGCGGATCGGCGTGCTGCGCGTGATGTTCGGATCGAAGCCTGAGCACAGTGAAGTCAACGAGGTGATGGAGCGGGCCATCTCGGCCGTAAGGCAGGCTGGCGCCGTGCTCATCGACATTGACGCTCCGGAGCTGGGCGCGGACCAGCTCATCGCCCAGAACGACGTGCAGAAGTACGAGTTCAAGGCGGTGATGGACCGCTATCTCGCCACCATCCCCAACGCGCCTGCCAAGACCGTTGACGCCATCTATGCGGGCGGACGCTACAACCACCCGACCCTCGAAGGCTTCCTTAAATCCGCCGTCTCCTTCAAGGACGGCCTGTCCGAAGCCGACTACCAGGTCCGGCTCGACCGCGACGCCAAGACCCGCGCTCTCCTCGACAAGGTGATGGAGGACAACCACCTCGATGCCGTCGTCTATCCCTTGCAGAAACGGCTAGTGGTACCTGTCACCGAACTCAACCAGGCGGACCGGAACGGCATCCTGGCATCTGTGACCGGCTTCCCGGCGATCACGGTCCCGGCCGGGTTCTCCGCGCCGACCGCGACCGCCCCGCTTGGCGTCCCCGTCGGCATGGACATCCTCGGCAAGCCATGGAGCGAGGCAAAACTGCTGTCGCTGGCCTATTCGTTCGAGCAGGCGACGCATTTCCGCCGCTCGCCGGAGAGCGCGCCGCCGCTGCCCTCGGAGAAATAAGGGGTTGAAAGACAAAAGGGGCCAGCGAGACGAACTTGCTGGCCCCTTGATGGATGCACGATCCGCTCAGTGGTTATTGCAGAGATCGTCGTCGACGTCGTCGGCGACACATTGGAGATGGTCGTTCACTGGCGGGGTGGCGATCATACTCGCCTGACGGTGAAGAAGAATCGCACTGGCCGAACGGACTGGTGCACGGAGGAGGATGTAATTGAGCTTGTACGAACCCTGGCACAGCGCCGACGCGACCTTCACAAATCGCAGCGAGCAGTCTCTCAAATCCCGGACGACGGACGCCGCCGCCAGATCGGCCAAGATGATCGTCGATTACCTCAATGTTCTCCCAACCCAGGTGGCGGGCACGGTCCGCCAGGCTATACTGTCGGCGTTGGCTCTCTAAGTTATGAGTGACCTGCATCGCCGTCGATTGACGAACGTAAACGAAGGCACTGCGCGCGAGATGGTCAGGCGTGATTTTAGTCATCGCTCACCTCCGACCGATCTGTGGTGTGTGCGGCGAGCGGCGGCGGCGTCATCGCCTCCATCAGCAGCAACAGCAGATGGTCGACTAACTTTGTCCGTTCTGCCGGAGTGAGCATCATCCGAGGCGACCGCGCCTCGAATAAATCTGGTTGTGGAAAGGTCTGACGCATCGCGATCCAAGCCTCCATGATCAGGGGGCATCTCCCCCGCCTGGGAGGAGGCTAGAACCGAGTCGATCAGCGTTCGCAGCTCAAGGATCGACGTCAACGAAAGACATGGAATATCAACGATCTTGACAGACGCTGCTTCTGCCTGCGTCATCCAAGCCGGAACGAGAAACGAGGAGCCATCTTCCGATCGGAGATTAAAGTGTCGACGATCAAAATGGATCTGGTCGCCGACTACCCTCGCGGTCCGCCCGGAAAGAGGGTGAAATGGATAGAAGACTTCGATCTCGAGCCCCAGACTCCGGGCACTATGGCGTTGCGTCGGATGAGGGCGGCCGGCGCGCCGCGGCCATCTATACCCTCATCGCCACCGCCAAGCTCAACGACATCGATCCCCAGGCTTGGCTCGCCGACGTGTTGGCCCGACTGCCGGATCACCCCGCCAAGCGCATTCACGAACTCCTGCCTTGGAATTGGCGTCCTCAGAACGTCGGTCACGCTGCTTGAGCGCAATCAGGCCATCCGCCTAAAACGACCTAACCTGGGGCCGTCACCGGACGCGTACTGTTGATCTCTCTCTAGTTTCGCTTGTCATTGGGGGCGCTTGTTCATGTCGCGGAGCATATGAATGGCCTCGCGTAGCCACCGGCGGGTCGCAGCCACCTCTGCGGTATATCGACCGTGCTTGTAGTTGCCGTTCCTTTCTCCTTTCGGGGCACCACTGCCGTCTGCACCACCGTGCATTCGACACCTTCGCCGCCCGGTGACCGGCGCTGACTTGCATGGCGCGCCCGACCTAGTGCGGGCCCCACACTGACTGGCTTGTGACACGGTTGCTGTTTCAGTGGGACGCATGGGGTTGTCCGTCAATTTTGGTCTCCTCCCCGCTTCTGGCCTTCATGGTGATTCACAATTCCGACCACCCCCTGGGCGCCGGGAAATATGGACGTGCTTGACCACAATCCATTGGGTGTTCCCCGGCGGCGTCGATCGAGGGTCTGGAGCAAGTCGCCCCGAAGTTTGATCAGTTTGTTGTCGGGCGGACCCCAGCAAATCCTAAAAGGAGCGCCTTCATCCATAGCTCCGCCCTTTCCTCCCTTGTCATCCTGTTGACGAGTCACGACGTCTCTCGACCGTCCTGCGTTGTGCGCAGTACCGCATGGGTGCCGGTCCTATGGGCCACGGTAGCCGGCTTTGTTTCCTTTCCGGGCTGGCCGGTGTAGCGAGGGCGCGCTGCCGCGTTGAGTGCGGCGCCTTGCGGTCATTCATCAGCGGCAAACTGCTCCAAGTGAGCGATTTCGCCGGCGGCGGGGTCATGGCCGGATCTCGACCCGCTGCAATTCTCGCGTTGGACTAATCGTCAGAGGCAATGGCGGCGGGAGCCACCGAGCGGACCCGCCATCGCAAGCTGGCGATCGACCAAACGCGGTCGATCGATCAGCCTGCGGTCGCCAAATCCCTTTCTTGGTTGTCTTCGTCGGCGTCATTTTCGAGTTTTGCCGTGACTGTCACGCCGTCGTGGTCGTGATGGTCACGCAGCTTTTCGCGGCGGCGACGCTGGCGTTCGGTTGCGTGGGGATCTTTTACTGCGACCTCGCGCAGCACAGAGTCGGGCTCGAATCCCGCCTCCTTGAGAATCGCTCTGCACAGCGCAAAGGCGTGTTCCGGACGAAAGAGTATGTAGACTTCGTCTTCGCTCTCGCGCCATTGATGCTGGTTGATGACGATCACACCTCCGTCGTCAGTGAAAACGCGGATGGGCGCCTGTTCCGGGATGACCAAGCTGTTGTCACCCGAATAGTCAGGCACCTGAGAGGCGAGCATGGACCCGCTCATCGCGCGTTATCGATCAAAGCGCGCAAATCGTTCACGCGCCAGGCCGTGATGCGCGGACCGAGTTTAACCGGCTTCGGATAGCGCCCCGATGCGACGCCCGCCCACCAAGACGAGCGTGAGATCGGCAGCGGTCCTTTCGGAGCCAGGATTGAACTCAGCCGAACAAACCCGTCGTTCGGCCAAGGAGAATAGTTTTGGTTTTCGGACATGACTGCGCGCCCTGCTGGTTGAGGTTTTTGAAATCAGGAAGAACGATTTTTCAACTTCAAGGGGGCCTGGATTTTCCCCCGCAGCACTTCCTCGTCCAATCGAACGAAGAAAGGGACCAATCGGGTCCGCGCAACGTCTTTGGCTAACACCAACCGGTGTCGTTGCACAACATTGCAGGCTGGACCCGAATGGACGTATCCACAGGAACGTCCAATATTCGTACTTGAATGATCCTACTCGAATTCGATCAAAGAGCCGGATGGCATCGCTGGTGAGTGTGGGCCACGTCACACCGGAAGACATGCGCACTTCGGTGAGCGGCGCGTTCGGTGGCCTCGCTCACGCGGTCAGGGTTTCAGGATTCCGCGAACCACCCGTTGAACGACACTAGTGCCGACGCCGAGCTTCCGACCAATCTTGAGGATGCCGTCACCGCCGGCCTTCAGTTCGAGAATTCGCGCCTCCACGGCGGGCTCAACCCGACGCCGTCCGAGCTTCGTCCCTTTCGCCCTGGCGCGCGCGAGACCAGCGTTGACTCTTTCTCGAATAATTCCTCGCTCAAACTCGGCAAACACACCCAACATTTGAAACATCGCCTTACCGGCGGTGGTTGAAGTATCGAGACCCTGCTGGTGAAGAAACAGGTCCACGCCCTTTTCTTTGAGGTCTTGCAGGATGCCGAGCAGATCGGTTAGCGATCGACCCAGCCGATCCACCGACCATGCCGCCACCAGGTCGAATTGCTTGGCATTCACCGCCTTCATCATCTCATCTAATGCGGGACGTTTGTCCCGGCCCTTGGCACCGCTGATGCCGGCATCTTCGTAGATTTTCCAAATATCCCAGCCCGACCTGTCCGCCACCGCGCTCAACTCGCGCAGCTGATTTTCAGTGTCCTGTTTGGAAGTGCTGACTCGCAGATAGATGGCGACGCGCTTTTGCATGGGGTTTCTTCCTATTGTTGAAACACCTTACGCCGCTACTTCTGTTTAAGATTGGGTTTGAAATCGCAGGGGAATTTCGATCTTCAAACTAGGGGTTTTCGGTATGGCGTCGCGCTGGTGGAGGCTAGCGAAGGGCTCAGCCGCGCGTCTACGTACCCCGATCGAGCATGGTCGTGAAATCGGCGCGGGCGCGTTGCGCTTCGAGGGGCACAGAGTCGGACGCTTCGCCCAGGCCGAAATAGCCGTGGATCAGCCCAGCGCCATGATGGCGCTTGGTCGCGACGCCGGCAGCTGAAGCGCGTCGATGCGTCTACCGTTCCGCCACGTCGGCAGGTGGCGGTTCAAGGGCATGATGCCGAAAAGTGGAAACCGGTTTTCGGGAAAGGTCACGCCCCAGCGAGCGCCCACAGCGCCGAAAGCGAAGCGGCCTCAGCCCTTGTTGGTGTGACCCCAGGTCTCGTCCCAGTCCTGGCCCGCGGCATCGACGACGCGGCCGTCGGCCTCGAAGAACCTGTTGGGGACCTGGAAGATCGCGAGCATCAGCCCGCCCTCGGGACACCATGCGACGTGGCGGCTGCCCGGCTCGCGCCAGATGAATTCGCCGGTCTTGGCCTCGATGCCCTTCGCCGGGCCTTCCTTGTCGACCAGGCGGCCCTCAAGAACGTAGGACTGCTCGATGTTGCCGTGCTCGTGGTCGGGCAGCACCGCGCCCGGCGCGAACCGCATCAGCGCGGTCATCAGGCCGGTTGCGCGATCGAACAGCAGCGTCTTGGCCTCGCAGCCGGGGAAGCGGGTCTTCTGCCACTCCATGCTCTGGGGGCGAACGATGTGGGAATGCGTGTCGGCGGTCTGAGAGCCCTTCGGCGTCACGGCGTCCATGGCGATGCTCCGTTCCAATGAACCTCAAGCGATCATAGCAGCTTCGCTTGTGCCGGTCAGCCGAGCTAGGGCGTGAGCTCGTAAAACGCGCCTATGCTCCGTCGGAGTCCGCTTTGGGTCCGATAGCCGACGAATGATTGCATCGCAGCGAACGACGCGATGTGCCAACGGGGGACATTCACAAGCACTTTGCCATAAGCGGATGGCTTATAGGCTGGCGATAAACTTGAGTGACGTGACGCTGGGTAAGAACCCGCCGGCGTGAACCGGCGGGTTTTACTTGGAGCGAGGTAGCCCGAGCCGATCGCCAGGAGCAGGTCGCTTGGGTCAAAATTGTGATCTGTCCTAGTCGATTGGTGCTATTCTTCACCTTCGCGGCAATCGATGGGAGCGCCTTATGTATAAAAAGGTTCTTCTCGCCTATGACGGCTCAATCGAGGGGCGGCGCGCGTTGCGGGAGGGAGCGAAGCTCGCGCAGCTCTGCTGCGCCGAGGTTTTCCTGCTGGCTGTTGTAGAGCTATCTTCTATCATGGCCCCTGAG
>WNFI01255461.1_pt1 | contig 17507 bp, 13 predicted proteins | sample 5400471 | NCBI WGS metagenome assembly WNFI01 (sample SAMN13153348, study PRJNA577476) | soil metagenome | isolation source: 100 cm saprolite on Douglas fir-dominated hillslope | place: USA:California | collected 2013-09-17 | reverse complement strand
CTATCTGACAGCCTCGAATAGTGAGGGCGGACTGAAGATGCTGGCCCACGGCCACAGCCTCAAGATCGGGGAGCAGGGGATCGTCGGAAACGTGGCTGGAAGCGGAATCCAGCGGATGGCCCGCAGGGTGGGCGATGATTCTGTTTTCTTCAACAATCCCGACCTTCCGGAAACGAAATCTGAGGTAGCTCTGCCGCTGCGGTCCGGGTCCAGGGTCGTCGGCATTCTGGATGTGCAGAGCCGCGATGAGAACGCTTTCTCTGACGAAGACCTCCTGGTCCTCGCCATTCTCGCCGATCAAGTCAGCCTGGCCATTGATAATACCCGCCTGTATGAGACCACACGCCGCTCATTGGAGGATGCAGAATCATTGTATCGCCAGTATTTACGGCAGGCCTGGAATCGGCTTCCGCGCGAACAACAATTGGCAGGATTCCGATATGGTCCGAGGGGCATGCTGGCTTTAGAATCCCCCCTGGATCTCACTGCCCAAAATTTGCTGGATTCGGAAAAGGAAGACCGGATCAATATCCCGATCAAATTGCGCGGCGTTGCGATTGGAAATCTCTGGATCCAGACGCCCAAGGACAAGCAATTGGGTCCGGATCAGATGAATCTGGTTCAGGCTGTTGCCGACCGTGTGGCCCTCTCCGTGGAAAATGCCCGCTTGTTCGATGAAACCAGCCGGCGTGCCGAACGGGAGCGCACGGTAACGGAGATCACCTCGAAGATCCGAAACACCAACGATCCAGAAGTGATGATCCAGACCGCCTTGAACGAGCTGAAGAATGCGCTGGGCGCCACACAAGTTCAATTAATTCCTCAGGCCATTTCCATCTCACAGGAGAATGAGGATCAAGTATTTTCCTCTACTCCGGAGGAAATGGCGGAAAAATCTCTACGCGGGAACGGAGCTAAAAAATGACGTACGTAATTGCTGTCTCGAATGAAAAGGGAGGGGTCGGCAAGACGACGACCACTTTATCGCTGGGCGCGACGCTCTGTGAAGAGGGCCGGCGGGTACTGCTGATGGATCTCGACCCTCAGGCGAACCTGACCCTCGCGCTGGGTGTCGAGCCGGGTTCGGCGTCGGTCACCTCCAGCCATGTCTTGATCGAATCTGCCCCGCTCTTGAGCGCCAGGATGAGCACCGAGATTGAGAACCTGGATCTCATTCCCTCGCATGCCAGCATCGAAACGGCCGAGCAATTCCTGCCCGTCAGAACCCACTACACGACAGGACTCAAACGTGCGATTGAGGGCTCCACCTCGATGCCTTATGACTTCATCCTTTTGGACTGCCCGCCTTTTTTGGGAGCCATCACGACCAATGCTCTGACGGCGGCCGACCTGCTGATCATTCCGACCCAGGCGGAATATTTTTCTGCATATGCCCTGCGCAACATGATGGGACTAATTCGCCGGATCCGGCAGGAGAATAACCCATCCTTGGGCTACCGGATCCTGATCACTCTATTAGACCGGCGCAACCGAACCCACCGCAACATCGAGGAACAGCTCCAGAATACATTCGGAGAGGGACTTTTTAGGACCGTCATCGAGATCGATACGAAACTGCGGGAGAGCCCGATCGCCGGCCTGCCGATTTCCCACTATCGACCCGGCGCGCGCGGTTCGATTCAATATCGCGAATTGGCGCAGGAGCTCATGGAATATGTCAAAGAAAAAGACCAACAAACGGCTTGAGCGATTATTTGCCGGCGTAGACCAGGAGCAGGCAAAACCGCTTTCCTCCGCCGGGAAGGGGACTGGCGAGACCAAGCCGTCGAACCTGCCGGTTCCGGCGCGCCCGAGAGCGGCCCCTCCCAAACCGGCCCCCGTCTCACCGGAAGAAGCCGGTGCGCTCGCTTCCATGGTTTCGAGCAGTACGGGCGCGATGTCGCTCGCATTCCGTACGGATGAGAGCAACTGGGCAACCCTGCGGGTCGTCGATGACAGCGCGCCTCGCAGCTGGGCTGTGGAAGATCAAATGCTGGTCAAGCAGGTGGCCGACCAACTCTCGCTGGCACTGGAAAATGCGCGTCTTTTTAAGGACACCCAGGCCCGCGCCGAGGAGCTGGCGATTCTCAATGAGATGGGCCATGACCTTACCAATGCCCTGGAAGTAAGAGGAATCTATGAGACCATCTACAAATACACCAGCCGGCTCATGGATACGACCGATTTCTTCATCGCGGTCTACGATAGGGAAAACAACATCATCACCCTGCCATTTGCGATGTTCAACGGAGAACCTGCTGAGGTCCCGCCCCGCAGGCTGGGTGAGGGCCTGACAGATCACATTCTTAAGACGAAAAAGACCATCTTCCTGCCGGATAATGTCGCAGCCCAGATGAAAACGCTGGGGATCGATATGATTCTGATCGGGGACCAAAGGCCGGCCCAATGTTGGCTTGGAGTGCCCCTGCTGGCGGGCGAGGAGATTTTGGGCGCGATCGTCGTCCAAAGTGTCTCCGCTCCCCGGCTGTTTAACGAGCGGCAGCGCGACCTGCTGCAGGCCATCGGCAGCCAATCCGCCATTGCACTGGAGAACGCGCGCTTATTTCAGCTGACCGAATCGTCGGAACGCGAGCTGCGAACCCTATTCACCTCGATGACCGACGTGATCCTGGTCCTAAGCAAAGATGGGACCTATGTCAGGATCGCGCCCACCAATCCATCACGGCTTTTCAAGACGCCCACCGAGCTGCTCGGGAAGAAGATCCCAGACCTGCTGCCGGCGGCTCTGTCAAAATCGTTTATGGGCACGATCCACAAGGCCCTCATGAGCGATGGGCCAGTCGAGTTCGAGTATGAAATGGGGATTGAGGACAAGAGCTACTGGTTCGATGCAACTGTCACCAAGCTGGATCACGACAACGTCTTTTGGATCGGACGGGATATTACTGAGCGAAAAATCGCTGAGAAGGCCCTCGAGAAAAGGAACGAATACTTGGCGGCCGCGGCAGAGATCGGCCGGCTGGTAACATCGACCCTGGATCTCAACACGATTTTTACAAGAACCGTAAACCTGGTCAGTGAGCGATTTGGTTTTTATCACGCTGCGATATTCGTCGTAGAAGAGACCGGTTTTTCTGCTGTGCTTCGGGAAGCAACCGGATCGGCCGGTTCCGAGATGAAGCGTCAGGAACATAGCCTGCCCGTGAACGAGTTATCGATCGTGGGAAAGGTGGCGATGAGCGGGGAACCTGTCGTGGTCAATGACGTCAGCGCGAACCCGATCCATAAGCCCAATCCATTGCTCCCCGAAACGAGGTCGGAGGCAGCCATCCCTCTGCGCGTGGGCACCCGAATTATCGGGGCCCTGGACACACAATCGACCCAGGTTGACTCGTTTTCGGCCGACGAACTGGGAGTTTTGCAAATCCTGGCCGACCAGGTTGCGGTCGCGATCGATAATGCCCGATCGTATGCGCTCTCCCAACAAGCCGTCATGGAAATGCGGGAGGTCGACCGACTCAAGAGTCAATTCCTGGCGAACATGAGCCATGAACTGCGAACGCCGCTCAACTCGATCATCGGTTTTTCCCGGGTGATTCTCAAGGGCATCGACGGACACGTAACGGACCTCCAGCAGCAGGATCTGACTGCGATCTACAACTCGGGCCAGCACCTTCTCGGCTTGATCAACGACGTCTTGGATCTCGCAAAAATCGAGGCCGGCAAGATCGATCTAGCCTTCGATGAAGTCAATATCTCCGATTCCATCACAAGCGTCATGTCCACGGCCAGTGGTTTGGTGAAGGATAAGCCGATCAAGCTGGTTCGAAGCGTACCCGGGGATCTGCCGATGGTTCGGGGTGATGCGATCCGCATCCGCCAGGTTTTGCTCAACCTGCTCTCCAACGCTGCAAAGTTTACTGATGAGGGCGAGATCACCGTGACGGCCAGGGTAGAGCCGGATGATACTGGCCGGCCCGAGATGATGGTGAGCGTTAGCGATACCGGCCCCGGCATCTCTGTGGAAGACCAAAGTAAACTCTTCCAACGGTTCTCCCAGGTGGACGATTCGCCCACCCGAAAAACCGGGGGCTCCGGCCTTGGACTATCCATCAGCCAACAATTAATCGTCCTCCACGGGGGACGGATGGGTGTTCACAGCCAGGTCGGCCACGGAAGCACCTTCTATTTCACCCTGCCTCTGGTACGGGATGAAGAAGAAGCCATTCAGGCCGGCGACCAGAAACTCGTTTTGGCCATCGACGATGACCCCCAGGTGATTGCCCTCTATGAGCGCTACCTTACCCCGCAGGGATACAAGGTGACTGGCTTAACCGATCCGACCCGGGCAGTAGACCGGGCGGGCAAGCTCAAGCCGATTGCCATCACACTCGACATCATGATGCCCGGGTACGACGGCTGGTCCGTGCTCAATGACCTGGAATCAAATTACGCAACCCGCGATATTCCGATCATCATTTGCTCGATCATTGAGGAACAGGAGCGCGGTTTCAGCCTGGGGGCTGTCGACTATTTGCTCAAGCCAATCCTGGAAGAAGACCTCCTGGGGTCGCTCGATCGCCTGAACGGGGACGGCAGCCTGCGCGATATCCTGGTGATCGATGATGACGAAAATACTTTGCGGCTGATGACCAAATTTTTCTTCGAACATCCGCGTTATAAGCTCAGCACTGCGGTCGGCGGCCAGGAGGGCTGGGAAAAGATCCTCCACCAAACTCCGGATGCGGTCATCTTGGACCTGTTTATGCCAGGGATGAACGGTTTTATGATCCTTGAAAAAATGCGCGAAAATGCGAAGCTCCGCGATCTTCCAGTCGTCGTCGTGAGCGGCGCGGAACTGACCCCAGAGCAGCACAAACAGCTGGACGAGTTTGGACAACGGATGATCAGCAAGGGATCCCTAAACGAAAAGGATCTGCTCAACACCGTTGATCGCGTGCTCCTCCGGCTGGACTCAAAGAAATAGGCAACCAACCAGCATGGCTTTCATGATCCGGTGCGTGGACTGCGGTCACTCTGCACCCTACTTCCCTACCTCGACGCATTGTCCGCGTTGCAATAGCCAGTGGCGAGAAGCCGATTATGACTATTCAACCGTGGCGAAGACCCTGCCCCTTCAACTGCCGGATCGATCCTTCGATCTCTGGCGCTATAAGGAACTCCTCCCGGTCCGGAATCCGAATCCGTCCCTGTCCATGGGAGAGGGCGGCACCCCCCTGATTGAGGCGCTCAACCTGGGCATGATGCTCGGTACCCCGAACCTGTTCATCAAAGATGAACGCCAGGGGCCGACCGGCTCCTTTAAGGATAGACAGGCAGCTGTGACGATCGCGGCCTTGAAGGAGGCAGGAATCACCGAAATGGTGGCGGCCTCCACAGGAAACGTGGCGATCTCCTACTCGGCTTACGCAGCCAGGGCAGGCATCAAGCTGTGGGCCTTCGTGACCAGCCTGGTTCCGGCGATGAAGATGAGGGAGATCGCGCTGTATGGCAGCCAGGTGATCAAAGTTACAGGCTCCTACGACCAGGCCAAGCAGGTTGCGGCAGAATTTGCCCGACAGAGAAACTTATATCAGGATATGGGCGCCCGCACGATCACTTCAATTGAGGCGATGAAGACCATCGCGTTCGAACTAGCCGAGCAGCTGACGGAATTAAAGGGGCCTGTGCCTCCCACCAACGGCACAACTGCAATCTGGCGCGCGCCGGACTGGTACGTGCAGGCCATTAGTGGTGGCATGGGACCGTTGGGTGTTTATAAGGGATTCCGGGAACTGAAGGAAATGGGCTTAATCGATCATATTCCAGCCTTTGCCCTGGTACAGGCGGATGGATGCGCTCCCATGGTGGAGAGCTTTCGGCAAGGACTGACAACTGTGATCCCTGTAGTCTCCCCAAAGACTCACATCGAGACGCTCGCGACCGGAGATCCGGGACGCTCATATACGATCCTGCGTGAACGCGTGCTCGAGACGCACGGAACTTTCGAGAGCGTCTCAGATGAAGAGGCGTTCCGGGCCATGCATGTTCTAGCAAAAATGGAGGGCCTGTCGGCGGAACCGGCCGCCGCGACGGCGTTTGCCGGCTTATTCAAGCTCGTCCGCTCGGGAGTGATCAAATCCACAGATACGATCGTCGTCAATTGCACCGGCCATACGATGCCGGCCGAGGAATTCATCCTGGGTTCCAACTGGACGCGCGACGTGGAATTCCCCGCCAATACCCAAGATACCCCTCAGGAGGGCCTGCTAGCCGCCCTCAACCAGGTTGCCCCAAATCGATTTCCTCGCGTTGCGATCGTGGACGATACAGATGACTCGCGGCGATTGATTCGCCGCATCCTGCAATCACAGGGTGAATTTGTGATCTATGAAGCCGCGAATGGCAACGAAGGGATCAACCTGATCAAGAAGGAGCTGCCGGATCTGATCATCGTGGATCTGATGATGCCGGAGATGGATGGCTTTGCCATGATCGACATCCTAAAGTCGAATCCTGACACTGCCCATATTCCCCTGATCGTGGCAACCGCCAAGGAACTCACTCCGGATGAAAAGGGCCGCCTCGGCAATCAGATCCAGGCACTGATGCAAAAAGGCGATTTCCTCAACGACGAATTCCTTGAAGAGGTCAAGGCCCTAATACGGTGATTCGTCGCTCCGGTCCCCGATGAGAACACGTTATGAATAAAGGAAACGAAGCCGGGATCCTGGCAGGGTTGAGCTCCGCGATCTTCCTCGGTCTTTCGCCGGTATTTGGAAAATTGGCGATCAACCTCGGCTTCTCGCCGCTGGCAGTGGTCGCCCTACGAACGAGCCTGGCCGCCGGCCTGGTGTTTCTTGTCGTTCTCCTTTTTTACCGCCGCTACCTCTACATTTATCCGGTTGGTCTGCTGGGTTGCATGCTGGCGGGCCTCATTAACGGGCTCGGTTCCATTTTGTTTTACATGTCGCTCTACCGGTTGAGCGTGAGCGTTGGTCAGCTGCTGTATTCACTGTACCCGTTTTTTGTCGCTCTTTGGCTGGTGCTTGACCGGCAGGCACTGAGCCGCTTGACGCTTGTGCGGATCGCGATGGTTACCTGCGCCGTACTTTTGCTGACCGTACTCCCCAACCAGCTGGTGGATCCGATCGGTGTAGCCATGATGCTGGGAGCAGCCGTATTCTACTCACTGCACCTGCTGATCATCCAGCGCGTCCTTTATGAAGTGCCCGCTCCAACGGTGACCCTCTATACCCTGCTCTCGATGAGCGCCGTCGTCGTCCCGGCATTCCTCCTCTTCAATCCCCAGTGGCCCTCGTTGTTGCTGCCGTGGTGGCCCGTGATCGGATTGACGCTGGTCACATCCCTCTCGAGGTTGACGCTCTTCCTTGGCGTGAAACGAATCGGCGGGATGCAAACTGCCATCCTTGGACTCGGCGAGCTGTTGGTTGCGATCACGTTCAGCTATCTGTGGCTACACGAAAATCTATTATGGACCCAGTGGTTGGGCGCGATCGGATTGTGCCTCAGTCTGCTACTGGTCAAATTCGAGAAACCGCACGCCCGGCCGCCGCATAATCAGAACAGTTGGCTGGCATGGATCCGTCCTCCGGATGTGTCCGCCAGAATCCCCTGGGAGCCCGATGAATAAGAAAACGGGCCGCCTCGATATGGCGGCCCGCCGTCATGTCGCTCGCACCGGAATTTTACTTTTCTCCTTCATACACATATCCCGTGCCTCTAACGCTCGCCACCCGTTCTGAGAGCGCTGGAAATTCCTCCAGCTTATGGCGCAAGCGACTCACCAGCGGGCGCAAAATTTCGGGGGCCTCGCGCTGAGAGGTGTCATATCCCTGGACTAGGAGCACCAATTCCCGATGCGAGAATACCTTGCCCTCATTTTCCATCAGGATCCGGAGCAATCGCCCCTCCGCCGGCGTTAACCGTTCCAGCTTTTTTCCAGATCGGATTTGCCGCCTCGACAGATCTACCAGGGTCCCATCTTTCAGGCTGAACTCCTTGGCTGACTCATCCACGTCTCTGGACTCGTTTGCTCCCCCCTTCGCCTGCAACTTGACAGCCCGGCGTGCCAGCCCACGCTTGACACTGGCGACAACCTGGGTGGGGGCCGCCGGTTTGGTCAGATAATCATGGATCCGCAAGCGCAAGGCTTGAATCGCGGAATCCGTGGAACCGTGGGCTGTCAGCAACACGATCTCGGTGTCCGGAGATGCCTGGTTGACCACCTGGATGACATCCAACCCGTCCATCCCTGGCATTCTCAGGTCCACGATCATGAGATCGATGGCATGAGTCCTGAGATACTCGATGGCTGCCTGGCCATTGGCTGCAGACGCGACATTGTAGCCTTCCAGTTTCAAAATATCGGTGAGGGACTGTCTGGCAACATTTTCATCGTCGACGATTAGAATATTTGACTTCATGGTTGTCCTCCCGAAGGCAGGTAAACACGGAAGCATGCGCCCTTTCCATGATCCGATAGCAATTCCAGATTCCCGCCAAAAGCATTGAGAATATTGTAACTCACGGTAAGGCCCAGCCCGGTTCCCCCATCCTTCGTGCTGAAAAACGGCTCAAAAATGCTGGATTGTTTGTCGCGCGAAACACCCGGACCGCTGTCTTGAAATAATAACTCCACTCCCCCTTTCACCACCCGGCCCGAAATTCTGAGGCTCCCGCCTCCCGGCATCGCGTCGAAGGAATTCAAGATCAAATTAATGAAGACCTGTTGGATCTGACTGCTGACGGCGATGACGGGCGGGAAAGCCGCGGGCAGATCGAGCTTGATCCGGATGCCGCGCTCGCTGAGTTGTTTCTCCGTCAATGTGATGACATAGTTTAGCAATTCACCCAGGTCCACTTCTTCCGGTATCGCACTGCCCGGGCGATAGAAGTCAAGCATGCGCTGAACGGTGACGGATAACCTCTCGACTTCCATGCAGGCCAGGTCAAAATATTCCCGGCGCTTTTCCGGAGAGAGATCCGCGCGGCCCGCCAGGTGCAGGCAATTCTGCACAGATTGGAGAGGATTGTTTACTTCGTGCGCGATCGAGACACTCAGCCGTCCCGCCGCAGCCATCTTCTCCACCTGGATCAGGGCGGTTTGAGATTCTTCTATCTTGCGCACATAGGCTCGTTGTTCGTCATACAAGCGGGCGTTCTCGATCGCCCCTGCCGCCTGGCGTGCAAGGATCTGAAACATTTCCATGTCGGCTTCACTGAAGGGCTGCGAATCCGGGTTGCGCCCTGCGAAGAATACCCCGCGGAATCCCTGTTTGAGAATGGGGACAAACATCGCGGCCCCGAGGCCTGCCTTGCGGAGCCGGCTCTGTGAATTTTCGTCGCCAGGACCGGCCGCGTTGACGTGGAGCGGCTCCTGATTCGAATCCACCTGGACGATGAAATCGGTGAGCGACTTACCCTGGCCCACCCGCTGGACAAACCGTTGCTCTTCCGGCGAATACTGGTAATAGGCCGCGTGTTGGGCGCGCAATTGCCCCAGGATTGCATTGACGATCAACTCAAACAAGGATTCAATGCGGGTTTCGGAGAGCAGCGAACCGGTTACCTCGAATAAGGGCCGCAATGCATGGATGCGCGCGGCGTCCCTTTTTTGCTGGCTATCGACCAACGCCTGCTTGACCGCCTCGACCAGCTCGCTGCCTTTTTCAAAAGGTTTGAGGAGCAGGCCGTCTACACCCTGGCGCAACGCCCGAATGGCGGTCTCAACCGTGCCGAAGCCGGTCATGACCAGCACCGAAATGTCCGGCTGCAGTTTGCGTGCCAGGGCACTCATCTCAAAACCGTCCACCTCCGGCATTCGAATGTCGACCAGGAGAAGATCGGCCTTATTTTTCTTGAGCCAATCCACTGCCTCGCGCGGATCGGTGAGGGCGTTCACCACATATCCCGCACGGCTGAGCATCCGCTTGCAGAGGAGGGCGATGCCAGGTTCATCATCAACGATCAGGACTGAGGTCGGATCCATGTTTTAGATCGGCAGCCATACGGCAAAAGTGGAGCCGCTGCCGGGCTGGCTATCAACTTCAATTGTACCGCCGTGGTCGGTTACGATCCCATAGGTCACCGAGAGCCCCAGGCCGGTACCCCCCGCAGTTCCCTTGGTGGTAAAAAATGGTTCGAATATCCGCTCCTGGTTATCCAGTAAGATGCCTTCACCGCTGTCTCTGACTGCAACGACCACCCACCTGCGATCTGCCTGATTTCGAGCAGCGGTGCTGATCTCCAGAACTCCCCCGGTCGGCATCGCCTGCAAGGCATTATGGATCAGGTTCAAGAATACCTGTTTCATCTGATTGCTATCGACGGACACCCAGGGAAGCTCGGGTTCGCAGCTCAGATCCAGGCGGACCCCGCTCGTATGGATGAGATGATTGGTCAGGGCCAGGACGTCTTCGAGGATCTGATTGATATCCGCTTTCGCACGCGTCCGCTCGCCCTGCCGTGCGAAGTCCAAGAGGCGCCGCACGACCCCGCGCGCCCGCAGTGCCTCCCGCAGCACCAGCTCAAGGTCCTCGCGGTGGGGCGCATCGGACGGGATCTCCTCCAGGATCAGCTCGCTAAAACCGGTTACGGTCGTCAGGGGATTATTCAATTCGTGTGCGATTCCGGCGGCCATTTCACCCACGGCGGCCAATTTGGCGGCCTGCAGCAGCCGCCGCTCGGCCTCCTGCTGGGAATCAATGCGCGATCGAAGCTCCACCTGGGCGGCGCGCAGTTGTTGAACCGTTTCCTGTAAGCGCTGATGCTGGTCCGAACTGGACACAACCGTTGCCAGTACACCGGCCAGGGATTCCATCGCAAGCAGATCATTGTCCGTGAACGCGTTTTTTTGACTGCTCTCCACGTCGATGATGCCGAAGATCCTACCTGCGTCTTTCAGGGCGACGCACATTTCGGAACCTGCCTCCCAGCCCCGCAGAGACAGGTAGCGGGGCTCCCGCTCGGTGTCATTCACGAGGACGCTCTGTCCGGTAGAGAGGACATGCTCAGTGATGCCCCCGCCCACTCCGATATTTTCGCGCTGCAAAATCCCCTGGACGGCGCCGCCCTGTGAGCCCCCGAATCCAAACACCGGATCCTTGCTCGCATCTCCGAGCAGCATCACTCCAGCCAGTTCGAAGGCAAAATATTGAGCCAGGAGATCTGCAGTGATCTGCGCCACTTGCTGCTTATCATTCAAGCCGATCACCTGCCCGACGACCTCGTGAATCAACCCGAGGTTGCGGGCCCGCGCTTCGGCTTCTTCGCGGAGTCGGCCATATTCAACCAATCCCGCCAGATGGCTCGCGATGACCACGATCAAGTGTTCATCAAATTGGTTAAATGCCTCGGGCCAGATGCTTTCCAGCGAAAGCAGGCCAATCGTCTGGCCGCGATATTTCAACGGAGCGAGCAACCCCGACCTGGCACCTGGACGGGCGGGCTGAAAGTCTGCCGAGGGCAGATTGAGGCGGAGGCTCCGGCCGTTGAGATAAGGAAGAATCGGATGACCCAGATACGCCCTACTCCCGGCTTGAAACGTTCCGTCCTCGGTTCGAAATTCGCGCACCAGCCGCTCATCCGTGGTGGGAAGATAGAGCGAGATCAACTCGGTCCCAAATGACCGCGAAAGCAAACCGAATACCCGCCGGGCGATCTGGTCCAAATTTTGGGCAGATGAAACCGTCAGGGTAAACTCGTTGAGCATCGCCAGCCTGCGGAGGTGGCCGGTCAGCTCATTAAAGGTAACGATGATCTCAACCGAGGCGGAAATTTGTCTGGCAAATTCCCGCAGCCATTTCCACTCTTCAGCGTTGAATTCAGATTGCCGTCCTCCCATTCGGGCTGATCTTTTTCGGCGGCGATGTCGGTGAGCGTCCGGTTCATGCGCCGCAGCAGTCGGTTGGACTCGATCGCAATGGAGATCCCCACCGCCCGCGGGTCGTTTGCATCAACGAGAATGTCGAGCGTATCCCCGCGGCGAATGGCCAGCCAGGCACCCTGCGGTCCCACCGAATCAACAAATTTCTTTAATAGTTTTTCGAGGGCACCCGGCATATCGTACGGCAGATCGGACAGAAGGCTGGGCAGGACATTCTCAAGCAGAGCGGGTGCCTCGGGGGGCCGCATCAGGCTTGCGACCAGTTTCCAAATCCGCTGCGCTCCGGCGTCCTGCTGGTTTCCGCCCACCAGAATGGCTCTGGAGGTATCCGCCTGCGGATAGACGTGCAGGCGGGAGGCGTCCAGCTTCACCTCCGCCGGCAAGGAGGCCGAGCGAGTCGAGTTCCCCTGGATCGCGCCCGCCAACCATGAGTCGACGGATTCCTGAGCCAGGAACTTTGTCAGCGCGGGTTGTTTGGATTTGCTCAGGTGATAGGAGGCGCGGATAAACCAGCTGCCGCCCTCGCGCTCGGTCAGAACCGCCCAGACCGCGCCCGTCAGCTGGCAGGCCTCCTTCAACTGGTATTCAAAATTGTCCGCCATCTCAGCCAAGCTCCCTTTCAAAATTATACAGCACGACGCGAGGTAAAATCACTCTGATGACGCCTGATCTGATCGTAATTGGGGGTGGCCTGGCGGGTAGTGAGGCAGCGTGGCAAGCGGCCGAGCAGGGCCTCGAAGTGGAATTGTATGAGATGCGCCCTGTCCGCCCCACCGGCGCCCACATCACGGGTCAGCTGGCCGAACTGGTCTGCTCCAACTCATTCGGATCAAAATTACCGGATCGGGCCTCGGGGCTGCTCAAGGACGAGCTCCGGCGGCTAGGCTCCATGCTGCTGGCTTGTGCCGAGGCCGCGGCGCTTCCGGCGGGCGCAGCTCTGGCGGTCGATCGCGAAGTGTTCTCTCAGAAAGTCACAGAGAATCTGAGTACCCATCCGCGGATCAGGGTCGTCCGGCGCGAGGTCACGGAGATTCCGCCGTCCCCGACCATAGTCGCCTCCGGGCCATTAACCTCGCCAGCGCTGACCGAACAGATTGAGAAGGCGACGGGTGTGGGGCAGCTCTATTTCTTTGATGCCATCGCGCCGATTATCGCTTCGGACAGCATCGATATGAAAATTGCCTTCCGGGCCTCACGCTATGACGGCGCGGAGCAGGAAGGGGGTGATTACATTAACTGCCCCCTGACAAAAGATGAGTACGGGGCGTTCGTCGATCAATTGCTCTCAGCCGAACGGATCCCCCTGCGTGAATTCGAGGAGTCCGTCCGGACCGGTGTGAAGGCCGGTCAATTCTTCGAAGGATGCCTGCCGGTGGAAATCATTGCCGGGCGGGGCAGGGATGCGCTCGCATTCGGTCCGATGCGCCCAGTTGGCCTAAGAGATCCGCGGTCAGGGAAGCGGCCACACGCCGTGGTACAGCTCCGCCAGGACAACCTGGCTGGCGTTCTCTACAATTTGGTGGGATTCCAGACCAATCTAAAATATTCTGAACAAAAGCGAGTCCTGCGAACCATCCCGGGTTTGGCGCAGGCGGAGTTCTTCCGCTACGGGCAGATGCATCGGAACACATTTATCAGCTCTCCGCGCCTTCTCCGTCCGACCCTGCAGTTTCTCCAGCGCGACGACCTGTTCTTTGCGGGACAGATCACCGGAGTGGAGGGCTATGTCGGCAATATTGCGACCGGGCTTCTGGCAGGGCGCAATGCTGCGCGCCTCCACAGGGGCCTGCCCCTCACAATTCTTCCGCCCACGACGATGCTCGGTGCGCTTTGCCACTATGTGACGCACGCCGACCTGCATGACTTCCAACCGATGAAGGCCAATTTTGGGCTGCTGCCGGAGATGGAACAATCCGGCCAGCCGGGAAAGCGGGAACGCGCAGGCCGGTTTGCGGAACGGGCTTTGAAAGATCTCGATCTCACCCTGAATAAATTCGGCTCCTGATCGGGTTTCTGCAATCAACTTAAGATGGGTTGACGACTCCTCCCGACGTACACTTAAGTATTGATCGGTCGCTCCTTGCAGATATGAAAACTACGGGGCTGCTGGCCCAAATTCGTTCGGCATGGTTACAGCGTGTTGCGAGCAGCCTGGCACGTGCTGATGACGCGCGCAATTCCTTCGGGAAGGAATTGGAGCACTTCTATGTATGTCTCGAACAGGCTGTCACCACCGGCAACCCCGATTGGTTGAACCCCATTCTGATCGAATGGACTGAGTCACCGACCTTGTCCGACCTGACACAGAAAAAGAACACGGTTTCAGAACTGCTGAATAAGATCATCGCGATCACGAACGATGTTGCGGTCGAGAATCTCTCCGAGCAGGAGGCATCGATCCAAGTCGGGGTTTATTTCCGTGGCCGCGCATGAGCTGAAGACACCATTGACTCTCATCGAAGGTTACACCGCCATGATGCGGGATACGGTCGCCCGCTCCGGCAACGATCAGATCGACACGCTGCTGCTGGGTGTCAACACCGGGATTCAACGGCTGCGGAGCCTGATCGACGACATGATCGATGTCTCCATGATCGATAACGACCTGCTGTCCCTCAACCTGCAACCCATCTGGCTCAGTCACTTGTTCGACCTGCTGGCCCGGGACCTGGACAACACGATCCAGGAGCGGCACCTGGCCCTGGAAATTCATCGATTCGCCGGCAGCCAGATCTGGATCTACGCAGACAGTGAACGACTGTACCAGGGATTGCGCAATGTCTTGACCAACGCCATCAAATACACGCCCGATCACGGCAGCATCACATTGGACGGTCGGTCGCTTCCCGGCTTTATCGAAATTACTGTTGCCGATACCGGCATTGGTATCTCGATGAAGAACCAACAGGTGATCTTCGAGAAATTTGGGCAAATCAATGACAGCAAACTGCATTCCAGTGGAAAGACCAAATTTATGGGTGGGGGTCCGGGGCTGGGACTATCAATTACCCGTGGTATCATCGAAGCGCATGGAGGCACGATCTGGGTCGAATCCAGCGGGTACGACGAAATAAAGTGCCCCGGCTCCACATTCCATATTCTCATCCCCGCCCGGACGGAATCCACGGATCCGAAGGTCACCAAGCTCTTTGGAAAAATGGAGAAAGCACAAGCGCTACCTGATGTCAAAGAGAATCCCCCAACCAACCCGGCTGCCGCGTGAGCGCGCATTTCTCGTCGGGGTGGAAATTTACAGAAATAACCATCATCTTAAATTAGAAGACTCCCTGCTCGAGCTTGCCCTCCTTGCCCAGACGGCCGGCCTGGAGGTGGTGGGTGAGCTAACGCAGAAGTTGGACCGCCCCTACGTGGAAACGTACATCGGCCCGGGCAAGGTTCAAGAGCTGGTGGCTTTGGCGGAAGAAACCTTGTCGCAGGTCATCCTCTTTGATGACGAGCTTTCGCCCCGCCACCAGAGGGAATTGGAAAAAGCATTGGGGGATAACCTGCGCGTTCTGGACCGTACCGGCCTGATCCTGGATATCTTTGCGCAGCACGCCCATACCGCGGAGGGAATGCTGCAGGTTGAACTGGCACAGTATGAATATTTGTTGCCGCGCCTCACCCGCCAGTGGACGCACCTGGCACGCCAAGCCGGCGGAGGCGGCGGTCGAACAGGACCCGGAGGCGGAGTCGGCCTGCGCGGTCCGGGTGAAACACAGCTCGAAGTGGACCGGCGCGCCATTCGTTCTCGGATCGCACATCTGAAACGGGAACTTGAAAAAGTCCGTGCACACCGGATGCGATATCGTTCTCAAAGAAAACGCTCCCGGATTCCGATTGTGGCGATCGTTGGGTATACCAATGCTGGCAAATCCACGCTGCTGAATCGATTGGCAAAGTCCGAGGTCTATACCGCCGACAAGCTCTTTGCGACCCTCGATCCAACTACCCGCCGCGTGGAACTGGCCGGCGGCTACCAGGCCCTCTTTACCGATACCGTGGGCTTCATCCAAAAATTACCGACCACCCTGGTTGCAGCCTTTCAGGCCACATTGGAGGAAATTGCCGACGCGGACCTGCTGCTGCACATCGTGGACATCTCTCATCCCAATGCGCTCGACCAGTTCGCGGCAGTGCAGGAAACTTTGGGCGAAATCGGCGCCGGACATATTCCCACCGTTACGGCCTTGAATAAGATTGACCTATTGAAAGAGCCGGGCGCAGCACGTGAAACCGTGAGCACATACCCCAAGGCGGTTGCGATTTCAGCGCAGCAGGGCATTGGACAGCGCGAATTGCTGGCCCTGATCACACAGGAATTGTATGAGAATTACACGCCGATCTCCGTTCGTCTCCCGTATCAGCAGGGAGCATTGATCTCACTCTTTCATGAATCCGGCCAGATCGAGCGCATCGAACATGTGCGCGGCGGCGTCTTGATTCAGGGTCGTATCCCCGGACGCCTTTCCGCCCAGTTCGCGCACTGGCGCGCTACCGAGCCTCAGCTCGCGGGGCAAGAGGAAGAAGCCTGATGTCGAAACTTTTCGATCAGCTTTCTGAGTTTCTGGCTCACCGCAAGGGGCTATTGCCATTGCTCGGGATCGGATTGATCATCCTCAATCTCATCCTGCAATTTGTGCTTCCGCCGGGCTGGCTGGTGAGTACCAATATCTTGCTGCATATCGGTTTGGTGATTGCCATCTTCGGATTGATGCTGGCATGGGCATTGTAGCCCCCAGCCCCCGCGAAGAACACATCTGGAACTATCTTTTTCTTTCCGGTCTGGTCACCGGCCTGATCTTAAGATTCTATCTCGCAAGTTTTGCAAAAATGCCGGGCCACGGAGACTCGGCATTTTATTTTACAGTCGCGAAGAACATTGCGGCCGGTCGGGGTCCGGTCGTCGACTACATCGTCTATTTTTTCAACGGCCTCCTGCCCCTACCTCATTATGCTGGTGATTTCTGGAACCCAAGCGCATCCTACTTGATCAGCGTCCCAATGATCCTCCTTGGGCCCTCCATCTCGAGCGCCCTGATCGCGCCGATTCTTTTCGGTATCCTGCCCGCGGCTGCCGGGTTTCTCGCCGGTAAATATTATTCAAATTCTGCTGCGGTCGGTTGCCTAACCGGACTCCTGACCTACTTCTCCCCGTTCCAGGTCTGGTTTTCTGTCACGACCGAGGCGATCATTTTCGCGGGTGCCTTCGGGGCCTTTGCGATCTATTTCATGATGCGTGGTCTTGATTCACCCCGGTTCTTCGTTGTCGCGGCCGTTTGCACGGGCCTCGCCAATTGGATCCGCCAGGACGATATCCTGCTTCTCCCCACCCTGTGGATGTGCATTCTTTTGGCACCGGCAGCGCTCCGTACCAAATTGAAATTGGCGGCCGCCGTGTTGGGAGTCCATCTCCTCATCCTTGCTCCGCTGATCTTCAAAAATTTGACAGAGTACCGCGCCCCCTTTCCACCGGGACCGTCGCAAACCATATTCCTGACCACGTACGAAGACTTTCATTCGTACGGCAAGGAGATTGACTGGAAAACGCTTCGGGCAACCTGGGGAATCCTGGGTATCGTTGCCCACCGTCTCCACACCGCGGCAGAAAACCTGAACCAGGTCAACTATTTTCTGG